>ENA-OWPA01000653-OWPA01000653.1-bioreactor-metagenome-genome-assembly--contig:-NODE-653-length-39839-cov-14.808812_pt1 | contig 39839 bp, 35 predicted proteins | sample MGYA00238139_ERZ651803 | MGnify/ENA primary metagenome ERZ651803 (study PRJEB26909, sample SAMN07631231) | bioreactor metagenome | isolation source: Switchgrass digestor | place: USA: Dartmouth... | reverse complement strand
ATGGGATCTTAGCTCAGCTGGGAGAGCATCTGCCTTACAAGCAGGGGGTCATAGGTTCGAGCCCTATAGGTCCCATTTAACTAAAGTATTTTTCTGTGGCGAAGTAGCTCAGTTGGCGAGAGCATGCGGTTCATACCCGCAGTGTCGGCGGTTCGAATCCGTCCTTCGCTATTAGATACAGGACAACCCCGCATAAACCAGGTGTTTATGCGGGGTTGTTGCTTTATGCAGAGCAAAGGCTCTGTTAATTATATTCTTTTATGTTATAGCTGGCATAATTTGTGTAGCATTTGAAGGAAGGACCAAGGCCTTGCCCGACATACAAAGAGAAAAAGCAGGATAAAATGATTCAATGGCTTTCTTAATTTCAAGCCATATTGTATAATGTAAAAGGTCATAATTTTTACAAAAACGAAAGGTACGGGTTAATATATGAGAATTGGTTCTGGTTACGATGTTCATAGATTGGCAGATGGCAGGGAGCTGATCCTTGGTGGAGTTAAAATCCCTTATGAAAAAGGGCTGATGGGGCATTCGGATGCTGACGTGCTGCTGCATGCTATTATGGATGCTTTGCTGGGGGCGGCTGCCCTTGGAGATATTGGCAGGCATTTTCCGGATACCGATCCTGCATACAAGGGTGTATCAAGCATAGAATTATTAAAAAGGGTAAAAGGGCTGATAGAGGATAAGCTATACCTTATAGAAAATATCGATGCAACAATAATAGCACAAAAGCCCAAGCTAGCACCCTATATACCGGAGATGGTAAAAAACATAGCCCAGGCCTTGGACATAGAGGAGGACAGGGTGAATGTCAAAGCCACCACGGAGGAAGGCCTGGGCTTTACCGGAGAAGGGCTGGGTATAGCAGCAAATGCAGTTTGCCTGCTGGATGAGATGATGAACCATCAGATTGATCTTACACCAAAGATACCTGCAGAAGCTGCCTGCAAAGGCTGCAGCGGCTGTTTTTATAGAAGCTAGTATGTTGCAGACAGCATAAGCAATCCGCTATTGACAAAATCATCAAAGATGCATAGAATAAGCATATATAAAGGAATATAAATTATGAATAAAGCTATGAACGGAAGAGTAGCCCATAGCATAGTAACAGAGAGAGAATGTCACCGGCTGAAAGCATTCTTTACGACGATATGGGTGAAGTGCATCCGGGAGCTGGTCCGGTGAGACGCAAGTTTAGCCGGGCACGGTTACAGCCGTTACCTGTTTGAGATGTATGCCTGATCTATATATCTGATGGATATATATCCGGGCATATAATTAGAGTGGAACCGCGTATAAACCGCCTCTAAATGCTAGAGGCGGTTTTTTAGCGTACATAATTATATTCGTAAGGACGTTGGCTTCTGCCAGCAATAGCCGCCTTTACATATATTGCTGACCTGATGCATATTGTTCGGCTTAAAAGGAAAGGTTAGGTGATTGTATGGGATTGATTAAATATATTAAGGAAGAGATGCAGATAATAAAGGAACGGGATCCTGCAATAAAGACCCCTCTTGAGGTCTTTCTGTATCCAAGCTTTAAGGCAATAATCCATTACAGGATAGCCCACTGGCTTTATAAAAGGAAGCGTTATTTCCTGGCCAGATGGATCTCCCAAAGAGCAGTCAGAAAAACCGGAATTGAGATCCATCCGGGGGCTAAGATAGGAAAGGGCTTGTTCATAGATCATGGACACGGAGTGGTAATTGGTGAAACTGCTATAATTGGTGATAATGTAACCCTGTATCAGGGTGTAACCCTGGGAGGAACCGGTAAGGAGCAGGGCAAGAGGCATCCGACCGTAGGAAATAATGTTATGATAAGCGCCGGAGCAAAGGTGCTGGGCTCATTTACAATCGGGGAGAATTCAAAGATAGGAGCCGGTTCTGTGGTGCTGCAGGAGGTGCCTCCCAATTCCACAGTAGTTGGTGTTCCGGGAAGAGTGGTTAAGCAAAACAATGTAAGAATACCCAGGGAGGATCTGGATCAGGTGCATTTGCCGGATCCGGTGCAAAAGGAATTAAACAGCCTCAGGGAGGAGAATATCTCCATAAGGAACGAGCTGAAGGAGCTGTATAACAGGCTCGAGCAGATAGAAAGGAAATTGAACGAAAAAGAAAAGATGGTGGAGGAAGCGCAATGAAAATATACAATACCCTTACTAAGAAAAAAGAAGAATTTATACCTCTGGAGGAAGGGAAGGTCCGAATGTATGTATGCGGACCCACAGTATATGATTATATCCATATTGGCAATGCAAGGCCTGCTATCATATTTGATACTGTAAGAAGATATCTAGAATACAAGGGCTATGAGGTTGTCTATGTCAGCAATTTTACCGATGTGGATGACAAGATAATCAAAAGAGCCAATGAAGAGGGAGTCAGCGCTTCTGAGATATCGGAGCGCTATATAAAGGAATTCATTAAGGACAGGGATGCGCTTAATATTCGCGAGGCCACCTATCATCCCAAGGCAACAGAGGAAATTGACGGAATGATAAAAATGATAGAAACCCTGATAGAAAAGGGCCACGCTTACGCCAAGAACGGAACTGTATTTTTCAGAACCAGAAGCTTTAAAGATTACGGTAAGCTATCCAAGAAAAACATTGATGAGCTGGAGGCGGGTGCCCGTATAGCAGTTGATGAGGATAAGGAAGATCCCATGGATTTTGTGCTTTGGAAGCCCAAGAAGGAAGGGGAGCCTGCCTGGCCTTCACCCTGGGGCGAGGGCCGTCCCGGCTGGCATATTGAGTGCTCGGTTATGAGCCGCAAATATCTGGGTGAGCAGATTGACATACATGCAGGTGGAGAGGATCTTATCTTCCCTCATCATGAGAACGAAATAGCACAGAGTGAAGCAGCTAACGGCAAGGAATTTACCAGGTACTGGATGCATAATGCATTTTTAAATATTGATAATAAGAAAATGTCAAAATCTGAAGGCAATTTCTTTTCCGTGAGGGAAATCTGCAAGCAGTATGACCCTCAGGTACTTCGCTTCTTCATGCTGAATTCACATTACCGCAGTCCTCTTAATTTCAGTTGGGAGCTGTTGGATGCGGCTAAAAACTCACTGGAGAGAATAGTGACTGCAGTTGACCAGCTGGAGTATTATAAGGAAATCATCAAAAACGACAAGGCATTAAGCGAGGAAGAGGGTAAGGTGCTCAAGGAAGCCAAGCTGCTGGTGCAGAAGTTTATGGATGCCATGGATGATGATTTTAATACTGCAGATGCAATAGCAGCCATATTTGAGCTGGTAAAACTGGCAAATGTCAGCTGCAACGCCGAAAGCAGCCTGGAGCTAGTAAACACCATCAGTGATGATATCTGCAAACTCTGCGATATTCTTGGAATTATAGTAAAAAAAGAAAAGGAGCTGCTGGATGAGGAAATAGAAAGGCTTATTCAGGAGCGTCAGGAGGCCAGGAAAAGCAAAAACTTTGCCCGTGCCGATGAAATCAGAGAGCTGTTGCGAGGGAAAGGTATTGTGCTTGAGGATACCAGAGAGGGTGTAAGATGGAAGAGAGTTTAACAGGCAATATGTACAATTTGGCGGATGAAAAAAATCAGGCAGATGAAAAGAGCCAGTCAAATGATATGAGCCAGACAGAAGAAAAGTGTCAGACAGATGAAAAGTATCCGGCTGTTCAAAACAGTCAGCAAAATTCAAGTTATCTTAGCTTCAGCGGTTATATCAAAAGGGCCTTTAAGCTGCCGGATAACGACATCAGGACCTATTCACCCCTGACACTTGCCTTTATTGGCGATTCGGTTTTTGATTTGATAATCAGAACCTACGTTGTAGAGAGCGGAAATGCCCCGGTAAACAAGCTGCATCACCGTTGCTCAAAGCTTGTTCAGGCAGGGGCACAGGCCCAGCTTTTCCATTCCATCAAGGATTTACTTACCGAGGAGGAAATGGCTGTGTTTAAAAGGGGACGCAATGCAAAATCCTTCACAACGGCCAAAAATGCAGGCCTTCTTGAATACAAAACAGCTACCGGAATGGAAGCGCTGATAGGCTATCTCTATCTTACCAACCGCATTGACCGGATTATGGAGCTGATGCAGCATCATATATCAAGTACAGACAATGAAGGCTGAGACAGAGGCATCTTCTTATGACAGTCACAAAGGCATAAGAGGATGCCTTTTATACAGCATGAAGGTATATAGAGTTTTCTGTTACAGAAAACAGTTGCAGAAAACATTTATAGAAAGCAGTTGAGGAAAACGGTTATAGAAAACAGTTACAAAAAGCAGTTCTAGAAAAACAGTTGCGGAAAAACAGTTCTATAAACTGCTGCAGAAAGCTGGTTTGAAAGTTATTCAGAAAACTGTTGTAAAAAGCTGTGCAGATATAGTCTAATGATAGAACCGATAAGTATTATTTTTCGTCTAATTATAAAGAGGAAAAATAATCATATTAAAATAGCCATAAATATGGTAAAATATTACTGGTTAATTAACAGCAACCATGGCAGCAGATAAAGATGCATCATTTACATAATTTATATAATCCCTAAATAATGCTTTTATTTGATGCCTGCTAAGAGAGAATGCAAGTCCATTATGAAAGGAATGGTGAGTTATGAAAAGAAACAGGCTCTTGTTAGCGCTTACATCTCTGCTAATTATTTTGGCAATTACCACATCAGCCTGCGCCAGCAAAAAGGCTGATTATGAAGGCCGCAGCGGTAGCTCCGGACAAAATTATTATAATTATGCCTATGATGAAAACGATACAGGCTCAACCTCAAGCGACAAGGCTGAGGAGAAGCCGGCCGGATTTGGCAGTGAAAAGTTTCAAAGCACTGCAGCAGAGCCGGTGCAAAGCCAGGATAAGATAATACGCACCTTTAATCTTACTATTGAGACAATGGAATTTGACAGTCTGATTAGCAGGATTGAATCAGAGATAAGCAGACTGGGTGGCTATGTGGAAAGCTCCAATATCAGCGGCAAACGTTATTATGACAGCGGCGCCAGACATGGCAGTATTGTGGCCAGGGTTCCAAGCGATAGGGTGGATGAGTTTGTAAATATCGTAGGAGATAACGCCAATGTTGTAAACAGTCAGAAATCCAGCACGAATGTTTCACTTGAATATATCGATACCGAAAGCAGGATAAAAGCATTAAAAATAGAGCAGGAAAGACTTTATGCCATATTGGAGAAGGAGCTTAACCTGGAAAATATTATTACTCTGGAAAGCCGTCTGAGTGACATACGCTATGAGCTCCAGAATTATGAAAGTAAGCTCAGGTATTTTGACAATCAGGTGACCTACAGCACCGTTACCATGAATATATATGAGGTTGAGAAGCTGTCTCCCAAGGTGGAGATTAAGCAGTCTATAGGTACTAGAATAAAAAATGGTCTCAGCGATACCTTCTATAATATAACGGAAGGCTTCAAGAATTTCATTGTATGGTTTGTGGTCAATCTTCCCTATATACTGATATGGGCAATAATTATAGCAATTGCAATTCTGCTGCTACGCAGACTCATAAGAGGTTTAAATCCATATGGGGAGCCAAGGAAAAAGAACGGCAACAAGGGTAAGAGGATGGACAATAAGCCGGAGATTGACCCTGATAATCTGGAGGATACCGGTGAATATACTGAAGAGGATAATATCGAAGAGGATAGCAAAAATCAATAAATTGACTAAGAAATTTGAACCAGTAATCTGACCATCATGAATGAAACTCGTTTGTCGAAGCATATCATGAGAAAATGGACTGGAGAAGAAGATCAGAAAAAGCGAATAAGAAAAAATTAGAAAGCATATAGGAAAAGGAATAGCCAAAAGCGATCATAAAAACGAATATTTAAACGAGTATAAAAAGAAATTTATAAAACGAGTATAAACGCCTGGGGAAACATAGCCTGTCAACCCAGGCGCTTTTACATTCTTTTATGTTTTCTGTTTTTGAATTATGTCCAATTGACTCACTGTTATTTCTCCGATGGGATCATTAGCTTTCTTCGATGGATTCATTTGCTAACTTTGATGGATTTATTAGCCTTCTCCGATTGATTCATTGGTTTTCTCTGATGGATTTATCATATTTTCTCTGGTGGATTTATTTGATATCCGGAATAATAATTAGCCCACCGGTCAGACGAAGCCTTCTTATCGTCATATTTCCGGCAAAAGACAGACAAAACGATGTCAACAGAGGCAGCTAATTGCAGCTATATCAGTCGTCTTATCGGAATATAGATTATGAGGGCAATCACTGTCAATAAAAAAACAGGTAAAATATGTATATTCCATGCTACAATAATTCAGCAAGAATATAATGCTGGAATTAGATTTAAATACCCGTATTAAATTAGTTCGGCTTTAAGTTAGTTCCGGGAAAAAATAATTCCGGATAATGATATATTTCATGATATAAATTCCGGCTAATAGATTAACTACGGGATTAAAATATCGGGATATACTAAAAGGACTATATACAAAAAGCAGGAAGGATGTGGAGTAGGATATGAAAAGCTTGTGCTTTTGCCTGATTATTGTATTTGCTCTGTACAGGGCTGATTTCAGGGCCTGTCCGGGGGTTTTTGACCTTTTGCAAAAAAGCTGTGAAGGATACAGTGACAAAGCAGAGGCTGTTGTGATTGCTAAAGCTGCTGTATATGCTGAAGCTGTTGCCAATTTAGAAAATACTAAGCATTTGGAAAGAGACAGATCAAAGGATTCTGCTACCGGAGAGCTATGCAAAGAGATGGAAGAGGCATGTGAGCTTACTATGAAGGAAGCATATGAGCTTACTGCGATGGAGGCTCTGGACTTGGTAAAGGAAGGATATGCTGCGAATTTTGAAAGGTACTATATTACACAGGATCATGCCTTATACTGCTATAAGCTGCCTGATGCCCAGTTGTATCTGGCATATGAAGGCTTTGGCAGCACAGAGGATGAATATCTGATACATCTGTATGAATTTGTAGTTGATGATCCTGAAAGCGGTATTGGCCACTGCTATAGCTATGCCTGGTACAGCGTAGACAAAAAAACAGGCCGCATATATGTATACGAGCCATAAAAATGAGCCCCAGAAAATCCCCAAGAAAACGCAAAAGAAGAGCATACTATTTGCTCTTCTGACATTGTGTTATATGCTTTTTTATAGCTTCAAAGCTGTCCTTGCTCAGGACATGCTCAATTCTGCAGGCATCCTCAGTTGCTGTTTCCTTGTCTACACCCAGATCCATAAGCCACTGTGACAGGAGGGTGTGTCTTTCATACATGTTTTCTGCAATAACCTTTCCCTGATCCGTCAAGGTGATATATCCATCACTATCCATTGAAATATATCCATGTTCCCGGAGGTTTTTCATGGCAACGCTGACACTGGGCTTGGCAAAGTCCAGCTCATTAACTATATCAATAGACCGCACATGACTGTTCTTCAAGGATAAGATATAAATTGTCTCAAGATAATTCTCCGCGGACTCCTTGATTTTCAAATCACCATCTCCTTACAAGGAATATAGTATTAAGCCTATAATAGCATACAATTATTTGAAATGCAAATTGATTAATTTCTTCAATATAGCTCATGATATTTTTACCTATGAAAATTTTGATAAAAGATCTTGACAATACGAGTTAGTCTATGCTAACTTAAAAGTAGTTAGGAATAACTAACCAAATATTATATTTTATTGAAGGTCAGTATATATTTTATTATAAAATATTCAAGGAGTGTGGATTATGCCCCTGACAATGGCTAATACCGGTGAAAAAAACGCTATCAAAAAGATTGGCGGCAAGGAGGAAGTAAGGAAGTTCCTTGAGAGCCTGGGCTTTGTGGTTGGAGGAATTGTAACCGTAATCACAAAGAACAATGGAAATGTTATTGTAAATGTAAAGGACTCGCGTATTGCTATAAGCAATGAGATTGCCAATAAGATCATTGTTTAAAATAAAGGTTTCTGAAAGGAGATAGCATTATGTCAACACTAAGGCAGGCGGCTTGTGGCAGCAGCGTCAGGGTTGTTAAGCTGCATGGCGAGGGCGCAACAAAGCGGCGCATTATGGATATGGGAATAACCAAAGGGGTGGATATATATGTACGTAAGGTTGCCCCGTTGGGAGATCCGATTGAGGTTACCGTACGTGGCTATGAGCTTTCAATAAGAAAAGCGGATGCTGAATTGATTGAAGTTGAAGCAGTATAAGACAAAGCTGTGCGGCAGAGGAGAAGTTCTCTGCATATTATTTGGACTGGAGTTAGTCTATACTAACCACTTATTATAATGGAGGAATAAGCAATGTCGATAAAAATAGCACTCGCTGGCAATCCAAACAGCGGAAAAACAACCTTGTTTAATGCCCTGACCGGTTCCAACCAGTTTGTCGGAAACTGGCCGGGTGTAACGGTTGAGAAAAAGGAAGGAAGGCTTAAAAGCGATAAGGAGGTTATAATAACCGACCTTCCGGGAATTTACTCCCTCTCTCCATATTCTCTTGAGGAGGTAGTATCAAGAAATTACCTGATTGGTGAACGGCCGGACGCAATACTTAACATTGTTGACGGTACCAATCTTGAACGCAACCTCTATCTTACCACACAACTGCTGGAGCTGGGTATACCGCTTGTAATTGCCATCAATATGATGGATCTTGTAAAGAAAAACGGCGATATTATAGACACTGAGGCTCTCTCAAAGGAGCTGGGCTGTCCGGTAGTGGAAATAAGCGCCCTTAAGGGCACAGGAGTAGCTGAAGCAGCCCTCATGGCGGTAAAGCTGGCCAAGGAAAGGAAGCCGCTAGCTGCCAGGCATAAATTCAGCGAGGAGCTTGAAGCTGCTCTCTCGGAAATAGAGAGTATGCTGGGAGATGAAATAGCGGATGAGCAGAAGCGTTTCTTTGCCATCAAGCTCTTTGAACGGGATTCAAAGATAGCTGGTCAGATGAAAAATGTTCCTGATGCCCGCAGGATTATTGAATCGGCCGAAAAGGCATTTGATGACGACAGCGAAAGCATTATGACAAACGAGCGCTATACATACATATCATCCATTATAAAAGCCTGCTACACCAAAAAGAGGAGAGGCCAGATGACCAGCTCCGATAAAATAGATCAGATCGTTACAAACCGGTTCCTGGCATTGCCTATATTTGCACTGGTTATGTTTGCGGTGTATTATATATCTGTAACAACAGTTGGTACATGGGCAACAGACTGGGCCAATGACGGTGTATTCGGTGAAGGCTGGAGCTTCTTTGGACTTGAGCTGCCCGGTATTCCGGTTCTGGCAGAGAATGCCCTGAATGCGCTTGGTACAGCCGACTGGTTAAACAGCCTGATACTTGACGGTATAGTCGCCGGTGTAGGCGCAGTGCTGGGCTTTGTACCCCAGATGCTGATACTGTTCTTCTTCCTTGCCTTCCTTGAGGCCTGCGGCTATATGGCCAGAGTAGCCTTCATTATGGACAGGATTTTCCGCAAGTTCGGTTTATCAGGCAAATCCTTCATACCGATACTGATTGGTTCAGGCTGCGGTGTACCGGGAGTTATGGCATCAAGAACCATTGAAAACGATCGTGACAGAAGAATGACCATAATGACCACAACCTTCATACCCTGCAGTGCAAAGCTGCCGATAATTGCTATGATAGCAGGTGCCCTTTTCGGTGGAGCCTGGTGGGTGGCGCCCAGCGCATATTTTGTGGGTATTGCCGCCATAATCGTCTCAGGTATTATCCTGAAAAAAACACAGCTGTTTGCAGGTGATCCCGCTCCCTTTGTAATGGAGCTTCCTGCATATCATTGGCCCACTGCAAAGAATATTTTCCGCAGCATGTGGGAGAGGGCTTCCTCCTTTATCAAGAAAGCCGGAACGATTATTCTGCTGTCATCAATTCTACTGTGGCTATTAATGAGTCTGGGTGTTGCAGACGGCAAATTCGGCATGGTTGAGGAGCTTAATGACAGCTTATTATCCTACTTCGGAAATGCGATTGCCTGGATATTTGCCCCGCTTGGCTGGGGGAAATGGGAGGCGGCCGTTGCAACTATTACCGGACTGATAGCAAAGGAAAATGTAGTAGGTACCTTTGGCGTATTGTATGGTGTGGCAGAGGTGGCTGAGGATGGAGTTGAAATCTGGGATATGATGGCTGCAAGCTTCACCAGTGTGGCTGCTTACTCCTTCCTGGTATTTAACCTTCTGTGCGCTCCATGCTTTGCGGCAATCGGCGCTATCAAGAGGGAGATGAACAATGCCAGATGGACCCTCTTTGCCATCGGTTATCAGACCGGATTTGCTTATATGGTATCCCTTTGCATTTATCAATTTGGTACTCTTGCCACAGCTGGCAGATTCGGAATAGGAACTGTTGTTGCAGTGGTAATACTGGCGGGTATACTTTTTATGCTTTTCAGGCCTGCCAGGGGTCATATGCCTGGCAAAAGGGCTGTTTCAAGAATTTAAAGGTTAGCAGCCATAAATAAAGGAGGAATGGGCATGCTTTCATTTATAAGTGAAAATCTTTCAACAATAATTGTATCACTGATTATCCTGGCCATTGTTGTACTTATTTTAATCAAGCTGGTTAGAGACAAAAAGAAGGGCAAATCCTGCAGCTGCGGGTGTAGCTGCAGTAACTGCCCAAGCTCTTCAATATGTCATCGCTGACTAAAGTACTATCTTTGACCATTTTCCGCCGGAGAAGCGTATGTAGCTTAACACCATGCGGAAGCACTGATCAATAATCAGGCTGATCCAGGCTCCATACAGGCCCAGGCCCATTGGGTAGCATAAAAGCCAGGCGGCAAAAGGTCGTACAAGGCCTATGCTGATTAATGAAATTTTAGCCACATATCCGGTGTCTCCTGCTCCCCGCAGGCAGCCAAAGAGCACAACCTGTGAGGTCTGCATGTGAGTGCCCATGGCAGCCAGTATCATGATATTTGCTCCAAGTGCTATTATCTCATCATTGTCGGTGTAAAGAGACACCAAAAGGCTTCTTCCGAAAAGAAACACAAAAAAGATAACAGTTGAAATCATAAATGCAATTCGTTGACCGGTTTTTCCATACATCATGGACAAATCCGGTCTTTTTGCGCCCATATTTTGACCAACCAGGGATGAGGCCGCCACCGACAGTCCGTCACCGAAGCAGAAGGACAGCATCAGAATATTCATGCATATGATGTGGGTTGCATATACATTTTCACCCAGTTTGGCAACGATGGTCGAATAGGCAAGAAAACCAATTCGCACGAAAACCTGTTCCACAAGAGCGCTGCTGCTTATCTTGGTTATCGGCCACAATACATCAGGCTTAAGGGACAGGCCTGCTTTATAAAAAAAGCTGAGATAGCCATTCCTGCGAAAGAGGGTGGAAAGAGAAATTAAAAAGGCCACAGCCGCGCCCATGGCGGTGGCTATTGCTGCGCCGGCAATCTCCAGTCGGGGGAAAATACCTATTCCGTTAATCAGCAGATAGTTGAACACTATATTTACCAGGTTGCTGCTTATATTGGTTGTCATTGATATCTTGGTTTTTCCGCAGCCCCGGTGCGCTGCATTGATTGTAAGGTTCAGTGCCTGAAAGGGGATTGATATCATGAGAATTTTCATATATGTAATGGCATCATTTAGATAGGACTCCTCTGCTCCTACAAACTTAAGGATTGGCCTGGCAAAGGTAAAGCCGATAAATGACATAAGGGCTGACAGGAGGGCACAGATGATTATGCCTGCCCGCAGGGTACGGTTTGCTCCTTTTTGGTCCTGCTGGCCTTTTCGGCGGGCGACAATTGCCGTAACACCTACATTAAGGGAAAAAATCATTGCCAGTGATATAAACTTAGGCTGGGTGGTTATACCAACCGCAGCAATTGCTCCTTTACCCAGAGTACCTACCATGATGGTATCGACAGAGCTTATCAAAGCGACTAAGAAGGCCTCCAACGCTGAGGGCCAGGCTATTTTTATGAAATTTCTGTACGCATCCTTACTGGAAGGGAGGTTGCCGATAATCTGGTCCTTTTTCAGCATGCTGTCAACAGAGAAAAATTTAGCGAGCGAAAGCAATTTGCCCATCTCCTTTAGTGTAAAAGACTTATGGCTATTTTATCAAAAATAAGGATGAAATCAATGGGAAAAATTAATCTGATCTTGGCATATCTGATATTTGAGCTGATTATATCTGCATTTATAGTCAGATTATAATTTTTTATGGTCACTGCTTTGCTTATATATTATAATAATAATTGGTTATTATAAGGATTGATTGGAAGTTATTTTCCTGTACAGGTAATATAAAGCTATTTCCTGTACAAAAAATATATGATTGCAGCAAAAGGAGGTAATATTTATGTCGACACCCCATAATGAAGCAAAGCCGGGTGACATAGCAAAAACCGTTCTTATGCCCGGAGATCCTTTGAGGGCCAAATTTATAGCAGAGACTTATCTTGAGGATGTCAGCTGCTTTAACAGGGTAAGAAATATGCTCGGTTTTACCGGATATTATAAGGGAAAGAAAGTATCGGTCATGGGCGGAGGAATGGGTATGCCGTCTATAGGAATCTACTCATATGAGCTTTTTAACTTTTATGATGTGGATAAGATCATCAGAATCGGTTCCGCCGGTGGAATTGCAGACCATGTTAAGCTGCGTGACATAGTGATTGCCATGGGAGCTTCCACTAATTCCAATTATGCAGCCCAGTACAGGCTGCCCGGCACCTTCGCTCCGATTGCCGATTATGAGCTGCTGAGCAAGGCGGTTGAGGCTGCCAAAAGGCTTAATATTAAAACTGTTGTCGGAAATATACTTTCATCCGACACCTTCTATGATGACAATAAGGAGGCAAATTCCCTCTGGAAGAAGATGAACATTCTGGCTGTAGAGATGGAGGCTGCCGCCCTTTACATGAATGCGGCAAGGGCTGGCAAGAGGGCTTTGTGTATCCTGACAATTTCAGATCATGTATTTACCGGGGAGTCGTTACCAGCCGAGGACAGACAGAATAGCTTCAGGGAGATGATGGAGATAGCCCTGGAGATAGCATAGGAGAAAGCTTGAAATTGCATAGACGATAGTTCCGGAAATAGTATAGCGAAAGCTGTAGCATAAGCGATAGTCCTGGAAATGGCATGGGCAAAACTTAAAATAGCATAAGCGAAAGACCAGGAATTAGTATAGGCGATAGCTCTGGAAATAGTTAAGGCGAAAGCTTGAAATTGCATAAAGAAGTATAGGCAATAACAAAGAAGAAAGGTGATGCAGTATTATGGATAAAAATGAAATTTTGAGCAAGGTGGATCATACCCTGTTAAGCCAAACGGCTACATGGGAGGAAATCAACAGATTTGTGACGATGCCGAACGCTTTGCGGTTGCATCTGTCTGCATTCCTCCAAGCTACGTAAGGGCGGTTAAAGAATATCTGGACGACAGGATGGCTGTATGTACTGTAATCGGCTTTCCTAACGGATATAACAGCACGGCGGTAAAGGTCTTTGAGACAAAACAGGCGATAGAGGATGGAGCGGACGAGATCGACATGGTTATAAATATCGGCTGGCTTAAGGATAAAAGGTATGATTTGCTGACTGATGAGATAAAGCAGATTAAAACGGTCTGTGGCAGCCGGATTCTTAAGGTGATTATCGAAACCTGCCTGCTGGATGAGGATGAAAAGATAAGGATGTGCCGGATAGTTACCGAAGCAGGAGCGGACTTCATAAAGACCAGCACCGGCTTTTCAAAGGCTGGCGCTACATTTGATGATGTGGCCCTGTTTGCTGAGCATGTGGGCAAGGATGTAAAAATCAAGGCCGCCGGAGGTATCTCCAGCTTTGAGGATGCAGCCAAATTTATAGAGCTTGGTGCATCAAGACTTGGTACCAGCAGGCTGGTGAAGCTGGCAAAATCCGAGCATGCTAACGGCTATTAGGCAAGAGAGTATGCCGATTTTTATTAGATTGGAGGCTATTAAGCTGAAGGCTATAAGTCAGAAGGCAAAGGCAGCCCTGCTTAAAGGGGCATATCTGTGGCGTAGTCGCATATATCAGAAGGCAAAGGCAGCCCTGCTTCAAAGGAGCCGTATCTGTAATGGACATGTATATATTGATACTTGTATAGCTGCCTGACCGGTTGGCGGGAGGCTACTGGACAAGTAAGAAAATCAGGAAGGGAGTGGCAAAGGATATGAGCAATATTGATGGCTACAATAGCAATATGGATAGGGATGAGCAAAAAAGGGATGGGCAATATGACAGCTCAGAAAACAGCCTGATATTGCAGAATGCAGGAGAGCTGATCAGCCGGACCGAGATTGTGACCAGATCGGTTATCAGAAATCTGATAAGAGAAGCCTTTAAGGCAATGGAGAAGGCATATGCCCCCTATTCCAATTTCTATGTTGGGGCAGCCCTGCTGACTGTGGATGAGAGGATCTACAGAGGCTGCAATATTGAAAATGCCTCCTACGGGATGACCAGCTGTGCAGAACAGACGGCGCTTTTGAAGGCTGTTAGCGAGGGGGAGCGGGAATTTGCAGCAATTGCCATAGTCGGAGGAAAAAACAAGATAGTAAGCGATTTTTGCCCGCCCTGCGGTATCTGCCGTCAGGCCCTGCGGGAATTTACAGCTCCGGAATCCTTTATAGTTATACTGGCCAGATCCGAAGAGGATTACACACTGTATTCGCTTGATGCTTTGCTGCCGCTAAGCTTTGGACCTGAGAGACTGAATTAGTTATAAATTTTTATAAAAAATATTAGCAAATATTATTAATTAATTTAGGATATCCCGGTGATATGACTTCCATATAAAATTTTAATATGTTATACTAATACGAAGAAATATGCGATAGAAAAAGCTGAAAGGATCGAGAAAAATGTACTCATTTGATGAAATTAAAGCATTTGACCCCGAACTGGCTGAGGCGATGTCTCTTGAGATTGAAAGACAGAACAGCCATATCGAATTAATTGCATCCGAGAACTTTGTAAGCAAAGCGGTAATGGCAGCCATGGGCAGCCCTCTCACCAACAAGTATGCCGAGGGCTATCCGCAGAAAAGATATTATGGCGGCTGCGAATTTGTTGATATAGCTGAAAATCTGGCAATAGAGCGTGCAAAGAAGCTCTTTGGCTGCACCTATGCCAATGTTCAGCCTCATTCCGGTGCACAGGCAAATATGGCCGTCTTCTTTGCTTTGCTTAAGCCTGGTGATACCGTTCTTGGCATGAACCTTGCCCACGGCGGACACCTGACCCATGGAAGCCCGGTTAATATGAGCGGCAGCTATTTTAATATCGTGCCTTACGGAGTTAATGATGATGGCTTTATAGATTATGAAAATGTGAGAAGGCTGGCAAAGGAGAATAAGCCGAAGCTGATTATCGCAGGAGCAAGTGCTTATGCCCGCAAAATAGATTTTAAGGCCTTCCGTGAAATTGCCGATGAGGTGGGAGCCTTCCTTATGGTGGACATGGCTCATATCGCAGGTCTGGTGGCAGCAGGCTATCATGAAAGCCCTATACCTTATGCCCATGTAACCACTACAACAACCCATAAGACCCTTCGCGGTCCAAGAGGCGGCATGATCCTCTCCAGCGCAGAGTTTGCCGAGGAGTATAAGCTGAATAAGGCAGTCTTCCCCGGCATACAGGGCGGCCCGCTTATGCATGTAATAGCTGCAAAGGCTGTATGCTTTAAGGAAGCCCTTGATCCCGGCTTCAAGGATTATGCAAAAAGGATTATTGACAATGCCAAGGCTCTTGCAGACGGCCTGACAAAGAGGGGCTTTAAGCTTGTTTCAGGCGGTACCGACAACCATCTGATGCTGGTGGATCTCCAGAACATGGGAGTGACAGGCAAGGATACCGAAAAGCTGCTGGAGACAGCCAATATTACCTGCAACAAGAATGCTGTTCCTAACGATCCTGCTTCTCCGTTTGTAACCAGCGGTATTCGTCTGGGAACACCTGCAGTAACAACTAGAGGAATGAACACCGAGGATATGGATGTTATTGCTGAGGCAATCTATCTGCTGATTAAGGATGTTAACGCCAATAAGGATAAGGTTAAGGCTATGGTTAAGAGCCTGACAGATAAATATCCTTTATATGAAATATATAAATAATGTGATAAAACCAATGCCCGGATGCTTTGCTGCTTGTGCCCATCCGGGCATTAATATATCTTGAGGCGGGTTGGTAGTAATACGTCTTGCAATAGTCGGCATTAATAGGTCTTGAGGTGGGGCGGTATTAATAATGTCTTGCGGTAGGCTGGAATTAATATGTCTTGAGGCGGGTCGGTAGTAATATGTCTTGATGCGGGTCTGCTTTAATGCTAGATTTAATATTAATAGCCGGTAATTTCTAACGGTAATTTCTTAAGTCTTCTCAAGCTGGACAAAGAAAAAGCCTGTAGTTTATCAGGCACAGGCAGCAGGAGGAGTTTTCATTGTCTGAATAGACAGTAACTGTGTTGAAATTAAGTAGTAGCTGTGCTGAGCTTGGGCAAAAAGCTGCGCTGGATTTGGGTAAAAGCAGTAAAAAATAAACACTGGCTATGTTTTATATGACGTGTGAAGGTTATTTATCGAGTGAAGCTTACAATCAGAACAGTATTAATATTAAAGAGTAGAGAATTTGTAGATAAATATATGCTAAGATATGTATAGGCTGGAGTAGTTGTTAGATGAGTGGCATAGCGCAATGTCAGAATGTTAGTAAATAGCTGTGGATAATACATTTGTGATATGGAGGATATGCAAAGTGGCTTATAAAATATTGCTGGTGGATGATGAAGAGGATATATTACAGCTACTAAAGGATTATCTGGAGCTGCAGGGCTATATGGTAATGCTGGCGCATGACGGCAATGAAGCGATAGAGAAGGCCTCCCTATGCCCGGACTTGGTTATTCTGGATATTAATATGCCGGGGATTGACGGGCTGGAGGTCTGCAGGCGCATTAGGCAGCATCTGTCCTGTCCGATTATATTTCTGACAGCCAGAGTGACCGAGCAGGATAAAATAAACGGGCTGCTGACAGGGGGAGATGATTATATTATAAAGCCCTTCAGCATAGATGAGCTGGGTGCCAGAATTATCGCCCATCTGCGCAGGGAGGAAAGAAGCCAGGTCAGGGATAGCCTGAGATTCATCGGGGATTTGACGATAAATTTCAGTGAGCGCTGCATTTATTATAAGGATCAGAGGATTACACTGACAAAAAAGGAATTCGATATAGTGGAATATCTGTGCAAAAACAGGGGACAGGTATTCAGCAGGGAAAGAATATATGAAAGGCTGTGGGGCTATGACAGCGAGGGCGACAGCAGCATTGTAACCGAGCATATAAGGCGTATTCGCCAGAAGATAGGCAAATACAGCGATCAGGAATTAATAGAAACTGTCTGGGGAGTTGGCTACAGGTGGATTGGATAGATAATCTTTGGAATAAACTGAAAAACAGGATTAATAATCTCTCATTGAAAAAGGCCCTAATTTTATATATTATCATCAGCATTGGCATAATAGGCTTATTGATAGCCCTTACCCAAAAGGCCTGCAACGAATGGGCTTCTGCAATTATGTCAAAATACTACGAAGGATATAAGCTTGGTGTTATTGACGAAGCACAGACTTATGTTAAAATATTTGATTATTCCAATTTTAATAAGGCAGACAGAACTCAGTTGGAGATTGCTTATTTTATTCAAACCTGGAGCACCGTTATATATTCGCTGGCAGGTATTATCGGGGTATCCTACTTATATTACAACAATAAGCTGAAGGAGCCTATTAGGCTTCTTTCTGAGGCGGCGGATGAGGTGGGCAGGTATAATCTTGATATCGAAATCTGCTATGAAAAAGGAGATGAGATGGGGAGACTTTGCCGGGCCTTTGACTCCATGAGAAGGCAGCTTATAGCGAATAACCAGAAAATGTGGGATATGATGGAGGAGCAGAAACGGATAAATGCAGCCTTTGCCCATGATTTGCGGACTCCCCTGACTGTACTTAGAGGCTATGCCGATTTGCTGAGCAAATATATACCGGAGGGTAAAATTTCTGAGGAAAAGCTTTTGTCAACAGTGAAGCTGATGTCAGACCATATCGGGCGGCTTGAAATTTACAGCAATACCATGAAGCAGATAAACAGTCTGGATGAGCTGGCTGTCAGCAAAAGACCTGTCGAGGGCAGATATTTTATAGAAAAGCTCAGGGAAGCAAGCAATATCATCAAGGGTGATAAAAAAATTACAATAGAGCTGATTACCGGAGAACCGGAAGAGCTGCAGGGGATATCTCTTGATGAGGAAATATTCATGGAGGTGTTTGATAACCTGCTGTCGAACGCACTTCGATATGCTGAAGGTAGGATTGAGATTATCCTGCTGCTGTCGGATGATAAAGATAAGCTGATACTGTCGGTAGCTGACGATGGCAAGGGCTTTAGTGATACCGACCTGAGGATGGCTACCAAGGCTTATTACACTGACGGCAAAGGCAAGGATTCAAATCATTTCGGTATAGGCTTATATATTAGCAAGTTGCTGTGTGAAAAGCATGGCGGATGTCTAACCCTTGAGAATGGACTAAATAAGGGGGCGGTGGTGACTGCTGAATTTAAAGTTGGATAATGCTATTCCATAATTGTTTACTACTTTAATCAGGTGATATATGCTGTAAGCTCCTAAATTATTTATATTCGTGACGTAAATACATATTATTAAATCCACCCTTTTTATATAAATCGTATAGAAAAGCAATAGGTTCTCTTCTTCTTTCAAGGTAGTTAATTATTTCATTAGATGTATATGTAGCCAATATTGCTGAAGCGGATAGAGATGTTGTTATTATATCAAATGTATTTTTATCAAAAAAGAAATCCTTAATTAATGGTAATGAAGCTGAAACAACTGTTGTAAAGCCACCAATTAATGTTTTTACACCATGCTTCATCAATGCAAAAGAATATTCGTCAAGTGCCATATTCAGCGATTCTACAATTTCAGTTTCACTTTTATCTTTAAAATCTGTATTTAACCATAACTTTAAACGTCTAATAGCTTTTATACTCTTTTTATCTTTTTTTATATCTTTTATTTGCTTCCAGTCCAAATCTTCTTCTATAGTTATTGGTATATTTTTTATGCAAACCTCAACAACATTACTGATTTTTGAGTCTAAATTTTGCGATACATCATAATGTTCTGGGGCACGCATACATTTTTGCGATTCTGGAAGTATATCATAAGTTATTCCATTTAGATTTTGCTCCTTTAAATATGTGTTTAATTTTATAGAGTTTTCTATATAATGTAGTTTTTCTTTAGCTTTACAATGATGCAGACTGTCCAAAAATACATCGTAATTTATGAAAATGGGGGTAATATTCATGCCAAATACTGTATTAAAAGTGTAAGCAAATTGCATTAATATAGAATTTCTTCGTTTGCCAAACTCTAAAGTCTCTTTATCAGTTATTTGAGGATCAGAAGAAAGATTTTTAATTAAGTCTGATAAACTCTCTAGTTGATGACTAATAGAAGCAAGACTACTCCCATATGCAACCCAATAACGTTTTGAAAAGTCTTGATGGTATATCATTTGAATACTATTCAAATCGTTGGACAAAGAAAATTCTTGTGGCAGTTCAATGCCAAATTGCTCACTTCCTTCTGGAACCCATAATTTATCGAAAAATAAAGCTGATGTTTTAGGTTTTACTAAACCCGTGGCGTATGTTAATAGCTTATTATGCATAATCACTTCTCCCTATGTTGTATTAGATTTTACTAATATCTTTAAAAATCTCATATTCATTATATGGTAAATTTTAACACATTACAATTGTTTTAATATTATATTTTACTTATTTTGTCTAGTGGTGTATTGTTCGTAGCACTTATATAGTCAGTTAAGTATTGTCTGATTTTAATTAAAGGCATGAAAGTAGATAAAATATAGATTTTTGCGATGTACCCTTGATATAGACAGGTTGAAGCAAGAGCCTTACCTATCAGCCTGACTGTCTAAGGAATAATTTATTCCGGCTTGCCTTGCACCTGCCTTACAACGATGCCTTCATATTCATCTTGCGTCGATTGGCCGGGTTATCAGGCTGACTTTCTTGCTTTGCGAGGCTAGAAGCATTTTTCTGATCTAACACTATATCGAATAAAGGAAGGGAATTGGTATGTCTGCAGAAATCAAAATATCCGGTTTGAATCAATTCTATGGCAAAAAGCAGGTACTAAAGGATATTAATTTAAACATAGGGACAGGCATGTTTGCCCTGCTGGGCAGAAATGGGGCAGGCAAGACTACGCTGATGAGGGTATTAGCTACCTTGCTGCCGGTATCCCGGGGTGTGGTTACGGTATGCGGAATTCCCATTTCAATGGAGGCCCAGATCAGAAGGATTACAGGCTATCTGCCGCAGGAATTTTCCTTTTATGCCAACATGACTGTTTATGAAGCTATGGACTATCTTGGGGTCCTTTCAGGACTTAGTAAGGCGGATCGGCAGGAAAAAATCCCTGACTTGCTTGCCAAGGTAAATCTGCTAACGAAGAAAAAGGTTAAGGTGGGGGCCCTGTCCGGTGGAATGAAAAGGCGTCTTGGCATAGCACAGGCCATACTCCATGAACCTAAGGTTTTAATTGTGGATGAACCAACCGCAGGCCTGGATGCTGAGGAACGGGTGCGCTTCCGTAACCTGCTTAGTGAGATAGCAGGGGACAGAATAGTGATATTGTCTACGCACATAATCGCAGATATTGAGGCCAGCTGCGAGCGGATTGCCGTCCTTGAGGAGGGGGAGATTATTTATAATGGAACTGTCAGCGATATGCTTAGGCTGGCTGAAGGCAAAATATACAGCGCACAGATAAAAAAGACGGATTTGCCAGGAATAAAGGCCAAATACCCGATAACAAGCATGGTATCATCAGGAAATCATGTAAGCCTGAGGCTTATATCAGATGAGAAGCCATTTGAGGGCGCCTGTCTGTGTGAAGCAGGCATAGAGGACGCCTATATGTATCTTATGCAGGATAAGCGAGGTGCTATATGATGTTTCCGAGTCTTTTTCTGAATGAATGCAGGCAGACACTTAAATGCAAGACTTATTATATAATCATCATCTGCATGCTGATTTTCTTTATCAGCCAGCTGAGTGCATTTGATATGATAAATAAGCCGGAGCCCAATCAGGAAAGCTATGGGTTCACATTTAGCAGTGATGAGAGGCTTATCATGGAAACTGCGCTGCAGGTACTGATAGGGGAATATAACGCAAATCGTTATGTGACATATCCTATAGGCTTTTATAAGGAGGTCACCCTGAGTGAAAAGAAACAGGCTAAAATGCTTGAAATTATCCGTGAAATTAGCGGATTGGATGAGGATGAGCTGAAAGCTGCCTATGAGTCCAACGGTATAAATCCCGGAGTAAGTGCGGAGCAGGCTAAGCTGTCTATAGCTGAGGATATAAGCTATGAGAGGTTCATGGAGCTGATGAAGCAGGCTGATAAGCTTTTGGGTGGCGGCTCAATGTATAGAAAAAGCTATATAAAATATATTGCCAGAGTTCCTGCTAGCTTTAATGAGGCGCTGCAGGCCTATAATGATATAATATACAAGGAACGTTTAACCGGAGCATATGCCAGGCTGTTTTGTGACTACCTGGGCATAGTTTTGGCAATTCTTCCGGTATTTCTGGCAGTAACAAGGGCCTTGCGGGACAAAAGGGGAGGAGCAAACCAGGTGATTTTCTCTAAGAAAGCCGGCTCAGCAAGCATCATCCTGAGCAGATATCTTTCAACAGTGCTGATGATAATGCTGCCGGTATTAGCCATAGCAGGCTATTTATCTGTTCAGTTCCTTTATTATGGAGCAAATGAAGGTATAGATGTGGATGTATTTGCATTTTTTAAATATAGTCTTTTCTGGCTCTTGCCGGCTGTAATGATTTCAAGCTCGGTGGGAATATTCCTGACGGAGCTGACACAGACGGCTATAGCTATTGTTGCTATGGGAATATGGTGGTTTGTCAGCATGAGCGTTGCCGATTTGGGCGGGGGTTATGGATGGAATCTGATTCCCAGACACAATACCATAGGCAATTATCAGGTGTTTATTGATAATTTTAAGATATTAGTGCTTAACAGAATAGGCTATAGCTTATTGGCAATCCTGCTTGCTGCAGCAGCAGTCCTTGTATATGACCTGAAAAGAAGGGGGAAGCTTGCGATATATGGAAAGAGAGCTTCAAATATTAAAGGTAAACCTTAAGCATTTTATCCTGCCCCATCTGTTGCTTAGCATTGTGCTGATGGGGCTGTCACCCCTGGCTATTGGCATAGAGAATCTTGATGCGCAAAGAACAGCAAGAGTACTTGAGATGTTTACAGCCTTAAGCGGAATCATAATTCTTACGCCAGTCTGCCTGCCGGAGCAAAACAGTGATATCAGGGAACTGGTTGAGGTAAAGTACCTGTCATATACCAGGGTTATACTGGCAAGAATACTGGAAAACCTGTTTTTCCTGATGATTATTATAGGATTCTATATAATCTGGCTCAAATTAAACAATTGCAGCTTTCCGATGCTGAAATATTACCTTGGTACCCTTGCGGAGGCCTTCTTTCTGGGCGGGCTGGGCTTTTGTGCATTTATGATTTTGGGTCAGATAGCAGTTGGGTATTTGCTGCCCTTAATGTATTATATTATGGCCTTTGGCGGCGGCAGAAGGCTGCTGGGAAGCCTTTATCCCTTCTCAATGATATACGGCAGCTACAGGGAAAAATTTTATCTGGCAGTTTTAGGGTTGGTTCTGTTTGTCGTTGGGGTAGGATACATTCATTTTTACAAGAAACTGCGATACAGAAAACGGGCAGACAAAGCTTGATTAGAAAATGGGCGGACAAAGCTTGATTAGTTATGGCTGTAAAGGAGCTATTGTCGGAGTGTAAATGTATGCTCGATAAATTACTGGAGCGCAGATATAATACTGAGTATAAATGTGACGGTCAATAACAAGGTTCCTTGTGAAAATAAAATAGACCTACTATAATAATTAGCCAGTTCAGTTATTTATTTACCGCACACTGCTTATAAAGTCTCTGATCAAGGCATCAATAATTCCAAAACTTCCGGATGATTATGATAATCTGTACCAGGCATGTACAGTAATGTAATAAGTATACCAAATATATATATTCATTTAGTCCATTTTCTTTTACTGTTTCCATTATGCCAGGGCGTTATTTTTGTGGAAAAAGCATAGAACTGTCGATATAATAAAGTATATTAACTTAAGAAGGGATGAGAAAAGTGGTTAATAAGATACTAGGGCAGTATGATTTTGATGATTTTACTCTTTTAAATGCGTTAATGAGCAAAGAGGAACAGATTAATATCGCAATCCACGAATATACACATTTGGTATTATCTAACCAAAGTGTATTTGGGACTATACTTCTCTTCTTAAATAAGCTGATAATACCTCCGGATTGTACTGTTGATCTTAATAAAAGAAAAACAGCAAGAGATTTCTTTTTAAGCAATACAATAAAAGTTCAAGAGGGTTTGGCTGTTTTTATTGAAGCCACTTATTATATGTTAAGTGATAATACTGAATATGAGTCATTTATAAATGAACTTCGAAATAACAATAAGCAATATTACGACTATGTAAAACCTCTTTACTTTATTCTTGAGCAAATGAAAAAAGAAGATTATGACAGAAAACTAGCTATTGCGCACGCAGTTTATCAAGTTGCATTAAAATCAATGAATGCTAGAGTGTATGATTTTGATGGCAAGTATTTTGGTACTAATAAATTTATCAAGAAGATGATATCAAGGCAAGACTTTTCAAAGTAATATTTGCCTAATAAAAAATTTCTAGTAATGATTGAATCATGCAAGAAGGCAGAGTCATATGAAGCGTTATATCATAACCTTTATTCATTAGTGAAATCAGATACAGTTGAGAGTATTGAAGATTATAAAATTCGACTTGAAAAAATTAAAAGATTTGTATTGAGTATTTTTGATGATTCAAAATATATTGAAATGTACAAAAATAAGCTGAAGAAAATAAATATAAAGGAAGAAGAACCATCATATGCATTTCTTCAACAACTTCCATCGGCATTCAATGAAGACTACATAAAAAGGAATATGAAAAAAATAGGGTATGAATCACTTAAGCAAAAATGTAAAGATATTGATAATTCGACGCTTTTCTTGTTGGGTAGTTTGAAAAATAATGTTTTAGACTTATTAAGCAAAATGGGAGTTGAAAAAGTACAAGAGGTGGATGCATCCGGGGAAATACTCTTTTTTTATAGCTTAAGGGATAAAGAAATATTCAGTTGTCTATTGGAGGAGACAAAATTACATGAAATACTAAACATGGAAAATAGAAGAAGCGTTATATTAACATCATACAAGAACTATGATTATAAAAATAATTGTTTGCCTAATCATAAGGATGTAAAAGGGAATTTATATATTTATTGTGACAGGACATATAGCAATGCGATTAGCTATATCAATCAATGGGCAGATAGAGAAGTTTACTATAGATACATGGTATATGAAAGCATGGTTGTTTTGCTGGTGAAGATTAGTGCTGATTCGTTATTCATGCTACCTATGACACCAATTGTGGCTGACGAAGCAGACAGAGATATTCGTAATAATCATAAAAATTTGCTGCCAATAACGGAAGTTGGCGATAATGAATATGATAGTCATATTATAAAGGATAATAAAACGAAAGATGAAATAGATACAATTATAAATTGCTTATTCTTTATTAATCTGTCAGTGCCAGATGAGACATATTCAGATTGAATTGGCTCTATTGCCTTAATCACTCGTTATTCTTGTTACCAGACCGACCCCAAGGCTCGCTAAAGCAATACTACTGGTTATGATGGAGAGAGTGATTTTAATAGACTGGACACAAGCAATCATTGTTGTACCATGCGATAAATATGCCAGACGATACCAATAATAAAGATTAATATAAAAAGGATATCTGACTGTTCAGGAAGTATGTCTGAAGCATTGTCAGATATCCTTAATTTTCAGATATCCTGTTAACTTTGCAAGTGAACCCGTCATATGATTTAAGCTATATATAATACTGCATATAATTGTATATTGCATATTATACTGCTTATAATCCGATATGAATTATGTTCAAGCTACTTCCAGGATTTAAAGAAGCCGTAATCCAGCATCTTATGGAAGGTTTTTGTCCCGAATATAATGCCAACGATCAATACCCCGGCAAAGCACAGACTTCTTACAATCTTAGGTACATTTACAATTACATTGACATTTACACCGCCGGCAGGCTCATTTTCTTTCTTGGAACAGCAGTTTTTAAGTGACATAATTATAATCCCCGCTTTCATTAATTGATTAGTGAATTTGGCTATTTTATGCATACAGATTTGCAATGCTATGGCTGGTTTCGTTTATGGACATAAAACAGCTTTTATGAAAATAAAACAGCCTTATGGTTAATTATAGCAGCAAAAGCTCTTCAATAAAATAATATTCAATATGGTGAACAATAATTAGCATTAATTAACGAATCAGATACAGTCGTATCTTTTTACAAAGCAGATGCCTATTCCGCCCGGACCTATATAGGTACCTATGGTAACGCCAATCTGAAAGACGGGATAGCTTAGTTTGCGGCCAAGAAAGGCTTCAAGCTTTGCCTGCAGGTAGAGGGCATCATCCATGGTGGTGGCATTGGCAATGCAGAAGTCATAGCTTGAAGGCTCCTCATTTGCTTCATCAAAATACTCCTTTACCATGTCAAGGATCTTATCTAAGGCCTTCTTGCGGCCTCTTACATTAGAGTAAGGAATAAGCTCAGTATCCTTAAGCTGTATAAGAGGCTTCAAATCCAGCATTGCGCCTGCAAGAGCCGCCACCTTGCCTATTCTGCGCCCTTTTTTCAGATAGTCCAGGGTATCAAGGGTAAACATTATTCTGGCTGTAGATCTAAGCTGTAACAGCCTTTCATGCAGCTCTTCCAGGCTATAGCCGGCCTCCTTCATATAAGCCGCCTGAAGCACCAGCAGGCCTTCACCGGCTGTTGCCTGAATGCTGTCCACTATACGGATATCGGCATCAGGGAATTGCTCCTCAAGGATTTGCCCTGCATTAAAGGCAGACTGGTAAGAGCCGGAAAACTTCTGGGTAAGACACAGGCATATCAGATCCTTGCCATCCTTGAGGGTCTGCCTGAACTGTGACAAATAATCCTGTACAGAAGGCAGGGATGTGGATGGAAATACGCCTTTCTCTGACAGGCGCTTGTAGAATTCTTCATTGCTGATATCCACGTTTTCCTTATAGTAATTTTCATGATCAAAGCTGACATAGAAGGGGATCAGCTTAATATTATATTTGGATAATAAGCTTTGTGGCAGATCGCATGATGAATCAGCAAATATCTGATAATCTCTCATATATATACCTTCCTTTACAGCCTGGCATTTTGTTATGTAGTATTAATAACTACAATCTATTGTAAACCAAGCCACATCAACTTGCAATATTAAAATGAAGGCAGCTTGCACAATGGCTTGTACGATGGTTCTGCAATGCATAAACGAAAGCAGCCAGTACAATGCCTTTGCAATATATAAATCAAAGCAGCCTTTATTACTATCTGTGCCCCTCTTGAATGAATTTATGTGTCAGTTGATCAGCCAAATTATTCTGCGTTTGTCAGTTGATTGTTTATAAATTTGTCACTAAGCTCATTAAAATTTGTCAAAGATTGCTAAATAAGCTTATGAATATTGACAGAGGCTAAATAATAAGCGTATACTTATAGGCAATAAAGATAGACGCATTCTGGAGAAATTGCAGCCTTAGATGCTTATTTCTAAGGCTTATTTATCGTATATGGCAGGGTTTGCCTGCTGTAAGCTGACTGTGGCTTGCTGCCATTTGATGAGAAAGGCTTATTTGATTTAGAAAGGCAAGCCATAAAAGCTTTCTAAAATGATGTTATTTCTAAAAGGAAATATGAACAGTAAATAATCACGAGGTTGGGAATAGATGTCAAAGAAATTGTACATAACCGAAAAGCCAAGTGTTGCGGCGGAATTTGCCAAAGCGCTGAAAATAAACGGCAAGAAGAAGGATGGTTACATAGAATCTGAGGATGCAATCGTGACCTGGTGCGTAGGCCACCTGATAACGATGAGCTATCCGGAGGTCTATGATCCTGCCCTAAAAAAGTGGACTATGGAAAGCCTGCCTTTTTTACCAAAGGAATATAAATATGAGGTTATTCAAAGCGTAAAAAAGCAATTTAATATAGTCAAGGAGCTGCTCAACCGTCCGGATGTGGATACCATATATGTGTGCACAGACTCAGGGCGGGAGGGAGAATACATATACCGCCTGGTGGAGCAGGAAGCAAGGGTGCCTAAAACAAAGGAGAGAAGAAGAGTCTGGATTGACTCCCAGACGGAGGAGGAGATCCTGAGGGGTATCAGAGAAGCTAAACCCCTGTCGGCATACGATAGCCTGGCAGATGCAGCATATTTGCGTGCCCAGGAGGATTATCTGATGGGAATTAATTTTTCCCGGATACTGACCCTTAAATATGGCAATGAGGTTCAGAGGCTGCTGCAATCTAAGCAATGGTCTGCCATAGCGGTCGGCCGGGTCATGACCTGTGTGCTGGGTATGGTGGTCCGGAGGGAGAGGGAGATTAGAAGCTTTGTAAAGACCCCATTTTACCGGGTTCTAGGCGGCTTTCTTGCCGGAGACAAGCAGCTGATGGCAGAATGGAAAGCGGTGGAGGGCTCAAGGTATTATAATTCTCCTTTGTTATATAAGGAGAACGGCTTTTCGGAGAAAAGCTCTGCCATAAAGCTGATAGCGGAGCTGGCGGATAAATATCCCGCTATAAATGATGACGGAAGCTGGACGGCGCAAGATACTGACCTGACCGCTTCAGTCGCCGGTATAAATCCAGATGAGGCTTTAGTAAAGCCGGTCGATGCGGCTTCCGATACGGACCTGGCAAATGATACAGAAAAGGCTAATATAAACCAATCTAATATCAGTCAAGATAGTATTAGCAAAGCTGATATCATCCAAGCTAATATTATCTTTGAAAATATGAACAAGGCTAAAATCAGCAATGCTAATATTAGCTTTGCAGACAGGCTTATGGCTGAAATAGTAAGCCTTGAGAAGAAGAAGGAAACAAAGAATCCGCCTCTGCTGTACAACCTGGCGGAGCTGCAGAACGAATGCTCAAGGCTGTTTAAGCTAAGCCCGAATGAAACACTTGATATAGCACAGGATTTGTATGAAAAAAAGCTTGTGACATATCCCAGAACCGATGCCAGGGTATTGTCCAGCGCAGTAGCCAAGGAAATAGGCAAAAACATCAAGGGGCTTACGGCTCTGGCTGATTTTAAGCCCTTTGCAGATGAAATAATAGAAAAAGGAAATTACAGGAATAAATCAAAGACCAGATATGTCAATGACAGCCTTATCACAGACCACTATGCAATTATACCTACAGGGCAGGGGATTAATGCACTCGGCTCCCTTTCACCTACCGCACGCAAGGTCTATGAAACAATAGTAAGGCGCTTCTTAAGCATTTTTTATCCTCCTGCAGAATACAGGAAAAGCTCAGTTACCATCAGGATAGGAAGCGAAAGCTTCTTTGCCTCCTTCCGTCATCTGGAAAAGGAGGGATATCTGAAGGTGCTGGGAGCTGCATATGAAAAGGATAATTCAGCAAAGACGGCTAAGAGCAAGGCAAAGGAAGGGGCAGAAGAAGGCGAGGAGCAGACACAGGACAGCTCCGATCAGGAGCTTCTTAAGGCAATAGGTTCACTGAAAAAGGGAATGCTGCTGCCGGTTGCCCAGCTGATAATAAAGGAGGGCGAAACAGCACCGCCCAAGAGATATAATTCAGGTTCCCTGATACTTGCCATGGAGAACGCAGGCCAGCTGATAGAGGATGAAGAGCTGAGGGCCCAGATAAAGGGCAGCGGAATAGGAACGTCTGCCACCAGGGCTGAGATACTTAACAAGCTGGTTAAAATATCATATCTGAATCTTAATAAAAAGACCCAGATTATCACTCCCACCCTGCTGGGGGAAATGGTTTATGATGTGGTGAACTACTCCATCAGATCCCTGCTGAATGCCGAGCTTACCGCCAGCTGGGAAAAGGGCCTGACCTATGTGGCAAATGGCCAGATATCCAGGGAGGAATATACTGAAAAGCTTGAGAGCTTTGTCAGAAAGATGGTTGAGGGGGTCAAAGCCTTAAATAACCAGGCTTTGCTGGCAAAATGCTATAATGAGATTGCACCATACTACAAAAAGGGGAGCAGCTGATGGCTCCTCTTAAATATTTAGCTTTAATAAGAATAAAGCAGATACGGAATAGAGGATAGGCTTTAGGATATGGGATTTAAGCGATAGGCAGTGAAGCAGCTTAGTTTTGGATGAATATTTGAGTTTGTATTTTTGAATACAGCTTTATTTGCATGATAAAGCTTGAGCAGCAAAAGACAATAAAATAGATAGCATAAGCTGTATGTACATGCAAAAATGAATTATGTAAAAAAGAAAGAGGATGCAAATATTAAGCTAAAGGAAAAAATGCTATCTTGACCTGTATATATTATTATGTTACCATATTTTTGTTTATTATTATCATAGAAATCTTCTCCTTAATATGGAAGGGATAATCGTGCCGGATTAAGGAACACAGGATTAAGGGTCTGTGCATATATTAGTTATGTAAGTGCTGAACAATAAAGCACAGGTGAGAATTACCGGCACAGGCACAAAGATATCAGGAGGTGGTTATTGAAGGAGAGTCGGAGTGTTCTGTAATAAATGAATCATTTCATTATCACATGAAGCAAATCACATGTTACCCGTAAACAGGATCGGCCCATGATCCTCACGGCAGAAATGCCTTGTATTAGCGCCATGTACCTCTATGGGCAATTGTTCGGAGGTCGACGAGGTAGGGAGTTATCGAAGTATTCGGCGGGTGCTCCCTCGTGGACTTGGCCGCGTGATATGTTGACAAACTCCGGGGGTGACCCCGGAACAAAGGCAACATAACCAAGTAGCTGAATTAGAGGTGGTAAAAGCTTGCTGCCCGTCATGTAAGACATCATTTGACAGCAGGAGCAAGCTGCATCACCTTGAGAATTCATGCTTAAAGATGAAAGCTAATGTACAAATAGGATTTCGTGATAGTTTTTGCACGTATCATCTTAAGGATATTTTTGTGCTATTTAGGAAGTAATTTTGAACAATTTTTGGGATTTTAATATTATTTTGGGACATAAGCTTTGGATTGCCGGAGCTTGTGTTGTTTTAGTTTTGTTTAAAATTTGGTTGTTATAATGGGGGTTAATTATGTGTGGAATAGTTGGATATATAGGAAATAAGCAGGCGGCACCTGTTTTGCTGGATGGTTTGTCAAGGCTTGAGTACAGAGGCTATGATTCAGCCGGTGTTGCAGTACATGATGGAAATAAGCTTCTTCTTGCCAAGTGCAAGGGCAGGCTGAAATCCTTGCGGGAGATGACTGATGATGGTAAGGCGCTTTCAGGAACAATCGGAATAGGGCACACAAGATGGGCAACCCACGGGGAGCCGTCGGATACCAATTCACATCCGCATTTTAATAGCAACGAGACAATAGCCGTCGTACATAACGGCATAATAGAGAACTACATGAAGCTAAAGACAAGGCTGATACAGAAGGGCTACAGCTTTCAGAGTCAGACAGATACGGAGGTTGTCGCCCAGCTGCTGGATTATTATTATGAAGGAGATGCCCTGGCTGCAATTGCCAAGGTTGTAACCAAGCTTGAGGGCTCATATGCATTGGGAATCGTATTTAACGACAGGCCGGATGAGCTGTATGCAGTCCGCAAGGATAGTCCATTGATAGTAGGTGCAGGTGAGGATGAATATTTTATTGCTTCAGACGTGCCTGCAATACTTAAGCATACCAGAAATGTGTATTATCTTGACAACGGTGAAATTGTCCGCCTGACAAGGGATGGTGTAAGCTTCTATAACGGTGATCTGGATGCGGTTAATAAGGAAATGTCCACCGTAAGCTGGGACATATCCGCTGCAGAAAAGGGCGGCTATGAGCATTTTATGCTGAAGGAAATTCATGAGCAGCCCAAGGCGGTCAAGGATACCATTAACCCCAGAATTCGCGGCAGTGAAATAGTAATAGAAGAGCTCAACATGAGTGATGAGGATATTAAAAGGCTCAGGAAAATATATATTGTGGCCTGCGGCTCGGCTTACCATACAGGAGTAACAGCCAAGTATGTCATCGAGGATTTGGCAAGAATACCTGTAGAGGTTGATTTGGCCAGTGAATTCCGTTATCGCAATCCCATACTGGATGAGGGAACCTTAATAATAATAATTAGCCAGTCAGGAGAAACAGCAGATTCGCTGGCAGCCTTAAGGGAAGCCAAAAGGCAGGGTGCCAGGGTGCTTGGCATAATCAATGTTGTGGGCAGCAGCATAGCCAGGGAGGCCGATAGTGTTATGTATACCTGGGCCGGCCCTGAGATAGCGGTGGCAACAACTAAGGCTTATTCAACGCAGCTTTGTGCTTTGTATCTGCTTGCAATGCATTTTGCAAGGGTAAGAGGCAGTATGCCACAGGAGAAATACGATATGCTGCTGGCTGATCTAAGTAAGCTTCCGGAGCAGATACAGGAGATTCTGGATAAGAATATATCCCAGATACAGTATTATGCATCAAAATTCGTGGCAGTAAAGGACTGCTTCTTCATCGGAAGGGGAATAGATTATACCACAGCACTTGAGGGTTCCCTGAAGCTGAAGGAAATCTCATATATCCATTCAGAGGCATATCCGGCCGGTGAATTAAAGCATGGCCCGATAGCCCTGATTGAAGACGGAACCCTTGTTATAGCCCTTTTGACTCAGGAGGAATTAAACAAGAAGACCATCAGCAATATAGTGGAGGTCAAGTCAAGAGGGGCCCAGGTGCTTACAGTGGCCTTCGAGGGCAATGAGGAGGCCGATAAGGTATCGGACATGACCGTGTATATACCTGTTACAAATAAGTATTTTGCAACCTCCCTGTCAGTCATCGCACTTCAGCTTCTGGCTTATTATGTATCGGTAGGAAAAGGATTGGACATTGATAAGCCGAGGAATTTGGCAAAGAGCGTGACGGTGGAGTAGTTCGTTACAAAATCCCGTAGCAGATGCAGGAGAAACTGTATTTGCTGCGGGGTTTGTTTTTTGGAAGGAAAAGGGACTGAAAGCTGCTATCGTAAAGCGGGAGAGGCAATCAGTATAAGTGATATCGTAAGTAAACAGACTGTTGTATAACCCAAAAAAACTCGTGTCAAAGATAAAAAACTCGTGTTAAAAATAAAAAAGTCGTGTTAAGAATCATGGTGAAAATAGGGTAGAAAACCTTATTGGAGCCATGACTTTTTAATAGGATTACTAGGCTCAAGGAGTAAGGTATAAGGCTAAAAATATTGATTTTAAAGGGTTTGAAAAGATTGTTGATGAAAGATATTGATAAAAACTTTCCCCTTTTTCCTTTTAACTTTTCCCTATTCCTGACACGACTTTTTTATCTAAAATGAGGCTGAAAATAGGAAGAAAATAGGAGAAATGAACAAGGAAAATGGGTGATTTATGACATGACTTTTTTATATGGAAAGAATTAGGGAAATGGGGTTAAGGCGAGAAGGTGCAAGGGTTTGAGGAGGATGGGGGTTTGACATGAGTTTTTTATGTGTATACATAGTTAGGATTAAGTTTTATTCTAAAAAGGGTTAAGGGATAAGGGGCAAAATAAAAAAGTTGTGTCAAAGATAAAAAACTTGTGTTAAAAATAAAAAAGTCGTGTTAAAAATGAAAAAGTTGTGTTAGATAGTTCAATGCATAATAGATAAAAATATAAAATCCCATTGACCAAGGAAGAAAATGAACTTCCAAAGAAAATTAAATATTTCTTGATACAAGAATAGAAATGCAATTATGTTACTTGCCTTTAAATAAATAAGTCATAAACCTTGGATTCTAACAGACTTTTATTCCTGCTTTATATCGTATTATCTTATTTCTATTTTTATAAAGAACAATAATTTAAAATAGAAAAGTAATTTCATAAGTGGCAAAATTGTATTTAAATAAAAATAGAGTTATGTTATATTAAGGTCATAACAAGTAGTATATTACGGATAGCAAAGTTATTATAAATCTATTACAATGTCTAAGCCTTAGAATTGAAAAAATGATAAAAACCAAAATAGCGAAAGAATTAGAAGGATGTGTGATTATGTTCAGAGAAATGAGAAGGAAGAAACAGTTGTTATCCAAAGAAGAGACAATTGAGATTCTAAAGTCATGTACTTCTGGAGTTTTAGGTGTAATTGGCGACGATGGTTACCCGTATACCGTTCCAGTAAGTTACGCTTTAAAAGACGACAAAATATTCATTCATAGCGCAAAAGAGGGGCATAAGATTGACAGTATAAAAAGGAATGATAAGGTGTCATTTTGTGTAATAGAAAAAGATGAAGTAATACAAAAAACTTTTACTACTCATTTTAGAAGTGTTTCTATCTTTGGTAGAGCAAGGATTCTTACAGACGACTCTGAGAAACGCTATGCTCTCGAAAGTTTAATTGAAAAATATTCGCCTGACTATATTGAAGAAGGACAGCAGGAAATCGAAAGAGCATGGGATAGAGTATGTTTAATTGAAGTCAAAATCGAACATATGACAGGTAAAGCCGCTATAGAAATTATTAATAGTAGGAAGTAAACTATTTACTTTATTCTTTTAATGTTGAACATCAATAAAAAATTGCGAAGTAAAGAATATTAATATAATCAATAAAGGGCATGTTCATAATGGTTGGAGTAGAAATTGATATGGTTGTAACAGACAGTTTGAAAGCATTGGCATTATACGAAAAAATATTTGATATCAAACGTGTTGAGGTATCGGATTTCCTAAAGGTGAAAATGAAGTCATTTTTACACTATATGGAGTACGCTTTCACATGTTGGATGAAAACCCAAGATTCGGGTTAGCAGCACCAAATCCAGATAAACCTAATACAATTTGGTTTAACATATCAGTCCCTGACATTAAAGAAACATTTTCAAAGGCGATTAGCGCAGGTTGTACAGAGGTTCAGCCAGTGACTGAAATGCCTGATTACGGAGTATCAAATGCTATATTTGTTGACGTTTTCGGCTATCAATGGATGCTGCATCAAATACACAAAGAAGTGAGTTATGAAGAACGCATTCGGCTTTGGGAGGAAAAAAGGGATAATTAAGAATTAGTGCATTACAAGAATATTATACATCATTAATAATGGGGGATTGTTTTGAAGAGAGGAAATTTAACTTTTGTTTTTCTTGTCATATGGTGCATTTTGGTGCTTACCTACTTTACAATCTGGAAAAATAACTGGTTTATTCTGATTTCAACCAATGCACTTCTGCTTCTAAAACTATATTTAGATTATAAACATAGTTAGGACTAAGTTTTACTCTAAAAAGGGCAAAGGGATAAGGAATAAAATAAAAAATTATGTCAGAGATAAAAAACTCGTATTTATAAAAAAGTTGTGCTAATAAATTTAATTTATAATAGTAATTGCAATCAAGGATTAGAAGACCGTGTGAAAACCTATTCTTCCGCAGCAGGCTCTTTGGGGTGATATAAATCTATATTATTAAGAATTGAACATAATATTGCGTCAGTAACTATTATGGGGGTATGAAGGTGGAAGATTATAATGTTGTGAAAAATGATTTTAATGAAATATCAGAACTTGATGACCCAAAATGGAATCATAATAACTGTTATTTCAAACAACTCATGAAACTTATTCCAGATAATGCTAATACTTGCCTTGACATCGGCTGCGGTAAAGGTGAACTCTCATTTATGCTGTCCCAAAAATCTAAAAGAGTAATAGCAGTTGACCTTGCAGATAAGATGATTGAAAGGGCAAAGATTTTACATGCAAATAAAAACATAGAGTATATTTGCGGAAACATTCTTGATATGAAATTTGAAAACAATAGCCTTGATGTCATTATAACAACAGCCACAGCACATCATTTGCCTTATGAGTGGCTTCTTAGTTTTGCAAAGGATAAACTTAAAAAAGGCGGTAAACTCATTATATTAGACCTTGTAAAAGCAAAATCATTAACTGATTATATTATATGGGGCAGTGCCTTTTTTCCTAACATAGTAATGAATTTTATAAAAAATGGCAGGCTTAAAAAAGACGATGAACATGCAAAAGAAGTTTGGGAAAGGCATGGTAGACATGATACTTATATGACGATGGATGAAATAAGGTCATTAGCAAATAAACATATACCGACAGCAAAAATTCAAAGAAAACTTTTTTGGAGATATTTATTGGTATGGCAAAAGTAACTTGCATACTTAAATAGTCTCATAAAAAAAGGATTTGAAATAACAGGAGTTGTTGAACCAGAGCCTGCAGAGAATATGCTTAATACAGTACCTGGAATGTTAGATGAACTACGTAGGCCAATGATGCTGCTTGTATTCGGCAAAGAAGAAGCGAAGAAGAACATATATAAGTGATAAATACTGGTATAGGAGTTTATATCATGAAAAAAGAAATTCCCGACAAAAACCTATTTATGATGTGTAAAAAATTGAATACCTGTGCTCTTGCTGAGTTGCCAAATGGATATCATGTAAGAACTTGTAGAAGGAATGAATTAGATATATGGAAAAAGATGCCTTTTGATGATGAAAAGACTGCTGAGCAATATAGCGACTATATGACGAAATATTTCAATGATGTTTATGCAAGCAAAGAAGATTTGTTTTTTAATAAGTGTTTATTTGTTTGTGATAAAAATGATACTCCTATCGGGACGTGTTTTGCATGGAAGGCATACGATAGAATTACTACGATACATTGGTTTAAAGTTGTGAAAGAATACGAAGGATTGGGCATTGGAAGGGCACTGCTTTCCGTTGTTATGAAAAGTATTCCAAAGGATGAATATCCTGTTTTTCTTCATACACAGCCATCCAGTTTCCGAGCAATAAAACTGTATTCCGATTTTGGGTTTGCTTTACTAACAGACCCAGTAATCGGGTATAGACAAAATGATTTGGAAGAATGTTTGCCTATTTTAAAGACTTACATGTTTAAAGAGGATTTTGAAAAGTTACAGTTTGCACAGGCTCCTGAGAATTTTCTTAAAGCAGTAAAATCAACATGTATAAATGAGTTTTAACAGAAGGCATTATCTGAAGGGTAATAAAATTGATTGTAGGTCCTAATTATTTAGTAGTATTGTTAAATAGGTTTTGTTCGGTAAATTATGAAAAAACATAAGTAAAGTTGGGGAAATTTGATGCGAAGAGTTATGATTATTGGTTCTGGAGGTTCTGGAAAGTCAACTCTTGCCAGACAGTTAGGTAAAATATTAAATATTGAAGTGTTCCATCTTGACGCAATACACTGGAAACCAGGATGGGTTGAGACGCCTTTAGATGAATGGAAAGCAATCATTGATGAACTAACAAAGAAAGAAACTTGGATTATAGACGGAAATTATGGCGATTGTACGATGGAAACCCGCATTCAAGCAGCAGATACAATCATTTTTTTGGACTTTCCAAGAGTAGTTTGCTTATTTAGGATAATAAAAAGATGGCTCCAAAATATTAATAAAGTAAGACCCGATATGGGGAAAGGATGCCCGGAAAAAATTGATTGGAAATTCTTAAAATGGATTTAGACATATCCTGATTCAAAACGGCCAGAAATCTTGAATAAAATTAATGCGTATAAGTCAAATAAAAATGTTATTGTACTGCATAATACTAAAGAAGTAAAACAGTTTTTAAAGCAGTTAGCATGAAATAAAGTTTCACAGGATAGAAAGTGCTGAGATTCTGCCAATATGTTTATTATCGAATATCCATTTACTAATTATATATTTCTTGATACAAGAATAGGAACACAATTATACTACACATAACAGGCTTCTACTCCTGCTTATGTTGCATTTTCTTTTATCAGATTTCTATAAAGAAAATGAAATTATATTATACTAAGGTCATAATAGTAGAATAAGGTGAATTAAAATAAGTATTTTAAGGGGGCGATATCATGGTTTATGATACAAAGAAAATTATAGATACATTAATAAGTAATATTTCAGAATTGAGTGAAGTTCAATCAATCGGAATAAGTGGTAGTAAGACTTCTCTTCCAAGGGCAGGAGAAGGGGATATTGATATTTTTATATATTGCGATATGATACCTAATCTTGAAAAAAGACAAGCCATAATAAATCAGTTGGGTAACCAGATACAGGAAAGTAAAATAAATATCTTTGAAGGGGGACATTGGGGAATAGGAGATTTCGTGCTTGTAAACGGTATTGAAACTTGGTTAATGTATTTTACAGTAAACGAAACCTTAACTGATGTAGAATCTATACTCAATGGCGAATATCCAGATAAATTGGATAATTACTACTATCCAATAGGGCGATGTGCCATGTTGAAAAATATCAATGTTTTATGCGATAAAAGCAATTTTTTAGATGACTTAAAAAAAAGATTATCCAATTACCCAGATAAATTAAGAAAGATACTTATACAATATCATTTAGATGAACTTGAAGATACCGAAGATTTACAACGTGCTGTAGCCAGAAAAGATGTACTGTTTTATCATTTTGCAATGGATATAGCAATTGACCATTTCCTTCAAGCGTTATTTGCTATTAATAGAACCTATTTTCCAAGCCGAAAAAGAACACTTGATTTTATTGAAATCTTCAATATTAAACCCGAAAGATGTAATGAAAAATTATTAGAAGTTATTAAGTTAGGTAGTTTTTCAGAAGGAATTAATCAATCTTTTACAATATGGAGCAACATGGTTAATGAACTAAAGAAATTGAGTAATATTTAGTGTAATTAATTCGCCATCTTCATATTTTGTGTCTAAACTGTATTATTATACGAAATAAAATCTTCATAAAAAATACTGCTAATAATGATATACATATATATGGGTACGATGATTAAACCTTCGAGGTGAGTATAGATGAAAATACTGAACTTAATTTGTAAAAGGACAAATTGTTATCTCCTTGAATCCAGTTGCGGATGGATAATGATAGATACTGATTTTCCTGGTACTCTTTATCGGCTTATGAACTTATTGAATCAGCATAATATCAAAATAAGTGATATCAAATATTTAATTGTAACACATTTCCATCCGGACCATGCTGGGATTGCTCAAGACTTAAAGAATTTAGGAATAAGATTAATTTTACATGAATGTCAGGTTGCTTTTGTAGACAATTTAAACAACTTTTACAAAAAGAATAATCAATTTAATTTTACAGATATTCTACCTGAGGGTAATATCGTAATTTCCAGCAAAGAAAGTAGAGACTTCCTCAAAAGTATGGGAATAGAAGGGGAAATAATCCAAACGCCTGGTCATACAGATGATAGCATAAGCCTCATTATTGATGGATGTTGTGCATTCACAGGCGACCTTCCGGAATTCAGTCTTATGGAAGCCTATAACGACCAAACAATCAAAAACAGTTGGAAATTAATAAAGGATTATAAAATAACAAAAATATTTCCAGGTCATGGAAACCCGTACACAATAATTTAGTGTACACCGATGTTGATAGTAAGATATTTTGGCTAAAAGAGAGGTTAATTAAAGTGGTTTTGTGGGGAATCTTCATCAGCGCTTTTTTAATAGGCTTTTCAGGAGCAATGATGCCTGGGCCTATGTTGGGGGTTACAATTGACGGCAGTCTTAAAAAGGGGTGGACAGCAGGCCCTTTGACAGTATTAGGGCATGGAATACTGGAATTTATATTAATTGTCATCATGACATTCGGGCTTAAAGATTTCTTTTCTAATCCGACAGTTGCAGGATTTATTGGATTTTTTGGCGGTGCTTTTCTTGCATGGATGGGCTATGGAATGATAAAATCTGGTATTAATAAATCAGTTTCTTTGGAGAGCCAAAGAGCAGGGAATAGTGCCGGAGTGAGGAATCTTGCATTAGCGGGAGCGCTTGTAAGTGCTACCAATCCGTATTTTATTCTCTGGTGGGCGTCAACAGGTATGGAATCAATACGCCAGTCTTATACTTCAGGGTTAATTGGTGTTTTGTTCTTTTTCATAGGGCATATCCTATCGGACTTTGTATGGTATACAGCAATATCCACGGCATTTTCCAGAGGAAAGAAACTGATAAGTGATACCCTATATCGATGGATAATTATATTGTTAGGCATATTTATTGTAGCATTTTCAATCTATTTTATAGGCAGTGGCTGGAAGATGCTATTAGGGGCGATAGAGTGAGAAAAAAGATAGGTATATAGTTCGAATTAGCATTTGTATATATAACTGTTTTAACTATTGCTGGATTTATGACAAATAGAAAGGGATAATTATAATGAAACAAAACAAATACGATGATGATGTCTTTTTCAATAAATATAGCAACATGAACCGTTCAAAAAATGGTCTTGAAGGTGCGGGGGAGTGGCATGAACTAAAAAAGATGATGCCTAACTTCAAAGATAAAAGGGTTTTAGATTTAGGCTGCGGGTTTGGATGGCATTGTCGCTATGCTGTAGAGAACGGTGCCAGGTCAGTAATTGGAATTGATAT
>ENA-OWPA01000652-OWPA01000652.1-bioreactor-metagenome-genome-assembly--contig:-NODE-652-length-39893-cov-18.020695_pt1 | contig 39893 bp, 24 predicted proteins | sample MGYA00238139_ERZ651803 | MGnify/ENA primary metagenome ERZ651803 (study PRJEB26909, sample SAMN07631231) | bioreactor metagenome | isolation source: Switchgrass digestor | place: USA: Dartmouth... | reverse complement strand
TCAGTCGCTCCCCGCAGGGGAGCGTGGATTGAAATTGGCCGAATATACAAACATCCCCGACCGCCGGCAGTCGCTCCCCGCAGGGGAGCGTGGATTGAAATTATAATGGATAGGTGTTATTTGTCTGAACTTTTTGGTCGCTCCCCGCAGGGGAGCGTGGATTGAAATATACGAGGCAAAAAGAGCACTCTATGACTATTTGGAGTCGCTCCCCGCAGGGGAGCGTGGATTGAAATTTTTGCTCTAGCTACCCGTCTATTCACTTTATGCCGTCGCTCCCCGCAGGGGAGCGTGGATTGAAATACCTTCCTCATAATTTATTTTATACTTATATTATAGTCGCTCCCCGCAGGGGAGCGTGGATTGAAATTGTTGCAAGGGCATCATCATGTGCTTTGAGCGCTGTCGCTCCCCGCAGGGGAGCGTGGATTGAAATAAGTAGCAATGATGAACGGAGATAAATTGGAGTCGTCGCTCCCCGCAGGGGAGCGTGGATTGAAATGCAATGGTATAGCGTTTATTCAACGTGTATTGAGGGTCGCTCCCCGCAGGGGAGCGTGGATTGAAATTTTTTGCTTATGTTTTTATAATAATAATATAATTGTCGCTCCCCGCAGGGGAGCGTGGATTGAAATTACAACCTGATCGTCATAGACTTGTGAGTAACTCCAGGTCGCTCCCCGCAGGGGAGCGTGGATTGAAATGACAAGTTCATGCTTAAATGTGTCCACCAACTTATGTCGCTCCCCGCAGGGGAGCGTGGATTGAAATCAAAGTCTTGGAATCCTTTGCGAAAATCTTTTTGGTCGCTCCCCGCAGGGGAGCGTGGATTGAAATTTCTAAGTGACAAAAAAAGGGTTGCATCACTTGAGGTCGCTCCCCGCAGGGGAGCGTGGATTGAAATTTTGGTGAGTGAACACTCACCCCCGCCTGTCTAAGTCGCTCCCCGCAGGGGAGCGTGGATTGAAATTCTTCAATTTGATAAAAGTGCGTGTTATGAAATACGTCGCTCCCCGCAGGGGAGCGTGGATTGAAATTTCCACTTCAAGCCCAGCATTTCACCCCTGCGCAGTCGCTCCCCGCAGGGGAGCGTGGATTGAAATGTCCGTCTCCCACCAGCTCCAATCCGTTTTATATGTCGCTCCCCGCAGGGGAGCGTGGATTGAAATTCACCTCCATTTTTACAAATTTACCGCTAAATGATGTCGCTCCCCGCAGGGGAGCGTGGATTGAAATTCCAGTTTTTATTACATTATATTTCAGCAAATAAGTCGCTCCCCGCAGGGGAGCGTGGATTGAAATCTTGACAGCCTTTACGACTAAGATTCACTTTCAAAGTCGCTCCCCGCAGGGGAGCGTGGATTGAAATGGTGAAAACGAGGAAAAAGAAGAAAAAAACAAAGTCGCTCCCCGCAGGGTAGAATGAGTTACTCCATATTTATGAAGCACGGATTAATAATTGATTATTAATTGGGGTATTTGTAAAAATTGTTGACATATTTTATCATATATGAAATTTATATAGAAAATTAAGAATATCAAATAATTAGTTACAAAAAAGGCATCATTATAAGGGAATGTTGTAGACCTTATAAATGATGCTTTATTTATGATAAAATGGTTAAATTTTTATTTGACATATTCTTAAACAGTTTATGGTAAAGGCTAAGTAATATTATGAAACTAATACATAATAACAGAAGCATGCAACTTACATTTGTTAACATCCCATATGAATACATAACTTTTCTTGCCGTCTGTAGCGTAATCCAACAATACATCTTCATGCGGTGTTATTTGCTTTTTATAATATATTTCAATGTTATTAAAATCAATTTCATCCATGCCTTCAGGAAGAACTTCGTTTACAAGATCCATGTAGGCAGGATTATGTACATGGTTATTACAGTCAATCATGGATTTATTGATTTTATATCGAACCTCGGAAATTACCGGGATATCTGTGTTGACTGATTTTGTAAATTGAAAATCCGGAAAGTTTATATGTTGAGGCTCTCCTCCGTAGCCGACCATAAGATCGTCGGTCAGCCTTATCGGCTTGCAGGTCTTGGTGTCCAGGGCGATCCATACAGATGTTGCTTTTGCCACAGTTTCGCCTTTTTGATTGGTTATATCATAATCTCTGAACGCTTGTAATTTGTTATAGTCACGCCCCCAGGTCTTCACCAGTATTGTTTCACATATTTTTGGCCGTTGATAAACTTCCAGTTTCCAGTTCAGAACTACCCATGATATGAAGCTTTTTCCCCGTCCGTTAATCCCTTGTCCGACCATGTTGGCATGTACATTTGAAACATTGGTCATTGCTTCTAAAATCGCTTTATTTGTCATTTCATAAGTGCTGCCCACGTCCTGGAACCCGATAAAGAATTCCTGTCCTGCTTGCAAAGTATTTCGCTCCCTTCATGATACGGTAAATTTCGGTTTATCTAAAAGTTATATTAATAACATTTGTATATAGTGTATTATATCACAATTAGTTTTTAATTTCACAGGCATCAATCCTGCCCATTATTATAAATAACAAAATTGACATAAATTACCAAGCATTATAAGATGGTTATGAGAAAAGAAGGAATATCGACGCAAAAACAAACAGTAAATAATATTTTAAATATTCAGGCTTATGTGGCATAAAATCAATAATATATACCAAAACTGTAAAAGAATGCATATAAATATGACAAACAATTAAATATGAATAATTTACATATCAGGTATATGATGTTATAATTTTCATCAGCTATTTTATTCTAGGGGGAAGGAGCATACACCATATAAAGGTGTGTTAATTCAGATGAAGAACAAATTCAAAGACGACTTAATGCTAATGATAAAAGGATATATCGTAGGCTCATCTATGAGCGTACCCGGTGTGAGCGGCGGTACGATGGCTATTTTGCTCGGTATTTATGATAAGCTCATCAGTTCCATAAGTAATTTTTTAAAAAATATCAAGGGAAATGTGCTTTATTTATTGAAGTTTTGTATCGGAGCCGGCGCCGGTATCTGTTCCCTTTCATTTATAATAAAATGGATGCTGGAGAAATTTCCGTTGCCCGTATCCGTGTTTTTCCTGGGTGCGGTTGTCGGAGGTATTCCTGCACTGTACAAAAAGACAAGAGAATCTTCAATAAGAATATCTTCGGGAATATATTTTCTGCTGGGTATAGCCATTGTGATCTCCATCGGATTTATTCCGGAAGGCAGTGTCGATATTAGTACCGGTTCGGGATTTACCCATTATCTGATGTTGTTGATTACCGGGATAATAATTGCTTTGGCATTGGTGCTTCCGGGAATAAGTACTTCACATATGCTTTTGGTACTGGGTATGTATGATGCTATGCTTGAGGCTATTACAAAGTTCGATATTGTTTACATAGGAATATTGGGAATAGCGACATTAATCGGAGTTTTCATTATTACGAAACCGATTGAATGGGTCATGAATAAATTTCCTCATCAGACCTATTGCATGATCATTGGGTTTGTACTGGGTTCGACAGCCGAGATCTTTAGTGACAAAATACTGCCCGCAATTCCCGAAAACACAAACGCATTATGGTGGATAGGCTTCGGCCTTATGTCGGTGGCCGCATTTATATTGGGATTTATGGCGATTAAGTCCTTGTCCAGGTATCAGGATGACTGATTGTACCTATGAATATAAGGAATTATGATAAAAGATATGGTAGAAAGAATATATAAGATAAAGTATCAAAAGATTAAGTAATAAGATAAAATATTAATAAAAAGTTTTAAGATTCAAAATTTTAAGGTAAAAATTTTAATGTAAAAGTTTAAGACAAAAGTATAAGATAAAAGGTTTTAAGATAAAAAGTATTAAAAGAAAGGTATTAAAAGAAAAGTATTAAAAGAAAAGTGTTAGAAGAAAAATATTAGAAGAAAAATATTAGAAAATGATAAGCAGCTTCGGAAGAATTTTCGTTGCTGCTTTTTTATTTTGTGGAACGGCTCTTTTAAGCGACTCAAAAAGAGGTGCGGGATACGCAAAAATGCGATATGCGATATTAAGGTACATGTGACTTTACACGGAATGAATGTCTTTATATGAAAAGAATTTTATTTTTTGTTTGATTAATAAACTATTATGCTATATAATTATGGTATATATTGGTGGGATTGGCTTATAAAGAACATCAGGATTATAGGAAGCGATAAAAAGGCCGCTAACCGTTTATCGAAACATTTCGCTGACATCCCGCATGGAGGAAGGAAATAAAGGTCAGTGAATTAGGAATAAAGATATTAAAATAACGTACAAGGGGGATAAGTATGAGATTTGTCAATGATAAGGGAGCGTTGGTATTTTATAACAACGGCGAAACGGTCAGGATTGAAGCCTGGAGTACGGATTCATTGCGCGTTCGTGCAACAATGAGACGTCAGTTCACAGACAGACAGTGGGCTTTGACTGAGCCTGTAGTCAAATGCGATACCCAGGTTGAGATTGGAGAAGAAGATTTCTGGACCGGAGACAGATATATCAAAGTACCCAAAGCTACGATTACGAACGGACGTATCAAGGCGGTGGTTAATTTTGCGGGAGTTATATCATTCTATAAAGACGATAAGCTGATATTAAGGGAATACTACCGTTGCTATGGCGGTACAATATCAAAAGAAAGCCGTTGCCTGAAGATCGTTAACCGCGAATGGAAAGGTATAATCGGCAGCAATAATTTTACTTTGAATCTGAAGTTTGAGAGTAACGAAGGAGAAAAAATATTCGGAATGGGGCAGTATCAGCAACCTCACCTGGACCATAAAGGCTGTGTGCTTGAGCTTGCCCAGCGTAACTCACAGATATCCGTGCCGTTTGCCGTATCTTCCCTGGGATATGGCTTTTTATGGAACAACCCTTCGGTAGGACGGGTTACCTTTGGTAAGAATTATACGGAATGGATTGCACGTTCAACGAAGGATATGGATTACTGGATTACGGTTGCAGATACTCCGAAGGAAATATTATATAATTATACGGCTGTTACCGGGCATGCCGACATGTTCCCTGAGGACCTCATGGGTTTATGGCAAAGCAAGCTTCGTTACAGGACTCAGGAAGAAGTCTTATCCGTTGCGCGTAAATACAAGGAAGAAGGCATCAAGCCTGATATGATTGTTATAGACTTCTTCCACTGGACCGTACAGGGAGACTGGAAATTTGACAAGAAGTATTGGCCGGATCCTAAAGCCATGGTTGATGAGCTGCATTCCATGGGAATTAAGGTTATTGTATCGGTATGGCCTTCGGTGGACAGAAGAAGTGAAAATTTCGGGCCAATGATGGAAAGAGGCCTGCTTATAAAGACGGAACGCGGTGCTGCGCAGACCTATGATTATCAGGGTGACTGCGTTGAAATCGATCCTTTCAATCCGGAAACAAGGGATTATGTCTGGGAAGTCTGCAAAAAGAATTATTACGATTATGGCATAGACGCATTTTGGCTGGATAATTCGGAGCCTGATTACGGGGTATATGATTTTGAAAATTATCGCTACTGTGATGGGCCCGCCCTGGAAATCAGCAACATGTATCCTCAGATGTACAGCCGGATATTCTACGATAAGATGAAGAAAATGAGTAAGGAACCGTTTGTAAACCTGATACGCTGCGCATGGGCAGGTTCCCAGAAATATAACAATTTAATATGGTCCGGAGATGTGCCGAGTACATTTGAAGCCTTTGCCGATCAGATACAATGCGGCATCAACATGGGGCTTGCCGGTATACCTTGGTGGACTACCGATATCGGAGGGTTCATGACCGACGATGTGAATGATCCCGATTTTCAACAGCTGCTTATACGCTGGTTCCAGTTTGCTGTATATTCGCCGGTACTTCGTATGCACGGTGATCGCGGGCCGTATAATATACCTCCTCTGGATGACAGAGACTGGGGCGGCGGATATCTGAAGACAGGCCAGCCCAATGAGCTGTGGAGCTACGGCGAGGAAAATTATAAAATTATGAGGAAATATTACGATATCCGCATATCAATGAAAGATTATATAAAGAAGTTGTTTGAAGAAGCCCATACAAACGGTTCACCCGTTATCCGTGCAATGTTCTATGAGTTTCCGGAAGATCCTAAGTGCTGGGAGCTTCAGGATCAGTATATGTTCGGAGACAAATACCTGGTGGCACCGATACTCAAGCTCAATCAGTTCGAAAGGGAAGTATATCTGCCGGCAGGTAAGTGGAAACTTACATCTACAGGCGAATGTTTTGAAGGAAACCGTACCGTAAAGGTCGATGCGCCTATAGACTATATGCCGGTATTTGAAAGATTGTAAAGAAGTTTTATGTGGTTTTAATAACGATATAGTTTAGCATATAATACATATTAAAAATATACCGATATACCGTTATAAAAAAACAGGATGCGGTTTTTGCGTTCACTGGCGATATGGTAAGTCCGCTATATGACGCGAAAATCACATCCTGTATGATTCTATCTGTGTGGGAAATATATCTTTATCCGGACGTTTGTTGATGCAATATCGTAGCAAAGCATTTACGTTTTATATTTAAGCCGTAAATTTCACCGAACCTGCAGACGAGAAACAGGAGCCGGTCTATGGTTATAAAATATTAAACATCAACTCCCAAAAACAGCTTAATTAGATATCCGATTATAAAGGAAATTACGGATACTCCCAGGCTGATGCCGGCCATTTCAAAAAATCTCTTTTTAAAAGGAAGATTCTTGGCCACCGATATATAAAAATTGAATACAAGTATAATTAATATGGCTGCAACAATAGTAAACACCAGGCTTAACATATAGTTGGAAAATATAAGATAAGGCAATACCAGACATGCAACGGTAAGAACATATGCCCCTCCCGTGTATAATGCCGATTTCAGGGCATGGCTGTTATCCTCCTCGGTTCTGGCGGAAAGATATTCCGATGTAGCCATTGAAAGTGAAGCCGATATGCCTGTAATAAGACCGGTAAGAGCTATAAGGCTGGTATCCTTCAATGCGAAAGTAAGGCCTGCCAGTGTACCGGTAAGCTCCACCAGAGCATCGTTCAGTCCCAGAACCATGGAACTCACATATTTAAGCCTTTCTTCCTCGATAACATTAATAAGCTCTTTTTCGTGATTGTCTTCATCATTGGCTATTGCTTTAAATTCTTCAATATTCTTCCCAAGTTCCCGATATAGATTTTCAGCATTTTCTTCTCCTCTCTCCATAAGCTTAATGCCGAAAGTTATGCCGAATACTATTGATATAAAAGTATAAAAGTGTATTTTCAGCTTATTCGGTTTTATATCGGTCCCGGTAAATTTCTTCAGCTCGTTATAATGATGGAGTTCATCCTGGGCGATTTGCCGAAGGATTTTGCTGTTATGCTCATTTTTCTTTATGTGAGAGGATAATTTCAAGTAAATATGGTGTTCGGTTATTTCATTTTTCTGTGCCTTTTGCAGGGATTTCATTGTTTCAGAGTCTATTGTATAACTCAAATCTATCACTTCCTTTGTATCCGATATGTAAAATTACTCGGTGTCTTCCGCAGGTTCGGCCTTTAATAAAACTTGTAATTCGAATTCTTCTATATAATACCATAAGAGGGATGATTATAACAGGGTAAATTTGATTTTGTAGCCGAAAATCGTGTTTAAGTTGATTTTAATCATTTATGAAGATATAATTTACTATATGTTAACAATTTTGCATTGAAGTATTTGATCGTTTATGCTTGTTTTATACGTACGGCATTAAAGTGAAAAAAGGACAGTCAAATTTACATCCGGGGGTGGAATTTCATGGATTATTATACAGGAGGTATTATTGAAAACAATTATGAGGAGTTGCGCAGTAAAAAATCTAACCGACAGTATTTTGAAGAATTTAAGGATATTTTATATAAGAATAATATAAAGTATGAGCCTTTTGAAGACAGCAGGGCGCAAATTCTTATAATAGGGAATAACGGCACTGAAAAAAGATTCGGCCTGTATTTGGTAGGCGGAACTAACTGGTGGGGAATTTCTGAACGGGCAATTCTGAAATTTCGGGAGAAAAGTATGTGTGACAGTTTGTATGTTGCTTTTTATGCAAATGTAGATGTTCCCCATTATTGGGTGTTTAAAGTTCCTGAAATTATTCCTGATACGGACGGAAGATATCTGTTTTCAGAAGTTAATGGCAGTTTTACAATGCCGAAAGATTTTATTACGGAAGCAAAATATAAATCGTCCGAAAAAATTGTTCCATATCTACAAGAATTGTTAAAGGGGATTTGAAATGCAATATAACGACAGAATAGATATATATAAAAACGTGCTGAAGCCCCCGAAGGATTTTAAAATCGATTGGGTGGAACTGACCACATGGTCATTGGCAAAGGATTTTTTACGTCTAATTCAGGCAATGATTATTTCGGCCAACAAAGATAACGCTCCGGATAAGTTGGTGTTTCCCAATATGCAAATTAAGTTTTCAAAAAAGGAAGAGATTAGATTTCATGTGTTTTACGACGGGAAGGTTAATCTGGAGCTGGAAGAAGGAGTATATTACAGAACTGCCAACGGAAAATATACTCAATATTTACTGTCCCGGTGCTGCACTCCGGTAAAGCTTAATGAAGGGCTGTTTCATCCCAAAATAATTTTGGCTCAGTTTAAAAAGAAAGATACAGATGATATATATAAGTACAGAGTCTGTATTTCAAGCAGGAATTTAACATGGAGCAGATATGTGGAAGCGGGAGTTATTCTTGAAAGTGAGGATATAGATGTAAGCAAAATAAGTGATACCGAAAAAAGTGGTAAAGGCAGCGGAGATCCCGGCAAGGAACTGAAACAATTTTTTAAAAAATATTATGACGAATACGCCGGGAACCATGAACACAGGATTAATTTTGATGCTTTGGAGAATGCGAAATTTTATGTTATGGAAAATAACCATAATGAGACAAAAATCAAGCCGAAACTGTTTTTCGGAAAAAGTACATGCCTGTTAAAACAAATTGAGAATTTTATTGAAGATTATAAAGACAAGTACAAATCTGATGAATATCGTTTTAGAATCTGTTCAATGAATCCGAACAAAAACCTTTGGAATTTCTCCGATGATATTAAAACGGAGTACATATGCAATTTTAAGGATATATATGAAGAATCCAAATCATGCTCCGGCAAATGGGTAAAGAGAAATGGAAAAGACAATCACTGGTATATCGGATCGGATGAAAGAAATCCCAAGGCACTGCATATTAAGCAGTATATGTTTTGGAAAAACTTTATATTCCCGGAGACTCCGGTTGTCCGCATATTTATTGGTTCGGCCAACTGTTCCGAAAACAGCTTGAAAAACAGGAATGAAGAAGTTTTGGTTCTTTATGATACCTGTGGCAGTAATGCAATTTATTTTCCGTGCAAAGGACCGGGCAACGGTTTTGAGTTCGCGGAATTTGGCGGCAAAGTACTTCGGTGTTTTAAAGATACAATAGTTAAAGAGCCTAACATTGAAAATATGGAAGACGAAGAAGCATTTCCGCAGATAAAAGTCACAGTATGCGATGAAAACTATGATGATCAAAACTTAATATTAAAATTTAAAATATTAAATAAAGAGGATTATTCAATATTTGTCAGACCGGCCACGTTTGACGAGAGTCAGTCCGTTAAGATACAGGCTCATACCAAATCTCAGGAAATACGTTTCTCAATGAATAAGAGCAATTTTACACCGTTACTGCTTGTGATGGAAGAAAATGAGCCAGGCAAATTATACAATATTTTTCTTAATCTAAAAGAACGTTGGTATGGCAGGGAATATACCGAATTAAAAAAGGAGCTTCCCTCAGAAGAAATTAATGACATAGCTGAACTGATACGCTCAAGAATTCCGTTTTACAGGGATGATGAAGTATTTGAAAGAATTTTAAAATGCAGAATGTTGATGGAAGAAAAGGAATTTAATGATTTTATTAAGGAAACAAAAAGCATACTTGACAATTATCTGGAATTGTTGAATGAGAGCAATAACAGTGAAGATGACGATGCCGTATCGGAACGTATAAGAATAGAAAACTTTGTAGAATCACATAAACAAGAGATTGAGGATTTCAGAAACTTATTAGAAAGCTTCAGTGAGGTGGAATAATGGGACTAACTAAATTGCAGCAGGCTACCAGTGATCATGTTTTTGAAGTATTAATTAATAAAAAAAATAATTCCATTAATCCGGCAAAATATTTGATTGCCGATGAGGTCGGTCTCGGTAAAACTGTAATTGCGGCGGATATAATACGAAGACTGGCGGAACGGAAGCACAAAGATTATATACACAATCTGGCCGGGCAGAGTGATGAAAAACCGGTTGAGCTTACAAATAATACTCCGTTTATCGTATATTACATATGTTCAAACGAAAGAGTAATTGCTCAAAACAAGAAAAAGCTTATAGAAGAATGCGGAGCCGCAGAAACCAGGGACGACCGACTGTCCATGCAATGGCAGTACATAGACGATGGCAGCAAGGCCAAAATAAAAGATAAAAAAAATATCAAATACAAGCCGGGGATATGGATATTGCCTGTGACACCGGCCACTACATTTACCAATAAAAACAGTTCTTTTAACCGTGTGGAATATGAGAATCAGAAAAATTTTTTAAAAAAGTATAAACATGAAATATTAAAAGGCATAAATGAAATATTTGATGAAAATAATTATAAATATTATGAACAAATATTGGAAAATGACTCTGCACTGGCTGATTATATGAAAGAGGCGTCTGAAGCCAGCAAAAATCCGTCTTTTGTTGACATCAGGAATATTATTGTCAGGTATACATTCAGAAAACTTTTGAAGCCTGATCTTATTCTAATGGACGAGTTCCAGAATTATTCAAAACTTGTATACGGGAAGCTGGATGATGATAAATGCAATGATCTTTTTGCCGATTTTTTGTCCTGCTCGGATTATGTGTTAATGCTGTCGGCAACTCCGTATGATATGTCGCCGAAAGAAGTCAAGCTAATGAATGCAAAACCTTTCAATGACCATACCGAATTGGACAAATCGGACAGGCTAAAAGCCAATCAGGAAGAAGAACAGGATAATGAGTTTTCCGATAATAATGCCGATAACCCGAATGAAAATTTCAGAAAGCTTGTTGAATTTATAGCCGGCAAGGAATTGCTTGGGGCTAATGATATTAACGATACAGGGTTTTTATATAATAATGTATTTTGCAGGTCTGAAAGAATAATGTTTTACAAGAACTCCAAAAATGATGAGGTTAAAGAGATATATCCGGATGTTGAAGACGAAACAAATCATATAGAATATACTTCGAATCTATTTAGAGAATATAAAAACTGGGACTTCGCATCAAAAAATTTTAACCAGTTCATCAATTTGGTCAAAGAATGTCCTTCTGTAGCCAAGTTCGCCACAAGATATGTTTCTATAAAAGGGCAAAAAGGGGATCTGGATTTTTTCCGGGATTATTTCGACAAAGGCATATTTGACGAAAACATTGACGTGAATTTGCATAACAACCTCAGAATGGTAAAAAAGGTATCGATGCCGGACGACGGCATATCGAAAATGCTGTGGATTCCCCCCACTATATTGCATATACCGGACTGTTACGAAAATGACGATAACCCTTTTTGGACATATAAAAATTATACTAAGACCTTGATTTTTGGCAACTACAGACTTTCCACCGCCTGTTCGGCATTTTATCTTTCAAAATGGAACAGGGAAAATCAGGAAAACATAGCGGCTGACGTCGTTATTGACAGGGATTATGATATTGATTTTTCAAAACCGGAAGACCTCGATGATTCAGGCTGGCTTCCTCATGATTTGATAAATCCCGCCAATAATATGACAGAATATAAAAATGCACTGCTGTCTTTCAGGAATATGATAAAAGTATACCTCTTGTCCAACAAAAGGCTTATATGTGCGGTGACAGGAGAATCAAAAGTTCAGGATGCGATTAATAAGTATGCCGATATGGGGGATTTGAAACATGTTATTGACGAGTATGCTTATCTCTTGGGTTTATACATACCGGACAGAATTGAAGGTTCTGAACTTATACGACTTATAAATAAGCTTGCCAACCTACAGAAGCAGTTTGACAATATGAAGGAATATTTCTCTGTAGATTATAAAAACCGTAAATTCAAGCCGACAAGGATTATATATTATGAAAAGAAGCAAAATGATGTTTGCCCCGAAAAGCCTGAGGATAAAGAAAGAGACGAAGAAGAGTTTAAATCCGGATATAGTTTTGAATGCGGGTTTGCCGAGCGTTTTACGGATGATGATACGGATTGCAACGCTCACAACAGGTCCCATCAGGAATTGCTGCAGGAATTATTTAACTCCCCGTTTTATCCTTTTGTAATGTCTACAACATCCATAGCACAGGAGGGGCTTGACTTTCATTATTATTGCCACAGGGTTGTCCATTGGAGTGTCCCGAAGACTCCGATTGCATTTGAGCAAAGAGAAGGAAGAATAGACCGTTATATGTCGCACCTTGTAAGAAAACGGCTGGTTATGCGTTACAGCAACAAGAACATACTTAAAATGCTGGGGAAATTGAAAGCTCTGGATGATTGGAAAACCTTAGGCAATATAAATGCTTTAGATAACTGGAAATCTTTGATGGCGTTGGCTGAAGAAGAAAAAGAGACAAGGGAACGAAAAAAAGGATTATGGCCAAAACCCCTGTTCCCATACTGGTATGTTGAAAAGCAAAGTGACAATTGGCCGAATTTTATCAGGGTGATTTGTGCCATGCCCAATTCCAGGGAAAGCAAATATTTTGCCAAACTGAAAAATGCGCTTCAGAAATACAACTATTATTTGGGGCCGAATTATCAGGAGAATAAGAAAACTTCCAGGAACTTATGCCCTTTAAAAATTATAGCAAGAAAACGTGTGACCCGTTGGAAGATTAATTATAATAAATTGAAATAACAGGGCTCCATGAAAAGGACTGACATGAGAATCTGCGCTATTTTCAATAATGTTGAGCCTATATCATGAATGTCTGTCAAATAATTAAATAATGGCGGTTACTTAAATTAATACCGACAGTATACAGGCTGTGATTTCCGTTTGTTTTGCGAATATTAAATATTCGTTTATGGCGGCGGAAATTACAGCCTGTTTTATGTAACGTTGCAAGATTATAAGCGCATCGGACAGCCGGTGTTTGTCCGCGTACTAATATGGTCAGACTTAATTCCTTTCAACAGAATAGACGGTAATTTGCATCGGCAACAATTTGAAGCCTTGAATTATTGCAAGCGGAAGATTGGCGGCAATGATTATTAATGTTTGATTAATAAACTAATCTGCCATATAATGTTTTATATAAGATAATATGGAAGCAGTCGGTGCATGTTCCGTTGACTGCAGGACGGTATTTGAAAGACCTTATAAAATATAATATAATAATATATACACCGTAATTTCATCTGATGAATCTGTCTAATGTTTTTGTTACACCTGCATTTATTGCTTATAAAAATGCTGTTATTATTCTGACGGTTATATTGATTCTCCTCTTATTTGACATAACTATGGAAATCAGGGCCATTATGTTTCTTATCAGTAAGTTTTCTAATTAATAAGTATTAATTAGGGAAAGGTATTAATCGTGAAGAAGGAACAAAAGACATTAAAAAGAATATTACTGCGTAAGTATTTATTGTCCATAATAATCCCTTTGCTGATACTTGGATTTGTTCTGACAGATTACATAATGCGGTTATCGCGGGAAAAGAGCACGTCGGAAGTGGTTATCAGCAATAATAAAACCTATGACGATATCATCAGCAGTTTTCGAACGGTAACCAATGCCATGAACAAGTTCAAGTCTGATAAGGTTCTGTATGACAAATTAAGTTATTTCTACTGGTCATACAAAACCACTTTGCCATTTAAGGATTATTATGAATTTCAGAATACATTGGATTATTTTCCCGATGACATTCTGGATATTCAGGTTTATACAAGTAACCAGACCATATTAAACAGCAGGTTTGTTAAGAAAACCACAGAAGAACTTAAGACGGCGGAATGGTACCAGGAGACCTTGAAGAGAAACGGCAATACTTACTTTTTCTACGCGGACGGTTCCTTATATCTTTCTGCCCTTTTAAAACGGGCCAGTGTAAGCAGGGATGTTCATGTCATATGTATAAAAATGAACATGGACAAGATAAATTCCATTATCCGCCGCGACGAATTAAGCAATGTTTTTGTTGACGACAAGGGTTTCATTATTTCATCTAATGTTGCGGATTACAATAACAAAAGCCTGGAAGAAGCGGGGCTAGAAGAAATTAATAATATGGGCAGCGGCATTTATAATTATAAAAAGGGTAATTTTGCGAATGCCGTGGTGGTTACATTTATTCCCGAGGAAGGAAATACTTATTTTAAAATCGTAACTTTTATCAACAGCAGGCAATATTCACGGATAGTGCTAAAAGCAATATTAATAAGTTCTGTTATCATAATCTTATCAATAGTCATGTCGTTTATAAGCATCACGCTGTTTTCAAGAAATATATTACATAAATTCATGCTGATTAAACAATGTATGAACAACGTTGCAAGGGGCAATTTCAATGACATCAAGGTGGAAAATGAAGAAATTATTGAATTTGATAACCTGTTCCACGATCTTGATACAATGACTCAAAGCCTGACAAACCTTATAAAACAGGTTTATGATGTAACCAACCAGAAAAATGAGATCGCTCTGAAAAACGAAGAAATGAAATTCAAGCTTTTGACCAACCAGATAAATCCCCATTTCTTAATCAATACACTGGAAACCATACGAATGAAGGCATATATAAACGGGGATAAGGACCTGGCGGACATAGTAAAGTGTTTAAGCAGGTTAATGAGATATAATCTGGAAGTAAAGACGGTCGAAGTGGAACTTAAGAAGGAAATAGAAAATATCGAGAATTATTTCGAAATACAGAAATTTCGTTTCGGCGAACGGTTAAAGTACAGTATCGATAAAGAAAACATGCCTTCCGGTTACATGATACTGCCGATGCTAATCCAGCCGATAGTTGAGAATGCGGTTATTCATGGTTTTGAAAAAACCAATAAGGATATGGAAATAAAGGTCTATTTTGAGAAGGACGAGGTATTTTTCAAAATTATTGTATATGATAACGGATATGGCATATCAAAGGAAAGACTCAATGAAATTCATGAAAAATTAAACAGCCAGGACGATATAAACGACAGCAGCCATATAGGTTTATCTAATATTCATCATCGTTCCCGTCTGTTTTATGGCGAAAAATACGGACTGGAAATTGACAGCGAGTTAGATGCATATACCAGGGTTACACTAAAGCTCCCTCTGCCTGAAGAAAAATCGTTGATTTAGCCTAAGCTTACCTTTGAAAGGAAGAAAATTATGATTCGTACAGTAATAATTGACGATGAACCTTTAATCCGCGAAGGGCTGAGAGTTATTATAGACTGGAATAAACTGGGTTATGAAATTGTCGGAACCGCTGACAATGGTTTCAGTGGTTACAGGACAATAGTCGATACAAAAGCGGAAGTTGCTATTGTTGATATAATGATGCCTGATATGACCGGTTTGGAGTTGGTTGAACTTCTTAATAAAGATAATATTAATTGTAAGATAATATTCCTGACGGCATATGCAGAATTTGAGTACGCAAAAAAGAGCGTTGAACTGGATGTATGCTATTATCTTATGAAGCCGGTGGAGGAAAAGGAACTTGAGGAAAAGCTTACCGTTATTGCAGATATCATAAAAAAGGAGAGAAAAAAGCAAAGTCTTGCCAATGAGAAAATACTGGAAAGGCTGGTTCATGGGGACAAGGATATTATAGAAGGGATCAAAAGCAGGCAATTGGACACAATTAATCTCGAATGGGACGGCTTCAGGCTCATAGTAATTCAGACAGATGACCTGAACGGCGGCAATCAGGATTACGGCTATGACGTCGCCACTGACTTGAACGAGATAATAAAAAAGTTTTATAACGGTTCGTATATTTTTAAGCTGGACGGGAATATAGGAATTTTGATTAATGACGAAAATGAAAATAAAATTTTCAGAACGGTATCGATATTACAAAAACATATCTCAAAAGAATTCGGTATTACGCAATACATGTATGTAGGTGATGCGGTAAACGGGATAGAAAATATCGCCGATACGTATTCAGTAATTAAAAAATACATGCAGAACCGGTTTTTATACGGATATAAGAAGATAGTCATGGCCGGTGCCGGTGAATTTGAAAGTTCAGGAGACTGTGTACCCGCCAGGAAAATTAAAGCCGATGATCTGTTCGATGTGATATATCTTAATGATATCGGTGCGATTGACAGAATGCTTGATGAGTTCAGAGATTATTTTATACAAAACCGCTGCAACGAAGATTATATAAAATTGTCATATTATAATCTTTATAAGGATATTCATGTGATAATAAATAGCCGTTTTCCTGAGCTTAGAGAAATCTTGTCTGAAGAAACGGATTTGTTGTCGAAATTTACAAGTATGAATAGCCTGCAGGAGCTTCACGGTTTTATAAAATATAAAATACTTTTACTGGCAGAAAAAATATCTTCAGTGGTTTTGGATACGCCTATAAAAAAAATAATTGATTATATAGACAGAAATCTGGATAAGGATCTTAAAATTGAAAAACTGGCAGAGCTTATGCATTACAGCTGCAGCCATATAGGAAAAATGATAAAAGAGGAATTGGGAGAAAATTTCAATTCATATCTGAACCGAAAAAGAATTGAAAAGGCAAAAGAATTGTTGAAACAGGAAATGAAAATTTCCGAAGTCGCAGAAAAAGTAGGATATAAAAACAGTAATCAATTTTTCTCATATTTTAAAAAGATCAATGGCTGTACGCCTTTGGAATACAAAAAAATGTTAAATAAAACTTAAAATCTGTAAAGACAGGGTTTATAATGTTTTGTTAAGAAACTGTACAGGACTTATGTTAAAAAATAGTTACATAAATTATGGTTATCTGTGACCGGCCGGCGTTTAAAGCCGGCCTTTTTTTATTCAGATTCTCTTATATGCTTACATGGTTGTACTCTTTACGATTTTTTTCATATTTTCTTCGATGACGGATTTTTTACTTATTTATATCTGATTTTTTAATTGTTTATATAATAAACTAATTCTATACTTATTATCAGAAGATAATAATAAACTTCGAGGGGAAAGGAATTAATCAGTATGAAAAAAGTCATGGCACTAATTATTCTGGTAAGCTTAATAGCCAATTTAATTATAAATCCTTTTTATGTTTCTGCAGAAACGAAAGAGGCTGAAACAGAGGGGAAAATGCAGAAGCTTATATTCGAGTATACAACCAGGGAAAACGGTTATGAGGCTTATCTGGAAAAGCACAGTGACAAATCCCGGCCGGACAAGGAAATTATTATTGAAGGAGGGGATTATTCAGCTGCTGAAGGAGATAATGTGGTTCTGACAAGCTATGAAGGCGTTGAAGGAAATATGCTCCAAACCGCTGAAAAAGGGTATGCAGAATGGCAATTTTATGTTGAAGAAGCAGGCCTTTATAATATAGAGATTACATATTATCCCGTAGAGGGCAGGAGGTCTTCAATTGAACGGCAGTTACTGATTAACGGGGAGATTCCTTTTAACGAAGCAAGGCTTATTTCATTCACCAGAATGTTTGCAGATAAAACCGATATCAGACAGGATAACCAGGGGAATGACATAAGGCCCAGTCAGGTGGAAAAACCGGGCTGGATAACATGGGTTATCAGAGATTCCGACAGATTATTTTCGGACCCGTTAGAGTTTTATTTTGACGGTGGCTGGCAAACCCTTAGGCTTGTCGGCGTTAAGGAACCTATGCTGATTAAATCAATTCGTATTTTTAATCAGGAAGAGTTAAAAAGCTACGAAGAAATAAGAGCCGATTATGATATAGAAACGGTTAAGGAAGATTCCTATATTCAAATCGTACAGGCTGAAAATGCCTATTTGAAATCAGATTATACATTATACCCTATATTTGATCGTTCCAGTTCCAAAACAGAACCCTTTGCCTATGATTTAATAAAACTTAATACTATTGGCGGCTATAACTGGAGAAACGGGGGACAATGGCTCAGTTGGATTATTTCTGTCCCTGAAGACGGTTATTACAAACTGGCATTTAAATTCAGACAAAATTATTCGATCGGCATACCTGTAACAAGAGCTTTGTATATAGACGGTAAACAGTACTTTGCGGAAATGAACAAAGTTGAATTTTATTATGATACCGGCTGGCAGATGAAAGTTATAGGTGACGGCAGTGATCCTTACTTATTCCATCTGACTAAAGGAAATCATGAAGTTAAACTTGAAGTGGTTCTGGGTTCGGTATCGGATATTGTCAGGGACACCAACCAGGTCGCTATAGATCTGTATAATCTTTATACAAGGATTGTCATGCTGACCGGAACATCACCTGATTATTACAGGGATTATCAGTTGCAAAAAAAACTTCCTGACATGATTACGATTTTGGAAGAAAATTATAATATTCTCAGAGAAAAAATAGAAGAACTGAAGAAGATTTCAAAGCACGATGTCAATGAATCCAGTATTCTCGAACAATTGGCATATCAGCTTCAGGATATGATTAAGGAGCCGAATACCATACCAAGAAGATTAACGAATTTCAGAGACAACATATCCAACCTGTCGACTTGGTTGTTATCGGTCCGTGAAAGGCCTTTGGATTTGGATTATATTGTCGTCGCTTCAAAAGATGCTAAGCTTCCTAAAGCAGATATGAATTTTTTTGAAAAAATAGCTTTCCATATTGTCAGCTTTATAACTTCATTCTTTGTTGATTATGATAACCTGGGAAATACATATGAAAGCGGAGAAACCATTACCGTATGGGCTATGATGAACAGGGATCAGGCCAATACATTAAAAGCGTTAATTGACGAGGAATTTACGCCGGCGACCGGAATAAATGTCAATTTAAGCCTGATTAATAATGAAAATATAATGCTCTTTTCGGCTGCTTCGGGTACAGGTCCCGATGTTGCTATTAATGTATCGAGGTATATACCGATGGATTACGGCATCCGGAATGCCCTGGTGGATTTAAGCAAGCTGGACGGTTTTGATGAGGTAAGGAATCAGTTCGCAAAAACGGCATTTGTACCGTATTCCTATGGCGATAAGGTATATGGGTTGCCGACAACCGAGACATTCCCGGTTCTGTTTGTCCGTACAGATATATTGTCCAATCTGGGACTTGATGTTCCGGATACCTGGAATGAACTTTTTAAAGTCATCGGTATTTTGCAGGAGAACAATCTCCAGTTCGCTCCCGGAAGCCCTTATGAAAGCATGATACTTCAAAGTGACAGCGAATATTATAACGAAGACCTTACGAAAGTCATGCTGGATTCGCCGGAAGGTATTGAAGTATTTAAAGTGTGGACCAACCTTTATACACTCTACGGTACCGATGTTTATTATGATTTATTTAACCGGTTCCGTACCGGGGAAATGCCTCTTGGAATAGCAGATTATACTTTTTATAACCAACTTATGGTGGCAGCTCCGCAGATAAAAGGCCTGTGGAAGATGTATCTGTTTCCGGGTACGGAAAAGGATGACGGTTCCATAGACAGAACCGTTGCGGGAAACGGTACGGCTTCTATAATATTTAATTCGTCTGATAATGTGGATTCGGCATGGGAGTTCCTGAAATGGTGGGTAAGCGTTGATGTTCAGGCCAAATTTGGCAAGGAAATAGAAGCAGTATTGGGGACGGCGGCAAGATATAATACCGCCAATGTGGAAGCCGTCAAATATCTGGATTGGCCACAGGAAGATTATGAGCTTCTTATGGAAGAGTGGTCACATGTGGAAGAAATTCCATATATACCGGGCAGCTATTTTATAAGCAGGCATATAAACAATGCGTTTAATGAAGTAGTTGTAAGAGGTGAACATCCGAGAGAAACCATAGAAAAATATGTTATTGAGATTAATAAGGAAATAGAAAAGAAGCTTAATGAGCTTGTATATGAGAAATAAGATGGTCAAAAAAATGAAAGCATGAACTGAAAGCTGGGAAGGGAAGGAGTCAGCCTGTGTATTCTGAAAAAAAATCATTGAAGGATCGGTTTAATTTTCAATCGGTTTTTAAGGAAATGAAGCGAAAAAGGGTATGTTATGCACTTATAGCTCCTTATGTCATATTATTCTTTATATTTACGGTGCTGCCTGTAATCGTTTCAGTTGTATTGAGTTTTACGGATTACAACATAATTGAAAAGCCCAAATTTGTCGGTTGGTCAAATTATATCCAGTTGCTGCTTAATGACAGCGTGTTTCTGATAGCAGTCAAAAATACCTTTATATTTGCAATTATAACCGGACCGATAAGTTACTTTGCATGCCTGATTTTTGCATGGCTCATCAATGAATTAAGGCCAAAATTGAGAGCATGGGTGACTCTGATTTTTTATGCGCCGTCGATATCTGGAAACGTGTATCTGATTTGGAAATATATTTTTGGAGAGGACGCTTACGGATTTTTAAATGCAACATTGATGAAATGGGGCATAATTAATGAACCTATCCTATGGTTCAGCAATACGGATATAAATCTTAAAGTTATCATGGTAATACAGTTGTGGATGAGTCTGGGAACAAGCTTTCTCGCATTCATGGGAGGGCTTCAGGGAATCGACAGGACTCTGTATGAAGCGGCAGCGATAGATGGTATCCGAAACAGATGGCAGGAACTGTATTACATTACTCTTCCGAGCATGAAACCGCAGTTGATATTCGGAGCAGTTATGCAGGTTACCGCGTCTTTTGCCGTAAGTGATATATGCTCACAGCTTGCCGGTTTCCCCAGCCCGTTGTATTCGGCCCATACCATAGGATTACATATGATGGATTACGGAACAATCAGGTATGAGATGGGATACGCTTCCACAATAGCTGTTATATTGTTCCTGATTACTACTGTTACCAACAATATAATAAGAAAAGTGATTAAACCTGAATGATGTGGTAAGGAGAGTGGCTATGGGTAAAGTAAAACTTGGAAAGAGGAGGTTACCCTTCAGTAAGAAAGGAATGCGGGAGAATGTAGCCAGGAGAAGTTACAGATCTGCATGGGGAAATACCTTAATAGTGATATTTATGGCTGTTGTGGCGGTTTTCATGGCCCTTCCGCTTATATATACCATTACAACGGCATTTAAACCTATTAATGAATTGTTTTTATATCCTCCCAAATTCTTTGTGAAAAATCCTACTTTAAAAAATATGAAAGACTTGTTCGCCACCATGAGCAGTTCATATATACCGTACAGCAGGTATTTGTTCAACTCGCTGATTGTAAGCGTTTTAGGCACGGCAGGCCATGTTTTTGTATCTGCCATGGCGGCATACGCATTTGCAAAGCATACATTTCCGGGGGGAAAATTTATTTTCAACATGATTGTATTCTCACTGATGTTCTCAGGATATGTGACAGCGGTGCCGAGATTTATCATAATGTCAAAATTAAAAATACTTGATACATATTTTGCGCTTATATTGCCCATGATGGCAGGCAGCCTTGGACTGTATCTGCTTAAACAGTTCATGGAGCAAATGATTGTTGACGAAATGCTGGAATCGGCAAGGATTGACGGAGCAAATGAGTTCCAGATTGTAAGGCACATAGTTATGCCTTCTGTAAAACCCGGATGGCTGACACTAATACTGCTGTCTTTTAAGGATTCATGGGGAGATGTATATTCACCGTCTCTGTATATTCAGACAGAAAAATTAAAGACTCTGCCGCAGGCCATGTCTTATATACAACAGGGCGGTATAGCCAGAATGGGAGCCGGGGCGGCTTATTCACTGCTTATTATGCTGCCGCCAATCATTATATTCATCATTACTCAGAGCAATGTTATTGAAACCATGAAATCTTCCGGTATGAAAGGCTGATGAGCATAACGCAGGAAACTGTCATTGTATTGATCAATTTTTTCAGGGGAGGAAATAAATTGATAATAAAGTCAAAAAAGAAAAAGTGCATAAAAATCATATTCTGTCTGATGATTTCATTAATTTTGTCATTTCCTGAAAAGGCATATGCAGCCGAACCTTATGACAGTTATACATATACGGCCCGTATGGAAGGGCTTCCGTCCCTCAATGGATATACACCCGTGAAGGTTTATGTAGGAGCGGATTTTGGCACAGGGGGGCTGAATTCACCTCAGGATTTGGATTTTGATTCTGAAGGGAACCTGTATATTGTGGATACCGGTAACAACAGGATAATAAAGTTGAATGAAAATTTTGAACTTCTGGATATTATAGAAAGTTTTGACAACCAGGGGCAGACTGATTACTTCAATCAACCTGAGGGTATGTTTATCACGAAAGAAGGAATTATCTATGTGGCAGATACACAAAACAGCAGAATATTAAAATTTGATTCAGAGTTTAACATGTTAAAAGTGTTTGATAAACCTGATTTTCAGGGGCTTTCAACAAGTGCTGAATATAAACCGAAGAAGATTGCCGTAGATGATTCTGACAGAATTTTTGTTGTTTCTTTCGGTGCAATTGAAGGCCTTATACAGATAGGACAGGACGGAGAATTTATTCGTTTCTTTGGAAGCAATATGGTCAAACCGGATTTTTTCGAGCTTGTACTTCGTAAATTTCTGACAGAGGAACAGCTTGAAAAAAGAATGATTTTCCTCCCGACAGAATACTCCAATGTTATTGTCGATAATGCCGGATTTTTAATGACAACAACCCCTAATGTTATGGATGACGCCATCAAACGGTTAAATTCAAAAGGTGAAAATATAATGCGTCATGATGGCAGGACAGGTAATTCATATGGTGAAGTTACTAATGAATATACCGAAACGAAACCCCAGTTTATAGATTTGGTTTTGGATAATGATGACAATGTTTATAGCCTTGATAAAACCAGCGGCAGAGTCTTTGTGTACAATACCTTCGGGGATTTATTGTTCCAGTTCGGAGGCATAGGAAATGCAGCCGGGCTGTTCCAAAGCCCCTCAGCGATTGAGCTGAAAGAAAATTATGTATATGTTCTCGATGATCGGAATAATGATCTTACTGTTTTCAAGACAACAGATTTCGGTAATAAGGTGCTTTCAGCAAACAGTCTGTATATCGAGGGAAGTTATGAAGAATCTCTGCAGCCATGGCAGGAAGTTATCAGAATGAATTCTAATTATGATTTGGCATATAAGGGAATAGGCAAGGCTTTGTTTAAAATGGGAAAATATAAGGAAGCCATGAAAAATTTCAAGCTTGCTTATGACTATGATGATTACTCAAAATCCATGAATGAGTACAGGACTGAACTTTTAAGAGAATATTTCCCGCTTTTTGTAATGTCAATCATAGCGGTAATTGTGGGAATAAAAGCTTTATTCTGGTGGCTTCATAAAAAGAATATTTATATCAAAAAAATTATTGAAGGATATGATTTTAGAAGGGGGGCAGCAAAATGAAAGAAACATTGAAAACAATGTTATATTCTCTCCATGTATTGGCTCACCCCTTTGAAACTTTTTGGGAATTGAAACACAATAAAGAGAATACTTTTTCGGCAGCCAATATAATGCTGGCCATATATTGCATTCTGGTTATCATAAGCAATCAGACAACTGGCTTTCTGTTTAATTACAGTATGCCTGAAGAAAGAAATGTGCTTGTTGAAATAATATCCACTGTTCTTCCCATAATTATGTGGACCGTGCTGAATTGGGCTCTCAGTACGCTTCTTGACGGCAAAGGGACAATGAAACAGATATGGATAACAACTATTTACGGCATGACACCCATGATTTTATCAGTAATACCGGGCATAATTATAAGCCGTATATTAACCTTGAATGAAAGTATGTTTTATGAGGTATTTATAAACGGCATGTATTACTGGAGCCTCATATTGATATTATTAGGAAATATGGTTATCCATGAGTATACTCTTGGGAAAACAATATTGATAGCTTTATTTACACTGATAGGATTTGTTGCAGTTGCGCTTATATCCATAATATTTTTAAGTACATTCCAACAGCTGATAATATTCATTAATACGATATACGCAGAATTTAAGTATCGGTTATGATATGCCGGAAAGGAGCGATTAAATGGCAGACATGTTTAAGAATAAACTAAAAATAATGATGTTTGGCATTATGGCCGTACTTTTGCTTTTGCAAAATAAAAATATTGTATGGGCAGATGGCGGCAGTTATAAGTTAATTGCTTCAAACAGCAATTATAACTTATATCTTGATGAAAAAACGGCCAATATAAAATTTGAGGACAAAGTAACCGGTACCGTGTGGACAACATTTCCAGAGAATTGGGAAGATGACACCCTGTCAAAAGGCTCGGTGCGTGAAAATATTGCTGCTCATTTAATGCTGGAAGTATATAACGAAAAAGATAATCTTGTTGTTGCCAATTCCTATACTCAGGGTGTAAAGAAGCAACAGTTTTCATATAAACCTTTAAATGACGGGATTGCTGTTACATATAACCTTAAAAACGTAGGCATAAATATTACAATTGAATTTCACCTGACTGATACAGGCTTCAGGGTAATTATTCCTGCCTCGCAAATTGAAGAAACTAAAGACAATATTATATCCAATATAAGCATTCTTCCTTTCTTCTTTAGCGGCGAAAAAGGCGAGGACGGTTACCTGTTCGTTCCGGACGGATGCGGTATGCTGGTCAGATTTACCGATAATTTTGGCTCATACAGAAATGTGACCAAACCTGTTTACGGCAGGGATTACAGTACCAGCATTCCGGAAAGCCAACTTATTGAGGAAAATTATCTGCTGCCTGTTTATGGTGTAAAAAATGAGAATAAAGGCGCCTTTGCGGTAATTGAGTATCCGGACGCAAAAGCATCGATAACAACCGGAGTTGCGGGATACATGTACAACCGTTTCCGTAATTATTGCACGATATCATACAGGGAGAGAATTGAAATATCCATTAAAAATAACGACGGAATTGAAACGACTTATCCAAGGTGGTCCGAACCGGTAAGCAAAGATATAGCAGTTTCCTATTATCTGCTGAACAATGGCAGCTGCGAATATTCCGATATGGCAAAAATATATCAGGATTATCTTATTAAGAATTATGGCTTAAAGAAAAATGTTACTGATAAAGGCGCTTTCGATTTAACCCTTATAGGCTCAATTAAAATGAGAAAATCATTCCTTGGAATTCCATTGACACTTAATGTGCCTCTGACAACTTTTAAACAGGCTGAGACAATAATTGAATCATTGCATAATCGTGGAGTTGACAATATAAACATAAGATTTCTTGGATACAACAAAAACGGATATTTAAATCAATGGACGGAAAATGTGAAGCCTTCAGGAAAACTGGGTGGTACCGGAGGCCTTAAAAAGTTAATTGAATACTGTAAAAATAACGGCGTAAATTTATTCCTATCCGGCGAACTAATTCAGGTTTATAATTCCGGCAATGGTTTTTCAATAAGCAGGAATGCGGTCAGAACCATTAACAATGCAGTATTGCAGATATTCAACTACAGCAATATAACCGGAAATTTACTTAAAGGGACAGGAACCAGATATCTGACTTCACCGTTTTTCTTTATAAAAGTATTTAAAAATTTTATCAGTGATTTGCTAAATCTGGCTGTTGACAGCATCTCATTTGAGGATGTAGGGAGAACCATTTATTCCGATTATAATAAAAATCACAGCATTATGAGAGACGAATCGAAGGAATATATCCTTGAAGCGCTTGATATTCCGGGGAATATAAAAAATGTTATGTTTACCGGAGGAAATAGTTATGTTCTTGGAAAAGCAACGCATTTGGTTGACGTTCCGTTATATGGAAGCAGCAGTCAGATAGCTTCTGAATATGTTCCTTTCTATCAGATGGTGATACACGGATATATCAATTATTCCGGAAAAGCATTTAATTTCAGCAGCGACCATAAAAAAGACCTGCTTAAATCGATAGAATATGGAGCAAATATACATTACATAGGGATATACGAGGAATCTTCAAAGATAAAGAACTCAAAAATAAATAATATTCTCAGTGCCTGCTATAAAGACTGGATAGACGAGGCAACTGATATGTACAGAAAAATATCCATTGCATATGACATTATTTACAATAAGCGGATGATTGACCATTATAAACTGGATGAAAACGTATATGTAACAAAGTATGAAGGGGGTATCAGTACGATTGTAAATTATAACGATTTTAATTATGTAGTCGATGACAAAATAACGGTTAACGCCATGGATTTTATGATAGTAGAGGGGGATAAATTTTGAAAAAGAGAAGTTTTTCGTTAAGCAGGAAAAGGGCATTATGGGGAAGATTATTCGTTTATCCATGGGTTGTGGGCTTCATTTTGTTCCTTATGATACCCTTGTTTCAGTCATTTAGATACTCCTTCAATGAAATTACGATAACCAAGACAGGTTTAAGCCTTAAATTTATAGGACTGGCTAACTTTAAAAAAGCCCTGGGAGTAGATCCGAATTTCATTCCGACATTTATTGATACTATGCGTACTACCGCAGTAGAGGTTCCGCTGATAATAATATTCAGTTTGTTTATGGCTGTCCTGCTAAACCAGAAGTTTAAAGGCAGAACGTTTGTCAGAAGCATTTTCTTCATGCCTGTAATAATAACATCCGGCGCCCTGCTTGCCCTGATAGGTGCAGATATATCCACCAATATGAGCGGAGGTTCCACGGGAGGAGCTTCCGGCGGTATGCCCATGCTGCAGGCCATAGATTTTCAACAGGCATTCAGTAGTTTATACATAGGCGAAGAATTGTCAGATTTGCTTAAATTAATTATAGACAAAGTATATGTTATCATTTGGAAATCCGGAGTGCAAATTGTTATATTCCTGGCAGGATTACAGTCCATATCAAAATCATTATATGAAAGCGCAAGCGTGGAAGGAGCCACCGCATGGGAATCATTCTGGAAAATAACCTTTCCGATGATATCACCGATAATGCTGGTTAATATAGTATATACCCTGATTGACTCCTTTACGGACAACAGTAATGAAACTCTCGACTATATTTACACTGTTATATACAAAAACGTTGATTATGGTTTTAGCGCGGCGATGTCGTTCATATATTTTTCAGTTATTCTTATTATAACCGGAATAATTGTTCTTCTGGTTTCCAAGAAAGTATTTTATATGAACGATTAAAGGAGATGGAACGGATGGCATTATTGGGAATTAGAAGAAAACCGAAACTGATGAAAACCAGAAGAAGATATAACAAACAAAGCATAAAGGCCAGATTACATAAAGGAATCTATACTTTATTGAGGACTGTTTTGTTTACTGGTTTGATATTTATTCTACTGTATCCGGTCATATATATTTTTTCAACCAGTATAAAAAGCGAAGCCGATATGTTTGATCCGACAACCATATGGATTCCCAAAAAACTCACCTTACAGACTTACAAGGATGCCTATAAGGCGATGGGATATTGGGAAGGTTTCAGAAACAGTCTCATAATTGCCGGTTTACCCATGTTATTCCAGCTGTTAAGCTGCTCATTTGTTGGATATGGATTTGCTAGGCTGAAATTCAGGGAAAGTAAAATCATATTCGGGGTTGTGCTGCTGACTATGATAATTCCCCAGGAAGTTTATATAATACCGCAGATAATGATGTATAAAAATTTTGACTTGTTTGGTTTGCTTAAACTTTTAAGGTTAAAGCAGTTAAATCTGCTTGATACATATATTCCGTTTGTTTTGCCGGCATTATTCGGCGGCGGATTACGAAGCGGATTGTTTATTTACCTGTTTCGTCAGTTTTACAGGGGTATGCCGAAAGAATTGGAGGATGCGGCTTATGTTGACGGTTGTACTCCTGTCGGGGCATACATAAAGATAATGTTTCCTAATGCTGTGCCGGCAATTGTTACCGTAGCTTTGTTTTCATTTGTATGGCATTGGAATGATACGTTTGGCCCCACTATGTTTTTAACCAATATGAAAAAATACCCATTATCATTAAAAATGGTCAACATTGTCGGTATGATAACTCAGAGCTCGCAGATATCAGATTTAACGTACCTTATTCCAACAAAATATGCAGGTATTGCCATGGCTATTTTCCCGCTAATGATACTGTATATTGTCGGACAAAAATTCTTTGTAGAGAATATGGACAGGAGCGGAATAGTCGGATAGCTGAGTCAATAGTTTATTAATAGGATACAGCATTATACCATGATGATCCTATTTCAATAAAAAATAAAATAATAAAGGGGAGGAAAAGACAATGAAAAAGAAAAAAATTTTAGCACTTTTAATGACGATGATTATGTTAATCGGTTTATTGTCAGCATGCAGCAGCGGTGGCGGCGAAAACAGCAACGGTAGTGATACGTCTGATAAAACAACTGAGACCACTACAGAAGCTGCGGGACAAGAAATCAACACAGAGGACAGCGGTAATGAAACGTCAGAAGAAGCCGGTGCAGCTGAATTTTCAACCAGGGCGGATTATAGTATTTACAAAGATAAGTTTAAAGGCGAGACATTGACTGTATGGGCATGGTGGGATATAACCGAACCGGAGAAAGAAGCATGGGAACAATTTGAGGAACTGACCGGTGCAAAAATGGATTGGGTTGTTATCGGCTGGTCTGAATATACGGAAAAGCTGATATCAAGTGTTTCGGCTGGAACGGGCCCTGATATATGTTTCTTCGGAGCAGAAGCCATACCTACTTATGTAAAGAAAAACATCATTTTACCGGTTTCTGATTATGTACATTTTGACAGGCCGGCATTTACAACTTACAGCCCTCAGGCTGAAAGAATAATAGACTATTTCACAATGGACGGAAAAATATATGCCATAGCTGATCAGGGGCCTAGTTCTTATAAACTGTATTATCGTAAAGACCTGCTTGAGAATGCGGGATTGGAGGATCCTTATGATCTGTTTGTAAATGGCGAATGGACATGGGATAAATGGTTTGAACTCATGGAAGACGTAATCCAGGATTTGGACGGTGACGGCGAAATTGATGTATGGGGATTTGATGCATGGATGGGTGTAACGCCGTTTGTATATACTAACGGAGCAGATTATGTAATAGACGGTAAATTTGCAGTCAATACCCCCGAATTTATTGAAGCATTGGAATATTACAAAAAATTAAAACAACCCAATTATGTTTGGAAACCTTGGGAAGACGGAAAGGATCCGCAGATTAACTTGATTGCCGGAGCGACTGTATTTAATTATTGGGGTGCCTGGGAGTTTGAGAATTTAAGACAGAATATCGGTGATAATTTAGGCTTTGTTCCTTTCCCGAAGGGACCTTCGGCTACATCCGATATGGCAGACTACTATAATCCGACAGTAACCGGTTTGGCAGCAAGCTGCAAAAATCCCGAACTGGCGGGTGTATGGCTTGAATATGTAAGGGTGCCTGAATCACTTGAAGCCTGGGAAGAAAATAAAGAGAAGCAAAGACAGAACGATATTGCTACATATGGTTCGGAGGAATTGGTGGATTTGGCATATGACATGGGTGCTAACGGAGTAATCGACGCTTCAGCTTCATATTCCGGCTTAAGCAGTGTAATCGACAGTATTATTAACGATCAGGAGAAATCCGTAACCCAGGCTGCTAATGAATATCTGGCATCAGGTCAGGCTATTATAGACGAAGTACTGAAAGGGACCGAAAGCAATACTGAGACCAGCGGTGATTAAAAAAGAGATGTAAATCAGTTGCCGGTAATTAAGTATGGTAAGAGTGAAATGTAGATTTACATTTCACTCTTATCTTAACATATTTTAACTTTTAAAAACTGATACAGGGAGGAAATAATGGAATTAAAACCATTTGTTTTAATAGTATTAATGATTGCGGCAGCTTTTTTGATGAGCGGATGTTCTAATAAAGAAAAAGCCGAAACAAGTAAAACGTCGAATGATATACCATCCAATTCTTCTGGAGAAGAAGTTTCCGGTGAAAATGATGTTCCGCACACAGGTTACGGAAACGAGGCGGATAGCAAAAATGAGCAAACCAATGAGGATAATAAAAATTCTGAAAATGACACATCGGATAATATAATTCAGCCTGTTGATCCCGGCCCAAGTAAGATATGGACCGAACCAGGCATTATGCGGGATATGACTTCATATGACATTGTACTTGATATGGGTTTGGGCTGGAATCTCGGCAATACTTTTGATTCCTGCGGAGACTGGATATCCGGCGGAGTAAGCAGCTATGAAACCGCATGGGGAAGTCCGATAACCACAAAGGCGGTGTTTGAGGGACTGAAAAATATGGGGTTTCGCAGTGTAAGAATTCCCGTGGCATGGTCCAATATGATGAAAGAAAATTATACCATATCTACCTTGTGGATGGATCGGGTTGAAGAAGTCGTAAACTATGCCCTTGACTGCGGACTGTATGTTGTCCTCAATATCCATTGGGACGGAGGCTGGATTACAAACTTTTCAAAAGATTATGACGAAACAATGAAAAAGTACACAAGAATATGGGAACAGATTTCTGAGCGTTTCAAAAATTATCCGGATTACCTTATATTCGAATCAATGAATGAAGAAGGACATTTTGACGATATATGGAACCGTTACGGAAACGGCAAAGAGGAAGACAAAATAAGGGCTTATGATATTTTAAACGGTGTAAATCAGAAATTTGTGGATATAGTACGGGGTTCAGGTGCCAACAATGAAAAGCGGCATTTACTGATCGCCGGATACGCAACCGATATCGACCTGACAGTCGATCCGGCTTTCAGGATGCCAGAGGATCCTGCCAGCAGGCTGATTATATCGGTACATTATTACACACCGTCAACCTTTACAATACTGGAAGAAGATGCGGATTGGGGCAAGGCCCAATACTCATGGGGGACAGAGGCGGATTATCAGAGAATAAAGGATGATTTTGAAAAGATGAAGGTTAATTTCCATGATAAGGGTTATCCGGTAATTGTAGGGGAGTATGGCGCAACCAAGGTAAACAAGGATCCGGACAGCGTAAGAAATTATATCACCGCCGTAGCCAAAACGGTCTATGAGCTGGATATGTGCCCTATGCTGTGGGATGCCAATGCCCATTACAACAGGTTGCTGGGGACTTTCAAAGACGAACAGCTTCTTAAGAATCTGCAGGAAATTATGGTTATGGAACGATAAGTTATATAAAACAAGCATGGATATTTGCGTTATTGTGAAAATGTTCTGATTTAAAGGCCAAAACAGTAACAGGTGTATTGTAAAATCTTTTTGGCAGTTATACAATACACCTATTATTTTTTTCAGGTTACCGGCGACGTAAGGTCGGAAAACTGGCAAAGGAAATGCTGGATGAAATTGTATGTATGAGATAGAGCCGTAATGACATTAACACTTTGATAGACCGATATTAAGCTTAAGTAAGCTTAAATATGCCTGTATAATTAAATTTTAAGTAAAAGTGCAAAACGTTTATTTATATGGGATACAGATATAATCGATTAGTATCTGTATCTTTTTATAATTTCAGATTAATACTGTGGAAATAATCTGACAGCACATGTATTGTGATTGATGAAAATAATGGAAGTTCATCCGACAGCTTCAACTAAAAGAATTATTCATAAATCATAATTTATTATAGATTGAACCCTCTTAATTACATTGACAGTATCAACTTTGAGGTATATAAATATTACTATATTCTGGTATGAATTTTATATAATTACGGTAGATGCGGTATGAAAGAAAAAAGTACAAAGTCTTATTTTATGTATATCGGTTCCATGCTCATCTTCGGAACCATCGGCATATTCAGAAGATTTATTCCTTTGTCTTCCGGCATGCTCGCATTTGCAAGAGGGTTGCTTGGAGCCTTATTTTTATACTGTTATGTAAAACTGAAAGGTATAAGAAGCAGACACAGTATCGGTAACAGGAAACTGTTCCTTCTTGCCTTAACCGGCGGGTTCATCGGCATAAACTGGATTTTGCTTTTTGAATCTTATAATTATACGGCTGTTTCTACGGCTACGCTGTGTTATTATATGCAGCCTACCATCGTGATTTTGCTTTCTCCTTTTGTATTTAAGGAAAGGCTTACAGTTAAAAAAATCGCATGTGCGGTAATGGCGATTGCGGGAATGGTATTTGTGACGGGTTCGGTTGAAGAAAGCGAGGTGCATGTTTCTGATATCAGAGGTATCCTGTTCGGGCTTGGTGCGGCTGCTTTTTATTCGGCCGTGGTAATTTTAAATAAAAAGATTCGTACAGAAGATGCTTATGAAAAGACCATCATCCAGTTATTTTTTGCCGCAATTGTTCTGATTCCGTATCTGTTTGTGACTGAGGACTATAGCAATATAGAACTTAATAAACTTTCCGTGATGATGATTCTTATTGTTGGGATAGTACATACCGGTATTGCTTATGTATTGTATTTCGGAAGCATGGGAGAGTTGAAAGCCCAATCCGTTGCCATACTTAGCTATATTGACCCGGTTTCAGCTTTGATTTTATCGGCAGTTATTCTGCGGGAGAGTATGACAATTTATGGAGTTATCGGCGCGTTTCTTATTATAGGTTCGGCGGTGCTTAGTGAAATTGATTTTAAACCGAATCAAAAGATATGATTTTTGCCGTATATTGCGTAAATTTATGGCGGAATTTACTGCCTGTGAATTAACGGATAACATTTAATCAGATAAAAGTTAAGTAAAGCAAATAAAAACGGTAAGGTGAACGGAATGATCAAGGTGAACGGCTTGATTAAACAGGGCAGCTTTCATCAATTAAGCAATTTCGAGAATATTACAAATGAAAATTGCCCCAGTTTTTCCGGTATAGTGACCGGAGAATGTAAAGGTGATTTATGGGTGGATGATATTGATAATCCAAGGATTTCAATTGTGTATTCATATCCGGTAGGAAGTTTTGGGTTTTTAGGATGCGGCATATATGATTATGAATATTTAGAGCTTAAGAAGTTTATAGAGAAGGAAATTTTTGATTATATAAAAGATAATAAATTAGGGTGTTTTGAATTCTCGGTTGAGAATGAGCATTTAAAGCCATATATCTTAAAAATGTTTGAAAATATGGCACTCCAAAGTGAAAAAGAATATTCATACAGAAGAACGGAATTTATAAACTCCGGTTATACTTTACCGGAAGGTTTTGAAATTAAAAAGGCGGATATGGATTTTTTGAACAAAGTATTCAATGGTATATATGAAAACGAAGCTCTTCTTATTGACAGAATATTGCAGTCATGGGATAATATCGGGTCTTTTATAGAAAAAAGTTTGGCATTTTGTATTATTTATTTAAAAAGAATTGTTGCAGTCACTGTCGGAACAGCCAGGTATAAGAATGTTATAACGGTCAGCATTGAGACCGAAGAAAAATACAGAAATAAAGGTTTGGGATATGGTTTAACTGTAGAGTTTGTTAATGAATGTGCAAGAAGAGGTCTGACAGTCCAATGGGATTGTATGGAGTCGAATCTGGCATCCAGAAAATTGGCGGAAAAGGCAGGTTTTAAAAAATTCAGAGAAAATGAGGTTTATTGGTTCGATATAAATTGATTTATTACATATTTAATATCTTTATCTCCAAAAATGATTGAAAGCATTTATAAAATTTAAATAAAGGCATTATGGCAGCGCCTTTATTGTTATATAAGAAGGTTAATGGTATAATAGTAATAAAAGCATAGGGAAGATGAATTAAATGGTATTCAGAAAAGCACTGGACGAAGAAATAAAAGCTTTGACCGATATTTCTAAAGCGGCGTTTGAAACGGATGTATATGTTGGGGGAACGGAATTGCAAGGCCCGCCCGGTTATGATTCGTATGAATGGCATAAAAATATGCAGTCGGAAGATCGTTTATATTCATTTACAGATGGAAGAAATATTATAGGCGGTGCTGTATTGTTTATTTACGGATCGGTTCTTTACATTGGGCGAATCTTTATTTCTCCTGTATATTTTAGACAGGGATACGGCATCAATCTCATGAAGGAAATTGAAGATTACTTTCCTGAGGTAAAAAAATTCAAACTTGAGACACCGGTATGGAATGTGCGGACCAATAATTTTTATCCAAAATGCGGTTATATTGAAACCAAAAGAGACGAAGAAACCGTATACTATGAGAAAATACGAAATCTGTACGAAGAGTAGATAAATACATACGAAAAAATACGTAATCTGTAGGAAGAGTGGATAAATACATACAAGGTATTATTATATGAAGATACGTTCAGGATCCTTTAGAATGGAGGTAAATCTGTAATGTCGGATGCAAATATTTTGTTTGCCGTTATATGTTGGATGTGTTCATTGATATTTTGGGGTATAGCCATATGGGCATTTAAGAGGAAAGATCCTATGCACTTTTGGTCAGGAAGTACGGTAAGGCCTGAGGAAATAAGGGATATTCCGGCATACAACCGCGCAAACGGTATAATGTGGTCAATTTATGCGGCTTGCCTGTTGATGGCAGGGTTGGTTTCACTTTTCAGTATAAAAACAGGTTCCATTTTATTATTTATTATTTTCTTGCCCGGCATTGCCGTTTTAATAATAACTTATAACCGGATTTATAAAAAATACAGGAATATTTCTGAAACTTATAATAACAGCAAAGTAAAAACGACAATACCAAAAGCTTTTATTGCAGTTATTATTGTAATTCTCGGCTTCTTGTTTTATTACAGCGAAAAAGAACCTGACGTAATTATTCATGATGATCATGTCCAAATTAAAGCCTTGTATGGGTTAAACATTGACTTCTCCGAAATAACAGATATTTCTCTCATAGATAAAAGCATGAAAGAAATTGGTACAGGTATAAGAGTTAACGGTTACGGAGGTTTCGGTGAAACACTTAAAGGAAATTTCAAATCCGAAACCCTCGGTGATACTTTACTGTTTGTTCAGTCGGAAACATCACCCACAATCAAAATTGAACGAACCGGTAAGAAAGATATATATATAAGTTTCAGGGACAGTGAACGAACGGAACAATTATATCGGAAACTGATCGAAAAAATTCCGCTTAAATGAACAGAACTTGTGCCTGGGTCGGGTATAACCGGGAGTATAATGTCCGGTACATTCGCTGTTTATGGTAAAGACATAGTCAAAAGAAAGTGGTATTTTATTAGCTGAGGTGATACGAGTGGATTTAAAAAAGATTGGAAATTTTATAGCCGAACTAAGAAAAGAGAACAGACTGACCCAGGAACAACTTGGTGAGAAACTTGGCGTAACCAATAAAACTATTTCCCGATGGGAAACAGGATGTTACATGCCGCCGGCAGACGCATTGATGGCCATGAGTGAGTTGTTTTCAGTCAGCGTTAATGAAATCTTAAGCGGACAACGGTTAAAAGATGAGGAGTTCAAAGAGGCTGCCGAAGAAAACCTTAAGCAGATAATCAAAACATCAAGTTTTTCTTTACAAGAAAAAATAAAATCCTTTAAAAAGAAATGGCTGAAAGAACATATTGCATTTATGGTATTTATGGGCATTATCATAATTGCCGTTTTTGTAACGGGGCTTTTAACCGATCATCCGGTTTTATTGGCAATAGCACCGGTTCTGTTTTTAATTGCACATGGTATACGTTATAATTCAATGATGGCTTATGTAGAAGAAAATGTTTATGACAAATGAAGCTGTAAGTTTTGACAATAAGAAATTATCGATAAAATAGGGACTTTTTTGATAAACTGCCCGCACCAATCAACAGTTTCCATAATGTGTTATGGAAGGAGTTGATTTGATGCGGGCAATTTTTTTCGAAAATTAAAAAATTAAACAATTCTAATGTAAAAAATTTAACGTAATTTACAATTTAAACAAACTCAATTTTGTTATATAATATATTTGCGAAAATTTTCGAAATATTGAAAAGGAGGAGAAGGTTATGAGAAAATTATTCAGAAAAATCATTAGCTTTGTGCTTGTAGCGGCAATGATTTTCACTACGTCTTCTTTTTCATTGACGGGTCAGATGATTGCCAGAGCGGAAGTTCCTTCCTGCAAGTTGTATTTTGAACTCCCATCGGACACTCAGGTGACCGACTGGGCGGTAAATGTATGGGGAAATATATCAGAAATAACCGGCGATTATGATCATGCCTTCAGGCCGGATACCTGGGGGGACGGAGACAAATACCCGACACTTTTGGCAGACGGTAATTTGACCGGGTGGGGCTATGTAGAAATCGGCGGTTCCATAGAGGGATTACAGTTTGTAAAAGCCGACGGTACAGAATATAAATGCTGGAATTCCCAGATTGCAGCGCGGGGAATTTCGGTTGCTTATTTTGATCCTGTTACATTCAAATGGTATACGGAACCGGAAAAAATAAATGAAATAAAGGAAGCTGAAATCAGGAATATTTTTGTTGTGGCAGGAGATGCCGGGTTAACCGGAATACCTTGGAGTATCTCCACAGCAAACAATCCCGGGCTTATGACCGTCAGCTCTTTAAATCCCAATATTTTCAGTGTTACCTTCAAAAATGTCGAAGCCGGTACATATGAATACAAGATTCTTCAGGACCCTGATAACAAAGGCTGGGATCTTCCTTTTGGAGATAATAATAACAGGCGTATAACTGTCCCTTACAAAGCCAATGTTACGCTTTCGATAGATATTACTGATGCAAACAAGAATGTTAACGCATCATTTGAAAAAACTGAAGAGACAGGTAATATCACAGATTTGGCTGTTTCAGATCAGGTAAAGCTTGTTATCGGTAACAATTCATACAATATGAACATTTACTTGAATGGGGTTTATGAAACAGCTGTTGATTTAACCAGCGGAACATACAATGCTGCGGTTACGGTCAGCGGTTCGGCAATAGCAACCGATTCTGTAACGGTTCCTTCTGACAGTAAAGTTTATTTCAGATTTGCAAATAAAAAGCTTACGGATTCTGTTAATTCAAGAATAGTGCATACGGCGGCATTTGTAGGTAATTTTACGGGGCTTGAGTTTTTAAATGACAACGGAGATACGTACACCATCAACACATGGGATCCCTCAGACAATAAAGGAGAATTAACCTATATCGGCGGAGGTCTTTATAAAGGTACATTCAAATTCAAGAAGCTTGAAAATGACCTTGTGTTGGCAGACGGCGGTTACAAGGTGGCATTTGATGACAGCTGGGATTATTCATTAGGCGACAATGGAAGCAATATCGCACTTACCATTCCGGCAGGCACAACGGAAATAACCATTTTTGTGGATGAAATCAGAGGTGTGGTATATGACAGCGTGAGAAACGGTGCTTTTAGTTCATATCACTACACAGGTTCGGTAAACAGAAACAGTTTCAGTACAACAGTTACCCTGGCCGGAAGTATGAACGGATGGTCAGGAGCCACAGGACAAGGATATGACTTTACGCAGATTTCAGACACATTATATCGTTACAATATTACACTGAATGCCGGCACATATCAGTATAAAGTGGTATTCGACGGCAAAGACTGGTTCGAAAACGGGGACAATAAAACTCTTGAAATAACAAACGACAACACAAATGTAGTTATCGTTTATAATGCGGCGGAGGATAGGATTTACGATTCAATCGGGGATACCAGTGCGCTTTCGATCCTTCTGGGAATGGCGGCAGCCCCGGCTACAATGAAAGTAACGGACAACAAGAACGGTACAACCACATTTACCGCCACGGGCAGTGAAGGACAAAGTGTGGTTTTGTATTATGCGGCAAAATCCGATGTGGAAACATACGGAATTTCTGCATTTACAAAGGTTGATCTCGGAAATATTGTAAACGGATCTGCATCATCGGAGCCTGTATTTTTCGGTGACGGTGCTCTGGATATTTTATATTATTATGAAATTGACGGAATTAAGACATTGGATAGTTCCAATGCCATAATTACGGTTGGCGGGAATGATTATTCCAATTACAAAAGAGCGGAGTTTAGAGGCCGTGTGGTAAACGTTCCCGGTACGTTCCCCGGGCCGTCATGGGATCCGGCTTCCAACCAGATGACTTATTTGGGAAACGGTTTATATTCTTATACATTTAAGAATGTTCCGGCAGGAAATTATGAGTTTAAGATTTCATTTACTACATGGGCAGAAAATTATGGTGTAGGAGGGGTTCAGGACGGGCCGAACTACTCTGTTATGGTTCCGTATACGCAGGATGTTACGGTTTATTATACGGATTTAAAAACACACTTGGCGGTTACATCACTTAACTATTTGTTCATTGATGCTTATCTTGAAGGAACCGGAGTTAATAGGACGAAATTTACGGATGACGGGCTTACAGGAATATATTCTGCAAAAGTTTATTTAAATGCTGGTACATATTCCGATGTGGCCATCACTTCGGAAGGCAGGATCCTTGAAAGGTTTTACGAATTTACTCTTGATAAAGCCAGGGAAGTAACGTTCTATTTTGCTCCGTCATTTGATGTTTTTTACAACGATGCCGATGAATTCATGGCCGATACAAACTCTATCAGGTACAGCACAAAAGATATCAGATACAAGAGCATTTATGGCGCCGTACCGACAGATACAGATGTTACATTTACAATTGATACCGACAATAATGTTACGGCAGTTAAGATGCTGGTAAAATTAAACACGACTGAGGCTTATGACCTTGTTAAAAAAGTAAACGAAGACGGAAGCTTAAGCTGGTCGGTAACAACACAGTTCGGAACAATCGGTGAGTATGAATACTTCTTCGTAATTTATACGGGCAATGCGGTTAAGATATATTGTGACGACAGCTCTTCGGATTACGGAACAGGTGTGGTCACGGATCTGACAGCCGTTAATCCTTATGATTTGATTGTTTATAAAAAGGATTTCAAAACACCTGACTGGATGAAAAATGCGGTTATATATCAGATATTCCCTGACAGGTTTGCCAACGGAGACTCATCAAATGACAGGGCACAGTTAACGTCTCGCGGCGCAGCAAATTATGAATTTATTACAGACTGGGATTTGATACCGGAAAACCCCGAACAGGAGAGTCTTCTTACCAGGGAAGAATATGAAAAAACCGGCGCATATTACGGTGACGGTATCTGGAACAATGAAATATACGGCGGTGATATAAAAGGTATTACGGAGCATATCGATTACCTGAAGGCTCTCGGTGTTACGGTTATTTATCTTAATCCTGTATTATCGTCCATCTCATGCCACAGATATGATACCAGCGATTACAGTAAGATTGATCCGATTCTCGGAGATCTGGGTGACTTCGTTGAATTGGTTGAAACAGCCAGAGCAAACGGAATGAAGGTTGTTCTGGATGGAGTATTCAACCATGTATCTGACGATTCGGCTTATTTTGACAGATATTACAAGTATCTTCATTCCGCTGATTTTGACGGTAAAATCGGTGCCTATCCGTATTGGGCTTATGTATATGATTATATGAATGAAAACGGGTGCTCACAGGATACGGCAGAAGATGCCGCAAAGAAATATTTTGCAGAAACTTGCGGAGTAACGGATTTCTCTTATACAACCTGGTTTACGATTTATCCGTATTCCTATCTTACTGACGGTAACGGTAATACTGTATGCGATAACATAGGAGATCGGGCAGGAAAGCCTGTCTATGGATACGATGGATGGTGGGGATAT
>ENA-OWPA01000651-OWPA01000651.1-bioreactor-metagenome-genome-assembly--contig:-NODE-651-length-39967-cov-19.703284_pt1 | contig 39967 bp, 25 predicted proteins | sample MGYA00238139_ERZ651803 | MGnify/ENA primary metagenome ERZ651803 (study PRJEB26909, sample SAMN07631231) | bioreactor metagenome | isolation source: Switchgrass digestor | place: USA: Dartmouth... | reverse complement strand
AAGCAGGAGATGAAGCTTCAGGTTTTCCTGATAAGAAGTGTGAGACTCAAAGTTACGCAGCATAAATAAAACCTCCACAATCAAAGTAATGGTAAATATTACCACCCACTTCGATTTTGGGGGCGCTGTGAAAAAGTCAAGGTAGATTGGTGCCATATATGGCTAAAATTAGGATAATTTTATTGGAAAATTTTAAGGAAAATATTGGTGGATTTTAGGGGTGAGCTAAATTAGCTTGCTCCTGAAATAGAGACCTCGAAAGCAATACGAGTTTTCGAGAGCATTATCATAATAAAAAGGAGGGGAAACTTGTGAAAATTTCCAAAGATATTATTGAACATGTAGCCAATCTTGCCAGATTAAATCTTACCGAAGAAGAAAAGTCAGCACTGGCTTCAGATATGGAACAAATTATATCCTATGTGGACAAGCTTAATGAACTTGATACATCCAATGTGGAACCTACAAATCACGTTATACCTATAACCAATGTTTTTAGGGAGGATAAAGCCGAAGCATCCTATCCCAGGGAGAAAATTCTTGCCAATGCACCTTCCAGCCAAGATGGATGTTTTAAGGTGCCTAAAATTGTTGAGTAAAATTTATATGAAAAGCGAGTTTAAAATTTTATATTCTTGTTATTTTGATGTTTAAAAGCTTATTAAGGAGGAAGAAAGGTGGAATTATACGAACTTACGGTTCACGAACTGAGTGATTTGATAAAGGAGAAAAAAGTAAGTGCCGTAGAGATTACAAAATCATATTTGGACAGAATTGAAAAGATAGATTCCAAAGTCGGAAGTTACCTATCTGTTTTAGGCGAAGATGCCGTCAAAAAAGCTATGGAAGTTCAGGAAAAAATCGACAAGGGCGAAGCCAAATCCCCTCTTTCAGGTATACCGGTTGCTATAAAAGATAATATTTGTACGGAAGGAATAAAGACAACTTGTGCATCGAAGATGCTGCACAATTTTGTACCTCCCTATAACGCTACAATAGTCAAGAAATTATTGGATGACAATGTTGTAATTATAGGAAAGCTTAATATGGATGAGTTTGCAATGGGAGGCTCTACAGAAAATTCGTATTTTAAACCTACAAAAAATCCTTGGGATTTGGAAAGAGTTCCCGGAGGATCAAGCGGAGGTTCCGCCGCTGCAGTTGCTGCTAATTTGACAGCTTTTTCATTAGGTTCGGATACCGGCGGGTCAATAAGGCAACCTGCGTCTTTTTGCGGAGTTGTGGGAATGAAACCTACATATGGGGCAGTTTCACGGTTTGGATTGGTTGCTTTTGCATCATCCCTTGACCAGATTGGTCCTTTGACCAAAGATGTCACCGACTGTGCCATTGTATTGAATTGTATAACAGGACATGACCCGATGGACTCTACTTCTGCCAATGTGGAATATCCCGATTATACCAAAGCACTTGTCAATGATGTAAAAGGTTTAAGAATCGGTATACCTAAAGAGTATATGGGAGAAGGCATAAATCCTGAGGTGCGAGATGCTGTTTTAAATGCGGTAGAGGTACTGAAAAAACTTGGTGCTCAATGTGAGGAGTTTTCACTTCCTCTTACTGAATACGCTATACCGGCATATTATCTGATTTCATCGGCGGAAGCAAGCTCGAACCTTGCAAGATATGACGGTATAAAATATGGATACAGGGCAGAAAAGTATACCGATTTGTTGGATTTATACAAGCAGACGAGAAGTGAAGGCTTCGGTACCGAGGTAAAGAGAAGAATTATGTTGGGTACTTATGCTCTAAGCTCCGGTTACTATGATGCATACTATAAAAAGGCTTTGCAGGTTAGAACCTTGATTAAGAAAGGATTTGACGAGGCTTTCGAAAAATATGACATTATTTTGGGGCCAACTGCTCCCACAACAGCATATAAACTTGGCGAAAAGGTAAATAATCCTCTTGAAATGTACTTGGGGGACATTTATACAGTATCGGTAAATATTGCAGGGCTGCCGGGGCTGGTTGTACCCTGCGGGTTTGACAGCAAAGGATTACCCATAGGTCTTCAGCTTATAGGCAAACCCTTTGACGAAAGTACATTGATTCAAGTGGGATATACTTTTGAACAAAATACCGACTTCAATAAAAGGGCAAGAATCGGAGGTGGATTGTAATATGGAATATGAAGTAGTAATAGGTCTTGAAGTTCATGCCGAGCTTTCAACAAAGTCAAAAATATACTGCTCTTGTACAACGGAGTTTGGAGGAGAGCCGAACACTCATGCTTGCCCTATTTGTACCGGTATGCCTGGAGTACTTCCGGTTTTGAATAAAAAAGTTGTTGAATATGCTGTAAGAGCAGGATTGGCTACCAATTGCCGCATTGCCGAATACAGCAAGCAGGACAGAAAAAACTATTTTTACCCCGATTTGCCGAAAGCTTTTCAGACTTCCCAGTATGATCTTCCGTTGTGCTCAAACGGTTATATCGATATAGAAGTGGACGGAAAGACAAAGAGAATCGGTATTACAAGGATTCACATAGAGGAAGATGCCGGAAAGCTTATGCATGATGAATGGGATACCGCTTCTCTTATTGATTATAACCGATGCGGTGTACCTCTGATAGAAATCGTTACCGAGCCGGATATGAGGTCTGCTCAGGAGGTCAGGGTCTTCCTTGAAAATCTCAAGGCAATACTGCAGTACATTGATGTATCCGACTGTAAAATGCAGGAAGGGTCATTGAGAGCAGATATAAATCTTTCGGTAAGGCCTGTAGGGCAGAAGGAGTTGGGGACAAGGACCGAAATGAAAAACCTGAACTCTTTCAAGGCTATAGTAAGAGCTGTTGAAGGAGAAGCAAAAAGGCAGATAGAAGTTTTAGAGAGCGGAGGAACCGTTATACAGGAGACACGGCGCTGGGATGATGCCAAAGGTGTAAGTTATGCCATGAGAAGCAAGGAAGAGGCGCATGATTACAGATATTTTCCGGAGCCCGACCTTATGCCTATAGTAGTGGATGAAAAATGGAAACAGGAAATAAAAGACAGTTTGCCGGAACTCCCTGAGGCGAGGAAAAAGCGTTATATCAATGAGTATGGACTTCCCGAATATGATGCTTCCATACTTACGGCATCAAAAGCACTGGCCGATTTCTTTGAAGATGCTGTGAAGAATACCGACAATGCAAAAGCTGTAAGTAACTGGATAATGGGAGACCTTTTGAGAATGCTCAAGGAAAAAGAGATGGAAGCCGAGCAGATTCCTTTTCCGGGTGCATATCTCGCCAAATTGGTTACACTCATCGATAAGGGCACAATTAGCGGAACCATTGCAAAAAAAGTATTTGAGAAGATGTTTAGCCAGGGCAAGGATCCGGAAGTAATAGTGAAAGAAGAAGGTTTGGAAGTGGTAAGTGACGAAAGTGCTTTGGTGGCAGTTGTCAAGAAAGTTATTGAAAACAATCCTCAATCAGTGGCAGACTATAAGGGCGGCAAGGAAAAAGCTTTCGGATTCTTAGTGGGACAAGCAATGAAGGAAACAAAGGGCAAGGCAAACCCTCAGCTGATAAATAAAATATTAAAAGAAGAGCTGGAAAAATAAAATAATGCGGCTTAAATGGCCGCATTTTTCTTGTGAATGAGAAGTATAGAACAAATTTTGGGACATGTCAACTTTTTTATTTCAATAATGATAAACTGAATTTTTCAGACTTAATTAGAGATTAATTGTCCTAAAAAAGAAAAAATAAAATAACTCAATCTTGTATACAATAAACAATTTGTATATAATTAATAGCTGGTAGAATAAAGGTTTTAAGGTATCTGGTATTATTACCAGGTGATAATTATAATTTAAAATTCGGGAAAATCTAAAAATACTTAAGTGTTTTTATAAAAAGTAAGATAGAGTTTCAATGGAGCACTGGAAGTGAGAAGTCGGCAAAGGTGTTCCGGTGAATTGACATAATAGAAAATATTTTGAATAAATAGACTGAAAGGGGTTAAATTATGGGTTTTTTAGAACAAATTATTGAAAGGGCAAAGTCCGATGTTAAGACAATTGTACTTCCGGAAAGTACAGATTTAAGGGTGCTTAAAGCTGCATCTATGATTTCCGAACAAGGAATTGCAAACGTTGTACTTGTAGGGGATGAAGCAGAAATCAAAAAACTTGCGGGAGATATTGACTTATCAAAAGTTGCAATTGAAAATCCCAATACTTCCTCGAATTTTGAAAAATATGCAGAAGCTTTTTGTGAACTTAGAAAATCTAAGGGAATGACTATTGAAGAAGCCAGGGAAACAATGAAGAACCCCCTCTATTACGGCGTTATGATGGTTAAACAAGGGCAGGCAGACGGTATGGTAGCAGGTGCAATCAATTCGACTGCAAATACATTGAGGCCTGCTCTTCAAATTTTGAAAACGGCACCGGGGACAAAGCTGGTATCGGCATTCTTTGTAATGGTAGTTCCAAATTGTGAATACGGTCATAACGGAGTTTTCGTTTACGGGGATTGCGGTCTTGTTGAAAATCCTGATGCAGACCAGCTTTCAGAGATTGCAATAGCTTCTGCCAAATCCTTTAAGCAGTTGGTACAAGCTGAACCTCAGGTTGCAATGTTGTCCTATTCAACCTATGGCAGTGCAAAAAGCGAATTGACTGAAAAAGTGGTTAAAGCGACCCAGTTGGCAAAAGAAAAAGCTCCATATCTTGCCTTAGACGGTGAATTACAGGCTGACGCAGCCCTCGTAGAAGCTATCGGAAAGTCTAAAGCACCGGGCAGCAAGGTGGCAGGAAAAGCAAATGTGTTAATTTTCCCTGACTTAAATTGCGGCAATATTGCCTATAAACTTACTGAAAGACTTGCGAAAGCTGAAGCTTACGGACCTATAACACAGGGTATTGCAAAACCTGTAAATGACCTTTCAAGAGGATGTTCTGCAGAAGACATTGTGGGAGTTGTTGCAATAACTGCAGTTCAAGCTCAAAATGCTTAAGAGGAAATGAAAATTTTAAATATAAAATGAAAGGGATTGAATCTGTCAATCCGAAAATATAGAAATGGGAGATGTTGAAATGAAAATATTAGTTATAAATACTGGCAGTTCCTCTTTAAAGTATCAGCTTATTGATATGACAAATGAAAGTGTTCTAGCAAAAGGGGTATGTGACAGAATAGGTCTTGAACATTCTTTTCTGAAACATACCAAAATAGGATGTGAGCCTGTCATTATCGAAAAGGATTTGTATAACCACAAAATCGCAGTGCAGGAAGTTTTAAGTGCTCTTACCGACAGTAAAACCGGTGTTATATCCAGTATGACTGAGATAGCTGCCGTTGGACATCGTATTGTTCACGGAGGAGAAAAATTTAAAGAGTCGGTTATAATTGACGATGATGTTATGGCTGCAATAAAAGAGTGTGTTGAACTTGCACCTTTGCACAATCCGGCAAACATAATCGGTATTGAAGCATGTCAGCAGATTATGCCCAATATTCCGATGGTGGCTGTTTTTGATACTGCATTTCATCAGACAATGCCGCCTTATGCTTATATATATGCACTTCCTTATGAGATATATGAAAAATACCGCTTGAGAAAATACGGTTTCCACGGAACTTCTCACAAATACGTAGCACATAGAGCTGCCGAGATGCTCGGAAGGCCTATTGAAGAATTGAAGATAATTACTTGTCACTTAGGCAACGGAGCCAGCATATGTGCTGTTAAGTACGGAAAGTCAATTGAAACATCAATGGGATTTACTCCCCTTCAGGGTCTGGCTATGGGTACAAGAAGCGGAACTATTGACCCTGCAGTTATTTCTTTCCTGATGGAAAAAGAGAAGATGTCGGTTAAAGATATAAGCGACTTTTTGAACAAAAAATCGGGAGTGCTTGGAGTATCCGGCGTAAGCAGTGATTTTAGGGATGTTCAGGAAGCAGCTGAAAACGGAAATGAAAGAGCAAAACTTGCATTGGATATTTTCTGCTATAAAGTAAAACGCTTTATTGGAGATTATATGGGTATATTGAATGGTGCCGATGCAGTTGTATTCACTGCCGGAATAGGTGAAAACAATGACCTTGTAAGATCAATGATATTAAAAGATATGGACTTTTTAGGTATTGTCATAGATGAAGAAAAGAATAAAGTAAAAGGCAAGGAAATCGATATAAGCGCACCGGGAGCAAGGGTTAAGACTCTTGTAATTCCAACCAATGAAGAGCTTGCCATAGCAAGAGAAACTAAGAAGCTGTTGAGCTAATGTACAATCCAAATATATAAAAAGTCTATATTTAAGCTCCTTTTATGGAATATGGGTATTTTGTATCTGTATTTGATAAAGGGAGCTTATTTTAGTCTGTTTTTTGGTTTTCGATTTTTCAAATTGATTCAAAATTACGTTTGGAATATTGTCTTTAAATTTTTAATATGCAAATCCCTTTGAATAAATTTTACAGTAACTGGTCATATGATAAAGGTTTTAATTTTTTATACATTTTCTTTATTTTTATGCTTTTATAAAAATGGGATTGTTTTGTGATGTTTGGGAAATTTTTTCATGTCAAAATCATCATTTCCTAAATTTTACAAATAATTATTCGACCAGTAAAAATCGGAAGATTAAACTTCTGAAATTAACTGCATTTATACATTGTGCAAGAGTAGAAGGAGTTTGGACTGAGGCCTTTGGAGAGCAGCGCATATGTGATATCAAATCGACTTAGCTAACTGATAAAATCAGGAATATAAGTGCTGATAACAAGGGAATAATAATTCAAGCTATAAAAATTAAAAAACGAGATAAAAAAGCTCCAATAAAGAAATAAGTGTTTCCGGTGATTCCGAAAACAGTGAATGTAACTGCAAGAATAAAAGTATTATCTTATTGATAAGATAGTTGTAGTTTATTGATGACCGAAAGTTAAGAAACTAAAGCCAATATTGCAACTGAAAAATCCTTATGTGTCGTTATTGACAAAACTTGCATTACTTAGTATAATATCATCTGTCGGTTTTAAGAGGTGACTATATGAAGGTTGATATATCGGATATATTGAAAGTTAGTGGGGCATCACTCACTGTTGAGATGGAAGAATTGATTGATGGCTTTGATGAGTTGGATGAGTTTATCTTTGATACACCGGTTAAGTTAAATTGCAGATTAACCAATATGGGTGGCATTGTAAAAATGGAAGGGCACTTAATGGTGGATTACAAGGTTAAGTGTTCGAGATGTTTAAAAGATATCCAATCATCATTAAGGGCAGAACTTAAAGAGGAGTTTGCTCAAGAGGGACAAACTGAGGATGATGACAGATATACTTATGCTGACAAGGTCATCGTGCTCGATAAAGTTTTGAAAGACAATATTATATTAAATCTCCCTGCCAGACAGCTTTGTAGGGATGACTGCAAAGGGTTGTGTCCTAAATGCGGTATTGATCTTAACAACGGGAGATGTAATTGCAGTGAAGAGGAAACAGATCCTCGGATGGAAGTACTTAAAAATTTCTTCAAAGAATAGAAATTATTTAAATTATATGCAAGTGACGTTTGTATTGTGATGAGGAGGTGTGTTATACATGGCAAACCCAAAGCGTAAATGGTCAAAAGCAAGAACAGGTAGCAGAAGAGCTAACTGGAAATTGTCAGCACCAAATTTGGTTGAGTGTCCACAGTGCCACGAGCTTAAAATGCCACATAGAGTATGTAAACAGTGCGGTTTTTATGATGGTAAAGAGGTAATTAAAGTTGGATACTAATAAATTTTAGTAAGAAGCAGCAGTAATTAACTGCTGCTTTTTACTAAGTAAATATCTTGCTTTACGGTTACACACAATAAACTGAAAAAGTTTATAAAAAGTACAAGTATATTCGAATTTAAGGTCTGGCTAAAATCGCGTATTACAGGCCTTTTTGATTAATATAAAAGTTAAAATCATTTAAAATGTGTTTATATCAGGAGGTATCCATTGAAAGAACGTATTATACCTGTCAAAAGTGTTTTGCCCGGAAGTATTGCCGAAGAGGCCGGAATTGAGGCAGGAGATATAATTTTAAGCATAAATGGTGAAAAAATCAGGGATATTTTCGATTATCAATTTTTAATAACCAACGAAAACTTAATGGTTGAGATTCTTAAACAAGATGGTGAAGTATGGGAAATAGAAATTGAAAAAGACGAGTATGAAGACCTTGGTATTGAATTTGAAAATATGATGCTTGAGGATGCAAAAAGTTGTAATAATAAATGCATTTTCTGCTTCATAGATCAGTTGCCGAAAGGGATGAGAGATACTCTCTATTTTAAAGATGATGATTCCAGACTTTCTTTTTTTATGGGGAATTATGTTACTCTAACAAATATGAACTTTGACGATATTGACAGGATTATAAAATATAAAATGTCTCCCATAAATGTGTCGGTTCACACAACCAATCCGGACCTTAGAGTTTTTATGCTTAAAAATAAGAAAGCAGGAGATGTTGTAACAAAAATAAAAAGGCTTATTGATGGAGGAATCGAAGTTAACTGCCAGATAGTTTTGTGCAGAGATATAAATGATGAAGAAGAACTGGACAGAACAATCAACGAGTTGGGGTGCCTTTATCCCGGAGTTAAGAGTATTTCGGTTGTCCCTGTGGGCATAACAAAGTATAGGGATGGATTAACCAGCTTAAAACCCTATGACAGTGAATCGTCGCTAAAGGTTATAAACCAGGTGGAAGCATGGCAGAAAAAATTTAAAGAACGATTCGGTTCAAGAATTGTATATATTGCCGATGAGTTTTATATTATGGCAGGGAAAGATATTCCTGATTATGAGGAGTATGAAGATTTTCCTCAGATTGAGAATGGTGTGGGACTCATTGCACAGTTAAAAAAAGAGTTTGAGGAAGCATTGGAACAATTGGATTCCGAGTTTACCTGTGAAGGAAAAAAGTATAAGACAGCAGAGGATTCTTCTTTGAAAGAGGAAATGAGAAATATAAGCATAGCCACAGGTGTTTCTCCTTATTCGTATATAAAAGAAATGGCAGAGATTCTTGAAAATAAATTTAGAAATATAAATATAAATGTTTATAAAATAGAAAACAATTTTTTTGGGAAAAATGTTACAGTGACAGGATTGCTTACAGGACAGGATTTAATTGAGCAACTTATGAACAAGGAACTCGGCGACGAACTGCTGATTTCACGGTCTATGCTGAAAGCAGGGGAAGATATTTTGCTTGATGACTATTCTGTAGCCGATCTTGAACAAAAGCTTAAAGTCAAAATAACTGTTGTTGACAATGACGGCAAAGATTTTATTGTAAAAGTACTCGGAATAGTTTTATAATATATTGAGCCAACGATATATAATTGGAGGGGAAGATTTTGTCTAAACCGATTGTTGCAATTGTTGGAAGACCTAATGTGGGAAAATCGACTTTTTTTAACTATCTTGCGGGAAAAAGAATATCGATAGTGGAAGACACTCCCGGAGTTACAAGGGACAGAATATATACCGAAGTGGAATGGAGAAACAGAAAGTTTACTCTTATAGATACCGGCGGAATAGAACCTTATTCTGAAGATAAGATTATGAAGCAGATGAAGAATCAGGCTGAAATAGCCATAGAAACTGCTGACGTAATTATATTCATGGTTGATATGAAGGATGGTCTTACAGCCTCGGACAGAGAAGTGGCTACAATGCTTAGAAAATCCAAAAAACCTATTATTCTTGCTGTAAATAAAGTAGATAAGGTGGGGGAACTTCCTGCTGAAGTCTATGAGTTTTACAACCTGGGAATGGACAATTTAATGCCGATATCTTCAATACATGGACTTGGAGTGGGAGATTTACTGGATGAGGTATTTAAGTATTTCCCTGACGAAGCAGAGGAAGAATACGACGAAGAAGTGATAAAGGTGGCTGTTGTGGGTAAGCCGAACGCAGGCAAATCCTCACTCATTAATAAGATTTTGGGTGAAGAAAGAGTCATTGTAAGCGATATACCCGGAACTACTCGGGATGCCATCGATACATATGTAGAGAATGAAGAAGGCAAGTTTGTTTTTATAGATACTGCCGGTATAAGAAGGAAGAGCAAAATTACCGAAAATATTGAAAGGTACAGTGCTATAAGATCCTGGACTGCCATTGAAAGAGCCGATGTGTGCCTTATAATGATTGATGCTGTGGAAGGTGTCACTGAACAGGATACAAAGATTGCAGGCTATGCCCATGAACAGGGAAAAGCATCAATTATTGTTGTAAACAAATGGGATCTGGTGGAAAAGACTACCGGTACTTTGGAAGAATATCGCAAGACTGTGTTGGAGAAGCTTGGTTTCATGTTGTATGCACCGGTTGTATTCATATCTGCCAAAACCGGGCAGAGAGTTGATAAAATTTATGATCTTGTAAAATATGTTGCCAACCAGGCGGCCTTAAGAATTACAACAGGGGTTCTTAACGATTTGCTTAATGAAGCTATTGCGATGGTTCAGCCTCCGTCAGACAAAGGCAGAAGGCTTAAAATTTACTACATGACGCAGGCAAGTGTTAAACCTCCGACTTTTGTATTGTTTGTAAACAATATGGAACTTATGCATTACTCCTATGAGAGATATTTGGAGAATCAACTTAGAAAAAGCTTTGGATTTGAAGGTACACCAATAAGATTTCTGATAAGAGAGAAAGAAAAGGAGTGACATTTGTGGAGGTAATTATAAAGGGGTTTGTTTCTTTATTGATAGGATATTTATTGGGAAGTGCCAATACATCGCTTATTGTGGGAAAGTTTTACAGGATTGATGTAAGGCAGCACGGAAGCGGTAATGCAGGTTTAACCAACACTTTGAGAACTATCGGTAAAACAGCTGCACTTTTTGTTATACTGGGTGATATATTAAAGGGAGTTATATCTTGCCTTATAGGATATTATCTCTTAAAGGATGTACAGTTTGCAGGTGTGGTGTCCTTTGAAGTTCCCCGGAATGTAGGAATGTTTTTTGGGGGATTGGGAGCTGTTTTAGGCCACAATTGGCCCTTATACTTCGGATTTAAAGGCGGAAAAGGAATACTTACCAGTTTTTCGGTTGTAATGATGACTGCGCCATACATAGGGCTTGTTTTACTTGGGATTTTTATTGTCATAGTTGCTGCAACACGATATGTATCTTTAGGATCAATTGTCGGTTGTGTTCTTTTCCCGATACTTATAGCAATCTGTTATAAAAACCTGGTTTTTGTGATTTATGCAGTGCTGTTGGCTGCAATTGCTATAATAAGGCACAACCAAAATATTGTAAGGCTGTTGAACGGTACCGAGTCAAAACTCAGTTTAAAGAAGAAAGCTTAAGTTAGGGGGCTGATGTCTATGAGTAAAAATATAGCAATTATTGGAGCCGGTAGTTGGGGAACAGCTCTATCCGTTCTCCTTGCAAAATCGGGTCATAGCGTGAAAATGTGGTCGATTTTTAAAGAAGAAGTGGAAATGATCAATAAAGTTAGAGAACATATAGATAAACTTCCGGGAGTGCTGATTCCTAACGGAGTTAAAGCAACGGATGATGTTGAAGAAGCTATAGACAATACCGATCTTTTAGTGATGGTTGTTCCTTCCCATACCGTCAGGACAAATGCAAAGGAAATATCAAAGTATGTGAAAGATGGGACGATAGTGGTGTCCTGTTCAAAAGGAATAGAGGAAGGAACTGGATTTAGACTTTCGGAAATTATAAAGCAGGAAATACCGCAATGTGAAATTGTGGCTCTGTCGGGGCCCAGTCATGCGGAAGAGGTCGGGAAAGATGTTCCGACAGCTGTTGTGGCTGCATCGGAGAATATAAAAGCAGCCGAATATGTGCAAGATATATTTATGTCTCCTAAATTCAGAGTGTATACCAATTCCGATATAATAGGAGTTGAACTGGGAGGCGCATTGAAAAACTCCATTGCCCTTTGTGCAGGTATATCCGATGGATTGGGTTTTGGTGACAATACAAAAGCCGCACTAATGACCCGTGGAATTACTGAAATAACAAGACTTGGTGTGTCTATGGGTGCAAGAAGGGAAACTTTTGCAGGATTAGCCGGAATTGGGGATTTGATTGTTACTTGTACAAGTATGCATAGCAGGAACAGGCGGGCCGGAATTCTCATAGGACAGGGTAAATCCCTTAAAGAGGCAGTTGATGAAGTAAAAATGGTGGTTGAAGGTGTAGTAACCACAAAGGCAGCTTATGAGCTGGCAATGAAAAAAGATGTGGTGATGCCTATTACCACTGAAGCATATAATGTTTTATTCAAGGGTAAAAATGCAAAACAAGCTGTGGCAGATTTAATGATGCGAGATAAAAAGAATGAAGCGGAAGCGATAGATGAAAATACCTGGCTGTAAATAGCTGCAATATTCATTGGCGAACAATAGAAATTTTTAATATGCAAAAAATCAAAATGTGTGGGTAAAATATTGAGATTACCGACACATTTTTTTGTCCTTTTTGTAATAATAAACGATTAACCTAAATATATTTATATTGATAAGGGTACTAGTACCTAAAACTTGAGTTTTACTTTTTTAAGCGAAAGAATCGTTTAATCAGGCAAGTTAAGTTTTAATTGCCGACTTGAGTTTTAGGGAAATGACTTTGAAATTTATAGTTTCAAATAAAAGTAAGGGGGGTTTGCGGGTGGAAAAATATAATATATACCAGCAAATATCGGAAAGAACACAAGGAGATATTTATATAGGTGTTGTAGGACCTGTCAGAACAGGAAAATCAACGTTTATTAAAAGGTTTATGGATTTATTGGTATTACCCAATATCGAAAATGAATACTCAAGAAACAGAGCCAATGATGAGTTGCCGCAAAGTGCTTCGGGACGTACAATAATGACTACTGAACCTAAATTTGTGCCTAATGAAGCTGTTCAAATTTCCCTTGACGAAAATGTACAGTTCAAGGTTAGATTGGTGGACTGTGTGGGTTATCTGGTAAATGGTGCTCTGGGACATATAGAAAATGATGCACCCAGAATGGTATCAACTCCGTGGTTCGAACATCAAATTCCTTTTTCTGAGGCAGCCGAGATCGGTACAAAAAAGGTTATCAACGAACATTCAACCATTGGTCTGGTTGTAACAACCGACGGAAGCATAACCGATATAAGCAGAGAAGATTATGTTGAAGCAGAAGAAAAGGTGATAAAGGAACTGAAAGAAATAAACAAACCATTTGTTGTTATTTTAAATTCAAAAGACCCTACAAATCCTGAGACTGAAGTACTTAGAGCCGAGTTGGAAGAAAAGTATGGTGTACCGGTAATAGGAGCGAATTGTGCTCAACTTAGAATTGAAGATATAAACGGAATAATGGAAAGAATATTGCTGGAATTCCCAATAAGCGAAATAGGAATTAATATTCCGAGATGGATTGAAGGACTTGACGACAATCACTGGTTAAAGGTTGACATGATTAATTCCATAAAAGAGACGTTTGCAGGAATAACTAAAATAAGAGAAATAAAAAGCAGTTTGAACAAATTCGGTGATTATAAAGAATTTATAAAAAGGGCACAGATTGACAGCATAGATTTAGGCACAGGTACTGCTTTGGTAGAGATTAATGAAACAGACGGTTTGTTTTACAGTGTGCTGAGTGACATTACCGGATTGGAGATTGAGGACGAATATAAGCTGATCAGTCTTATGAAGGATATGGCAAGGATTAAGAAAGAGTATGAAAAAATAGAATATGCCCTTCATGAAGTAAAACTGAAAGGTTATGGAATAGTCACTCCTCAAATGAATGAGATGTCATTGGAGGAACCTGAAATAGTCAAACAGGGTAACCGATTCGGAATCAAACTCAGAGCCAGTGCACCATCAATTCATATGATTCGTGCCGATATTGAAACAGAAATAGCTCCTCTGGTAGGATCGGAAAAGCAGTCGGAGGAACTTGTAAATTACCTGCTTAAAGAATTTGAAAACGAACCGGAAAAGCTTTGGCAGTCCAATATTTTCGGTAAGTCTTTGCATGAACTGGTAAGCGAAGGACTTCAAAACAAGTTGTACAGAATGCCGGAAGATGCACAGCTCAAATTACAGGAAACTCTTCAAAAGATAATTAATGAAGGTAGCGGAGGATTAATCTGTATAATACTGTAAGCTTCAAAGTTTTATTCGAAAAGCTTTTGAATTGGGCAATGCATAAAAATGAACAAAGGGAAGTAGAGAAATTATGGTGCTGATAAAAGTGGCTCCAAACCACTTAAAATAGGTACCATAATTTCTTTGAACAATTTATCTGAAGGCTTAACATAAAGAGAATTTAGACTTTTTGATAAATTTTTCTTGACTTTATATACCGTTTAGTTCTATTATTAAGTTGGAACAATTAATTTTTTCGATAAATAATCATATATAATAATTTATTGTTTGTTATTATTTAGATATATTATATCTATTTGGTGGGGTAACTTTAAAATAATAAATTACAATAAACAATTTAATAGTGTAAAAAGTCTTAAAGACAAATTGCATGAAATAACTGCAAAGATTACATAGTTGGATGGGGGAAGTGCTTTTAATATTATAAATAGAGAAAAATGTAGAAAAAATGTACTATATGGAAGAAAAGATACGAAGAATAGCATATATTGTTGCATATTGCTTAAAATGGCAGTTTCTCTACGTTGTATTATAGGGGGTAAATAAAATAATATTAATTTATAATAATAAAAATAGCTATGTGCCATTGTAATATCGGTTTTCGGATAGCTAATAATCAATAAGTGAGGATGCAGCATAAGTTGACAAGCAATTTGTTACTTTTTTGTGTAAATAAAGTGTGAAAATTATTTTGGAGCTTGAAAATTGATAGAGGCAGTCACAAGAAGAGATAGATAATTTTGGATGTATTTGAAGAAATTAATTAAAAATACATGATAGGGCTGCCAAGAAGTTGAAATTTTTACTTATCTGATATAAAATATCTTTAAGTGATTAATCCATACTAAATTATATATAAATAATTGTATGGTTTAATAAAGTAAACTTAAAAAAATCATAAGGGGGACAAAGCATGAATAGTAAGTTTTTAAAAAGAGCTGCATCTTTGGCACTGAGTGGTCTTATGCTTACTTCGCTGATGGCAGGCTGTGGAGGAGGAAGTTCAAATCCGGAACCGACAAATGCACCGGCTACACAAGCTCCTGCAGCATCAACAGATCAAGGACAGCAGGCAGAAAAAAAGCGGGAAGATTTTACAGGAAAATTAATTATTGCACACTTTAACAAGGACGAATCAGAACCACTTATTCAGACATTTAAAGAGGCGTATCCGAATGTTCAAGTTGAATTGCAGGTTACAGCAGATACCAATGGAGCTTATCAGACTTTAATAACTACTGCATTGAGATCCGGTCAGGATGTACCTGACGTATTTGCAGCAGAATCAGCTTTCGTAAAGAGATTTGTTAACCTTCCTGATGCTTACGAAGATCTTTCAAAATTCATGAGTGTAGACGAATTAAAATCTAAATTGGTTCCTTATACCGTTGAAATAGGTACTGATGACAACGGTGTAGTAAGAGCATTATCCCATCAGGCAACAGCAGCAGCTGTAGGTTACAAGAGGGAAATGGCTAAGAAATATTTCGGAACTGATGATCCTGAAAAAATCGGTGAATTATTCTCATCAGCTGAAAAAATAGTTGAAACTGGTAAAAAGCTTGTACAGGAAAGCGGTGGAAAAGCAAAACTCTTCCCTGGTATGGCTGAATTGATGAGAATGTACTTAGGTGCTCGTGAAAAAGGTTGGGTAGTAGACGGAAAATTGACTATAGATGATAAAGTTAAAGAGTTTGTTAAAATAGCAAAACAATTGAGAGATGCAGGCGCTGAAGGTGGTATGGAAGCATGGACACCTCAATGGTCAGCAGCAGTTGAAGATGATATTCACTTTGCATACGCAATACCAACATGGGGTATTCCATGGATTATCGATGTTAACCAATCAGAAGCAAATAAAGGAAAAGGTAACTGGGGTCTTGCAAAAGCACCTGCTCCATATACTTGGGGAGGTACCTGGTTCGGTATGTACAGCAAGAGTCCAAATAAAGAACTTGCTTGGGAATTCATCAAATTCATTACACTTGATGAAGAACAATCAGTTTCATGGGCTAAGAAGAGCGGTGACTTTATCAGCAACCGTGCTGCTATAGAAAAATTATCAACTGATCCTGAAATGATAAGCAAGACAATAAATCAGAACCCATATGAATTCTTTGGACCTATGATTACCGGTATCAACGGTAGAATAATTACACAATACGATGACCAGATTACAAACGCATTCCAGGACGCAATGCTCAGCTATCTTGCCGGTAATACTAATGAAGATCAAATGTGGGCACAGTTCAAGGATCAGGTTAGAAGCGACCTTGGAGACCAAATAACAGTTGAATAATTGGCACTAGGTAGTTAAGTGTACTAATCTGAATGCAACTATTGCCCTATTACCCCCTGTGATGGGTAATAGGGCAAAGAATTAATAGGGGGAGGTTATATTCTTTGTTTAAGCGTCTGACAAGAAACGATAAATACGCCCTTTATGGTTATGTGTTTATATTACCTTTTTTTGTTATAATGTCTATCTTTATAATTTTTCCGATACTTAAAACCTTTTATTTGAGTTTTACAGACTGGCAAGGTGCTACAACACCTCCTGTATGGGTAGGATTAAAAAATTATAAAAGACTCTTTGAAGATATTTCAAAAGGCGGAATTTTCCTTCAGAGTATTAAGAACACCTGGATACTGTGGATATGTAACGTTATTCCTCAGTTTGTAGGTGCTTTGGCATTAGCTGTTTTATTAACGGATAAAAGCAATAAGATTAGGGGTAAAGAGTTTTTCAGAGCTATCTATTACTTGCCTAATCTTATTACCATGGCGTCAATAGCAGCATTGTTCTCATTCCTGTTGGGATATCCCAATGGTGCGGTTAATGATTTATTATTGGCTTTGAAGATACTTAAAGAGCCATTTTATTTTCTGCAAAATGTCTGGGCGACAAGATTATCAGTTTCAACAATATTGACTTGGATGTGGTTTGGGTACACAATGATAATATTTATGGCGGGAATAAAAGCTATTCCTGAAGAGTTATTTGAAGCTGCCAGGGTTGATGGGGCAAATAAATGGCAGACTTTCAGATTTGTTACTCTTCCACAGCTTAGGTCTATAATGACTTATCAAGTTGTAACATCAATCATTGGTGGATTGAGCATGTATGATATTCCTCAAGTTTTGACTAATGGAACAGGAGCTCCCCAAAATAAAGTAACAACAATGGTAATGCACATATATAGGCAAGGATTCACAAACTATAATTTGGGATATGCTTCCGCAGTAGCGATAGGCCTTTTTGTGCACATCTTTATTGTCGTTCTTATTGCTCTGAAATTTATTAACAGGAAAGAAGCTTAATTAGGGGGGAATAGTATTTAATGAGTACAGTGGCCGTAAAAAAATATAAAAGCAGTAGCAACAGGATTGGTATAGGGGATATCCTTTTATATATCTTTTTAATTGGACTGGCAGTTATATGCTTTCTACCTTTCTATTTTATGATAATTAATTCAACTCATAATAACCAAGCTATTGCACAGGGATTGAATCTTCTTCCCGGGAAATATGCATGGGCAAACTATTTGAAAATGAAAGAAAGGGTTAATATTTGGAGAGGCTTTTTGAACAGCCTGTTTGTATCCGGAGTAGGAACTGCCTTGCTTGCTTATTTTGGTACATTAACAGCATATGGTTTTTCAAAATATAAATTTGTGGGCAATAAGGCTTTGTTCTGGGTGATATTGTGTTCTATGATGATACCACCCCAGCTTGGTGTAATCGGTTTTTATGATGTAGTTCAAAAACTGAATCTGTTAAATAACTTATGGGCTCTTATAATTCCAATGATTGCAAGTGCACAGTTTGTTTATTTTGTAAAGCTGTATCTTGATTCTACACTACCGGATTCAATAGTTGAGTCTGCAAGAATAGATGGAGCAACCGAATTTGGTATATTTAACAAGATGGTATTGCCTATAGCAAGTCCTTCTATTGCAACAATGGGAATGTTCAACTTTATAAATTCTTGGAACCAACTGTTGATTCCTCAGATAGTTTTAAGAAAAGAACATCTTCATACAGTACCGATTCTTGTTGCCAATGCTAAAGGTGTATATAGAACAGATTTCTCTGCAGCTTATATGGCAATTGCCATTTCCGTTGTACCTATTCTGATAGCATTTGCTATATTCTCCAAATATATAATCGGTGGAGTAACTGCAGGTTCAGTAAAAGGATAATTGAAAAAATCTTAATGTAATTATTATTAATATAGTGAAAGTGAGTAGAAATTCTACTCACTTTTCTATTTCGAGTCAAATGGATTTCAAAAAATTACATTCTTTATAAAAGCATATAATAAGAAGGAAGCTTTTAAGCTTCCCATTTTTATAAAAAAGCTTTTCTGTTTAATGACTTGATTTTGTCGATAATTTTTTCATCGGGTTCAAAATAAACAATTGTCTTTCTGTCATTGTAATTGGATATAAAGAAATAAACATCTTGGGACTTCATTGAACTTACGGCATGAATTTTATTCATTTCACCGTTAACAAATCTTTTATGCTTCTCACTTGAAGCTTTGTCCATAACTTCAAACTGTCTGCAGCTGCCGTAAAAAATTCTTTTCCTTCTTTTTTTGGCAACTATTTTAGAGATTTCCAGGTCACCGTTTGTAAGAGAATACTCGTATTCAATGTTTCGTGATGTGATAATCCGGTAACCGATATAGCCTATAATAGTGACAAGTCCCACTCCTACCCCAAACAGAACAGGGCCGGTCATAAGTATAATTATAAGAGCAACAAAAAAGGAAATTATCATGGTTGAAATAATAATCAGGTAATCCACATAATCCTTCTTTTTGGCAACAATTCTTTCAATAAACAGATCCATTTTATCCTCCCGAAATTATTATTTTAAATCCATTATAAACTAAGGGATTGAATATTACAAATCGAATATTTTTTATCTTTAAAATCAAAAGCTTTTTAAACTTTAAAATAAAGTCTGAAATTCAGGAACGGAATCTTATGGATAAATTATAGGATAATGACTTTATAAATCGGACAATTATTTGAAAATGACTATGGGAATTTTCGAATAGCTAATGTAAAATAAGTATTGATAATTACTTGAAGTTTAATTTAAATTAAAATTTACCTCGTAATAAAAAATAGGGTTTATCTTAAAACAATTTGAAAGGAGTAAGCACTGACAAAATGTTTAGAAAAAAGCTGGAAAATTTTTGGTATTATCACAAATATAAAGTAATAATAGCCATATTCGCAATTATAACAATTATTGTGGCATCAAGCGGTGACTCCGGCGGCGAAGCTGACCTGGAAATTGGATATGTTATTGGAAACCGAGAAGTTATATTGCAAAATTTAGACGAAAATAAGGCCCTTTTTGAGTCATTAATACAGGGAAAGAATAATGAAAAAGCATTTGTATCAATTCTTCCGATTACACCTTCACGGCTTGAAGTGGAATTTGTTATAGGTATATCTCAAATTTTTTTGTTGGATAAAGACACACTTTTACCGATAATCAACCATCATTTTTTTGAACCGCTTGATTTCTACGTCGACAAGTATAATATTGACCTTAGCGATTTCCCGGAAGTAAAAGCAGACCCCGACGGAACAGACAATTACAAAGTATATGCAATTCCGGTGAAAAAACTGGATATTCTTTTGGAAATGGGATTTCCCGAAGATTATTACTTTGCAATACGACTACCTAAGGAAAATGACAATGATGACATTATGAGAAACAAGAATGCGCATATTGTATTGGAATATATTTTAAAAAATGCTAGATAGAAAGTATAATACTACAGAGAAAAACTTATATGTTTTTTGCAATTTACAGAGGGTTATATTTATCGGTTGAATAATTAGTTTTTGTATTATAACAATTGAATGGTTGAAATTTGTTACTATTTGAATTAAGATAAGAATATAATATTTTATTTCTTTGAGATTATTGGAGAATCTAAAAAAGTAAACATATAATATTTATTGTATTTGTGCTCACAAAAGTGTTCTCTGGCTTTAATACTCTTAACATGCAATTATTAATCAATGTTTGTGAAAATATTATTAACATATTGCAATTGTGCTTTTCATCCGGTTACACCATATCTTTGAGAAGATAGTATTTATTGATGATAGATATCAGATTGATTTGAATCGTTATAAGTAGAATGGGCTAAGAATTTTAATTCAGTCTGTTAATTTTACAAACTAATTCCATATTGTAAACATTATATTTCATTGGGAGGATTAGACATGCTTAAAAAGGTTATTGCATTTTTTCTGATTTTATCGTTTTCGCTAAGTTTTATTGCTTGTAAAAAAGAGACAAAACAACCGGAACCGACTGTTTTACCCGGTAACAGCAAGCCGCCTCAGGAAAAATCTCTATCGGGCGATTATTCTGGAAATATTAAGATTTGGATAATGCCCAACAGTTCATCACCGGAACAAGATTTTTTGAATGTGTGTAAACCTTTTTTAGATGCTAATCCTGAACTAAACATTACTACTACTGTTGTTGACTGGGGAGCAGCATGGAGAAAGCTTACAGCTGCAGCTACAACAGGAGATGCACCTGATATAGCACAGCTTGGGACAACCTGGGTTGGTGCTATTTCCTATATAGATGCTCTGGAAGATTTAACCGATCAGATTGATTGGAGCAAATTTCAGGAATCGGTTCTTGATACAACAGGCCTTCTTGGTTCAGATAAAAAAACCGCTGTTCCGTGGTTTGCCGAGACAAGAGTGATATTCTACAGGAAGGATGCCTGCGAAAGAGCCGGTGTTGACCCTGAGACAGATTTTGCTACCTGGGATAAATTTAAAGAAGCATTACGGAAATTGAACAATGTCGAAATAGACGGAGTAAAATTGCCTGCATTGGGTATGCCCGGAAAAAATGATTGGAACGTATTGCATAACTTTGCACCGTGGATTTATGGTGCTGGTGGTGCGTTTACATCGGAAGACGGTAAAGAAGTTAAAATTAACTCTCCGGAAGCATTACGGGGAATAAAATTCTATTCGGAACTTGCTTTGGAAGGGCTAATGGATAGAGTCTCACTGGAAAAAAGCACAAACGATGTTGAAGCTGCTTTTGCGAATGGTGCTTATGCAGTTTCGATATTAGGACCTTGGAATATAGCAACCCTGGAGAAATATAAGAACGATGGTGTAAATGATATTATCGATAAAATCGGAGTAGCCTTAATCCCTGAAGGTCCGGCTGGCAGAAAGGCATTTCTGGGCGGCAGCACACTTTCTGTATTCAAGACGTCGAAAAATAAAAAGGCTGCTATAGCACTTTGCGATTATTTGAGCGATAAGGATGCACAGATTGCTTATGCAAAAATTACTGGAAACCTTCCTACCAACAAAGAAGCGTATGATGATCCTTCAATTTCTGACCATGAATTCCTTAAGGTATTTAAAGAACAAATGAAATATGCTAAAGCTTATCCTTCAATTGCTTCATGGGGACCTGCAGAAAATTATTTAAAGGAAGGTTTGAGCAAAATTTGGGATAATGTTATGGGATTAAATGGTGCATATGATTATGAAATTACCAAAAAAGTAGTTGATGAGGTTGCTGAAGAGATCAATAGCGTAATTGAGGAAACTAGATAATATTAATTTTCATTGCTTTTAAAACAATTTATTATGATTTGATTTGGCTGTAAAATAACTTTCGCTAATTATTCTATGTTAATCATAGCGGAAGTTATTTTTATTGTATAAGGTTTTTATGATTAGTAAAATTTCATATAACCGAAACAGCTAAAATGATGAGCAGGGAAATATATTGAAATAATTTACCAATCAATATAAAATATACCTGAGGATGCAGAAAGATAAGAAGTGAGGAATGAAAATCTATGCATGAACTTAGTATAAATTATTCTGTTTCTGTTTTTTTTGTGGTTTTATTCTCAGCATCAATCTTAAATTTATTAAAACAGCATTTCATTTTTCAAATTACCGGAATTGCGTTTCTGTTTATGTTTCTTATTATAAAAATATCGATGTTATTTAAAGTAAATTCAAATATATCTTTAGCAGATTTATATTATTCAATATTACCTATCTTGTCTTCAATGGGGGCATGTCTTGTAGCAATGGCACTGGGATTTTGGATATTTCCTCCCATTCGCAGAGCATTAAAGGTTAAAAAAGGTATATAGATTAGTCATTTCCGGGCCAGTCTGTTTTTTCGCGGTTTAAATCTATAATCTGTTTTTCTAAAAATGATTAAAATTACATTGGATATATAAACCTCCCGAATGTATGTAGCAAAAATTACATAAAGGATAAACATAATACACGTAGAAATACATTATGTAAACAACTATAGATTCGGGGAGGAGAGCTATGAAGAGGACTTTATTACTGACTTTAATTATCGTTACTATCTTACTGAACATAACGAATACTTATGCAGCAGGCGATTATTTTTCAGGGGTTTGGGGGATTATCTCCAGTTCTAAAATAGCTGTTAACGGACTGGCCCTAAATATGGAAAGGGAGCCAATTTCAATAAACGATCGCCTGGTTGTACCGGTAGCAACTGTTTTTTCACAATTCGGTGCCAAAGTGGATTGGAATGAGGCAAGAAACAGACTGATTATTACTAAAGATAATGATAATATAATAATGTATATCGGTTATATCAATTGTTATGTAAACGGAGAAATAAAGAGAATGGAATCGCCGGCAGTACTGTACAACGGCACCGTTATGGTTCCTGTCAGGTTTGTTGCAGAATCCTTTAATATCCCGGTAGGCTGGAGCCAAAAGACATCTACAGTGTACTTGGGGGAAATGCCTGAAGAAGTAAAGGAAGAAATACCTGCAAGCGGTGGCGGTTACTCCGGTGTAAAGGGACGAATTGTTGTAATTGATGCCGGGCACGGTGGAACACAAAACGGCGCGGTATATGGCGGAGTAAAGGAAAAAGATTTAAACCTCAGTATTGCAAAAAAATTGAACGAAAAACTGAAAGAATTGGGAATTGTGACTTATATGACGAGAACCAATGATTCCACTTTGAGTTTATATGCAAGATCCGATCTTGCAAATAATAAAAATGCCGATTTACTCATAAGCGTTCATAACAACGCAGGAGCGTCAAGCGTTACCGGTAGTATGTCATTGTATTATCCGAGTGCATCTAAGACAAAAGGTAAATTGTCTTCCTATGAGTTTGCAAGGATTGTACAGAAAAATTTGGTAAGTACTTTAGGTTCCAAGGATTTAGGCGTTATTGAACGCCCGGGGTTGGCTGTTCTAAGAACTGCCAACATGCCGGCAGTAATTGCGGAAATAGGTTATATGTCCAATAATACAGAACTTAACAAGTTAAAGACATCCTCATATCAAGATAAGGCTGCTGAAGCACTGAAGAAAGCTATTGTGGAAAGTCTTGAGAAAATGTATAAATAGCAAATAATATTTTCAACTTCATCTAACCGACACCAAAATCAGGTGTCGGTTAATTTAATGTCAGGAAAACAACTTATTATGTACTCTGTAAAGAAAAAAAGAAGCTCGTTGTCTTACATTTAAAAAAAAGGTTAATAAATTTTTACTTGAGGCAAGGACAAAACTCCGGTAAAAAATGTGAAACTCTGAAATTACTGCAGCATATACATAAAACTTGTTATGTTTTCATGCAGTACATCCGGATCCAATCTGCCGTTTTTAGCATCTTCAAATAAATTTTCGTATGCTTCCAATGCTTTTTTTAAATGTTGTTTTTTCTCATAACTCCAGTTGGGATTGCTCTGGAATTCTCTGATTTCATCTATATATCCCCTAATGATTTCAAGGGTTTTTTCGTTGGTCAATATTAAAACCTCCCCGCAAAACCGGTATTGATATATTAATAGTCCTTTTTTCCGATAAAGGTTTTTGTACTTTATAGATATAGAATTTTCTACGGAACAAAAATTTATGCTTAAAATAATTTCCAGTTATTTATAAAAAGTTTCATTATCATGATATGAGTTGACATTTGCAAAGTAATGCAGTGGAATACTATAATGGTGAGCATCATAAGTTTTAATTATTTATTTGCCGTATTTATGCTATAATATTATGAAAAAAGTATAAAGTTTGCAATTTTTATAATAAACTATTTTGAATAACCGTTGAGAAAGGTAATTGCATATATGAATGAGAAAACAATAAGGATTTTGGAATATGATAAAATAATAGACAAACTGGTGTCCCTTACAGCATCAACTCTTGGTGCCGATTTGGCAAGGCAGCTTGTGCCGGATAATGACATTGAAAAAGTTAAGATGAACTTGAAGGAAACCAGCGATGGTGTAAACTTTATATCAAGGAGAGGAAGTCCGCCGTTAGGAGGTATCCATGATATAAGGGACAGCGTAAAAAGAGCTGAGATAGGTTCAATGCTAAATCCGGGAGAATTAATAAGGATAGCAAATTTATTGCGTGCTGTCAGAAACCTGAAAAACTATTCCTGCAGTGCCGATATTAAAGAAGGTGAAGACAATATTGTCGGTGAATTGATTGAATGCCTCGAGGCTGCTAAAAGAGTTGAAGACAAAATTAACCTTTGTATTGTGAGCGAAGAGGAAATATCCGATAATGCAAGCCCTGCATTGGGAAACATCAGAAGGCAGATACGCCATGCACAGAATTCAATAAAGGATAAGCTTAATGAGCTGATTAGGTCTCCCAAATATCAGAAATACATGCAGGAACCCATAGTTACCATGAGGGGCGAACGGTATGTAATACCTGTCAAGCAGGAATACAGAGCTGAAATACCCGGTCTTATACATGACTCGTCAGCAAGTGGGGCAACGCTTTTTATAGAGCCTATGGCTGTTGTAGAAGCCAATAATGCTATACGGGAGTTAAAAATTAAGGAAGAGGCAGAAATTGAAAGGATACTTCGGGAATTGTCCGGTGATGTGGCTGAAATAGCTGCTGCGCTTAATACCAATATTAACCTGTTGGCCAGGCTGGACTTCATCTTTGCCAAAGCAAAATTAAGCCTTGAGTACAACTGTGTTTGCCCAAAGCTTAACAGTGAAGGTAAAATCATAATCAAAAAGGGAAGACATCCCTTGCTTGATCCAAGAACAGTTGTACCCATAGATTTCTGGATAGGAGAAGAATTCAACACCCTTGTTGTCACAGGACCTAACACCGGAGGAAAGACAGTGACTCTTAAAACTGTAGGACTGTTTACACTTATGACACAGGCAGGCCTTCATATCCCTGCCGGCGAAGGAACAGTGCTTAGTGTGTTCAACAAGGTTTTTGCAGATATCGGTGATGAGCAAAGTATTGAACAAAGTTTAAGTACTTTTTCATCCCATATGAAAAATATTGTAAATATATTGGAAAATATAGATGATAGAACTCTTGTCCTTTTTGACGAATTGGGAGCCGGTACCGACCCCACTGAAGGCGCTGCATTGGCAATGGCAATATTGGAGCATCTGAAGGATAGGGGATGTACTGTTGTAGCCACTACCCATTATAGCCAGCTCAAAGTTTATGCGGTTACTACACCTTATGTCGAGAATGCTTGCTGTGAGTTTGATGTTGAAACATTAAAACCAACCTACAAACTCTTAATAGGTGTTCCGGGCAGAAGTAATGCCTTTGCGATTTCCAAAAGATTAGGGCTTATTGATTCTGTAATTGAACGGGCAAAAAGTTATTTGACAAGTGAAGAAATCAAATTTGAAGATATGCTTTTAAACATTGAAAAGAATCTAAATCAATCGGAAAGCGAAAAATTACAGGCACAGCTTTTAAAACAAGAAGCAGAAAAAATAAAAAGTGAAATGGAAAATGAAAAGAGGAAATTGGAAGAGAAAAAGGAGAAGATTTTAAGGGAAGCAAGGGAAGAGGCAAGAAAGCTGTTGCTCAATGCAAAACAGGAAGCTGATAATATACTTTACGAAATGAGAAGAATTCAAAAGGAAAGGGAGAATGTCCAAAGTCAAAAAGCTGCCGAGGAAATGAGACTTAAACTCAAAAACAATATAGATAGCATAGAAAATGATTTGAGTAAGACTGTTATGCCAAAAAACACCCTTGTAAAACCTCCTAAAAATCTTAAACCAGGAGACAGCGTATTAATTGTAAATCTGAATCAGAGGGGAACTGTTATATCGTCTCCTGACAAAGATGGCGAAGCAATTGTTCAGGTTGGAATTATGAAAATAAATGTACACATTACCAATTTAAAATTGGTTGATGAGCAGAAAGAACAGATATACAAAACAGGGGTAGGAGAAATAAGTGTATCTAAAGCTAAAAATATCAGAAGTGAGATAGACGTAAGAGGTATGCCGCTTGATGACGCTTTAGAAGCTATTGATAAATACTTGGATGATGTAGTTATATCCGGACTTCCTGAAATATGTATAATACACGGCAAAGGTACCGGGACTTTGAGAAATGGAATACACCAATATCTAAAAAGCAATAAAAGGGTAAGCTCTTATAGGCTTGGAAAATATGGAGAAGGAGAAGATGGAGTTACCATTGTCCAACTTAAATAAAATTTTCCATGATTTAGAGTGTTATAACATGTTAAACACAAAATAGTAATGTTTGGAAAGTAGAACATACTAAAGTATTGACTTTTGGTAAATAAAGTTATATTTTATAATTAATTCGACAAACTGTTAATATATATGAAAAGACTCGTAGGCCAGTAGATGCGAGTCTTTTTTTTTTATTTACAATTTAAAATTTTTTTGGTAAACTTTCATGGGTGAAATTTACAACATATATGAACCAATTTTTTCAAAATGTAAAAAATAAATTTGTGAGGGGAGAAAGAGTTTGATGTCAAGGAAGAAAAGAATGGTATCATTAATCATTTCATGTATTTTTGCTTTTCAAATTTTAGCAACAAGTGTATTTAACCCTTTTGGAACTGGTAAAGTGAAAGCAGCAAATCAAGAGTATAGTGGGGAAATAATGTCTTCAAAGGCAGTCTTTGAGGATATTGTTCCACAGGCCGAAGAGGAAGAGAATTTAGTGCCAGAGTCTTTTACAAATGATAATGATGAAGCTAAGGACACCAAAGAAGTAATAAATGAGTCACAAAGCACTCAAGACAGTGTAACAGACCAGACAATTGATTATTTAATTATTGAAAATGAAGAGGAAATTGAACAAGATGCAAATAATATAGGAGATGAACAGTTTGAAAGTGAAGATAAGATTTCTTCAAGTGATGCTTTAATTGATTCCGATGATGTTATATCAAGTGATACAGAGGTTGATGCTAAAACCTATAGTAACTTTTATTTATATGATACTTCTGATGATATGCAGCCTGTACTGTTGATGGAAACGACGGATATTCTCTATGGTGATGTAAATGATGATGGTTCTGTTAACAGTATAGACTTTGCATATTTGAAAATGTACTTATTGGGAATGACAAAGAGTTTACCTAATGAGGTTGCGGCAGATTTAGACGGAAACGGTGTAATCAACAGTATAGATTATGCTTACATGAAGCAATTACTGTTAGGTATGATAAAACCGGAGGATCTTCCGGCAGCACAAAATAATGCAACACCTACTGTAACTCCAACATCCACAGAAGTAGTAACACCGGAACCAACACCAACGGAAACCAAAACACCGGTAGTAAATGAAACACCCGCACCAACTATAACTCCAATAGAAACACCGATACCTACAGAAAGTAAAGAAAAGCCATTGCCACCAAAAGAATTAAAAGGGACTTATACTGACTCAATAATAAATCTTATATGGAAAGCATCTGAAACCGAAAATGTAATAGGTTACAAAGTATATCGAAATGATGAAGAAATAGCAGACATAAGAGAAACATATTTTTCTGACACTTCATTGGAAACTGGTATAACATACTATTACTATGTAACTGCATATGATTCATTAGGTAATGAATCTGTAAAAAGTAACATACTTTCAACTGGTAATACAGTAGTTAGTGTTGAAAAAAATGGAGAAACATCAATAACTATTTCATGGGATGAAGTGGTAAATGCAGTAGGATATGAAGTTTGTGCCGATGGTATTATTACAAAAACTGTAACTGGCACATCATTTGAGCATTCTGGACTTATAAAAAATACATGGCATTCATATAAAGTTCGTGCAAAGTATACAAACAAAGATGGTGCTTGGTCAAATATACTGAGAGTATGTACAGCACCGGAAAAACCAATTGAAATCTATGGTGAAATAACAAGTGATAGTACTGCAACAATAACTTGGGAAAGTGTACCAGGGGCAAGTAACTATCAGATATTAAGAAATGATGAAACCGCACCAGTTATAGTTGAACAACCATCATTAGAAGTTGTTGGCTTGGTTCCAGGCAATGATTATATATATGAAGTAAAAGCTATAGATAAAAACGGTTTTGAAATGGGAAATAGCGGAAGGATTCTTATTAATACTGGTGAAGGAAAGATTAGTAAGTCAACTGTTTTTTATGAGAATAGAGTTTATGGGAAAAATTTATCTTTTACTTCAGGAACATGTTATCTAAACACATATGGAATTTTTATAAACGGTAATCTATCACAAGGAGGAAGTATTAATGTTGATGGTGGATATTTAAAGGTAAAAGGCAATTATAATATTGGAAGTGGAACATTAACGATGAAGGATGAAAATGACTATGTTCTAATTAATGGTAACTTTGTAATAAGTTCTAGAGGTCAATCATCGCCTAATGAGCTAAGTGCTGGAATTATAGAGATAAATGGAGATATTTATCAAAAGGGATATGAAGGAAATCTTAGGGCAAGTGGTAATCACAAAGTTGTTATGTCTGGTAATAAATATCATAAAATTCATTTTGAAGGATGTGGCTTCTCGTATCTAAATATTTTAGAGTTAAAAAAATCTCCAAATGGAGAAGCAACATATATCGAATTTACTAATGAAAGTACTAAATCAAATTGCTTATATACTAATATATTAAGGAATGATGGGTGTATTTTTAGAAATGTTGAGTTTAGTAGAAACGTGAAGATAGAAGGCAATATTATTGTTGAAGGTAATTTACATATCGCAAATAGTTGCTATGTTGATCTTAATGGCAGTATTATTACTGTTAATGGCAGTGTAACTAACCGAGGAACACTAGACTTAAATTGTGGTAAATTATTTGTAAATGGAAATGATGAAAATAAAGGAGATTTTTTGCAAGTAACAGGTCTGGTATATGTGAACGGTGGATATTTGGAAGTTCAAGGTAACTATACAATGGGATATGAACCATATTATGGAGATACCTATGCAGAATTAAAAATGCAAAATGAAAATGACTACATTAAAGTATTTGGTGATTTTATTGTAAGAACATTATCTGAGCCAGATATTTCAAATCTGTCAGCAGGTACTATTGAAATAAAGGGTGATTTTTATCAGTATAGAGGAAGACGGCTTGTTAATTTAGGATATAATTATATCACATATTTTTATGATAAAAATTTTAGGGCAACTGGAACTCATAAAGTCTATATGAGTGGAGATAAAAAACAGAAAATATATTTTGAAAGTCCAAGTTATTATAGTGGTAATTCAAAGACTATTAAATCAACGTTTAATATATTATGTATAAATAAACCTTTAGAATATGGATACATCTTTGAGTATGGTATTACTGGTGATAGAATTCAACCATGGAACGCCATTGAAGAAGTCTACTCAAACGCTAACCCACCCGCGGGAACTACAATCACAAAACCAAGCCTTACCCCTGCAAGGGAAGGCTTGGGGATGGCAGAAGTAAACGGACGGATATATGCCTTTGGAGGAAAAACTGATAATAATGAATACCTAAATACTGTAAGCGAATATGATTACATAGCGGATAAATGGACAGAATACATAGATGACCCAGATAAACAGATGCTGACAGGCAAAAGCAATTTTGCCATAGCTGCAACCGACAACGATATTTACATATTTGGCGGATTTGACGGAACAAACTACTTCAACACCGTTGAAAGGCATAATCCGGCCATAGGTGAATTTATATTCAGAGATTCAATTCCACCAATGCCGACAGCTAGAAGTGAAGCAAAGGCAGTATTAATAGACAACAAGATTTATGTAGTTGGTGGAATTAACGAAACCGGTTCTTAAACACCATTGAAGTCTACGATATAGAAAACAACACATGGACAACCCTTACCGACAATACCAATATACCCCGTGCCGATTTCGGTATGGCTACTTATGGGAAGAAAATTTACATATTTGGTGGATACAATGAAAACGGTATTCTTGACATTGTTGAAGAATATGACACAACTACCGGTATTTGCACGGAAAAAACTTCACTGCCAATAAAGACCAGAGGTTTGCAGGCATTGAGCATAGACGGAAAAATATATCTGTTCTGCGGTACAACCTTTGACGGGACAACAACAAAGGTGACTAATGCCGTTGACCGATATGACCCGCAAACCAACACTTACTTAAGTATCGAAGCGGACAAAGATCCAAATGACAACATAGTCAGATTAAGACCGTTGCAGTATGCAAGAACATCTTTTGGTGCTGTTGCTGCTTTCGGAAGAGCATTTATTGCTGCCGGAAACGATGGTACAAAATGCATAGGTGCTGCCGGTGAATATGTGGTCAATCAAATAAAAGGTACAACCTTCGGGGCTGACTATAACGGAACAGAAGGAAGAGGAACTCAGTATGATTCTAATGGTGCAAACGTGCTTACCGGTAATTATTTGACCCAATCAGTGGATATTAGTCTTGAAGGGCCTTATATGAATGTTGAGGTTGTGAGAAGTTACAATTCAAGCGATGCAGACACAGAAGACGAATTGGTGATTGGAAATGGCTGGCGCATGAGCTTTGAGACCTTTATAAAAAAAGTGGACTCCAATACTTATAGGGTAAAAGCCTCCAGTTTGAATTTAAGAAAAGCACCAAGTAATATCGGAGATGCATACCCCACTGACTGGCCAATTATCCGAGGAATTGCCAACGGAACAATTTTGAGGCATACAGGAAGAGTAATTAATTGGCCCGGTCATTCCGATTGGTATGAGGTAATAACTCCTAACAATCAAACAGGTTGGGTATGCGCATACTATTTGGAAAAAGTCCCTGGAATTGAAGTCACCTATCCTACCGGTACAAAAATTGTGTTTACAGCTGACGGTGCAAACTACAAAGCTCCGGTGGGATGTTTCGATGAATTAACTAAGACAACTGTAGATGGTATATCAATGTACAAACTTAAGAAAAAAGATCAAACGGTATATTTATATTATGCCGATACAGGAAAACTTGCCTATCAGGAAGACAGATACGGAAACAGAATTAAATTCTATTATGAAAACGGCAAGCTTAAAAAGATATTTGATTGCGATGCAACAGGTAATGAAATCGGAAGAACACTTACATTGGAATATGAAGGCGGAAAGCTGAAAAGTATCAGTGACAAAGCAGGAAGAAGCGTTACTTATAGTTACACTGATGGTAAGCTTACCTCTGTAAAAAATCTGAATGACAAAGTAACTAAATATGAATATTATAACGAAGGCGAAGGTTCAAAAAATAAAATTAAAACTATAAAAAAGGTTGATGACAACAATAATGAAATAGCTCTTTACACAAATTTCTATGATGGATTGGGTAGAATTATCAAACAGGTGGACAGCAATAATAAGGCATCCTATTATCTATATACGGACTTAAGCATAGATGATACATCGGAGATGACAACAAACGGTCTTGAAGTAAGCCGTCAGTACTACAACAGAAGAGGGGATTTGACAAAAGAGATATATAATATAAATTTCCCTGACAGGCCTATAAGAGTTATTGACCCGATAGAAAAGGTGACTGAAACGAAATATTATCTGTTATCAGGCAATAACTATGTGGATACAACTTATTTTACCGACCAGATGCTCAGAAAAGAAGAAAACAGAAAGTTATGGGAAAACAATCTGCCGCAGAAATTTGAAACAGCAGAGATTATAGAAACAGAAAATGGAAAGAAGGCAGTAAATAAGACAATTATTGAGACTGATGAAAAATCAAACGTAATATTAGTAAAAAATCCCGACGATACTGTTAAACGTTATAAATACTATGAAAACGGCGATCTTCAATATGTGATTGATGAAATGAATTACCTGACCTATTATTACTATGAAACTTTAGGCAATGATATAAAAAGACTTAAGAATATAATCAAGCCGGTGCTACCTGTTGACCCTGAAAATCCAATAAAAAATGTAACAGATGTAAGTATTTTTGACAAAGATAAAACTGCTATAACTACTTACGAGTATGAAGACACAAAAATAAAGAGTTTAGTGAAAAAAATAATAAATCCAAACGGCACATATACAGAGTATGAGTATTATGACAACGGAATGCTGAAATCTTCATCAAATGGCATAAATACATTGCAATATACCTATGACAATTGTTTCAGAGTTGAAAGTGAAACAACAGATTTGGGAAATAAGACCATCTATGAATATGACAAAATGAATAACATTACGAAAATTACAAGGATAGCCGACGGTGAGGAACCTAGCATCACCAGAATGTTTTACGATTATGATGGCCGCAAGAAACAAGAGATAAATTCTCTAATGTATGATCCTGCATACGACAATGGAACAGGTTACAGCGGCACGGTGTCGGATTTATATGACTACGATGCTTATGGCAGACTTTTGAAACATACTCAATATGTTAAAAATGTAGATGGCTCGGTAAATAGCTATGTATACAGCTATACCTATGATGGGGAAGGAAATCTTGAAAAAGAAATCAACCCATCCGGTGGTACCTATGTCTATAACTATGATGGATTGGGAAGGGTTACAGCAATATATTTTGGTTCTACTCTTTTAGAGAAGTACACATATAATGAATATGTTAATCTGGATAATGGTACTTATGGAACTGAGAAAGTACAAACCAAATATTTATCAAGCTATAAGGAAAATAATCAAACAAAATATAAAACAGCCGATACAAAATACCTGATGGATTATGCCGGAAGGATAGTAAAAGTTACAAATCCGACCGAGGGAGATGTTGAAGAGTTTACCAAAACAGAGTACTACAAGGATGGAAAAGTAAGAAAAGTTACAGACCCAAGGGGTAATAGTACCTACTACACATATAACAAATATGACAGTACAAACCCCGGAATGGTTTATGATGAAAAATTTGTACCTGTAACTGAAGTAAACGGCAATATAAAATATTCCTATTCAAAAACTACATATGATTTAAGTGGAAGAAAAGTTGCCGAAACTACTTACGCCGATCTTGTTGAAATAACAGAGGGAGACGACGGCAAAATAAGTATAAAAGTAAAGGACGAAAGTACTGAAGTTCGGTACATTGAAACTAAATATGAGTATTATGACAACAATAAGGTAAAGAGAATAAGCTCTTACGGTGTAGATACTGCAAACACTCCTATTAAGAGTACCATGGAAAAAGTTACAGAGTACAGATATGACAAGGACGGAAATCTGGTAGAAGAAAAGGCAATTTTTGATTCAGACAAGCAAAATATAAATGTATATCTGGATTACAACATGTATGGTAAACCTCAGAAGACTGCTGTGCTCATCAGCAATGAAGATTTGGAAAAAGACTTGTATGTTAACGAAAGAGAAAAAATAACTGCATACAGCGATTTGTTTACTGAAAGTACAAAAAATGAGAATTACGGATATAATCCGGATTATGAGAACTACAGCGCAATAGTCACTACCTACACTAATTTTGATAAGGCTGGAAATCCAGGAACAGTAATTAGTCCAAATACACAAACAGTAAAATACTATTACGATAGTCTGGGTCGTGTAGGAAAGCAAACTGTAAATGACAAAGATATAAGCGATATAAATGGCTCCGGCTTTGAAACGACGATTGAGAAGATCATGACTTATAACTGGGAGGGTAAGGTAACCGGTACAAGTGTTTATGCGCATAACGAAACCGGAAGGAAATTACTTTCAAGCGAGCAAAACCAATATAACAGCCGTGGTTTGTTGGAAAAGACCATTCAAAAAGGTATTACCACAAAAGAATTTAACCGTAATACCAATAAAGAAACAGTAAAAACCCAGGATTTAACCACAGCCTATGAATATGATTTGGCAGGAAGAGTAGTTGCTGAGGTAACGCCTGAGAATTATGTAGGATACAAAGATGGACAAGGACTTCTGGCAACAGGTACAACTAACAAGATAGAGTATATATATGATAAGCAGGGAAGGCTTATTTTAAAGGCATTCCGTGGTAAAATCAAAAACTACAATGGAAGTACCGGTAATTTTAATGAAAACGAAAGATACATTGTAATTGAGGCATATAAATATGATGCCAACGGAAATGTAATAAAAAAGGTTGATGGTGAGGCATATAATAAGGCTTATGAGGATGCTGTAAATCAACAGAAATCAGTAGCTGTTGAAGATTTAATCAATGATGCCTATGGTGTAGAGTATACCTATAACCTTGCAAACCAATTGGAAACCGTTAAGAATCCTGAATTTACAGGAGCTAACGGTATGAATTTCAATCGGAAATACAGTTATGACGGTCTGGGAAGAGTAGTTGGTGAAACGACAGCCCATGGATTGAATAAAACGTTGATAATTGAAAATGTGAACACACCAGTACAGGTGTCCGGCTTGTATTACAGCATTACAAAATACCTCTATGATGATGTAAACAGAAAATTGGATGTTAAGGTAATAGACAATGTGGATAACCCTGCATACACTGAAGATAGGATTAAGACTGAGTACTATGACTATGCAGGAAATATTAAAAAGACTGTAGATGCCAATGGAAATGAGACATCTTATGAGTATAACAGTCTTGGATTGCAAAGGAGTGTAACTTATCCGGGAGATTCATCAATACCTACTAATACTGTAGTGTATAAGTATGACTCAATGGGTAACCTAAGGTATCAAAAAGACAGTGTCGGAAATGTAAAAGAATATAAATACGACCTCTTTGGCCGTGTATTGAGCGAAAAGGTATATGGCACAGAAGAGGAAGATGCCAATGAAACAGAGGTACGTTATTGGTATGATCTGTATGGAAACGTTAAGTACAAGATAGATGCCAATAATACCGTTACAAAATATGAATATGATGAGTTGGGAAGACTTACAAGAAGTGTAGTGGATAATGTTAAATTAATAGATCCTGCTACAGGAGTTGACAGTACAACCCGTACATCAACCCATGAAACATTAAAATACTACGATAAAAACGGCAATGTACTACATGAAGTTACAAAAGTAACGGAAAAAGATACTGTCAGCAACACTGCAAAGTCATCTTACAGCGTGAATTCCTATGAATACGATGGCATGGGAAGACTTGTGAGCAAAATTGATCCTGTGGGAAATGTAATTGAAAAAATAAACTACAACAGAAACAGTGCTCAAATAGAGTCCTTTGACGGAGAAGACCATAAAAAGATATTTGAATACAATAAAGACGGAAAACTAAGTGTAACAAAACAGATAGGTGAAAATGGAGAATATGTAGTAAAACAGCAGGATTACGATGCCAAGGGCAATGTTGCCTATGTTGCAGATGGAAGAGGTAATGTAACGGTATATGCCTATGATGAGCAGGATAATTTAACAGAAGTACGTTCCTATGAGAAATTGGATGGAGATGTATATAGATTAACCGATACTACAAGATATACCTATGACAAAAACGGAAACATGAAAACCCAGGAAATTAATGGAATCGAAACAAATAAATTTAATTACAATGCAAGAAATCTTGTGAATGAGAAAGAATACCCTGGAACTTCAGGCAATATTGTAAAGTATGAATACTATGCAAACGGAAGCTTAAGAGAAGTAACTGACAGAAAAAATATTAAAACTCAATATAAATACAACCCACAAGGTTTGGTGACAGAAGAGAAGGCAGTGCAAATAGGAGACGACGGAACAGAACAAAGCTATACCAGGAAAAACTATGAATATGATCCTGCCGGAAATCAATTGAAGTCAGTTATAACTTCATCAACGGCAGAAACTGAGGTTGTAGAAAGGACATACGATGAGCTTGGCAGAGTAAAAACAAAGGCTGTTTCGAATGTAGAAGGAAAAGCATTGTACATATATGACATAGTAACAAGCGATGGACTAACAGCAGAGACTTCCATTGACCAGAAGAACAACATAACCACAAAAGTATACGATAAAGCCGGAAGATTGGCATTTGTGAAAAACGGTGATATCAATACAGAAAACATAGCGAAATACGAATATTATAAAAACGGAGCAGCAAAGAGTGTAATTTATGCCGGTGGAGCAAGGGAAGACTATAAGTATTACAAAGACGGAAGACTTGAATCCCTTGTAAATAAAGATAATAGCGGAACAGAAATTGAAAGCTATGTTTATACCTACGATGAAAACGGCAACATGCTTTCAAAGGAAGATAAAAAGGGAAAAACAACTTATGCTTATGATAATCTCAACCGCTTAAAGACAGTGAATGAGGAATATAGCGGAAAGGTTACTGAGTATAACTATGACAAGTTAGGCAATAGAAGTACAGAAACAATAAAAGAAAATGGTATAATTAAAGAAGAGCATGTTTACAATTACGACCTTGAATTGAACCAATTAAAGTCTGTAATTGTAAGGGTAAACGGGACTACTGTTTCAGTAACAAGATATGAGTATGATGCAAACGGAAATCAAATAAGTGTTGATACCGATGGAAAGACAACAACATATGCTTATGATGAGTTCAACCAGCTTATATATGCAGATGGAGCAAAGTATGGTTATAACGCAGAAGGCTACAGAGTAAGCAAGAATGTAAACGGATCTTTGACAAGGTATATATATGAATATGATAAGGTTGTATTGGAAATTGATGCTGCCGGAAACCAAGTAGGTAGAAATATCTATGGCACGAATCTATTGATGAGAACTGCCGATGGACAGTCATACTACTACATGTACAACGGTCATGCCGATGTAACAGCACTAATTAATGCTGCAACAGGTAATATAGATGCCACCTATTACTATGATGCTTTTGGTAACATAGTAGAATCAACCGGTGTAGCAAAGGATAAAAACTCTATACTTTACGCTGGCTACCAATACGACAAGGAAACAGGACTATACTATCTCAATGCCAGAATGTATGATCCGAAGATAGCAAGGTTCCTGCAGGAGGATACATATACTGGTGACCCCAATGATCCATTGAGTTTGAATCTTTATACTTACTGTGCTAATAATCCATTGATATATTGCGATCCAACAGGACATGGTCCAGAAGAGGCAATGTTTTATCAAAGTTTACAAGATAAAGCAAATAGACTGTTTTATGAAAAACAAGTTTATGAAACAGTTGAATTATTAAAAACTGTAATAGATGTAAGTGAAAGTATAGATTCATTATTATTACATAAAGAGCAAGAGAAATCTATATTGGGGAAGAATGATTCCATTTATAAAAATTCTATCAAATATATTGATGAAGATAGAATTATACAAGACAACTATGCATATTTGCTTTTATTACAAAATAAGCTTTTAAATAATGATTATATAAAAAGAAATAAAGATATAGCTTCAAACTTAAAATTTTCTGTAGAAAATGGGATATTACTCACTACTGAACGTTATAAAGAACTTTTAGAAAAATTCTATTCTACAGGAAACTTTAAAGAAGCTTATAATAATGAATTAAACAGGAGAATACAAAACTATTTTGAAAAATCAAAGAATCAAGTTATTTATGGTAATTATACAGAAGATGTTACGCTTTTGGGTACTGGTGGTCAAATTATAGCTGGTGTATTTAATGTTGACTTGCTAGAAGATATTAGGGATTTAACATATGATATTACACATTGGGAAACTTCTTGGGAACATATAGGTGGAACTTTCCTAGATACAATGGGGCTAGTTCCTCTAATAGGAGGAGTATTTAAAAATGCTGATAAAGTTAAGACTGTAAAGAAATTTAAATTAAAGACTCCTTCTGGGCTTAGATATAATGCTATTGTGGGTTCAAATAACGAACTTCGTTCTGTATTTGCCAAACTAGATGTTAAATATCTAGATACAGGAACTGATACAAACAATGCATCTAGAGCTTTTGTAAGAAAACTAGGACTAAGTACTGATGATGCAGGTCATGGTATAGGAAAGAGATTAGGGGGACTTGGAAATAAAAATTCAAAAAATATTTTTCCTCAAGATCCTCATATTAACAGAGGAGAATTTAGAAACTTGGAAAAGTTTATATATGAACAGGTGGAATCAGGAAAAAATGTATTTATAAGAGTCGTTCCTAAATATACTGAAGGGTCTACAAGACCGTTTGAAGTTATATATCAAGTGAGGATTGATGGAAAAACTATAAAATTACCTCCATTTCCTAATTAATGATCTGTTAATATAAAAAGGAGAGATAGTTATGGATGTAAGTAATTTATTAATTTTCGATGAGTCAAAAAAATATCAAGATGAAAACGATTTATGTTTTGTGGGTGGCTTTCCGAAAATACCTGCTGATATAGATATTCCAACTTGTAAACTATGTAATTCACAATTAACGTTCTTTTTTCAAGTAGCATTTCCAAATGATCATCTATGGAGTGGTAAGTCACTAGCTATGTTTGCATGTACTTCATGCGTAGATAGAAAATATTTCATACCTGAAATGCTAAAAGGTCCATTGCTAGGTATTGATATTCCACATGGTTTTTTATTATCATATCAGAAGAATTTTAGAATTTTGGTATTTGATACACAAAAGGGAATTATAAGAAAAGATTATTCTGAAAAAGTGAAGTTTAAAAAATGGAATTTAAAAGTATCTGCATTAGCTAAAAAGGACGGGAACAAAATAGGAGGAATTCCTAATTGGGTTTTAGATGATGAATCACCTTCAACATATAATTCAACTACTCCAATGATTTTTTTAATGCAATTAAAAGAAGGATTTAAATTTGATATATTACCAGATGCACCTAGGCAGATGCAATTAAATTATTTTACTAATAATGTAGAACCTAACAATAAAGCATATTATGAGCTTTTTTTAGGGAATAATATTTACTTCTTTGGAACAAAAGATAAATCAAATCCTTTAGTTTATATTATTACTCAGATAGACTAATATTTAATATAGAGAAGGCATTTTGACTTAAGGCGGAAAATAAACGTCAAGTAAATCTTTACATAGAGTGATATAATAAAACTAGTTGAAAAAGTTTAAAAGGTAATAAAACTTTTTCAACCAGAAACTTTAGTGAAGATGCTTAAAATTTTGTGTATAAGAGAATGAAAAGTTTCTTCTTGGCAAGAATTACAAAATAATATCCAAGGAGAAGATTTTTTATGTGTAAGCGTCAAAAAAACCCGCACATGAATAATACAATCATTAATAAAAATGGTTGAAAAGTTTTGAAAACCGATAAAACTTTTTCAACCAGAAACCTAAGCTTTAATTCTTATAACCTATGTGCATCTAGATTAAGTTGAGCCTCTTTTCGCGTAACCGTCAAAGTGTGTCCTGAAGATGAAATTGGGACAAAAGGAGGGGGAATAAACGCAATGAATCATGCTTTGTAGGAGATGAGAGTAGGCTTCTCGAAATCGGTATTCAGGTGCAGGTTTCAAACTGCCTGTTGGTGCTGCAGTCAAAAGCTGTGGTATTGAGCGTTACAGGAAAAGGTTGATGAATCAATCAAGTGCGTACCAGGAAGC
>ENA-OWPA01000650-OWPA01000650.1-bioreactor-metagenome-genome-assembly--contig:-NODE-650-length-40089-cov-6.186919_pt1 | contig 40089 bp, 40 predicted proteins | sample MGYA00238139_ERZ651803 | MGnify/ENA primary metagenome ERZ651803 (study PRJEB26909, sample SAMN07631231) | bioreactor metagenome | isolation source: Switchgrass digestor | place: USA: Dartmouth... | reverse complement strand
AGTTTTTATTGTCTTTCTCATCGGCAAAAGCCTCTTTTGAACCACTCGCCTAGCGAGTGGTTTTACTAGACAAAAAACAGACAATCCTAATAGGGATTGTCTGTTTTTTACTTTCCGAAGAGAATCAATTTGCACAAATCGAACTACCTTTTTCCCGATAATCAGACAAATCCGTTTGCTATACTAATGCAGTGTGCCTGGGCGGGAGATAAAAACAAGAGAATCCCCTTATGAATTCTTATGATTTAAACAATATTTTATTGATTTGTAGTATTTATTTTAAGTAATGTGTCAAATTTTTGCTTGTAAATAAAAACACAAATTGGTAAAATACTTTAAAAGGAAGGATTCCGCTTGTATACCAAACCAAGCAGAAACGAGGGATGTGAAAATGCCTGTTGCCAAAAAGACAATCCAATCCCTAAACGCTTTTGTCCGAGGCGAACACTGCCGGGTTCAACAGATTTTGGGCAACCATTCGGAAAAGCGCCGGGGAAAAGAAGGAGTTGTGTTTCGCACCTGGGCACCCAATGCGGAAAAAGTCTCCGTAGTCGGGGACTTCAACCATTGGGATCCGGAAAAGAATCCCTGTGTCCTGCTGGAGGATACAGGCGTTTGGGAAGCCTTTCTCACCGGAGTCAAACCTTACGACGCCTACAAATACGCCATTACAGGGAAAAACGGCCAAACAGTTCTCAAATCCGACCCTTTCGCCCTTCACTTTGAAACGCCTCCCGCCAACGCCTCCAAGGTGCTGGAGCTTTCCCCCTTTCGCTGGACCGATTCCCGCTGGATGAAAAAGCGGGCGGCCCAAAAACACTTTCAAAGCCCCATGAACATCTACGAGCTTCACATGGGTTCCTGGCGGCGTTATTCCGACGGTTCCCTGTTTGACTACGTCAAGCTGGCGCAGGAACTGTCGGTCTATCTCAAGGAGATGGGGTACACCCACGTGGAGGTAATGCCCATCACCGAACACCCCTACGACGGTTCCTGGGGTTATCAGGTCACAGGGTATTTTGCCCCTACCTCCCGCTACGGCACTCCCGACCAGTTTAAGGAATTTGTCAACATCATGCACCGGGCGGGTATCGGCGTGCTGATGGACTGGGTTCCCGCCCACTTCCCCAAAGACGCTCACGGACTGTACGAATACGACGGGGGTCCCTGCTACGAGTACGCCGACCCGAAAAAGAGCGAGCACCTAGGCTGGGGTACCCGAGTGTTTGATTACACCAAGCCTCAGGTTCGCAGCTTTTTGATTTCCAGCGCTCTGTTCTGGATTGAGGAGTACCACATCGACGGCCTGCGCCTGGATGCGGTGGCCTCCATGCTTTATTTGGACTACGACCGGCAGCAAACCGGCTGGACCCCCAACATCTACGGCGGGCGGGAGAATTTAGAAGCGGTGGAGTTTCTGCAAAACCTCAACCAAACCATTCTCACCCTGCACCCCGACGTATTGATGATTGCCGAAGAGAGCACCGCCTGGCCCTTGGTCACCAAACCGCCACATGTGGGAGGATTGGGCTTCCATTACAAGTGGAACATGGGCTGGATGAACGACATTCTCCACTACATTTCCCTGGAGCCCGTTTATCGCCCCTTTAACCATGACAAGCTTACCTTTTCCATGTTTTACGCCTTCTCGGAAAATTTTGTGCTGCCCATCTCTCACGACGAGGTGGTTCACGGCAAGCGCTCCCTCATCGAAAAGATGCCGGGAGAGTACGCCCAGAAATTTGCCGGAGCCAGAACCTTTTTGGGCTACATGATGAGCCACCCCGGCAAGAAACTGCTGTTTATGGGATGCGAATTTGCCCAGTTTATCGAGTGGGACTACCGGAAAGAACTGGATTGGCTGCTGCTGGACTATGAAAGCCACCGCCAGTTCCAACATTATGTGAAAACCCTCAACCACTTTTACCTCAAGCACCCCTGCCTGTGGCAGGTGGAGGACAGCTGGGAAGGGTTTCAGTGGGTGGTGGCCGACGATTACAGCCAAAGCGTCATCGTCTTCCGCCGCATCGACGAAGAGGAAAACGAGCTGGTGGTGGTCTGCAACTTTGCCCCGGTCACCCGCTACAACTACCGCTTTGGAGTCAAAGCCGCCCGCGGCTACACCCGGGTGCTCTGCTCCGACGACGCGGAGTTTGGCGGCGCCGCCATTTGCGACCAGACCCGGTACCGCTGCGAAAAGGTTCCCACGCACGGCTACGACCAGAGCATCAGCATTACCATTCCCGCTTTCAGCGTCTCCTGGTATAAGCCGGTGGGTCTGAAAAAGAATAAGCCCGTCCTCACCTTGGAGGACGCCCCGAAAGACAAGGATTAAGACTTTTTAAACGGCAACTTCCCATGACGGTTTTCAGCACCTCCTATCACGAAGGGAGTGAAAAGGCTTGTTAAAGTACCATAAGAAAAAATGGATTGCCATGATTTTAGCAGGCGGGCAGGGCAGCCGGCTCCTTTCCCTGACCAGGCGGCTGGCCAAACCCGCCGTGCCCTTTGGGGGCAAATACCGCATCATCGACTTTACCCTTTCCAACTGCGTCAACTCCGGTATCGATACGGTAGGGGTGCTCACCCAGTACCAGCCTTTGCTGCTCAACGAGTACATCGGCAACGGCCAACCCTGGGACCTGGACCGGGTTCACGGCGGCGTCTTTGTGCTCCCCCCCTATCAGCAGAGCACCGGCTCCGATTGGTATACCGGCACCGCCAACGCCATCTACCAGAACCTCCACTTTATCCAGCGCTACGACCCCGACTACGTATTGATTCTTTCGGGGGACCACATTTATAAAATGGATTATTCCAAAATGCTCCACTTTCACCGCCAAAAGAAAGCGGACTGCACCATCGCGGCTCTGGAAGTGCCCCGCCACGAGGCCAGCCGGTTTGGAATCTTAGCCAGCGACGAGGACGGGCGGATCACCAGCTTTGAGGAAAAGCCGGCGCAACCCAAATCCAACATGGCCTCCATGGGCATCTACATCTTTTCCACCCCAACCCTCATCCGCTACCTGGAAGAGGATGCGGAAAACGAAGCTTCCGCCAAGGATTTTGGCAAAAACGTCATTCCCGCCATGCTGGCGTCGGGAGCCCGCCTCTACGCCTACCCCTTCGAGGGCTATTGGAAGGACGTGGGCACCATCGACAGCTTGTGGGAAGCCAACATGGACCTGTTGGACCCTTCCAAGCCTTTGGATTTGGGGGACCCCCAATGGAAAATCTATGCCCGCAACGCCGTCCGCCCGCCCCAATACATCGGCCGCGACGCGGTGGTGCAGAACTCCATTGTCACCGAGGGTGCGGAAATTTACGGCGTGGTGGACTTTTCGGTGCTCTTCGCCAGCGTGGTGGTGGAACCGGGCGCCACGGTGCGGGACAGCATCATCATGCCCGGCACCGTCATTCGTTCCGGCGCGGTGGTGGACTACGCCATCATTGCGGAGGGCTGCGAAATCGGGGAAGGGGCCCGGGTGGGCTCCCGCCCGGAGGATACGCCGGACAAATCCCAATGGGGCGTCACCGTCATAGCGGAAGGGGTCACCGTCGCTCCCGGTGCGGTGGTTCCCGCCAAAGCTGTGGTGGACGACGACTGGAGCATCGGCCCGCCGCATACTCTGGATGCGTCAACCTCTGCGAAGGAAGTGGGAGAGGTGGTGAGAGCATGAAAAACCTGCTGGGGATTGTGTTTTCCAACTCCCACAAGCACATCATCAGCGAGCTGACCCCCAACCGCTGCATGGGTTCCCTTCCGGTGGGGGGCAGATACCGGCTGATTGACTTTGTCCTCTCCACCCTAGCCAATTCCGGCGTGGAAGACGTGGGGATCATCACCCAAACCAACTATCAAAGCCTGATGGAACATCTGGGCAACGGTCGGGAATGGGACCTTTCCCGCAAATCGGGGGGGCTTGTCATCTTCCCTCCCTTCTCCCGCACCGAAAGCGGCATGTACCGCGGGCGCATCGACGCTCTTTACAGCATTTTGGGCTATTTGCGGTCCAGCCCCGCCACCCATGTCATCATCTGCGACTGCGACATGATTTTCAACACCACCTACGAAGATATGCTCCTTTCCCACATCGACAGCGGGGCGGATATCACCATACTATACAAAAAGATGCCTCTGGAAGCCGACGCCGCCAAGGACGCCTGCGTCCTCTCCCTGGCGGAGGACGGGCGGGTGCTGGATGTGATGATAAGCCCTCCCGTCGCCGGAGAGCACAATGTTTACCTCAACATCATGATTACCTCCAAGAGCCTGCTGGAATATCTGGTGAGCAGCTGCTACAGCCACAACCAGTATTCTTTGGCGCGGGACATTCTGCAGGCAAAGGCGGGGCAGTACCACATCCACGCCTACGAGTACACAGGATATGTGAGCCGGTTATATTCTCTGCAAAGCTACTACGACGCCAACATGGCTCTGCTGGACCCACAAGTGCGCCGGCTGCTCTTCCCTCGGGAAATGCCCATCTACACCAGAGTGCGGGACGAGGCCCCCGTCCGCTACGGCCTGGGCTCAAAGGTCTCCAACTCCCTGCTGGCCGACGGCTGCGTGGTGGAGGGAGAGGTGGAAAACAGTATCCTGTTCCGGGGAGTCACGGTGGGCAAAAACGCAAAGGTGAAAAACAGCATCATCATGCAGGAGACCGTCATCGGGGAAAACTCCCATCTGGAGTGGGTGATGACCGACAAAAACGTCACTGTCCGGGAGGGCCGCATGTTAACCGGTTTTCGCACCTATCCCATCTATATTGCCAAAGGCTCGGTCATCTGACGCGTATGCGGCTGAGCCGGACAAAGGAGTGAAGTTGCGTTGAAGATATTGCTTGCCGCCAGCGAGGCGGTCCCCTTTGCCAAATCGGGGGGATTGGCTGATGTGGCTGGTTCGCTGGCAAAGGCCATCCGCAACCGCGGTCAGGCCTGCCGGGTGGTTCTGCCTCTTTACAGCGATATTCCCGACCATCTTCGGGCGGGGATGAAGGAAGTCGCCCGTTTTCAGGTTCCATTGGCCTGGCGCAACCAGTACTGCGGCGTTTTGACAACCACCTGCGACGGGGTCAAGTACTATTTTGTGGACAACGAATACTACTTTAAGCGCAGCGGGCTGTACGGCCACTACGACGATGGGGAACGATTTGCCTTCTTTTCCCGGGCAGTTTTGGAGATGCTCCACCACATCGATTTCGAGCCGGAAATCATCCACTGCAACGACTGGCAGACCGCGCTGATTCCCGTCTTTTTGGACGTGTTCTATCGGCAGAGCGAAAAACACCGGAACATCAAGACGGTGTTTACCATCCATAACATTCAGTATCAGGGAGCCTTCGGGTTGGAGATCATCCCGGACGTGCTGGGCTTGCCGGAAAGCGCCCACGGCATGGTGGAATACCAGGGCAACTGCAACTACATGAAGGCCGGCATCGAGCAGTGCCATGTTCTCACCACCGTTTCCCCCACCTATGCCCAGGAGCTGACCGACCCCTGGTTTGCCCATGGCCTACATATGCTGGTGGCGGAAAAGCAGTATAAAATGAAAGGCATTCTCAACGGCATCGACCAGAAGGTCTACAACCCCGCCACCGACCCCCATCTGGTACAAAACTACACCGCCTCCAACCTGGCAGGAAAAGCAGCCTGCAAACAGGCCCTGCAACAGGAAATGGGGTTGGAGCAAAATCCCTCTGTTCCTCTCATCAGCATGGTGACCCGCCTGGCGGACCACAAAGGGCTGGATTTGGTTCAGTGGGCCTTTTCCAGCCTGATGGAGCGTCCGGTGCAGTTTGTGCTGCTGGGGTCGGGGGAAGGACAGCTGGAGCAGTTTTTCCGGGACGCCGCCGGACGCTATCCCGGCAGAGCGGGCATATATATTGGATTCAACGAAGCCCTTGCCCGGCGAATTTACAGCGGCGCCGATCTATTCTTAATGCCCAGCCGCAGCGAGCCCTGCGGATTGGCCCAAATGATTGCCATGCGTTACGGCACCATTCCCATCGTTCGCTCCACCGGTGGACTAAGGGACAGCGTGCGGGACTTTGGCGGAGAAAACGGCAACGGCTACACCTTCCTCACCTATCAGGCCGACGATATGCTGGATGCCGTCTACCGCGCCTGCCGGGACTTCGCCAATCCCCAGCTTTGGGCGGAGCACTGCAGGGCGGCCATGAGCTGCGACTTTGGCTGGGGCCGTTCCGCTGCGGAATACATCTCTCTCTATCAAAATCTTCTATCCATGTGATACATTTATATTAAAAATTTTTGTATAAAAAATACTAAGTCCGTCCATACTCTCCACACGACAACAGAGAGAGGACGGATTTTTTCTATGAAGCGTTGGGAGCTTTCCCTTATCATCGGCATGATTCTGGCGGTGATTTTCACCTCCTTTGGAGCTTTTGGAGCGGAGTGCCGGCAGGTAAGCCGGCAGGTGCTGCGGCTGCATGTTCTTGCCAATTCCGACAGCCCCCGGGATCAGGAATTGAAGCTGAAGGTCCGGGACGCCGTGTTGGAAGGCACCTCCGATTTATTCCAAACCACTGCGGATAAGGAAACTTTAATGGCTCAGGCTCGGGAATATTTGCCGGAAATCGAATCCATCGCCGCAAACACCTTGCGGGAAAACGGCTCTTCGGAGCAGGTAAAAGCAGAACTTGTTTATATGTATTTTGAAACCCGGGATTACGGCGACATCACCTTGCCCGCCGGATATTACGACGCGGTGCGCCTGACCATCGGCGACGGAAAAGGGCAAAACTGGTGGTGCGTTATGTTCCCGCCCATGTGCATTCCCGCCGCCACCGCCTCCCCCCTGCCTTTGGAGGAGCAGCTGACTCATTTAGGGGAAGAAACTCAATATGTCCCCCGCTTTGCCGTGGTGGAGCTGATTGAAAGCCTCATGGCGGAAGAAGACGCATCCCCCTCCGACGAAGCTGCCACAACTGATGCGGAAGATTAAAACAGGAGCGGACGTTTATGGCGTCCGCTCCTGTTTTTGCCGTTTTAATGGCCGTTGGGACCCTGCCCCTGATTGTCGGAATCGGTGGGGGCAAGGCGGATGCTGTTCAAATCATCCAAACGCTCGAACCGCTCTTTGCCCACCAGCCCGGTGACAAAATACAAATCGCTTTGGCGGTCGTACTGAATTTCATCCAGCAGGCGGAACCCTTCGATTTCGCTTGTGTTGGCCACATGAATGCGGGGGCCGGTGCATCGGAAAAGAGTCTCGCCGATTTTAATGTGCTCGTCGTCCACAAAGCTGACCTCCAGATTTTGCCGAATCAGTTCCCGCACCCTCTTTTCCACCTTTTCCAGATCGAAGCGTGGAGGCTCCATAAACTGAAGGACAAAGCCGTGGTGCACGTCTCCGTGCTTGTAAAAGGTGTTGGACTCGAAGCCGAACTCATTGATGAGTACCATGGTGGAAAGGTCTTCGGCGGTGTGAGCCATCTTGCGGTAGCGGATGGAGATATGAACAATATCGGCGATATCCTGAGGCAAAGGCCCAAAAACATTAGGGCGGGTAACAATAACCTCCTCCCCGATGCCCACTATTAAATCGGCGCTCTGCTTGAGCAGGGGAGCCACCAGCTCGAAGTGCTCCACCACCACCCGCTTGCCCAAATCCACCGCCCTTTGGATGGCCGCCGCCAAGTCTCCCAGTTGGGTGAACGCCTGCTCAAAGCGGACATCCACATGGTAGGTGTGGGGGCTGAAAAACAGGTTTCCGCTAATATCCAGCAGCGGCAGCGGGCGGACGTTGACGCCGTTGTCGTCGTTGGTAAGCTCCAGACCGGGAAACATGCCCTTTACCAGCAGACTTTTGCCGGAGCCGGGGCTGCCAATGATGCCGATGAGCAAATCCTTTGCGCTGAGGTACATCTGGGAAATTTGATATCCCAGGTTGAGAAGCCGCTGTTCCCCCCGCGGGGCAAAGTAGACGGAATATCGCAACTGGTCCTGGGTGAGGTTAAAAATCATACTGTGTCCTCCTGACATTTTGAGGTGAAGGCTCCCGCTCCGAACCTCATTGACAACCAAATCCAGCACCATTATACTATAAATGTAGAATTATGGCTATACTGCGCGGCAGATGGACGCCGCGGCCCGTATAGCCGAGCGTCTCTCAAAACACATATAGGAAGTTGGTCAATCTTGGAGCATCCATCCGAAATGCAGAGCACCCGCGCCTTGTTCAACAGCCGGGCGGCTACCTGGGATCAGCTTCACACCCACGACCCGGCTAGAATTTCCCTGATGCTGGCTCTTTCCGATCTGTCCCCGGGGATGGATTTTCTGGACGTGGGCTGCGGCACCGGCGTGTTGGAACCCTACCTGTTGCGCTATCAGCCTCGCCGGGTAATAGCGGTGGACTTTGCCGAAAAGATGATTGAAATTGCCCGTAAAAAGCTGCAAGACCCAAGGGTAGAGTTTCTCTGCGCCGATGTTTTCACCTTGCAGGGAGAACTGTGCGACTGCTGTTTTTTATACAACGCCTTTCCCCATTTCACCGACCCTCACCGCCTGCTGCAGCACCTTTCCACCCTCATCCGCCCCGGCGGAAGGCTGAGCATTTCTCACACTCGGGGAAAAGCGGCAGACGCCTATCTGGGGCAGGTGCTTTACGGCCATCCGGTCCATCCCAACCAAGGCCTGGTCAATTTGATGCGCCCTTACTTTCATGTAGACGCCACCGTGGACAACGGCGCTCTCTTTTTTATTTCCGGTACTCGCCGGGCTTAGAATCCTTCGGCCCCGTCTTGCCAGGTCGGGGCTTTTTCATGCCGCTTTTTGGCAAGGAGGTAAGTATGTATTGGAGTTTACTATTGGCCGGAAACATGATAAGCTAAAGTCAGTGAAGCAACTGACAGCGACGTTCCAATGAAGGGCGGTGACTTCCATGAAGTTGGAGCTGACGCAGACCCAAAAGCAAATAATCACCCTGCAGATGCAGCAATCGCTCAAAATTCTGCAAATGAGTACCTTAGATTTGGAGCAGTACCTTCAAAACGAGGTGTTGGAAAATCCTTTGATGGAAATTGAAATGCCACAGGAGGAAGAGGACCCCGGGGAAACCCGTTTGAAAAAACTGGAGTGGTTGGAGTCGATGGATAATTCCAACACCTACCAGTACGACTACTTTTCCCAAGAAGATTCCCGGGAACAACCTCTGTTGGAAAAGGACGCTCAGGATTCCCTGACCGACGTATTGCTCCAACAGTTGCCCGGCTTTCGGCTGAGTTCGTCCATGGAGCTGCTGGTCCGCCGCATCATCGAAAATTTGGACGAAAACGGTTATCTTACCTGCAGCAAAGAGCAGCTAGCCCATTATCTGAAGATAACCCAGCAAAAATTGGACGAAGCCTTAACTATCCTGCACCGAATGGACCCTGCTGGGGTAGGCGCCGAGGATTTGCGAGAATGCCTGTTGATTCAGGCCCGTCGAATGGAAAGCCCCCACCCTCTGCTTTTTAAGCTCATTGAACATCATCTGGACACCCTCGCCAAAAACCATTTGGACAAGCTGGCGCAGGTTTTGAATGCCACCATCGAAGAAATCAAAGAAGCTCGGGCGCAACTGTTGTCCCTCAACCCCAAACCGGGCAACGGTTACTGCGCCTACAATGCTGTTCCCTATATTCGCCCCGATTTGTTTGTAGTGCATTTCGAGGGCCGCTTTGAAATTATCTACAACGACTACCATCAGCCCAAAATTACCCTCAACGCTTTCTACCGCAATATTGTCAACGGCGGGGACAAGGAAGCTTCCGCCTACATTCGGGAGCGGCTGCAAAAAGCGGAACAGCTGATTGCCTCCATCCAACAGCGCAAAGCCACCATCATGGAGTGTGCCGGCGCCATTGTGCGGCGACAAACCCGGTTCTTCCAGGAGGGGCCCGGCCATCTGATTCCCATGACGTTGGCTGATGTGGCAAAGGATGTGGGTATCCATCCCTCCACCGTCAGCCGGGCCATCCACGACAAATATCTGCAATGCCAGTGGGGTACCTATCGTTTGGGGGATTTCTTCTCCCGCCATGTGAGCAAAAAGTTGGAAAATACCTCGCAGGATATGGCCATCACCCACCTGCAGCGCATCATTGAGAAGGAAAACCCCAAAAAGCCGTTTTCCGACCAGCAGCTTGCGGAACATCTGGCAAAGCTGGGAATTCACATATCCCGGCGCACCGTCACAAAATACCGGGAATTGGCTGGCATTCCCCCCGCTTCGGGGCGCAAAAGATATTAATCGACAAAAATTTCGTTCGAATTGAAATTGTCATGTTAAATATGGTATACTTTTAAAGCTGTTCCATTTAAATTGGACAAGGGGCTGGATACATGACACACTACCAGTACATCGACTATGAAACCGGCCTTTCCCGAGTGAGAAACAATCAACAGCTTTATCTGCGCCTTTTGGGAATGTTTGCCGACAGCGAGGAGTTTCAAAAACTGGAGGACGCCATAGCGGCAGGAAACGACGAGGCGGCGGCTCATGTGGTTCACGCCATCAAGGGGATGAGCGGCAATCTTGCCCTGAACCCTTTGTTCGACATCACTTCCCGGCTGCTGGTTCAGTTCCGCCAACACAACATGGACTCCGCTTTAGTGAAGGAATATCACCAAGTTCTAAAGGAAACCCTGCGGGAAATAGAGGAGCTGATCCCCTCCCCTTCCCTCAAGTAAGGTATAGATGCTTTTTCAGGACGCCTTTGGCGTCCTGTTTTTTTGTGATAGCATCCCAACCGGCAGTCGCCCATCCTGCATTTTTCGCTTGGTATTTGAATAGGTATAGAATAAGACATGCCGTAACGGAGGGAAGGAGTCAGTTGTGGAAAAGAGAAGAGATTACCGCGTCCGCTCTCGGAGCCGCCGCGCCGAAGAAGAAGTGGACGCCATTGCCGTGGCGCTGACGGTGCAAATCATTGTGTGCATCATTTTGTTGATGGCCGTTGGCGTGGCCAAGAAAATCAACTATGAAAAATACGACCAGTTCAAGCAGGAGTTTACGCAACTGGTCAACGACGCCAGCGGCGAACAACTGGCCGCTTATCTCCAGGAGTTGGGGAATATCGGCCAGAACTTCTTTACGTCGGTGGAGAATTTGCTGCGCCGGCTCCTGTGGGGCGGGGAGCCTCCTGTACCGCCTTCCTCGTCTCAATCTTCCGCGGCGCAGGAGAGCTTTGCCTACAGCTACCTGGAGCCCCTATCGATTGTAACCAAACCCGTTCCCTACGCCATGAGCCCAAACCTTACCCAGCAATTGGAGGCTCCTCCCGGCCACACCTTGGCTCCCGTCTATCTGGCCGGATATGCTAGGCCTCCCGTCACAGGAGAAGTCACCTCCGCCTATGCCTATCGGCTGCATCCGGTGGATGGGCAGTTGGACTTTCACAACGGTATCGACGTGGCGGCGCCGGAGGGGCGAGGGATTCTGGCGGCGCTACCCGGTGAGGTGGTGGAGGTGGGGTACTCCGAAACCTACGGCAATTACATCATTCTGCAGCACGCCACCAACCTCAAAACCTTTTACGGACACTGCTCCCAAATCCTCGCCAAAGAGGGCATGGCGGTAAGGCAGGGAGAGCGCATCGCGTTGGTAGGCCAAACCGGATTGGCGACCGGCCCTCACCTGCACTTTTCGGTGATTGTGGAGGAACAGTTTGTGGACCCATACTGGATTTTGAGTGACTACCTGGAGCTGGTGGAGTGAATTTGACGCTGCGTCTCGGCCAGTTGCGGCTGGTGTTTGATTTTTGGTTTTTTGCCATTATTGCCTGTCTTGCCCTGCTCAACCGTCAGGCGCTGCTGCTTTACCTGATTCTTCCCGTGCTCATTCACGAGTTGGGGCATCTTTTGGTGTTGGCCTGTCTTCGCATTCCGGTGGCGGAAGTTCATTTTGCCCCGGCGAGCATCACCATCCGAACCCGCGCAGCGCATCTTTCCTATCCGCGGGAATTGGCCGTGGCCTGCGCCGGCGTTGCCGCCAATCTACTGGCGGCCTTTTTCCTTTGGAGAACGGCTTTTCTCTCCATGCGCACCATGCTGATGATTGCGGCCAATCTGGCGGTGGCCCTCTTTAACCTGTTGCCGGCGGGCAGGCTGGACGGCGGGCAGATTCTGCGCTGCCTGTGCGACATTTTGTTTCCGCCCCATGTGGCGAGGAATATTTCCCGCATCGTCAGTTTTCTCATTCTCACTCCCCTCTTTGCCTTGTCGGTGTTGCTGCTGTTGCGGGGAGTGGCCAACTTCACCCTTTTGCTTTGCTGTGTCTATCTGGTGATTACCGTCCTGTTCCGGGAGTAGTTGTTTTCCCTTCAATTTTCTTTTTTCGATGCCGCAACCTTCCCGAATAGCAAAAAGGTCCTGCCTTATTCGGCAGGACCTTTTTTAAACCGGCTGGCGGTTGGATTCTATTCCTCTTCTTCCGGCTCCAGGAGGCCGTAATTGCCGTCGTTGCGGCGGTAAACCACGCAGATTTCTCCACTGTGGGCGTTGCGGAACATGTAGAAGTTGTGGCCCACCAGGTTCATCTGAAGAATGGCCTCCTCTACGTCCATAGGCTTGACGGGGAACCGTTTGGATTTAACCACTTCGTAGGTGCTTTGGGTGCCGATAAAGTCGTCGTCATACCCCTCGTCAAAGGCAGATTTGCGCAACCGCTTTTCCAGTTTGGTCTTGTTCTTGACAATTTGGCGAAAGAGAGCGTCCACCACGGCATCCAGACTATCCAGCCGGTCGTTGGTGGTTTTTTCTGCCCGAAAGTACATACCACCGGATTTAATGGTAACCTCTACCGTCTCCCTTCCGTTTTCGTGGATAACGGTAACGGTGGCCACTGCGGAATCGTCAAAAAACCGGTCCAGCTTGGCAAGCTTTTTGTCCAGGCTTTTCTTAAAAGAGTCCCGCACCGTGGTATTCCGTGCAATCGTCTTAATGGTCATGGGCTCAGCTCCTTTGCAAGTAATCTGTCTGGTGGAAAGGCTTGTCTTGCAATTTAAGTATACCATATTATTGATGAAAAAGGATAGTACCTGATGAGAATTTTTTGTGAATAATTCACTTTATCCATAAAAAAGCAGGGCACACACGGCGCCCTGCCAATTAAAACATGATGAAGTTGGCAACAGTTAGCGGTACTGTCCCCGGCGGGAACTCTTGCGGATATCCACACTGCGTTTGAGGTCAGACATTTTATCCTCACTTGCCTGCTTGAACCGAGCAAGCATTTCTTCAAAGGAGCCGCCCTCGGGAGCTTTTTTGATACCCTGCCATCCCATATCCTTGCGGGGATAGTTTTTACGAGGTGCCTGAGATCGAGATTGGTCCTGAGGGTCCGATTGAGGTTGTTGGTTTTCCATGCACTTTTTAATGGAAAGGCTTATTTTGCCGTCAGGGGAAATTTTGAGGATTTTCACCCGGACCATCTGATTTTCGCTGAGGTGGTCGCTGATTTCCTTTACGTAGGCATTGGATACCTCCGAAATATGAACCATGCCAGTCTTTCCACCCGGAAGCTCCACAAAAGCCCCAAAATTGGTAATGCCGGTTACCTTACCCTCGACAATCGCACCTACTGCAAGCTGCATAAAACTAAAAAATCCTCCTTGGTATCAAAACATTCTCTCAAACTATATTCACTGGGCGCTTTTGGCGACCTAGCTTCCGGAAATATCGATATACACTTTTTCGTCGGGGGCAACATAATCCAGTTTTTCTCGGGCAATGCGCTCGACGTACTCCTCATCCATCCCCTGCTGGAGCTGCAGTTCCAGTTCCTTGTTGGCAATGCGCTTTTCCTCGTATTTTTGCTGCAGCTCTGCCAACTCCTGCTTCCGTGAGGCAAGGGTTACCTGCAGATCAATTAAAAGCACCGCCGCATAAGCCACAAATGCAAAGATACAAATCCGAAATATTAAGTTTTTACGGCTTGTTTTTTTGCGTGCCATGGGCAGATTTCCTCATTTTAAAATCTTTCAGCACCAGCCTACTTCTCACTCGATTATACAATACTTTGCCCTGCACTTTCAAGCGATATTTACATCTTTGAAAGGTTTTTTTGCAAATGTCTTCCAAGAATCGAAGGGGGCGTAAAAGCTGCCTGCTGACCCAATAAACGAGGCGGTAAACGGGCCGGAAAAACACGCGTATTACAAAGCGCAACGCCGCCTTGACCATCCGGATGATGGTCCTGCTCACCTTCATCACCAGCACGCCCAGGGTGAGGGAGTAGAGCACGGCGCCCAGGCCGATTCCCACAAAGAGAAATAGTCTCAGCTTTCCGTCCAGCGTGCTCATCAGGAAGAAGAAGGACAATATGGCGCAAATGACAAAAAAGAGGACGTCCTCGGCAAAGACAACCTTCCGCGGAGTCCTCACCGCAATGCGGGTAATGCGAAAAGCGTCGTACAAAAGGCCAAACACGGCGCCCAGCAGCATGGACTGGAAAAACTGCAGGGTCTGCTGCGCCAGATGAATCCCTAATTCCAAGACTCCGCCCCCTTACCGGAACAGTTTCGCAAAGAAGCCTCCGCCCTTCTGGGGTCGGTTCTCGGAATAGTAAAGGCCCTCGATCTCCCCTTCCATGGAAAGATCGCCGGTGTTGACGTCAATTTTGTTGATGTGCAGGTTGACCCCCCGGATGGTCAACTCTCCCAGCTCGGTAAAGACGATGACGCTCTCCTCGTCAAAGCTGTCGATATCCATCACTCCGGTGATGGTCAGGTTTCTGCGGCTTTCCATAATGACGTTGTGGGGCGCTTTGAATATCTTTTTCTCTTCTGCCATCTTTCCTGCCTCCCATAAACACAATACTTCTTTATTATGTATATGCGGGACAAGGATGGTTTAGAAACAGGCAACCCCGGCATTGGCAGGATCGCCCGTCTTTGTGATATTAATTTTCTATCACCTCATAAAGCCCGGAAGCTCCCTCTTTGGCCACATGTTCCCGCACTTCCAGCACTTTGACCTTTAAAGGCTTTTGCCCCAGGATAATTTCGATCACGTCCCCTTCCTTGACGGGGTAGGAGGCCCTGGCCACCTTGCCGTTTACCATAATCCGTCCGGCGTCGCAGGCCTCGTTGGCCACGGTGCGCCGTTTAATCAGACGGGAAACCTTTAAGAATTTGTCCAGTCTCATGTGTTTTTTCCCTCCAACTTTGCCATGCTGCTTCTGTCGCCATCCGCAGGCGATGGATTTGAAAAAAATAAGGAGCCGCACACAATACGGCTCCCAGAGTTTTCACCCTTACAAACAGAGGCATTACTTCGCGACAGCTTCCTTGAGGGCTTTGCCGGCCTTGAATACAGGCAGCTTACTGGCAGGAATAGGCATGGGCTCCTTGGTGCGGGGATTGATGCCCTTTCTAGCAGCTCTGTCCTTCACCTCAAATGTACCGAATCCAACCAGAGATACTTTCTCTCCGTTCACCAGAGCTTCGGTAATCGCTTCGATGACAGCGGTAACTGCTTTTTCGCTGTCCTTCTTGGTAAGATTGGATTTTTCGGCTACAGCGCTGATCAATTCTGCCTTTGTCATTTTTTAATACCTCCAAAGTTATTTGTTCAGTTTTTTGGCCTCTTTCCAGAGGCTATCCAGAACTTGGATCTGTGCTTTTTCAATCTCAATTCCCTTTGCAGTAGCCAGTTTCTCCACCTGTTCAAAACGCCGGATGAACTTGTCGCAGGATTTGGTGAGCGCCTGTTCCGGATCGATTTTCATAAGGCGAGACACATTGACAGCAGAAAAAAGCAGATCTCCCAGTTCTTCTTCCACAGCTTGCCTGTCTCCCTGCTCCATGGCCTCGGTCAGCTCGTCCACCTCGCTGCGAAGATCCCCCAATGCCATGGCGGTATCGGGGTAATCAAAACCACACTTGGCAGCTCGGTTTTGCACCTTGGCGGAACGCATCAAGGCAGGCAGAGGACGGGGCACGCTTTTGAGCGAATCCGCCACAGTATCTCTGTGTTTTTCCGCTCGCTTAATGGTATCCCAGTTTCTGAGCACCTCCTGAGAAGTACCTGCCTTTTTGTTGGCAAAGATATGAGGATGGCGAAGGATTAATTTCTTGCAGATACCGTCACAAACGTCGTCGAAATCGAAGCTGCCGACTTCCTTTTCCATCTGAGTGTGGAAGACAACCTGTAGCAACACATCTCCCAATTCTTCCTTAAGCAGCTCCGTGTCCTCGTTGTCGATAGCCTCCACAACCTCGTAGGTTTCCTCGATGAAGTTATTCCGAATGGTGTGGTGGGTCTGCTCTTTGTCCCAAGGGCAGCCGTTCTCAGAGCGGAGCAGCTCCATGATGGACACGAGGTCTTCTATGGTGTAACGTTCCTTCTGCTGAAAAATTATCGCTCACATCCTTTTCAGACCAGCTGAAATCTAGTCCATATTACCGTAAAAGTGCGAGGTTTTCAAGTATTTTCCCAATTTTTTTCCTATTTGGCAAGAAGAAAATCTCATTTTTAGTGATTATATTGAAAAACAGTCCAAAAACCGCGTAAAATAGCGCTCCAATGACTACTGCCGACAAGGTTGCCAGCCTGGAATCCCACGCCCTTTCCAGTAGCTTATAGGAAGTATTTGCGGCTATCCCACATAATATTCCACTCATCATCGGTTTTATCAGCGCTTGCGGCAGCCGAATGGAAGCGCCGGTCACCTTTCCCAAAGCGACGGTTCCCCCGGCCAGCACCACCATATAGCACAGCAGGGTTCCCACCGGCGCCGCGTAGATGTTGAGGGAAGGAATCGCCACCAGCACCCAGTTGCAGCAAACTTTCACCGCTCCTCCCGCCACCATCAGCTTCAGCGGCAGGTCCGGCCGCCCCAAAGCCTGAAAGAGGCTGGACATGGGGGTGGTAATCCCAACAAAGATGCCGGCAAGGCCCATGCTTCGCAGCAAAGGGGCGGCCAAAGCCGCCTCCTCCGGGCGGGCAAAGTAAATCAGGCGCAAAATCGGCTCGGACAGGGCAAACAGCCCCATCCCCGCCGGAATGGCCACCAGAGACGCCAACTTGAGGACCATGCCGCACTGTTCCGCCACCCGTTTCCGTTCCCCCAAAGCCCACCGGCTGGTAATAATGGGCAGTGCGCTCACGCCTAGGGTAGCGGTAATGGCGGGAATTAAGTTGAAAAGGGGCGTCACATAGGCGAAGAGCCCGTAGAGAAAGGAGGGAACGCTTTCCCGAGGAAGCTGGTCGGCGGCGCCGGCAAACATGCGCAACACCGTTTCCCCATCCCGGTGCAGGGCAACACCGATGCGGTTCATAATGGTGGCAAGGTCAATGAGGTTGGTCAAATAGGAAAAGGCGGAGGCCAGGCAAATGGGCAGGGCAATCTGTCGCAAGCCCCGGACGATGTCCCGGTTGCTTTCGGCGGCAGGAAACCGCGCCACATCCTGCCGGGAAATGCCGTCCCCCAGCAGGGCGCTGCGCAAAAACAGCAGAAGGGCGCCCGCCGCGGTGCTCACCGTCACCCCCAAAATGGCCCCTGCCGCCGCCCAGGGCAGCACCAGCTGCTCCGCCTGGGAAAGGCTTGCGGCAGCCCGCCCAAACACCGTGCCCTGGGCCGCGTATTCCCCCAACCCCTTCTGCAAGGTCAGCCAGGCGAAGGCCACCCCGCAGCACAGCTTGACCAGCGACTCCACCACTTGGGAAAGGGCGGTGGGGGTCATATTGCCCAATCCCTGATAGTATCCCCGGTAGGAGGCCATGATGCAGCAAAACAGGATGGAGGGCGCCATCACTGCAACGGCGGGAGCCGCCCCCTGATTTCCAATGATGCGTGCAAAAAATCCGGACAACAAGTAGAGGAGAAGCGCCCCCGCCACCCCAATGAGGAGGAACAGGCGGCGGCTGACCCCTCGAATCCGCCGGACATCGGCAAAGCGGCGGCGGGCCATTCGCTCCGAAACCATCTTGGAAACCGCCACCGGAAGCCCCGAAACAGACAGGGCATAGATGGGGTTGAAAATGCTGTAGGCGGTATTGAAATAGCTCAATCCCGAAGCGCCCAAAAGATTTCCCAGAGGAATGCGGTACAACATTCCAATGACCTTCACCACCATGGTGGCGGCGGTAAGCGTCACGGCTCCCTGCAAAAAGCTCTGTCGATTCGTCCTCATACCATTACTCCAGATTCGATGAGATGACAAGAAATCCTATACTATCTCTATACAAAATAAGCGGCGCTTATACGCATTTTTGGGGTGCTCTACAAACGACAAAACATGGGACCAAGCATAGCCGGCCTGGTCCCATAGGTATATTCTTTTATTCCTGTTCCTGCTGGGCGGATTCTTCCTGAGGAGCGGCTTCTTCCGGCTGGGAAGAAACAACTTCCGCCTCCACCACTTCCTCCGCCTTCGGCTCTTCTTTTTGCAGCTTGCTGCCGCACCGAGAGCAGAACAGGAAGTTCTTGTCGTTTTCCTTGCCGCAGTTTTCGCACTTGATGACCTTTTTGTAGGCCCGCAGGCGCTGCTCCAATTCCTGAAGCTTGTTGCAGAGGGAATCAATTTCGCTAATGGCAAGCTCGATTACCTCGTCGTAGTTTTCGCTGCTCTTGCGGGACTCGTAGACAATGGCTCCCAATTTGGCATAAGTCTTTTCGATATCCCACTGGGTTTGCTTGATTTCGTACTTCAGTTTCCCCATGTCCACCACTTCGCCGGTTTTGCGGGTGGCGGTGTCGGCCACAATTTTCGCCTTATCCATGAACTCGTCAAACAATTCTTCAAACAGGCTCATCGTCATCCCTCTTTCTCTATAGCAAATGTGTCGGTTGTTACATTTATCTTACTAGGAATCAAAAGAGATTGCAAGGGAATTTCCAATGAATTTAGAAAAGATTTACGAATTATCCAATAAATTCTCGCAACAGGCTATCCAGAGGGATTTTGGAGGCGTCGATGCTGGGGAAGCGAAGCAGCCCTTTGAAAATCCGCTGGATGGCGGGGTAATCGGCATACTCCTCGGGGCCGGTCATATCCAGCTGGCTTTGCAGCATGGAGTGCCAGACGCACACTTCGTAGTCGATGGTGGTGTCCATCTTAAAATCCACGTTGTCCCGATAGGGGTTGATGTTTTTCCGCTCGCCTTCCAGCACGTTTTCCCAGCTTTTGAGGGTGGCAAGAGGGGGATAGTTGCGGAACTTGTTGTCCCGCACCATGCGGCGCATCAGCCGAATATCCTTGGGAATAAGGATGTTCTCCTCCCCGCAGACAAACTTGGAGCGGACGCTGGCGTAAATGCGCATGATGTTCTTTTGGGGAATGTCGCTAAGCACCTTGGGATTGAGGGCGTGAATTCCCTCCATAATCAGCACGTCGTTGTCGTTGAGTTTAACGTACTGGGTTCCCCGATGTTGGGTTTGGGTGGCAAAGTCAAAGGTGGGCAGCATGGCCTCCCCTTTGCGCAGGAGGGTATCAAAGCACTCGTTGAGATGCTCCAAATCCATGGCTTCAAAGGACTCCATGTCGGGGGTGCCGTCGGGAAGTTTGGGATAATGATCCATTCCCAGGAAAAAGTTATCCATGGACACCACCTGTGCCCCGATGCCGTTGTTAATCAGGCTTTTCTGCAGCTTGTGGGCGGTGGTGGTTTTTCCCGAAGCAGAAGGACCACAAAGCAGCACAAACTTGTAGTTGGGCATGTTTTTCTTCACCAGGAGCATGGCGCTGTCCACCTGATGGTGGTAATACTGTTCAGAGCGCAACACCAGGGTATCCGGATCCTTTTCCGCCATCTCCACAATACCTGCGATCTCCAAAGGGGTGTACTTCTTTTCTAACAATTCCTTGGTGATCATGGTGATCCCTCCTTGTAGAATTCGGTGATCTGCCGCTTACGGTTCAGTATTTCCTCGAAACCCGAAATGTACTCATAGGGATATTTGTAGTTAAACACCCGGCGGACCTTGTCGGGAGGGGCGCAGAGCTTGGTGACCGCTCCCGCTCCCGCCGCCAGGATGGTGTGGGCGTCCTCCATACTGAAGATGTTGTAAAGCCCTTCTCTTCCCGGCAGGCAAAAGCCGGTGTTTTCCTGATTCTGTCGGCTGCCCTGCTGCCGGTAGAGGTAATAGGGCCGATACCCCGCCTGCCGCAGCTTCTCCTGGGATTGGGCCAACAACGCATCCAGGGGGTAAGAGCCCCGGTCATAGGCGTCCATTCCCAAGTTGGCCCGCAAACTGGAGGAGCGCTTGACGGTCAGGGTGTGAATGGTGATGTTTTCCGCACCCAAAGCCATTACCTGCTCCAGGCTGCGGTCAAAAGACTCGGGCGTCTGCTCCGGCAGCCCGACAATCAAATCCATATTGACGTTGTCAAAGCCCATTTCCCGGGCCAGCGCCATGGCGTCCAGGGTTTCCTGAGCGGTGTGGGCCCTGCCGATGGCCTGCAGAACTTTGTCGTCCAACGCCTGGGGGTTGATGCTGATGCGGGAAACACCAAAATCTTTCAAAACCTGGAGTTTTTCCTTTGTTATGGAGTCGGGACGGCCCGCTTCCACAGTATATTCGGAAGCTTGGGAAAGTGGGAAGCTTTTTTCCATCTGCCCCAACAGCTTTGCCAACTGTTCCGGCTCCAGAGTGGTGGGGGTTCCCCCGCCGATGTAGACGGTGCGCAGGTGCAATCCCAGCCGGGAGGCAATGGCGGCAATTTCCTCCAGCTCCCGGCAGAGCAGCTCCAGGTATTCCGGCACCAGTTTTCCCGCCCGGTCGATGGCGTGGGAGACAAAGGAGCAGTACAGGCAGCGGGTGGGGCAAAAAGGGATTCCCACATACAGGCTGTAGCTTTCCAGGGTGTTGGTCGCCAAAATGCTCTCCTGGGCCTGAAGGGTGGAAAGGGCCAAATCCGCCTTTTGGGGCAGCACCCGATAGTCCCGGATGAGGGACTCCCGCACGGCGGCGATGCTGCCCAGTTCCCGCTGCAGCTTGCGGCAAAGGTTGACCGGGCGCACTCCGGTCAGGATACCCCAGGGGGGGCGGGTGCCGGTCAGCTGGCAGAGCGCTTCAAACAACAGCAGGCAGAGCCTGCGCTCCGCCTCCCATTCCATTCCCCCCACCACAATTTCCGATGGCAAAACTAAATCTCGTGCCTTTTGGGTTTGGCCCCCAATCTGCACCGAAAGTTCGATGGCAATGCCCTCTCCCTGCCCTGTCAATACGGCCGAAACCCAGTCCCCCTGCGGCGTTTGGGGCTGATGAAGAACGGCTATTTTTTCTCCGGGGAAAAACAGGCGAAGGATACACTCCGCCTCGTAGTTGAAATCTCCTTCCCAGGGCAGGTTTTGGAGGATAAGCTCCAGGGTCATCCGCGCAAATAGGGGTTGTAAGCCCGCTCGTAGTCCAAGGTGGTGCTGACGTCGTGGCCGGGGTAAACGGTGTAGTCCCCCTCCAGGGCTGCCAGCTTGGCCAAAGACTGCTTCATCACTTCAAAATTGCCGCCATACAAGTCGCAACGCCCCACATCCCCCCGGAACAGGGTATCCCCCGAGAAGATGACGTCTTCGCAGAGGTAGCAGACTCCTCCCTTGGTGTGGCCGGGAGTGTCCAGCACGGTAATGGTCAAATCGTCCACCTGCAGGGTGTCCCCCTCCTTGAGGGTTTGGGCGCCGGTAATGTGGAAGTTATCTTCATCCCACCGGCTGGCGTAGCTTTTGGAAGGGTCCTCCAGCATTTCCTTGTCGTTTTCGCCGATGTAGAGCACCGCCTCCGGGTAACGCTTCATCAGCCCTTTGACGCCGCCGATGTGGTCATAGTGGCCGTGGGTGAGCAGGATATATTTGGGGGTCAAATGGTGCTCCTCCAGAATCCCCGCCAATTTTTCCGGCTGGGCGCCCGGGTCCACCACAAAGCAGCCGCCTTTTTCGGTGCTGACAATATAACAGTTGGTGCCCAAAGTGCCTACCGGCGCGATAATCACTTTCATAATGAATTCCCCTTTCTCGTAAAATAGCCTTCTTACCGAGGCTTTTGGGGCATGATTTCGTTGGTGTCCAGAATCAGGGTGACGGGACCATCGTTTTGAATATCCACCAACATGTGGGTGCCGAAACGCCCCGTCTCCACCTTGCCGACCAGCTCCTTTACCACCGCCACGAAGTATTCGAACAGCAACGATGCCTTGTCGGGCGCCATGGAGTCGGTGAAGGAGGGCCGTCTTCCCTTTCTGGCGTTGGCGTAAAGGGTAAAGTTGGGAACAATCAGGCACTGTCCCCCCACATTCAGCAAAGAGCGGTTCATCTGACCGTTTTCATCTTCGAAGATGCGCAGCTCCACCATCTTTTTGGCCAGATAGTCGGCGTGCTCCTGTCCGTCCTCGTGGCCGAAGCCCACCAGGGCAACCAGCCCGGGACCAATGGAATAATGTTCTTTTCCTTCTATGGTGACGCTGGCGGAAGAAACTCGCTGCAAGACTATTCTCATCGTTTTTCACTCCGTTATCCAAGGTTTACTGCACCGTCCGCTCCACCCGGGTGACCCCGTTGATGCGGCAGAGGATCTTAATAATGTAGTTGAGCTGGTCCACGTTGGAAATGCCGAAGGTGATTTGAATGGCGGTGGTGTCCTCCGGCTGCTCCCGGGCAATGAGGGAATAAATAGGCACGTGCATGTTGTTGAGGGCGATGCTGACGTCCACCAGCAGCCCCGGACGGTCTTTTCCGTAGATGTCCACGGTGGACTTGAAGATTTCCTTGCTGGAAGCTTCGGACCACTCGCAGTTGACCCATCTTGCCTTTTGGTCGGGGTCGTTGAGGGAGTTGACCACGTTGATGCAGTCCCTTTTGTGGATGGAAACACCGTAGCCCCGGGTGATGTAGCCGATAATCTGGTCCCCCGGCAGCGGATTGCAACACTTGGAAAACTTGACCAGGCAACTGTCCAACCCCTCTACAATCACGCCGCTGGAAGCCTTCCGCTGTTTTTGGGCGGCTGTCTTTTCCAGCTGCTTTTTGAGGATTTTTTCCCGGTCTTCCTTGTAGCTCTGGTTGTAGATTTCCTTGATGCGGGGCATGATTTTGGTCAGGGAAATTCCACCGTAACCCAACGCGGCGTAGAATTCGTCCACGCTGTTCAGCCGCTGGCTGCGGGCAACCCGCGTCATGAACTCCTCCATCTGCTCCGGCTCCAGGAGGATGTTGTTGCGGCGAAATTCCTTTTCCAGTTCCGCTTTGCCCTGCTGGATATTCTCCTCCCGGCGCTCTTTTTTAAACCAGGCGCGGATTTTATTGCGGGTGGAGGCGGTTTTGACGATGTTGATCCAGTCCCGGCTGGGGCCGTGGCCTTTGGCGTTGGTGGTGATGATGGTGACAATCTGCCCCGTTTGCACTGGGGTGTCCAAAGAGACCATTCGCCCGTCAATTTTGGCCCCCACCATCCGGTTGCCTACCTCGGTGTGAATGGCGTAGGCAAAGTCGATGACGGTGGCACCGGTAGGCAGGGTGATGACGTCCCCCTTGGGAGTAAAGACATACACTTCGTCGGGGGTAAGGTCGCTCTTGATGGAGCCCAGAATTTCCTGGGCGTCCACCGAATCCTTCTGGCTTTCCAGCAGTTGGCGCACCCAGGCGATTTTGTCCTCCAGCGAGTCCTTGCCCTGAATGCCCGCCTTGTATTTCCAGTGGGCGGCGATGCCGTATTCCGCCGTGTGGTGCATGTCCCAGGTGCGTATCTGCACTTCAAAGGGAACGGCGGATTTGTCCACCACGGTGGTGTGCAGGCTCTGGTACATGTTGGCCTTGGGGGTGGAGATATAGTCCTTAAACCGGTTGGGGATGGGGCGGAACATATCGTGGATTTCCCCCAACACGTTATAGCACTCGTTGACGGTGTTGACAATTACGCGGATGGCGTAGATATCGTAAATTTCATCGTAGGCGCGCCCCTGAATGTAGAGCTTGCGGTAAATGGAGTAAAGGCTCTTGACCCGCCCTTCGATGTGCAGGTTTTCGTAATGGCCGGAAAGGCGCTGAGCAATTTTTTCTTTGATAGCCTCCAGAAAATGGTCCTGCTCCTTCCGGTCGGTTTGCAGCAGCCGGTTGATTTCCTGGTAGGCAATGGGGTCCAGATACCGGAGGGATATGTCCTCCAGCTCCTCCTTGATGGCCCGGATACCCAGACGGTGGGCTATGGGCGCATACACCTCCATGGTCTCCAACGCCTTGTCCCGGGCTTTTTGCTCGTCCCAAAATTCGGCGGTGCGCATATTGTGCAGGCGATCCGCCAGCTTGATGATGATGACCCGCACGTCCTGCGCCATGGCGATGAGCATCTTGCGGATGTTTTCCGCCTGCTGCTCCTCCCGGGAGGAAAAGGGGATTTTCCCCAGCTTGGTCATGCCGTCCACCAGCTGGGCGGTCTCTTCCCCAAACTCCTTGCGGATGGCCTCGATTTCCACCTGGGTATCCTCCACCACGTCGTGGAGCAGGGCGGCCACCACCGAGTCGGTGTCCATCCCCAGGTCAACCAGAATCATGGCCACCGCAATGGGATGGGAAATGTAAGGTTCCCCCGATTTGCGCAGCTGACCCTGGTGGGCCTTCTCCGCAATCTCATACGCCCGTTGGATCTTGCCCACGTCGTAGCCCGCATCATTCAGTTTTATCAGTTTCAGCAGGTCCTCAAATACGTACATAACGCTCCTAAGTTTCCAAGAATGAGATAGCCGGCTCACTGTTGCAAGCAAGGCCTTTGAGTAATATGAAAACGGCTAACGTCAAGCGGGGTTGGCGGATAGCGCCGATTCCCGCAGAGCGGTTAAAATAGCGGAATCGTCCAGGTTCACTTTGGGGGGATTGGGCCGGCAGAAGTAGCCGTGTTCTCCGTTTTCCCCGATGGTGGTGATCAGATTCATCTCTTGGAGCACATCCAAAGCCACCAACATTCTGGCAAAGGAGATGCCCTTGTCCATCAAGCGGTAGTACAGTTCCACCGCCTTGTAGCGGAACCCTGCGTGTCCTCGCAAAAAGCGGTAGACTAAAGCCAAATCTTCCCGGCTGGGCAGCAGCTCCTGCCGGTTGCACAGATGATATTCTCCCCGCAAATAGTTGGCATATTGATCGGCATCCGAAAGGATTTGCTCCTGGGGAATGCCGCTGCGGCGCATATCCCGGACAATCACCGAAACCTGGTCTTTTCCATTGTATGGAGATAGACTGACGGAAGCCACCAGGTCCACCACGTCTCCGGGTATGTAGGGAAAGGATTGAGGCGTCATGCGAAAGTAGATAGCGGTAAATCCGGCGCCTGCGCCGGAAAGGGAGATGCGGATGTGCTTTCCATCCGCGGTGGGGTAAACTCCCAAAATGGTCAGTTCCCGCAACAAGAACAGGGGCGGCTTGTTGCCGGCTCCAAAGGGCTCCAACGCCGACAGGGAGCCGATGTTTTCCACCGTCAGCTCGCCCGGTGTGAGCAGCGCGTCAATTTCCAGGGAAGGATGGGGCATGTTGGGATAATGGAGCCTTGCGTATTCCTCCAATTGCTCCATAAAGTCGGCAAGGCGGTCTTTGGGCAACGACATGCCCGCCGCCAAAGGATGGCCGCCGTAGCGGACCAAATACTCCGAGCAGGCCGACACCGCCTCGATGATGGAAAAGCCGGGCAGGCTTCTGGCGCTGCCCCGAGCCATGTCCCCTTCCAGCGAAAAGACGATGACCGGCTTACCCGTCTGCTCCACCAGCTTGGAGGCCACAATGCCCGTCACCCCGCTGTGCCAGTTCTCCCCCGCTATCAGCAGCAGACGGTTTTGCAGCAGCCGGGGCTGTTCCTTCAGGGTTTGGTCAATGCGCTTCATCATCTGTTCTTCGATTTGTTTGCGCATGGTGTTTTGCTGCTCAATTTCCCGGGCAAGGTCGTGGGCGTAGCCGACGTCGTCGGTGAGCAGCAGCTCGATGACGTCGTCCACCGTGCTCATCCTCCCCGGCGCGTTGAGCCTGGGAGCAATCAAAAAGGCGACGGTTTCCGCGGTGAGGGGCTTGCCCTCCAATCCGCATATTTCCAAAAGTGCGGCAAGCCCCGCCCGCCCGGTTTGCTCCAGTTGGGCCAGTCCCTGCCGTACAATTCTGCGGTTCTCCCCGATTAGGGGAACTACGTCGGCTGTGGTGCCAATCATGGCAAGGTCGGAATAGTACTCTAAAATCTCCCAGCCTTCCGGGTCGCCCTCCAAGGCGCACAGCAGCTTGAGGGTCACTCCCACCCCCGAAAGCTCGGTGAGCCCGCTGGTATCGTCGGCCCGGTGGGGGTTGACCACCGCCACGGCAGGGGGCAGCGTTTCCTGCGGGGTGTGGTGGTCGGTAATCACCACGTCCATCCCCAAGCGGGCGGCCAATTCCACCTCGGCATGGGCGGATACGCCGTTGTCCACCGTGATGATTAATGTGGCCCCTTCCTGGGCCAGCTGTTCCACGGCGGCGGCGTTGAGGCCGTAGCCCTCTTCTTCCCGAGCGGGCACATAGTAGAAAACATCCCCGCCCACCGCCTGCAGATATGCGACCAGCAAAACGGTGGAGGTGATGCCATCACAGTCGTAATCTCCGAACACAGCTATGCGCTCTCCCCGCTCCAGAGCCAAGCGGATGCGTTCTACCGCCTTGTCCATATCCTGCATGGCAAAGGGATCGGAAAGGGGGAAATCTTCCTGTAAAAGCTCTTTGACTTTTTCCGGGGAGTCATAGCCCCGGCGCTCCAATATGCGGCAGAGCAAGGGGTTTAAGCCCGTTTGCTCCAACAACCCGCCGCCCTTTGCGGGCTCGGGAATGATCCAACGTTTGATCACAAAAGGGTTCCTCCAAGGGAAAAATCTGGCGCTCCAGCGACAACCGCATGGGACATGGGTTTGAGTTCATACATTTTAAAAACAGCCATCGGCGTACCGAAGGCTTACCAATCGCAATGCATGGGCAAATGCCCTTTTTCGTCTCCCGCGCGCATCGGGCATTTTCTCCAAAAATAATCTTTCTTTGGCTATTTTACCCCAAAATGAGAGAATTTGCAAATAGAAAGTACAGCACCGCCTCCAGAAATGCTCCAGCCAGGCAAATCAGCGCCCCGAAAGCGAAACTCAGCAGGTAATTGCTCAGGGAATAAGGCTCGCTTTCCCTGCGGCGGTTGGGACGGACCGACGCCAGAAAAGTGCCAGAAAGCCGCAGGCTCTGCCGGCAGCACAGAAGAATGGCCACCGTGGAGATGAGGGTACCCGGCAGCACCAGCACCCCTACAAATCCAAGGGCGGACATTCCGTATCGGGCAAAGAGGGAGGCGGTGGTAAACCCAAAGCCCATCCCCCGAATGAGGGGAGCAAGGACAATCAGCGGTTGGGCGATGGCGCAGAAGCCACAGAGAAACAAAATGCCCAAAAACAGCAAGGAAGACCCCGCCGCCGAAAGGAAATTCTCGTACAGCCCGTTGCCCTTTCTGTTTTCCATAAAGCCGCCCATCAGCCGATGGAGCAAATCCAGCGTTTGCTGCTCCGCTCCCCGCAGCAGCAAAGTTCCCAACAGCACGCCCACCACAAACAGGGCCCCCAGCAACAGCACCGGATAATTCTTTTTCATGTAGTGAACAAAATAACGAGCATAATACCGGCTCCGCGGCGATTTTGATTGACTCCGAAACATGGCAATCCTCCCCAGGTTTGATTACTCTATGTATATGAGGGCCTGTCTTGCCATAGACCAGAAGTTGGACAAGATGCTCCCGTCTATCCCGTCGCTTTTTCTGGTAAAATATGATATGATAAGTTATTAGCCCCAATCCAATCTTTACCGGTTTGCATTGGCCGTTGGATTGGCCATCAACGAGATTCATCTCATCCGGAGGAAACGTTATGTTCTACTCACAGAACCCCTTTCCCTGGGAATCCCCCCTGCCGCCCTTCCCTCCCCCCGTCAACCCTTGGAAGCGGGTTTTGCGCCATAATTCCCTCATTGTCTGCGGGGCGCTGCTATTGCTGCTGGCCCTCATGACCGGCACGCCCTTTGTCATCTACTGGTTGGGACAGCTCTTCCCGGTTTTGGGGGAAGTGCTTTCTGCCCTGCCCACCTTTGCGTTGGAGCTGGGCGACGTGGTCCTTACCATATTCATATTGCTAATTCCCTGCCTGTTGATGGTGTTTTTGCTGGAGATACCGGCGGAAGTCGCCTTCCCCCGAAAAGTTCCAAAGCCCCGCCTGCTGATTCCGGGCATCCTTTGCTGCCTGGGCATGTCAGCGGTGGGAGTGATGCTTTCCGGCTATCTGCAGGCTTTATTGGCCACCGTCCTTGGGGTCATCCCCGTGATGCCCGACCAGTCCCCCCCTTACGGTGTGTTGGAAGCGATGTTCTATTTCCTTCAGATTGCACTGCTTCCCGCTATTTTTGAGGAGATGATTTTCCGCGGGGTGGTGCTTCAGTCCCTGCGCCGCTTTGGAGACGGCTTTGCCCTGGTGGTATCCTCCATTTTGTTTGCCTGCGCCCATGGAAACCTGGTGCAAGCTCCCAACGCTCTGCTGACCGGCATGGTGCTGGGGTACTTTGCTCTGCGCACCGGCAGCCTTCTGACTCCTATGCTGATGCACTTTGTCAACAACGGCATTGCCGCCCTGGTCAATTTGGGGATGCTCTACCTCCCCGCCGAATTTTATGAGCTGCTCAACAGTATGATTCTCCCCATTTATCTGGTGCTGGGAGGGCTGGGTGTCGTTCTGATGTTTGTGTGCAACGAGGGGTTTGTCCCCCTTTACACCACCGATACCGGCATGGGAAGCCGTGAAAAATTTGGCCGTTTTTTTACCACGCCCCTTGCCATTGTGTATTTGTTGCTGACGTTGTATGTCACGGCTCTGAACTTTGCCCCCATCTAACCTGGCCGGAAAGGTGACCGTAAAAATGGAACAGCAGGACATTGTATTTATGCAGGCGGCTTTGGAGGAAGCCAAACAGGCCGCTTTGGAGGGAGAAGTTCCGGTGGGGGCGGTTGTGGTTTGGGAGGGAAAGATCGTTTCCACCGCCCGCAACCGCAGAGAAACGGATAAAAATGCCCTTTCCCACGCGGAGCTGATGGCCATCGACAAGGCATGCAAGAGCCTGGGCGGCTGGCGGCTTCACAAGGCGACGCTGTATGTCACCCTGGAACCTTGTCCCATGTGTGCGGGAGCCATTGTCAACGCCCGCATCGCCCGGGTGGTGTTCGGTGCCCGGGACCCCAAGGCCGGCTGTTTTGGCTCGGTGGCGGATTTTTGCGCTCTGCCCTTCAACCATGCGCCGGAAGTCACTGGCGGCGTGCTGGAAGAAGAGTGCGCCGCCCTGCTGCGGGATTTTTTCCGCCGCCTGCGCCGGGCCTAACCGTCACACCTTATTAGAAAGGAATGTTTGCGGACATGCTGAAAAAGAATCAAATCGTCCGCCTTGCCATCACCGACCTTACCCACGAGGGAAGCGGCGTGGGCCACATCGACGGCCAAGCCGTCTTTGTGCCCCGCACCGCTCCGGGAGACCAAGCTGACATCAAAATCGTTCAGGTGCGGAACAGTTACGCTTATGGTATCGTCGAACAGCTGGTAACCCCATCTTCCGACCGGGTGGAAAACGACTGCCCGGTCTTTTCCCGCTGCGGGGGATGCGCCCTGCGCCATCTCAGTTACGAAGCGGAGCTTGCCGCCAAGGAAGAATGGGTCAAGAGCAACATGCGGCGGATTGGAAAAATCGATTTGGAGTGGGAGCCGATTCTCCTCTCCCCCCAAATGGACCGTTATCGCAACAAGGCCCAGTACCCCATCCGCATGGTAAACGGGCGGGTACAGGCCGGATTTTTTGCCCCTCGCTCCCACCGTCTGATACCGGTAGAGGACTGCAAGCTGCAGCCTTTGTATTTTGCCGACATCTGCCGGGAAGTCTGTGCCTTCGCGGAAGAAAAAAAGATTCCCCCATACGACGAGGAAACGGGCTCAGGACTGCTGCGCCACCTGTTTTTGCGCTGGGCGGAAACCACGCGGCAAACACTGGTTTGCCTGGTGCTCAACGGCAACACCCTGCCCTACGCGCAGGAGCTTTCCGAACGCCTGAAGGCTCTTTGCCCCGGCGAGATGACCCTTTGTTTTTCGGTCAACACCCGTCGGGACAATGTGATTCTGGGGGACAGCATTCAGGTGGTGACCGGCTCCGGCCGAATCGTGGACAAGCTGGGCGGCGTGGAGCTGAGCCTTTCCCCTTTCAGCTTTTACCAGGTCAACCGCAACGCGGCGGAACTGCTGTACGGAGTGGCGCGGGAGTATGCGGGTCTTGCGGAAACCACCCCAAAGCTGATACTGGACTTGTATTGCGGCGCGGGAGCCATCGGGCTTTCCATGGCCTCGGGAGCGGAGAAAGTCATCGGTGTGGAAAGCGTGGCGGCCGCTGTGGAGGATGCCAAAGCAAACGCCGCGCGCAACGGCATCCGCAACGCTGAATTTATGTGCGCCGACGCCGCCGACGCCGCGGCGCACCTGCAGCAACAGGGCCTCAACCCGGACGTTGTGGTGGTGGACCCGCCCCGCAAAGGAGTGGCGGAATCTGCGCTTAAAGATATAGTGGCTATGAACCCCAAGTGCATTGTATATGTAAGCTGCAACAGCGCCACCCTTGCCCGCGACTGCCGCATTCTGGTGGACTGCGGCTATCAAGCCGTTCGAGGCAGGGCGGTGGACTTATTTCCTCGGACGGCACACGTTGAGTGCGTAACATTGATGTCAAGGGTGGGGAAATAAGAAACTGAAAAGCTTGTAAATAAAGGGTTTCCAGACATTTAGCTTATTTCCGGGCTACTCTGCCGGATGTGACAATGTCAGGAAACCCTTATTTTTATTGATTGCGGGAACATATCAACTACCCTGAAAATTTATAGTTGAGTTAATAGATTAGATAATGGTTATTTTTTCGGGGGTTGAGGAGACAGGATAGATGTGATTAAATAACGTTATACTGTTTGAATATAGGTCATTTAGTGGATACAAAGTGTAGATTTTTATGATATAATTAACTAAAATGTGCTTTAGAGATTTGCACCTTGAATTTAAGGTGTATTTTCTTGTAGGTCAGAGAGGGTAAGAGTATGAAAATAAAAGCATATTGCAGGAAACCTGCTAGTTCATCAACTTCTCATAGATTCCCTGAGGGAGGTTGCCCACAATTACTGTACGATTTGTTAGAAGAGTTAAAAGGGGCATCAGAAATACATATAGCAGCATATTTATTTAATAATCCTATATATCTGGATTACATAAAATCATTTGTTAATCAGGGATGCAAAGTATATATAACTTCATTGCCTATTAGAGGTTATGATGACAAACCAGTATCAGTTAAAGGGTATGATAAAAAGATTTCAGGCAGGGAAATGGCTATTAAAGTTTACAATGAAATACAGGGTGTTGAAGGCATAGACCTTTATATTTTCCCACATATGTATATGTGGTACGGTGCTTTATATGCGGATAAAGGAGCCTCCTATAGTTTCCATGTTAAAGCAATTCTTGCAAAATTTAAAAATGAAGAGCCGAAGTGCATTTTATCTTCAGGAAACTTTATGTTTACAGACCCTCCACATAGTGATAGTTTTATCGTTATTCAAGGCTCCGAGGAGCATACACAGGTGTTTTCTCGTTTTTTCGGCGATGTAGAATCTTATTCAATTCCATATTCGGAATATATTAATTTATATAAAGATGCAAAGAGCGATTTTAATTATTCATTTGTAGGGAAAGAAATTGACCTTGACCCTAATTTTGTAAAAAATTGTTTCTTTACAGCTCCTTTTTATACAATTGGCGGAATTGGGAGTAACCATTATGCTGGGCAAAGGATAATTGATGTTATAAAAAATGCAAAAAAACGAATATGGATATGTGCACAGCATTTTCATGATGTTGTATCTTTCGATCCAGCAAGGCGAACTATTATTGATGCTATTTATAATTCACATAGAGAAAATAATCAGTTAGACTTACGCTTTTTAAAGCAAGTCGCACATTCTAGCTTGGCAGACAAAAGACGTGCAGCTATTGCTGAGACTTTGTTCCAATATGTATTAAATGCAAAACAAAGAGTAAACAAATTGGTACATGATAAATTCTTAATAGTAGATAATAGTTTAATTGTTACGACCGCTAATTACACTTCAACACAGTTTGCTTTCGGAAAACGAAAGATGGAAATGACCTTTGGGAAAGGTGATAAGCAGGTTAAAGAAGATTATTTTTCGGAAGTTAATGGGTTTTTAATTTTGCCTAATTGTGATTCAAATGCTTTACAGGTTTATGAGAAGCATTTTGAGATGTTATGGGATGAAGGTAATGATATTTCAATTAATCTGTAATGGAGGGTTTTCATTGCCGTATAGTTTTAATACAACAGAAGAGCGTTCAAATATTATGAAAAAGATAAAAAGTAAAGATACGGAACCAGAGGTTCGGTTGGCTAAGGAATTATGGAAAAGAGGAATAAGATACAGAAAGAATTATTCTTTGTTGCCTGGAAAACCCGACATAGCAATAACAAAGTATAAAATAGCCGTATTTGTTGATGGCGAATTTTGGCATGGTTATAACTGGGAAGAAAAGAAAGAAAGAATTAAGGCAAATAGGTATTACTGGATTAAAAAGATTGAGAAAAATATTGAGCGCGACAAGGAAAACAATATCAAACTCAAACAATGTGGTTGGGCTGTTCTAAGGTTTTGGGAACATACAGTAAAAAAAGATTTAGAAGGATGTGTACAGAGAATTGAACAATTAATAGAGGATAGAAAATAAGTTTTGGAGGGGTGCAAGATGTCTAAAGCTGCTTTCGGCGCTGCGGAGCGTGCAGTTTTAGCTTTGTTTAAGCCTGGTGAATATTTTGAATATCATGGACAGCGGTATAGAGTCAAATTTTCTGGGAAACCCACCTGTTCCGACGGAGAGCCAAAGACGGATATATATGTATTGGCGGAAAATGCATATGGTGATAAAAGAGAATTTAAGATATCATTTAAGAAAGAAAATGCTGACTTTCTTGAAAATAAGATTAGTGCTAAGAGAGCAAGTCAAATACTCGGCGAAAACTGGGCTGATATTATTATGGCTTCTACTTTATCAATTAAGCAAGAGTTTTATTCAAGACCCTTAATATATAAGGAATCATATGCTCGCACAGAATGCGGTTCAATAACACTTGGGTGGAAATTTGAATTTGTTAATAAGCCTGGTGGGCACTTATCTGGCAGAATGCCTTTAACGAGGGAACAGCTTCTTGATGTTTATTCAGGAGCTAACTTATCTCCTGATAAGAGAAATGCAAGTGTTGATGGTGTTAAAATCCCAAATTCTGGTGTAGCAAATTATGTTTTAATGTATGACAAAATTTCTTCAGATACTGTTCAAAAGATAGTTAATATACTTATACCAGTTGAGAACTATGTAGAGATGTATCCAGATATCTTCTTTGCGTGTAAAGCGCTAAACTATAGGACTTTTTCTCAAAAATATGATGGTAACAGACCACTATCTGTTTACATAAATTGGAGAGTAGAAAATGGTCGTTTGACGCCGCATTTTGTATTTGACGAGCCACTTAAAGTTGGTGGAGATGCAGTTGCAAAAAACTTATTATATTGTTTAAAGACATTAGGGATTAATAATACTGATCAAATAAACATTAGCAATGTAAGTTGTTCTGAAATAGTTTATGGACTATAATTGATTTCCTTTAAATTAAGAGTTATGATCATTAGAGCAAAAACAAAGTAAAAACATTCAAGGAGTGAGGAACGTTTAATGAAACTTAATGAAAGAGGAAGAGGCAAGTTTAAACCCGCACCTGATTATTCGATAGAAGATGTAAGGGAATTGCTTTATAAAAAAATTGAAGAAGAAAAAAATAACTTTAAAAACGGCAACATAAGCATTGATTTTAATCAACTAAACTATAAAAAAGGAAAGTTTAACCTTATTTCGTTATTTTCAGGGTGCGGTGGATTGGATTTAGGGTTTGAACTTGCTGGCTTACAGGCAGTCATTGGTGAAGCTGAAGCATTAAAAGCTTTTAAAGATAAAGATTTATTTAATAGCGTGAGGGACAAAGGCATATTTAATACAATTTACGCAAATGACTTTTTTATTGAAGCAACTCAGTCATATGCGTTAAACTTTCCAAAACATATTTATATAGAGACTGGTGATATTAGAAAAATAAAAGATTTTCCAAAAGCAGATATAGTACTTGGAGGATTCCCTTGCCCAGGGTTTTCTGAAGCTGGTCCAAGGTTAATTGACGACGAGAGAAATTTCCTTTATTTGCATTTCATACGGTGCCTGCTACAAAGCCAGCCTTATATATTTGTTGCAGAAAATGTTAAGGGAATGATGACCCTTGGGAAGGGAGAAGTTTTTAAGCAAATTGTCCAAGATTTTGCTGCTGCAGGATATAGGATATATCATAAACTTTTGGACGCAAAGGATTATGGGGTACCACAAATAAGGGAGAGAGTTATTCTTGTTGGTGTAAGGAATGATATAAAATATGAATACGTTTTTCCAGAAGCCACACATGGTGAAGGTATAGGATTTGAGAAACCAATTGTTACATTGCGTGATGCGATTTGGGATTTGAGGGAAGACCCTGGTCCATATTTTACTGGGTCGTATTCAACGATTTTTATGTCAAGGAACAGAAAAAAATCATGGGATGAGCCAAGCTTTACAATACAGGCTTCAGGACGCCAAGCACCCATCCATCCAGATGGTGCTCCAATGCAGAAAGTTGGTAAAGATAAGTGGATATTTACTGATGGAGAAGAGAATAATAGGAGGCTATCTGTAAAGGAAATTGCAAGGATTCAGACTTTTCCAGACTGGTTTGTTTTTAGTGATGGGAAAAATGATGGTACGGTCGATAATGGAAGGTTAGATAAGATTTATAAACAAATTGGGAATGCTGTACCGGTTATGCTTGCATATGCTGTTGCGAAGCCTATTGCCAATTGGGCTGTTCACTTTGTTAATAGCAATGAATATAACGAACAAAAATGATCTTATGGTTGCTGTAGTTGCTATTATCTCTGATATACATAACATAAATATAAAGTATCTATGTTTTAAATAAGGAAGTAGCGACGTAAATGTAAATTAAGCCAAATAATATTATAAAGTTATTATGCCCGTATGTAAAATTCTGGATGCATACGGGCATATATACTTTATGGTTACAGAATAATTCTTAAAGTATTATTCTGTTATTGTTCCATCTTTGATATGATAATCAATATTTCTTTCTTTGCAAAAATTAATTACAATCTCTGCTTGTTGATTGTAAAAATCTTTGTGATTTTTATATGCAGTAATATCTTTGCTGTAATTAGTTCTTCCAAAAATTATTTTATCAACAAAGCTAACGGCTTTAAGAATATCAGTGATGTCTTGCTCAATGATGTTTGGTGTCGGATATGGCTCAATACTAACCCAGGTTTTATGTCCAGCATCATGCAAAGCCTGCAATGCTGCTAATCGTTGTGAATATGGGGCTGCACCAGGTTCTATGCGTTCTCTGTAATCTTCATTTAAGGAAACAAGTGTTATTCCATATTCATTTTCATGCGAACAATAAGCAAGTTCAATTGGAAGTATTCCTTTTGTAAGGACAGAGCATTTAATTCCAGCATTATTAATCTTTTTGATTATAGAAAGGCTTAACTCTTTAAGATCATCGTAGCCGTACATGAATGGATCAGTAGTAAAGCATAAATGTATAGATGTAATTTTATCTTTAAATCTAGGGATTTCCTTATCTAGCAGCTCAAGAGCGTTTTCGACTACCGCTGGTTCTATCCATTCTTCGTATGACTTCACTTTACCAAATCTTTTTGCCATCAAATAAGCATAACACGGGTATTTGCAGCCATGCGAGCATCCCTGAAAATGATTGATTGTATAATCACCATACTCGACATTTGTCTTGTATATAAGCGATTTTCTATGGATAAATTTTTTAGCTTTTTTCATGACAACCACCTGATATGTACTGTTTGACCTTTACCTTCGGTCATGAAAGTAGTAGGCTTTCCTTTTTTGGTTCTCGAAGGGTTGCGGATAATATCTATACGATTTCTTTTCTGTAAATTCTTAATTATATCTTTAGCTTTACTCGTTGAACAGATAACACCGTGTTTCATAAAAAAAGAAGCAAGAATTTCATGGAGTGAGGTGTAGCTAGTATATTGGGAAAGATGCTCTTTTAATTTTTTCTCAATATCTTCGTCATGTATAATTTGATTTTCACAGTTTTCTTCCCACAGCATTAATTGTCCGTCGGTTTGTATTTTTTGTAGAGCTTGCCAACGATTACATATATTATCGACCATGAGTAAGCATCCATCTTTGTGATTAGTTGCATGTATTAACCGATATTTAGGTCTTTGACCTTTTTTAATTCTTAACGGCATATTTAATACATAGGTATAGCTTTGTCGTAATCTTGCACAGTATTTTTCTGCAAATAAAGCTTCGGCTTCATAGCCATTAATTTTATGATTTTTATAGTCTTTAACAATATCTTGCCAATAATCTCCTCCTGCAATTTCATTTAATTCTACAATCGACTGTTCAGAAATGTCCATTATAGTAGGTTCATATTCAATGAGGTCATCAAAAACAAAAACATCATTATATGTCGTTCCAAGCGCACGACAAGCTTCACGCATAAAACCAAATGAGTTCAAGTTAATTAGAAGTTCTATAGAGTAGAATTTTCCTGTAGCAAACCGGTCGAAAAGAGAGCATTGCAAAGCTTTTATTCCATATGGGTCAATGTATAAAAAAACATTACATCCTACCTTATCGGACAGATACTTTTCAATTTCATCCTCAAATCTTCCAGATATAATGTGTATTCCAGGATATTCTTTGAGATTGTTTCTTAAATCTGAAGCATAATGTAAATCAATAAAACAAGTGTGAATATTAACGGTTCCCATTTTAGTACTTGAAATGCATTCATTAATTATGTCTAGTGCTATTATAGGTGAGCCTGGCTTACCGTCATCGAATTTACCTTTTCCGGCAAAACAATCTACATAGACGAGAGGCTTATATGTATGAAGTATTTTAGATACATATGGTTTTAAATAACAGCCCAATAACTCATCTTTTACCTCTGACCAAGGTTTCTTTTCTTTAAAGAAATCATCATTCCTTTTTGCCATAAATACTCACCTACTTAATTACCATTATCATGTCCGTTTATTATTTCGGAAAATATAATCAACTTTCTTCATTGTCATCGGGTAAAATCTCCATAATATCAGAAATATCACATTTTAGTGCCTTACAGATTTTTACAAGTACATCAGTTGTTACGTTTTCGTTTTTTCCGAGTTTTGCCATGGAAGATGTACTAATACCAGCCACTTCTCTTAAATCTTTCTTTTTCATGTCTCTATCAATTAGGAGTTTCCAAAGCTTTTTATAGCTTACGGACATAATTTTCACCTCTCCTCACAATAGGAAGAATATCATAAAATAGGTTAAAACACAACAAATATTTGCGTTTGCAAACTAATTATTGTGTAACGCAAAATATATGTTATAATTTACATAAGGAAATATCTGGTCTGCATGATGAAATGTTATTGGGGAGGTACGGTATGGCAAGTGTCAGCTCGTTCAGAGATGTTATTGCAAATATGTATTACAATGAACTCTGTTTTTTGCAAGAGAAATTTCCTCACTTTTGCAAAAATTTTTCCCCAGGCACCGGTGGGGAAATTTTATGTCAACCCCAGCAACTTTAGCAGCAAAATCTCATATGTTTAGTGCTGATTCCCGTAGCCTGTTGCTTTGACCGGGAAACAGCAGCAGGTGGCAGTGGTGGAGTAGCCGGTCGATGATAGCTCCAGTCATCTGCTCGTCATAGAACACATTTACCCATCTTGAAAACTCTATATTGGTATTGATAATTACCGATTTACGCTCATAACACTCTGATATTACTTCAAACAAAAGCTGCGCACCTACACGGTCAAGAGGGACATAACCCCACTCATCACAGATCAATAGATCGGCCTTATTAAGTGTTTTTAGAAAAGCAGATAAACTCCCGGCTTTCTTTTGCTCCGCCAACTTGTTCACAAGGGCTGATGTCCTGAAAAACCTAACCTCTAAACCCTTCTTACACGCTTCCACTCCTAAGGCTATGGAAAGATGCGTCTTCCCGGTTCCAACGTTGCCATACATGACAATGTTGGTCTTGTTTGCGATAAATTCACATTCTTTAAGGTATTCCGGAGTAACACCGCTGGGAAGAGTTACTTCATCAAACCTAAAGCTTTCAAAGGTCTTTATGGTATAAAAACCAGCCTTTTTTAGCAACTTATCCCTCCTTGCTTTTTCACGGTGTGTTATCTCCGCTTGAAGAAGTTTAAGCAGATACTCCTGATGGCTGTCTGCCTGGATCTTCACCGACATTTCCACGATGTTTTTGCTTAAACGAAGCCTCTTACAGCAAGAAGCAATATCATACTCTAACATCCCTTTACACCTGCCTTCCCAAGACATTTGTCATAGGCTATAAAGTTAGGCTCGTACCTTTTTAGATTTGGTATATGTTCAGGCAGACGCACTGGTTCAAGCTGCAGTGCTTTTTCATGCAGCCGGCTGTGTAGATTTATTAAACTATCTACATCAGTAACTCCATAGGATAGTGCAGCACGAATGGTCTCAACCGCTTTTTCAAAGCTGCTCCTTTGTGTCAGGTCGGCAATTGTTCTTAACACTTTCCCTTTTTCTTGCTTGCTTAAATCCTCCATATACTCTTTTATGGGCTGCGGCAACATATGATAAACACCTGTGTATTTCAACGCGCCCGGCCTTCGTGCCAACAGATTAAGATACGGCAACCACTGCATGCTTTGTTGCTTATAGTTACCGTAGAGCCTTTCATGACGCACTATTTCACGATGGCTTTCATCAAGGACTATTACATGAAAGGCAGTTAGCTTAACCAATACATACTGGTTTGCATATTTGGGTGCTACGGAGTATTCGTGTAAGCCATTGTTGAGTAGAAATTTGCCATAACCATTTGTCTTTAATGTTATGTATTTGCTTGTTTCTAAGGCTTCTTTAGGTAATTCTAAAAGGGCTTGGACATCCTCTTTGTGAAGCCCTTCAATGGTTCCCTCTTTACGGTAATGCTCTCTTTTTGCATCTTCTTCACATTGGATTAAGAGGTCTTTGTTAAATTCAGTTATTTTCTCAAACTTTGGTACCGGTACCAGCATGTTTCGTCTGTGATACCCGACTTTGTTTTCTACATTACCTTTTTCATGCCCGGCATCTAAGTTGCAAAAGGCAGCTTCAAACCGGTAATGTTCCATAAACCGCAGAAAATCATCTGTCAGTTCTCGGCCTCCACCTTTGATTACCTTGGTTACTATGGTGCTTGCATTGTCAAACCATATGCGTGGTGGTACACCGCCTATGTGCTTAAATATGGTTTTTAGGCCTTCGAATAGGCATTCTTGGTTTTCTCCTTTGAAAATTTGGAAATATCCTTTGTTGCTGTATGGAAATGATAGATTTAGGTATTTGCCTGTATATAGCTTGCCGTTTTCATAAAAGTCAGCATCTCCAAAGTCTACCTGGGCTTCTCCTGGTATATGTTCTAAGGGCAGAAAACTTTTCTTTTCACCGAATATTTCTTTTTTCTTCATTGCTACATATCCGGCAACGGTTCTGTAGGAGCAGTTAAAGTTATCCCCGTATTTCTTTACCAGCCGGTCGTATACTCGTTTTGCTGTGTGTCTTTGCTTACGCCTGGCTTTTTTGTCTTCGTTAAGCCAGGTATCAATGTCGGGTTTGTATGGATCTAATTTAGGATAAAAAGCTCCTTTCTTAATTTTTGGAGGTTCTGTATTCCAGTCGTCTTTATTTAGATATCCCCTTATTGTTTTACGGTCATGGCCGGTTTCTCTGGCAATTTGGCTAATATTTTTCCCTTCCTCAAAGTACATTTTTCTGATATCCTTTATTTGGGTCATTGATAGCATCCTCCATTCCCCCTTGTACTCGATTTGCTCTCAAATACAAG
>ENA-OWPA01000648-OWPA01000648.1-bioreactor-metagenome-genome-assembly--contig:-NODE-648-length-40210-cov-21.326988_pt1 | contig 40210 bp, 34 predicted proteins | sample MGYA00238139_ERZ651803 | MGnify/ENA primary metagenome ERZ651803 (study PRJEB26909, sample SAMN07631231) | bioreactor metagenome | isolation source: Switchgrass digestor | place: USA: Dartmouth... | reverse complement strand
AAATGCGCGAGTGGCTCAGGGGTGGAGCGTCGCCTTGCCAAGGCGAAGGTCGCGGGTTCGAATCCCGTCTCGCGCTTACTTGATTTTAGGGGGTTACAGCATTTTTGCTGTTTCCCTCTTTTCTCTTTTTCTAAAAAAATTTCTAAGTTTTTTAATAATAAATAGCAAGATTACATTTTTATAATTGGAATATGGCTAATAATGTAGCATGCCCGTATTCCCCCATGCAATATAGTTTTTTCCCACCTTTCCATCTTGTTCTGCCAAACGCCTGTATGTATCCGCTACGTCCACATCTTTTTTCAATCTTCCTATGTAATCCATAACCAACCATCCCCCTTAAATCGCAATAAAAAAATATTTAAAAGCTCCTAAAACCTGTAAAATATTATTCTTGCCGAATTGCAAACCGTATTTAAAACAATTTTCATAATTTCTTTTTATATTAAATATTATAAAACAGAAAATGCTTATGGTATAATTACCCGATAAATAAAACGGAGATTTATAAAGATGGACAGAACAACAATTAAAAACTTTACAGTCGGAAGCTTCATTTTTTCAGTAATTTCGCTTTTCATTCTGGCATTCGGAAAAATTGATTACAATATCTCGCTTCTTTTGCTGAACCGTAAAGCTTCATGGGCGGAATTTTTTTATGTCTTCGGTGAGCAGCCCGCCTACTGGGGATTGCTAATCGGTACCGTCATATTACTGTCTGCACATAAAAGCAAGAATAAAGCCGGTCAGATATGTTATTCGGCAGCCAGCCTGTTATTTTCATTTTTGTGCGTTTATCTGCTCATCATAATACCGACTCGTTACATATATGACCTTATGAACAGTCCGGTTCCAACCGATATGAAGGCAACTGTTGCCGCCGTTGCGGCGGTGATAAGCATATGCATAACGGTGATTGTTCCGCAATATGAAGCGAGATTAAAAAAGTTCAGGCTACAGGCCCTATTCTTAATAATGGTGATAATTACAGAAATGCTTCTTGTCGGTATAATGAAAGATATTTGGGGAAGGCCGAGAATGAGAAGCATTTCGGGATTTAAAGAATTTCGTTATTGGTACGAAATCGCCGGCCCTGCTGCCGGTCAGGAATATAAATCATTTCCTTCCGGCCATTCCGCCAAAAGTTTTACCATGATTGCCTTTTGTGTTTTTGTACCGCAGGGCAAAAAAATCCGGTTTCGTCTGTTCATTGCCTTTTCAGTCATATGGGGCATCCTTGTTGCCATATCCAGAGTGGTCCTTGGAGCGCACTTTTTAAGTGATGTAATTGCAGGATTCTTCGTCACTATGGCATGTATTTATTATTATTGCAACTTATTATTCAACGGTCATAAACGAGTATCATAATACTGTTGATCATACGTTTGAGTCATATATACAGCCTGGTCCACAATATTTGTATGTAATATCCTAATACCGTTGATCATATGTTTCAGTCATATGCACCTTTTTGTAAGCTAAATATTTATTCATATATTTTATGGTTATATAAACTATCGCAAAATTATGGTTTAATTTGATACATAATCCAATATTTATACGTTTTTTGATTTCTTTAATGAACTTTATCAAATTCTTTTTGCATCTTTCAATATAAAGTATTATGATTATAATAAGTTTGACAAAGGGAACAAACATATAAACCTGACAGCATTAAATTAAAGTATTACCTATAATTCAAATTATTACCTGTGAAGATTTAATTACCCATAATTCAAATTTTTTACCAGTGGAGATTTATTACCTATAATTTAATTTTTTACCAGTGGAGATTTATTATGAAAGAAATTAACAAAAAAGCAGAAACAATCAAGGAATATTTTTTCATCACAATCGGAGCCCTGTTAGTTACCCTGGGCGTGTACTACTTTAAGTTTCCTAACAACTTTTGCATCGGAGGCGTTACCGGTGTCGGAATTATACTGAGTAATATCCTTGGAGGAAAAATATCATCCGGTACAATTGTACTTGTTATAAATACCGTCCTTTTGATTATAGGATATATTGTATTCGGAAAAGATTTCGGAGTAAAAACCACATACGGAAGCCTAATACTTTCTGTGGGACTGAAAGTTTTGGAAATTGTAAACCCCATGGACCGTCCTTTCACCAATGAACCGGTAATCGAACTGTTCTTCGCGGTTGTCCTGCCCGGTGTCGGTGCCGCCATACTCTTCAATCTCGGCAGTTCAACGGGCGGTACGGATATCATAGCAATGATTTTAAAGAAGAAAACCAATATCAATATCGGACAAGCTTTACTTGCAACCGATATTATACTTACCCTTTTAACCTTCCCCATCTTCGGGATGCTGACAGGACTTCTTTCTCTTGCCGGACTGATAATGAAATCCGTAATAGTTGACAATATTGTTGAAGCCTTAAATCTGTGCAAATATTTTACCGTAATTTGTGACGATGCGGAAAGCATCTGCAAATTTATTATTAATGACTTAAACAGAAGCGCCACCGTCTATGACGCCAGAGGAGCATTTACGGATAAGAAAAAGAAAATAATACTTACGGTAATGTCCCGCCAGCAAGCCGTACAGCTCCAGCAATATATAAAAAAGAACCATCCAGAAGCCTTTATCTTAATTACGAACACAAGCGAAATAATCGGCCGTGGTTTCAGAGGGTATTTATAAAACATAATATTTGATAATATTTTTATTTATAATAAAAATCATATGCGCCATCAAGCACCCGCCAGTCATTAATATAACGGAGTTGCATATTTTTAATTTCTGTAAATTGCATAAAAATTAAAAAATTCGCCATGTTTGTCGCAACATGATATAATATAAATAATGTCAAATTAATTGCAAGGGATGAACTCTGTTATGAGACTCAAACGAGGTAACAACTCTGTACAGTTGACACAATCTGTTAAATATTCCTAAAGTACAGACAATATGTACCGACAAAGTTTCACTTGCGATATTCATGCACGGACATAACGCATTGCCAAAAAGGGGGCTTGCCACAAGCCCCCTTTTGTTATTATCCTATTAGCAGTTCATTTTCATTTCCGTATAAGAGAACATCCCGGGCAAATCCCAATATGGTGGCTGTATGGAAGGCATCGGACATAACAGCTGATTATTTTCATTATTCTTATATGCCGCATTTAATTCAATTAATCTTATGATTTTTTCATTTATACAGTCAAAAACTTTTTTACCGCCGTCATAAAGGGCCGGATCATTTATTTTAGCTTGTAAAAAGGCCATTGAAAGCATCGTGCCAAAGTTTATTCCATACTTAAAGACATATACGCGCAAGGAGGAAGTCTGATGCTATCAATGGCCGAAACAAGCATACTGAATATTTATCATCACAGCCTTATGATTAGAAAACGCAAATTGATAAACTATTCAACCTTATTTCCGCAATTTGTGCAGTAACTGTCACCCGCTCCCAGTTCTTTGCCACAGTTCGTGCAAAACCTTTTTTGACTGTAAACGTTTACACTCATCTCATATTTTGTACCGCATTCGCCACAATATATATCTCCCGGTTCCAGGTAAGATCCGCAATTCGGACATACCCTCGGCGCCGTAGAATATGAATTCAATATCGGTATTTTTTGGCTTTCACCTATTATTATAAATATTGACAAAATAATTAGTACCAAATTAAGTAATAAATTAAGATAAAACCCAAAACCTACATTTAAATATAAGAAATTATCCTCAGCTTTGGATTTTGCTTTCTGGATTATAATTATCAGAAGGGTTATATCAATTAGACCACTTACGGTACTGATAAGGCCCAATATCCTGTTATTTTTAATTATTATGCTTATAACAAAAACCACGACCGGAATAATTAAAAGCAGACCGCATACTATATAGGGCTTAACAATTTCCCTGCCATTATATGTATACCCCATGCTTAACCTTGCAGCGCTGAAATCAAATTTATGCCCCTGGCATGATACGGTGAACAACGGTACAAAAAACATCACCATCAAAAGTAATGTTACAACCTTCAGTATAATTTTAATATTGATACCTTTTTTATTACTTTCCATAATACTCTCCTTTTAATTGTATTTATATTTTACTACATTTTTTATATCCTGTCTTTATATTTTTAAAGTTATTCCAATTTCACCCCGCATTTTGTACAATATTTTGATTTTTTATCTATGTAACTATTACATACTGTACAATACTTTTTACCTAAAATATGCATTACTTTATCCTTAATAAGCCCAGGCGTTTTCTTACCTTCTGCATTTTCTTCCGCTTCTTTTTCCCTATATTTTAAATAACCCATGTATAACGTTACGGCAACCGCTGCAATAAATAAAATTATCAGCAGTATATATAACAGAAAGTAAAAATTGAATTTCGATGCCACCGCACTGCAATAGATTCTTCCGTTTTCGGATTTCATCGAAATTTTGTTATCTAATACACTTAACGCTCCGTCATCACCATTGTAATCCACGGAAGCCTTGTTGATTTTCTCTCCTCCGGTCAGCCGGGCTTCGTAATTAATCGGTATATTATAGCCGTTATCTCCGAAAAAGTCATTAAAGCGCAGATCTTCTTCAAATACGGAAGTCAGTGAAAATGCCGTCATCTTTCTCTGCTTTGCATAGCGTACAAAAGAATCCGGTGAATTAAAAATGGTCTGAAATCCGTTGTTTAATTCTTCTTTGGTACCGCTCTGTTTTAAAATTATTTTACAGCCGTTATCCCTAACGGCATATTCCATTTCTGCCAGTCCCTCTATTGCTTTATTAATGTTATCCTGCAGAAGCAATGCCTCATTTTCTTCAATCTTGTCGTTATATACCAGTTCGATATCCCTTTTTATCTTATCTGCTCCCTTTACCTGAGTAAACACATTGATTGCATCCGGAAAATAAGCAGCTTTTGTACTTACAACCAGTGTGGTTTGAGTAATATCCCGGTTATATACACAGATATAATCTGCGTAATCATCATTCCAACTGTCGTAGAATAAGGATGACCAACCCGATGAATCGTTTTCTTCAACAATCGGCTGACTGGATGAAGAAATAAAATACCGCAAATTGGCCTTTGCATAATCACCGGATACAAAATTGGACAAATCAATGGTTTCTTTAATCGCTTGTCCATGTTCCAGCATATTGGTGTCATATTTATAGATCTCGTTCTCTATTGCCGCTGCCTCCGAATGAAATACGCTTTTCATGGCCGAACTTAAACTGTCCAAATTATACCTTTGCATGGTAATTTTAAATAAGGTCTCGTTATTTTCACCATCCGTAACCCATTCCGTTACGGCATCGGAAGGTACCCCTTCTTCAAGAAAAGCGGTTATCTCCTCACCCTTCCGGTCCATGGTATACTGAGGAATATGGAATACCACCGTTCTGTCATATGTATTGTCATAATACGGTTTTGACAAAATATCTATGGATCCGAAAGGCAAATACTGTATATCCGATACATAAATTCTTTCGTAACTTGGATATTCATTTGATGAAAAAATGAATGTTGTATTGTCGGATTCAAATATGTCATTTTCATAAGAGGAACTTACGAAATTGTTGTCTATTAGCGCTCTGCTGAACCAGCCCAAAAGCTCTTTGCTGGTGAAGTTCTCTTCGTATAATATTCCCTGTGTAAGTAAGGTATCTCCTTTAAACACTTCAATTTCCCGGTCTTCTCCCAGAATGGCCGCCACTTTTTTCCTGTATGTATCTATGGAATCAAAACCCAGTTTGAATACACATATAAAACTCGATTCCGTTTCACTTATCTCATACGACAATTGCTCGGGACAGTTATCCTTTATCAATTCCTTTAGGTCATCAACGGTACCCGAAAAATAATCACGAAGGGTACTTTTGGCTATGCTTACTTCCATTACCCTGGTCCCGCTTAAATCATCCTCCAGTGTAACATCTGTTATTATATTTGCTCCGTTTCCGCATGCCGCTGTACATAACATTATGATAAAAACGGATATCATTAAATATAATCTTTTAATTATTTTTTTCATTACTACTCCCCATCCTCATTAATATTTGCTCGCTTGAGCTATCCTGCCCGTAAAAAAATTAAAAACCTTCGTCAATATACCATTTTCCGTCCAGCTTAATCATACTTATGGTTTCATAATCTTTATTTATCTCATTGTTTTCTTTATCTTCCGTTATAATATAACAGCTTACTTCCGCCGTATTTTTATCGCTGCCGTATTTAATGCTGTCTACAACAATTTCGGCCTTAACATTCTTTGATAAATCTTCATCAAGAAAGTCGTCCATAAACAAACTGACGCCTTCAAACAACAGACGCGACTCCGGAGCCAACAGTTTATTAATCCCCTTCCAATCACCTTTTTCCAGTGCCTTTGCATACCGATTTAAAGTTTTCTCCGGAGTGGATAAAAGAGACGGCACAAGCAAAGATACGCCGATAACCACTCCCACCGCTATCGCCAGTATCATTACCTTTGTGTTTGATTTTTTAAACATGTTTTCACCCCTTATAATTTATATAGTAAAATAATTCTGTTCAGCATTATTTTCCAATATGTCGCTTCATTCTACAAGTAATTATTATGTACTGTTTTAGATCCTGAAATTAATTATATGCTCACTCTGCAGAAATTAGCATGAATTTTGGATCCGCCTTAGATAATGGGTAGCCTTTTATTTTTTCAGCTTTGACCGCTCATTGATCATTCCGGCAGAATCAATAAAATAGGTGTGTTAAGACAACTTTCCGGACTAATGTGAAAAATTAAAAGACTAAAAACAACACATCCAGACATATATTACCATATATTTCAAAAATCGTAAACATGTCAATATTATTTCAATCTTAATCCGATATGTCAGATCTAAATCTGCGGGAGAATCTCATCCAATATTAAAAAATGAAAACTTTTAATATGCAGAAATTATAGCACCCAACTCTGATACAAAAGTTTTCCGATGGTTAACGGTAGACCTGAAACGTTCCGGTTACTGCATTAAGCATAATTTTTCATCAAAAATTTGTGTGATTTTTCCGTTAAAAATGCCCGAAAGATTGCTGCAAATCTTCGGGCATATTATCAGCCAAATGATATTGTATTATTACGGGAGAGCCCCGGCAAGCCGCATCCGATATATCTATCCTATATGCACTTGCCGGAGACCTCCATATTTATGCTATAAACAACCGTAGTATGCCATGCCGGGAAAGCAAGTATTCATCCCTTTTCAGATTATATACTGCATACTAAGACAATCCCAATCCGATTATAAAAAGCTTCCCATTTGGGTTTTGATTTCATCTTCATGATTCAGACATTTAAAAAATCTATTTATTAAAAAGCAATTGCTTAAAGGTATCTCCTCTTTCTTCAAAATTCCTGAAATGGCCGTAACTTGCCGATGCAGGGGAAAGCAGGCAGGCAGCCCCTTTTGAGGTCACTTCCTGCGCGGTTTGCGCAGCCTGCTCCAGATCGGAACAATAAACAATAATCTTATCATGGCAATCGGCTTCTTTTTTGAACAGTTCATAAAGCCGCTTGCCGGATTCATACATCAATAAAATATTTTTAATTTTGCTGTTCAGAAGAAACGATATTAAGTGGGTATAATCTATTCCCCTGTCCATACCGCCAAGAATAACGGTTTCCACATTATTTATGCTTTTTATGGCATTAATCGTGGATTCCACCGTAGTGGATATGGAATCGTCATAATATTCCACCCCGTGCTTTACGCCTATAAACTCCATACGGTGCTTAAGCGGCTGGAAGGATTGTAATAAGTATATAAACTGCTCATCCGAAACTCCGAAGCTCTTGCTGATTACATAAACGAAAGCACAATTCTTCAAATTATGTAATCCTCTTAATTTTACGTTTCCTATGCTGTCAAAAGACTTAAAGGGCAAAACATCCGTATTGATATAAAACAAACGGGATTTGACCTCGCCTTCGTTAAGAATAACGTCATCGCCGCAATATAAGGTGTCTGTGGAGCGCTGATGAAGAAAAATATTCTTTTTTGCCTTTTTATAATTTTCAAATGTTTTGTAATGATCAAGGTGGTCCTCGTAAATATTCAGAAGGACGGCTGTAGCCGGGGAATAATTGCAGTACTCAAGCTGGTGGCATGACAGCTCAAGAACTATAACCGTGTCCTTATCGATTTTATCAACCACATCAAAGACCGGAATTCCTATATTCCCCGCCAGTAAACTTTTAACGTTACTGCCGGACAAAACATGATAAAGCAGCGAGGATACGGTACTCTTTCCCTTTGTTCCCGTTATTCCTATCACCTGCCTGCTGTAAGCCGCCAAAAACACTTCGGTCTGTGAAGTGATTCTGCATTTGTACTCATGAATATCTTTAGGCAAAACTATGCCGGGGCTTTTAAAAACAATGTCATAAGAATCCATACAATCAAGGTAAGTATCACCTGAATAAATTACTGTGTCCCGATTAAATTTATAATTCGGCTTTTTTATGTCGGCAACATCAATTTTCTCGCAGACATTGAGCTTGTTTAATAAATTATATGTAGACTGCCCCTCTTTGCCGAAACCCAAAACCAGTACTTTTTTATCTTTAACAATATCGTTTAATAGCTCAATCATTGTCATATCTCCATATCTTTAAGTAAATTTAAAAAGTATTCGGGTATTAGATTATTATTATCAAAGCTATTGCAAAAATCATCAAGATTGAATTGCGGAATATCATCCATTTCACCGTAATATTCAAGGAGAGCCGGCAAAGGTAAACCTTTTTCTTTGTACTTTCTTAATAGGGCTTGCAATGCCGCATTAACCTCATTGTAACTACCGACACACTCAAAAGGTTTTTCCGGCATAATCCCTATCAGTTTATCAAATATAGGCTTAAGTTCAAATTTGTCCAGCAAATTCTCTCCGAATATTCCACGCATGCCGCTTTCGTCAAGGAAAGGAGAAAGAATGATATAGACAAATAAGCATTTGGCGCATTTATTGCACCAAATATCCTGTTTGCTTCCCGCATTGCAGCTTCTGAAAATCCCATGGTATTCCTTAAATTTGGAAAACATTTCAGCTATCTTAACCTCCGTAAAAGGCCTTAATAAACTGAAATAATGAACACCGGATCCGATATGCTCTTTCTCATAGTTCACAAAGTCGGACTCAAACTCAAAACTTTTTGAATATTGGTGATTTACATCCGAACCCAGGACCGTTGATTCATTTGCGCTGGATTCGTTAGAAAGGGCCACAAAAGGAATACCGTTTACAAATGCGGTCAGGACGGACGAAAACGCAACCATGGCCGAAAACGGTGTATGGCCGTTTAAAAATCCTTCCGCATTAAGTCTTAACATATTTTTATCAAGAGTCCTGGATGCAAAAATATATTTTTTTTCAGGGACGGATGACGCTTTAAGCGTATCTATGCAGGCTTTTCTCGGATTAATTACATATCCGAATCTTTCAGCTTTCCCTTCCAGTAAATTTATTGTAACCGCAGAATCTTTTCCTCCGCCTACCGGGATAAGTACCCTGGGAACGGTATTATCCGGTGCGGTTAAGGGATTTTTTATACATCCTATGTTTTTTACGGTAATGCCAGAAATTATTTCAAATTGATCGTCGCCAAAGTTAATTCCGTTGGTATAAAAAAATTCCCCGAGCCCTTTTATAAAAAGCTTTTTCCACCATTTAATCTGATCCGGAGAAAGATATCCACAATTAACCGTGATCCTGGGTGAACAGGTTAATTTCCAGTAACTGATAAGTTCAACCATACCCAGATTGAAAATCAGCAGTTTTATATCGTCATTATCTATCTTTACGTTTTCCGGTTTTTTAATTGACCAGCTAGGACTGAACCGTGAAAGTCCGGGAATCATGAAATTGAAGGTAATATCTACTGAAGTTTCATTTACGGTATATGTATAGTCATTATATATAAATTCCGGGTACTCGGTTCTTAATCTGTCAAACAGTTTTGATTTATCATTATCCATTTTTACCACCTGTTGTTTCACTGTTGATGCCATTAGGCCATATATGATGTCATGAACGTTTCAAACCTAAAATCCCCAATTCGCATTTGTTCAAAACATATATATTATAATATAATGACATACTATAAAGCAAACATTTCGATAATTTTATATTTAATTTACAGTTATTTTAAATATTTTAAGCGGAAGTCATTAGTGTTGCGGCTCATTTTTCGCTAAATTAGCACTTTTTATTATGTAAATATGTTATTTATTTCTGTATTTAATATTGTTTATACATAATAGATCTCTTAAAAATTATTTTAAAGATTCAGAATTTACAATCTTTATGTAAATGAACAGGTAATAGTATACTAATATTACACCGCTTGTTTCGATACAAAAAAAGGCTGTTCACACTAATCATATAGTGCGCCAGCCCCTTTTATTTAATAAATGCGAATTCGGTATGGTATCATATTACAGATATATCTAAAACCCCTAAAGATCCCTCTTTTTTATAGAATCATCGATAAAAATTTCTTTAAGATTATTATTGTTGATGACCCTTTTATAAACTCCGGTTACCTTATAGGTATATCCTTTGTAGGAAACCGTGCTGTTGATTACTATTTTCTTCAGATTGACATTCGCTCCGATTACAACTGCCTCTCCGTTTTTCTTTTTACCGGCATATTTGGTCACACGATACAAAATCCCGTCAGCAACAAACCGCATTACCTGATCATTGCCGGCCTCGACAATGTTGAAGTCCATGGGGCAGCCGTAATTGACTTCCTGATACGTACTGTTATTCCCGTAAATCGTCCAAAGAGAAGAACCGTAGGCGTTTACGCTTCCTTTGGGGACATAAATAACCGCCTGCCATGCCAGTATCCCGCCGTCATTATACCAGTTGCATATGGCTTCGGGAGCGGTCTTTCCCTTAAATGTAATACTTTCAACAGATTTTAGAATTCCAAGATAACCGACTTTACCTGTTACCGACTTCGGGAATGTAATCTTTTTAATTTTGTTATTGCCGTATTTTTCAGGTATTAAAGGCAATTCCGGATTATCGGGATCTGCGATGACAGCCGTAACGGTGTATTTTACTTTTTTGTAAGTGACCGTCTCGGGAATAGTCAAAGTATCCAAGGTTATACCGGGACGTGCCTGACACAAGGTCACGGTTTTCTTTGAAGGATCGGTAATCCTGTAGGTAAAAATGCCGTCATTAAATTTTGTTTCCGAAACGGTAACCTTTACCGCCTTATGCCTTCCAGATGTTCTTGTATATGCAATTACGTAAGTTGTTCCCGCTTTCTTCGGAGTTACGACTCCTTTATCCGACACCTCAACAATATCAGGATTGGCAGACAGCCAGTAAACCGTTTCGTTGGAACCCTTTGTTAGTTTTGCGGTTATTGTGGCGTTTTTATCAGTGGTAAGTTTGAGTTCTTCCTTATTAACCGTCAAATCCTTTGTTTTTACTATATCCTTGGCCGCAATTACGGAAACCCTGCTTCCGAGTATTTTCCCGAAAGCGGAAACTTCCGATTTATTCACTTTGACCGTTGTGCCTTTATTTATGGCTAAGGCCACCTTGTCAAGAGGCTTTTTATTAAGGAAAGTCACCAATTTGAAGGCATAAAGGGCTCTCTTTCCCACCTGCTTAACGGAATTAGGCAAAATTATACTTGCCTTATTATTGGGTAAATTATCAAAAGCATGGTCCGATATGGCGGTTACGCCTTCCGGAACATATACATATTTTAAGTTCGTCTCATTATTTTCATCGGTTATTATATAAGCCGGAATCACTTTGCATTTTTTGGACAGAAACAGGATTTCAACCCTGGAATCAAAAACCGCCCCTTCCATATCGGTAACACTGTCCGGTACCGCAATAACCCTTGCCCCGCATCCGACCAGGCTGAAACGGCGCAAGCCTGTGAGTTTATAGGTATATCCGTTATTACTCACCTTTTCAGGAAGTTTTATATAATCCTTTTTAAGCGCATGGGTTATACCGACAAGCTCCACCTTTCCGATCCCGTTCTTCGCTGACTTTGTAACCTTATAAATAAAACCGTCAACCGCGAAACAGCCGTATTCGATGTTCTTTTCGTCGGCGGATACAATGGTCGGTGTCAGTTCTATATCCTGCTCATACAGATCACTTACGACATAGTAATGTATATACAGTTTAATTACTTTTGAATAGACGCTTTCCGTGCCCTCCGGTACTATAAATAGAAAGTCTTTAATGTCCCTGTTGAATAAATATACCGAAACCTCCTTCGGCGCAACTTTCCCGTAAAATTCAACAGTATCCAGATTTTTAAAGGCATAACTTAGATTCTGCAATACACCGGTAAAATTATCGTCAACATTTATTTTTCTTACGCTGTTGTAAAAACCGTCATAATTTACATTCGTATAGTAATCCCAAAGAATATCAACCAAACCAACCGTATATTCTTTGCCATTTATAACGGCTTTTCCTGGTATATCAAGTTCCTTCATCTTTTCGGTCGTTTCTATACCAATCAGTTGAACCGATTTTTTTCCTTCGTCGATAATACGATAACGGTATATGCCGTCGCTGTAGATAACATAATCATCTGCATAGGCTTCTTTGCCGTGTGAAAAAATCAGACATAAAGCAAGGAAAATCACTACGGCTGTACAATAAAAAATACCTTTCTTGGCAATAAAATAATTCGCTTTGATTGTCATATCGGGCCTCCATTCGTAAAACAGGCATCTTCTTCATATAAATACATTTTATGTATTTTATATTTTGTTTGTATGGCAAATTATTGTCATATATAAGTCAGTTCTGAATCAAATAAAATAATATAATGCCACCCATCCGAAACCTAAAAAAATGCCGGGCACAGGCATGATATTAATTGACACTGCTGCCGTTAGATGCTAATATCACTTATAAAATTTGAATAATATTATTTTCATACCTCCGTTGAAAGAATAATTACTTCTTTTTATATCGAAGGGAAGTGATAGAATGGGACATACAGACGATGTCTTTATGGATTTTGATTATGATCGTTTTATTTGTTCTATTAAAAAATAATATTGAGGTGGAAAAGATGGAATTAATAAACGGTATAATCAAAAATCCAAATGTGGAGCCCGAAGATATAATAAATTATATCGGCAAAAGAATCACTGTCCATGGAAGTATATATAAGATTAGGAAAATGAGCGGATTTGCTTTTGTGCTGCTTCGGACCAAAAGAACAGTGATCCAGTGTATATACAGCGAAGAGTTTTCTAATTTTAAACTTGACATGCTGAAAGAAGAAAGCTGCGTAATACTGACTGCTGATGTTATTAAGGAAGAACGTTCAAGAACCGGCTGGGAATTGCGGATGATAGATGTGGAAATTATATCCGAGCCTGTGGCGGAAAGCCCCATTGTTATCAATAATAAAGAAGTCAATACCTCCCTGGAAAATTTACTGGATTACCGTCCCATAACCTTAAGAAATCAAAAAGAAAGAGCCATATTCAAACTCCAGGAGGGTATTTGTAACGGTTTCCGGAAATTCCTTTTGGAGCAAAAATTTACGGAGATCCACTCTCCCAAAATTGTATTTGCCGGAGCGGAAGGCGGGGCAAATATCTTTCACCTGAATTATTTCAACAAGGACGCCTATCTTACCCAGAGCCCACAGTTTTACAAACAGATGATGGTCGGAGTTTTTGAACGGGTATTTGAAATAGGGCCTGTATTCCGGGCTGAAAAACATGATACTTCCAGACATCTCAACGAGTATACCAGTGTCGATTTCGAAATGGGATATATCGAAAGTTTCAAAGATATCATGCAGATGGAAACGATGATGCTTAAGCATACTCTGGCAGAGTTAAAAGAAAACTATTCTTATGAGCTGGAATTATTAAATGTAAAATTGCCGGATATAACAGCCATTCCGTCAATCAGGTTTAAGGAAGCAAAAGAACTGATATCCAGGGAATATAAGAGAGAAATCAGGGACTTCGATGATTTTGAACCTGAGGAAGAAAAACTGCTTTATGAAATAATCAAAAAGGAAACCGGTTCCGAGTTCGTCTTTGTAACCCATTATCCGAGTAAAAAGCGGCCTTTCTATACCATGGACGATAAAACCAACCCGGATGAAACTCTAAGCTTCGATTTACTGTTTCGCGGGCTTGAAATTACGACCGGCGGTCAAAGAATTCATGATTATAATGAACAAATTCAAAAAATGAGACAGCGCAATATGAATATCGTACTGTTTGAAAGTTATTTAATGATCCATAAGTATGGCATGCCGCCTCACGGAGGACTGGGAATGGGACTGGAACGTTTTACCAGTAAGCTTCTTAATCAGGACAATGTCAGATTCTCAACATTATTCCCTAGAGATATAAACCGTCTGACTCCGTAAAATATTCATAAAGAAGTTTATAAAATAAATACCGGCATTTATTGAACAATTGACCCTTGTATAAAAATGGATCTTATTATTTTAATAAATATATTTTGTCAATTATGCCTGATAATCTTTTTATTATAAAGAACCGCAATATAATTCAGACTCATAAAGAGCGGCTGACAGCTTAATAAAGCTACTGATTTATAAAAAAGCTCCCTTTTGAGACGGGCCTGAAAATTTATTCTGTATGAAATTCATAAACTACAGAATAAAACATTAGGACCGCCTCGCAGGGAGCATTTTATATTAATTCAAAATTAAGTATTCAGTTCAATATTAAATAAAAATATTGCTGATAGTTTATGAAACAATATACTTCCGTCTTCTTCGCAAAAAAACATCTTGCTATCCGCTGGTTTTCAAAAATGCAAATCCGCCCCATCTTGTGTCATATTAAGCCAGATCAATAGGCTGAGGATATTTATAAATATCCCCGCGATAATTTCTCATGACGACTTCTTTGTCATCCAGCTTTATGACATATTCCGGATTTATAGGAATCTTGCCGCCGCCGTTAGGTGCGTCAATGACATACTTGGGAACCGCAAATCCTGAAATATATCCGGTCAGATTCTGCATGATGTCTATTCCCGTTTCCACTCTGGTCCGAAAATGTCCCAGGCCCTGGCTTAAATCGCACTGGTAGATATAATAGGGACGAACCCTTATCTTTACCAGCTTGGTCAAGAGTTCCCTCATGGTCTCAACATTGTCGTTAATTCCCCTCAGAAGTACACTCTGATTGCCTAAGGGGATACCCGCATCGACAATGTCGCCGCAGGCTTTTATTGAATATGGAGTCAGCTCCTTCGGATGGTTAAAATGAGTGTTAATCCATATAGGCTGGTATTTTTTCAGCATGGACAAAAGCTCAGGGGTGATCCTCATGGGCATGACAACCGGAACCCGGGTACCGATTCTCACTACCTCCACATGATCGATTGCCCGTACTTTCGATATAATCTTTTCCAGTCTTTCGTCGCCTAATGTAAACGGATCTCCTCCGGATATCAGTACGTCACGAATCTGTTTGTTTTTGTCGATATAACAAACAGCTTCATCAATTTCTGCATCGCTTATGGCTTCATCTTCCTCGCCCACCATGCGTCTTCTGGTACAGTGTCTGCAATACATGGAACACATACGGGTTACAAGAAAGAGTACCCGATCCGGGTAACGGTGTACAATATTCTTAACCGGGCTTGATCCTTCTTCGTTAAGAGGATCGGCCATTTCATACGGAAGTATCCTGGTCTCATTTATGGTCGGTACAGCCTGCCTCCGTATGGGACAATTGGGATCGTCTTTATCCATTAACGAAGCATAATACGGGGTAATTGCCATACGAAATACATGCAGGCAATCTTCTATCTCTTTCTTTTCTTTATCACTGATGTGAATAACTTTTGCCAATTCTTCAACAGTGGTTATTCTGTTTCGAAACTGCCATTTCCAATCCATCCAGTCGCTACAGTGGGGCACATCCTCGTTAATTTTCTGCGAGCTTTCCTTCATTGATATTCCATCTGCCTTTCATAACTGATTTTTTATAAAATAAATTCTTAATATGATGCAGAAAATTACAAACCGTATCTTTTAAGTGCGTTTCTGAATATCGCACGCACCAAATCTTCATATTTTACTCCGTTGAATTCGGCTATCATAGGATAATCACTGTAACCGGGAGCAAGACCCGGAAGGGGATTGATTTCTATAAAATAAATCTGTCCGTCCTCAGACATACGAAAATCAACCCTGGCGAAATCCACGCAGTTTAATGCCTCATATACTTTCCTGGCTGTACGCATCATTTTTGCTTCGGTTTCTTTATCGAGTTTTGCCGGGCATTCATAACTTACATACTCTTTGTAATTTTTCTTTACGTTATAGCTGTAAATATTTAATTTACTCTTTCTGTTATGGAATACAATTTCCATAGGAGGAAATACCTTAAGCTCATCGCCGTTTCCCAGGATACCTACCGTAAACTCCCTGCCTTCGATATATTCCTCCACAAGCATATCTTCTTTATACAGATTCATATTGGCTTCTATAAGATTATTCAGTTCTTCCTGATTTGATACAACGGCTCCATCAGAAATACCCTTACTGGAACCTTCTGCATTCGGTTTTACAATTACGGGGAATTTTACAGAAGGGTTTAATTTTGCGTGATTCTTAGAAATCACCTGATATTTTGGTGTTTTTATATGATATGTTGTTAAGATACGCTTTGTCAAAGCCTTATCCAATGCAATGCATAAGGTAGTTTCATCGGATCCGGTAAACGGAATCCTAAACATGTTCAGTATGGCCGGAACCTGTGCCTCTCTTCCTCTGCCTCCTATGCCTTCGGCTATATTAAATACAATATCCGGTCGAAATTCTTTCAGCTTTGACGGTAGATCTTCGGTTGCCTCAAGCAAGGTTACCTGACAATTTTCTTTCTCAAGAGCCTTCTTAATCGCATAAACAGTATCTTCACTGTCATATTCCGCTTCTTCGTCCTCAACCTCGGAAACAGTATTGTGCTTAAGATTATAGGTCAAACCTACTCTTAGCGGACATGAAGCATTATCATCCATACCTTTTTCCATTTTCTGTCCCACTTTCCTTTTTATATTTATTTTGTTTTGATTTTGTTTGCTAAGAGTGTAGTACCATCGTATTCCATTGTCAATAATAAAATTGACCAATAATTTTATATATATTGCACAAAATATATATATTTCTTTAGTGTATATTTTACGACATCAAATGAAGACGATCTTTAAAGACTATAAAAATAAAAACATGACAAAATAATATTGATATTAAATTGAAGGAGTTAGTTTATGGACTTTCTTTTGAATTTAAACCGCCCTTTATTATATTTAATAATATTTGCAGCAAAAGTCGTTGAACTTTCCATCTCAACGATTCGCCTTGTATACGTCAACAAAGGTGAAGGGGTAAAAGGAGCTGTTCTCGGCTTTATAGAAATATTGATTTGGTTATTGGTAGTGTGTTCGGTTCTTAATAATATAACGGAGGATCCATTTAAAATAGTTGCTTATGCCGCCGGTTATTCACTGGGCGTTTATCTGGGAGTATTAATAGAATCAAAGGTCGCCATAGGTCTTGCGTCTGTTCAGGTTGTTGTAGACGCGGAATATGGCAATATCCTTGCCGACAAAATGCGGGACAATGCATTCGGCGTAACAATCATAGAAGGTAAAGGCAAAAACGGCAGTTCAAAGAATCTTTTGTTTATCCAGCTTAAAAGAAAGAAAATACCGTTTGCCATTAAGCTTATAAAAGAAACCATTCCCAATGCCTATATAAGCATTAATGATGTCAAATCAATTTTTGGCGGATTCATTAAAAAATGATCCGCCAAATATCCGATAACCATGAACGTTTATATCTGTTCAGTTTCCTTATATCTGTTCAATTTCCTTTATATCTGTTCAGTTTGCTTATTTGTTCAGTTTCCTTATCTGTTAAATTTCCTTTATATCTGTTTCTTTTACCTTATATCAGTTACCTTATCGGTTTTTCTATTTAATTCCTATTCAAATAACTTTTTTAAATTTAATTTATTAAATTGCCTAGAATAATATTTTTTATGGATTATCTTGTTTTTATCAAGTTTCTTCAATTGAAATCCCGATAATTTCCCTTATGGGGATTTCGGTGCCGTTCTGTAATATTATTTTCTTCTTATATTCGTCAATCTTCTTGACATTGCCTGTGACGGTAATATATCGGCCGCCGTCTTTTCTTATGTCCGGCACAAAGTAAGTGAGCATGACAAAAGGATTTTTGTCCGCCTTGCTGCGCAAAAGCCGCAGCTTCTCATCAAGCATGGCAACGGTATCCACATCAAGCTCTATACGCCCATCGACAAACCTTTCCGTTTCATTTACGGCATCATCATATCCCGTCAGGGCAGCAAAAGGGGAAAATTGAGCCGCCCGGTCAATAAGCGGCATCCGGGGACGGGTCGGCGATTCATGATGCGGCAGATTAATAATATCATCATAACGATGCTCGTCATCCGGATTATAGTTTCCCTTATTCACCTTTTCTTCCTCCTCATGTTTCGTATCTTAATCAGGCTTTATGGCCGCCGATTTGCTCATTTCTCTCTTTGGCCGTAGCCCCTTCCAATAAACTCATGCCTTTAATGACGGCATTCCTCCCGAAGCGTTTCTGAATATTTAAAACGGCTTTCTGCATCTTTTTCTCTTTTTCAAACAGCATTTCTTCCTGCTGCCGTTTTTTCTGCAAGGCAGAATAATCGGTAAACAGATCCAGCTGTTCATAAGTTTCTTTGCTTTCTGCGTTTCTTTCATCTGTCAGCCGGCAGGCCGCAACGGTTAATCTTCTTATCAAAAGGTTTTTATCGACAATACGGTCATATAAATCCATAACTGCATCTGTAATCAGCCGGGTGGACGATGTATACCTGCCGATATTGGCCGTCCCGTGGGCATGTTTCGGAACCCTCCTGCCGTAATGATCTATGGTTACCTCTCCCCTGTAAGCCTTCGCCCTTTCTGGATTGGCGAGATTTTCAACATCATACCCTACGGTAAGCACCATCTGATCGGTAACCAGGCCCTTATCCACCAGATCAAGCACCAGTTGTTCCGTCATTTCGCGAACAACCACCCTTGCCTTATGAAAATCATAAGGCATATGAAGCACCTGACCGGAACTTAAACTGTTGCTTTCCGGCTTATAAGCCTTAATATGCTCAATGGTACAGGGTTCCCATCCCCAGGCGTGATCTATCAGCAACTCGGCGTTAACTCCAAACAATTTGTACAAAAGATCCTCATTATGATAGTCGCTTGCCTTGCCTGTTGAGCAGCGGGCTATATCTCCCATGGTATACATTCCGTGCTCTTCAAGTTTTTTTGCGTATCCTTTGCCCACCCTCCAGAAATCGGTAAGCGGCCGATGGGTCCATAACTTTCTTCTGTAAGCCATTTCATCCAGTTCCGCGATCCGCACTCCGTCCCTGTCTTCGGGAATTTTCTTTGCCAATATATCCAAGGCAACTTTACATAGATACAGATTCGTTCCGATTCCCGCCGTGGCCGTAATACCCGTATTATCACGCACATCCAGTATTATTTTCTTTGTCAGTTCCCTGGCGGTCGTTTTGTAGAAATCCAGATAATCGGTCACATCCATGAAAACTTCATCTATGGAATAAACATGGATGTCTTCTGGAGCTATATACTTCAGATATATTTCATATATTTTGGTACTGTATTCCATATAGTAAGCCATTCGAGGAACGGCAGTAATATAATCGATTGCCAGTTCCGGTTTTTCTTTAAGTTCAACGGCATTATACGAAGAGCCCGTAAATCTTTTATTCGGAGCATTTAACACCCGTTTGGCATTAAGTTCACGAACCTTGCTCACCACCTCGAATAATCTGGCCCTGCCGGGTATCCCGTATGCTTTTAAGGGAGGGGTTACCGCCAGGCATATGGTCTTTTCCGTCCGGCTCGCATCCGCCACAACAAGATTGGTTGTCAGCGGATCCAGCCCCCGCTCGACACACTCCACGGAGGCATAAAATGACTTTAAGTCGATAGCCACATATATTCTGTTTTTACCGGCCAAATCTACCGCCTCCTTATTTTGCAATTACGGATGAATTTCTAGGTTCTCTGTTTTACATTTCAATCGGGTTTCTGTTATGTATTGTATTGTAAATAATATCTCACGAATTTTCAATGTCCGGGCTATAACCGTGCAGTGCCGAATTTCCTGAAAGCCTTGTCAGTGTTTTTACGTTAAACTTAAAGATTATAACGATCTGTCATTCTCTTTTCCGTATTCTGAATTCTATTCTTTACCATGCAACCTCAGACATATAATAAATAAATTTTATTTTGTAATTTATCAGAAGTCATCTGTCTATAAGTTGACAAAATATAATAGCACTCATAAAATCGTTTTTATAAAATAATTCAAAGGAGTAATTTCTATGGAAAAGATGTCAGACTTCTTTGCGGCCAGGGTGGAAGGATATGATGAACACATGCTTACCGAAGTTGCGGGATGTAAGGAAGGTTATGCCGAAATGGCAAGACTGGTTCCCATCTCCTGTAAAACCCTCCTTGACCTGGGCTGCGGAACAGGTCTTGAACTGGACGAAATATTTAAAAAACTGCCTGACCTTGATGTAACAGGAATTGATTTAACACAGGCCATGCTCGATAAATTAAAACAGAAACATCCCGATAAATCCCTGAATCTTATATGCGGCAGTTATTTTGATGTTCCATTCGGTTCTGAAAAATATGACTGTGCGGTTTCTTTTCAGACGTTGCATCATTTTTCAAAGGAATTAAAATCGGAACTATATAAAAAAATATACCGTGCCCTTACCCATGGCGGATTATATATCGAATGTGATTACATGGTGGAAAACCAGGAAGAGGAAGACTACTATTTTACAGAATATGAACGGATACGCAGGGAATTAAACCTCAGGGAATCGGAATTCTATCATTACGATACCCCGTGTACCGTTGAAAATCAAATTAACTTGTTAAAAAATGCCTGCTTCAGGAATGTCGAAAAGGTATTCCGGATGGAGAATACAACCATATTGGTTGCATGCAAATAAGTCTGATATTTTAACTTATCGTCTAATTAAGTTTTGCCGGGTAGTCATAGGTAATGTCATAATTTCTATTCTTTGGAAAAAGCAAAGGCTAGGCAGACATATTGACTGATTTCTTAATTTTCTTTAATTTTCCAAAGTATGGGCGTGAGAATACGGCAGAAACCGATGTTTGTAATACAAGGCATATTATCAGGCCTGAAATTCTGTTTTTAAAATGTACATAAGAAGCGATGCCTATTAATGAAGTTGCTATCGTGAGGATTACGGTTATTTTCAACGTACTAATCCTTACGATTTTTCTCTTATCAGGCGACAATTTTTCAATGTCTTCTTTTTTAAGATAGTGCAGGTCTATATCCCCTTTCATGTTTTTAAATGACTTGATAAACAGAACGGAATATAACACGATCCCTGTCGTAAATATTATCTCGGGTATAATAAGAAACTCATATAGAGTCATTCGGAAAATCACCTCTTTAATACATTAATATCAGGCAAAAATTCATTCCATTATTTATAATATTATAACAGATATTGTATGACAATGGATTGAATTTTGCTTAAAATTCAGGCCCGGATTCAACAAACCTCATTAGTATTTCGGCATATTTTTCCTTTCTCCTGTCACAGTTTATCTTATCGCCGCGAAATTTCGGACAACCTCCGGCACAATAGAATTTGGCAATACAGGACGTACATTTGTCTATATTGAGAACATTATTATCCTTATATAATCTGCCCATAAGTTCTTCATTCATTATTAATTTTTTATCTTTGTAAATGCCTATAACATAATCATCCGAATCTCTGCCGTTGCAGCATGCAACTTTATTGTCAAACCGGCAGAACCAGCTTGTCATATCCATATATCCGCATCCGTACAAATACTTTATATCCGGTGCTTTTCCCGGCATGCAATCTATTATTCCAATTCTGCCGTCAGCTATTTCCGTAACTTTTTTAATAAAACTCTTCCACTCTGAAACCGGTATCCTTTTTATCCCGTTCATGACCGCACTGCCTGTATATATTACAGGGCTCATCTTAACCGTTATTCCGGGAAATTCTTTGATAAAAAATTCAGTTAATTTTTCATAATGCTCAATACTGTCTTCTGTCACGACACATGAAATTTGCCTGAGCCTTTTTGCCCTGTACAGCTCCCCGGCATTGGCAATCACACGCTCAAAAACCGGCATGCCATTCTTATGTATCCGGTACTTCTCATATATTTCCTTGTACCCGTCCACCGACACAATAATGTCGTCTGCGGCTTCCATAACCCTCGGAAGCAGTCCCGTGTCCCATACGGCATTGGTTGTGATCCGCACTGTCGGGACAAGTCCGTTTTTTATACAAGTCTCTCTGAAAAATCCGGCTATCCTTTCCATACTGTCCAGTTCCAGAACAGGTTCACCGCCAAAGTCAAAGGACAAAAGGATCTTTTTTATTTCTTTTCTTTTTTTATTTACATAATCCATGTAAGCAGTTATCACGCTGAATGCAAATCCTGTATCTGTTTTTTCGGATTCACCGTTCATATAATCGGCTTCGCTGCAGTATAAACATTTCATGTTACATTTATTGGACAGTGGTATGTTTATTCCCCCCAATGATTTATCCTTATCGGATAAAGGAATTCTCTTTACCGCCCCTGTTTCATTATTGGTTATCAAAATATCATTATCAAGCAGTTCCAGCCTGTAATTCCCGTATTGATATACTATCATGGTCCCTCCGGTTAATAAAAAAAGTGCTGTGCCTTTGATATATTTTATCCAACTGATAATCTGAAAGTATTTCTGTTTCATCAAAATGAGTCTTACTTACAGAAATCCCCAGAGTAACTTATAAGGCATTAGGCAGTAATTTACACATGATATTGTACATCCCTGCCATTTTACCCATCATAAATTCCTGAAAAGTTTATAATCAAAAAGCCGGTCGTTACCGGCCGGCTCCGTTATCATTTATTAACTACTGACAGCAACTTGCAAAGCATTCGGAACAGCTTCCTTTGCCTTCGCCACCGTTACAACAGCTGTCGCAATCGCATGATCTTAAATCAATTGCTTTTTTGTATGCTTCAAATCGTTTCAAACTCAACCCCTTTAATTTTGCCTTTTCTTCAGGTGTAATGGAATAATGCGACAACACTTCATCCATTGATGCGAAAAATTTTTCGGCAAATGACAAATCCAAGCTGATCTTCCCCAACAATAAACGATAATCTCTTGATAATACGTTCTCCATGTATTCCTCCTGTGCATTATAAATCTAACGAATATTTTATAGGATTAGGAATACGATTTTGCATTACACACTCCACATAGTAGCAAACATACGCAACTTCCTTAGCCCCAATATTCATCGACATAATTCTAACATATTCGTCAGGGTTTGAAAAGAAATTCTTTCTTTCATTTTTATCTCCAAGCAATGTACCTATAAGCAGCAGAACCTCTTCATTCTCAATAAAATCATTATAATCGGCACCATATTGATTATGCAGCATGGACCTGACTATATCCGCCTCTTCCTGTTTGGTTGTATTTAGTGACACAACCGGCCAGTCTTTTTCCTCCACCTTTCTGTTTAATAAATCTTTGAAGCAAAGGGGATTGTCACTGAAGGGATCTTCCGAATAACCGTATGTTACGGCGGGACAGCCCCTGCAGGATTTGAAAAAGCGGCATTTGCCGCAGGTTTCAAAACTTTCTGCCCGTCTGAATTTCTTTAGCAAATCATTGGCAAGAAATATGTCTTCCATCTTCTGTTCGGGCATTTTACCTATTATAGTCGGGAACCGGCGGCATGCGGCCACGGAACCGTCGGCCAGAATCGTATAGCAGGTAAATCCCACATAACATCCTCCCGTAGCGGCAAAATCGTCTGTGTCATAAGGATAAAAATTATCGTTTTCATAATGAATAAGCTGAAAAAATTTTGATTTTTCCGATACTCTCATAGGATTGCCGGCCGCCCGGAGTTTTTTCTTCTCGGCAAGATACAGTTCAAAATATTTCTTAACATCCTCTTTTGACAGCCTGTCGGATATATCCCTGGCATTACCCACTCCGCAAACCAGGTCAAAGGCAAAACCTTTAGCTTTCGTATTGTAAGCCAGATAATTCATTAACGGTACCAACTCATCCTTATTTTCTGCGGTCAGGGTAAACATAATCGTACCGGTAATGCCATATTCGTCCAGTATTTCCAGGGCTTTAACTGTAAGATCAAAACTGCCCTTCCCCCGATAAAAATCATGGGTTTCTTTAAGGCCGTCCAGGCTCATTTGCATCTGAATTACGCCTACTTCTTTGAAAAATTCCAGAACCTCGGGTGTTAATGTCTCCGGATTTCCCATGACGTATATTCTTTTATTCCTTCTTTTTAGTTCTTCAAACAGTTTCTTATAATCCTGATTTAGGACCGGATCTCCGCCGGTGATAAAAAAGTCCTTAACCCTGAACCCCCATTTATTTTCGAAATCTTCTATGTCATTAAGGATTTCAACCATTTTTTTAAAGTCCAATTCATTGTCGATCTCGGTTCGGTATCTTTCACTTTCAAACATATAGCAATGCCTGCATCTTTTCATGCACCTCGAAGTTATATGCCATTGCACGGATAATGAAGCTTTCGCATCCCTGTTCAAATCATTCACTCCTCAACAGTAATAATTCTTTCGGCTATATAGTCTTTAAAAATATCTTCTCCCATTATATTTTCAGGTTCCCTTATATTTTCCGAAGAACTCCCGATATACGGAAATTCAACCCTGTCCGGTAATTCTCTGATAAAGGGCAGGTCTTCCCCGTAAAGCCTTGACAATGCATTTGCATATGCATATTTTAAGAAGTCTTCACAATAGTCCGCCTTTCTGAACATATCGCCGTTGCCTGACAGCAGTTTAACGGTGGGGCAGCCTCCGCAGCAATGATATCTGAATACGCAGTCATTACATCCGCTGATATTTTCAACTGTGAATTTTTTCAGATATGCCTGTTTTTCCGGATCCCTGTAAAGCACTCCGTTTTCATAGGTCCCTGCCTTAAATGCTTCTTTTACTTTGTCGTCGGGAATACACATATTACTTCTGTGGCAGGCAAGTACGTTTCCGTCGGGATAAATAACGTTGCGAACCGACAGGTTGCAGAACCTGTCCGACGGTTTGTTTTTATAAAGCGGCGTGGTCATATTTTTCTCAAAAAGGCTATACTTTTTAAGCTCATAATATTTCTCGAGAAATTCCCCGAAGGAAATATAAAGCGGATCCTCTTTATCCACCATGCAGGGCTGGTACAGGCGTCCGCAGGCAGGAAAATTCATCGAAAAGAAATCGTCTATTTCCTTCAAATGATCTATCGTCAATCTTGTTACCGTAACCTTGAACGATAGGTATGTACCCGACCTGTAAACTTCGGACGCATTGTCAAAAATAATATCATATACTTCATCTCCGGCTTTGGGCCTGCGCTGCCTTAAAAACAATTCCTTAGGCCCGTCCAGGGAAAAATAGACAAAATTAAAATGAGCGGCTAAGTACTTAGCCTGCTCAGCTTTCATTACACCGTTGGTAACAATCGCTTTATAGCAAACAATGTCAGTACATTTTTCCAGTCGCTGCGCCGTATCAATGGCTTTTTCGACCGCCGGCCAGTTCATGGTCGGCTCTCCGCCGAATAAGGAAAACGATATAATCCTTTTTCCGCTTTTTTGGGCTTCATCAAACATATTGATTATGCCCTTTTCAACTTCCTCGGGCCTTAAAACCATCGTATTTTTATGTTCTCCCTCAAAACAGTAGGAACATTTGAGATTACAGGCGCCGGTCAGGACAAATACTCTTTTTATCCGATCTTTCCTGGTATAACTTGAATGAAATAACGGTTTTTCCCTGCTTATTATTCCCGCCGGCAACTTGATTTGTGAGCCGTCAGCTGCTATCCCTTCTTTTATCGAAAATATTTTGTCCATGCTAGGAATGATACCGAAATACCTGCCGTCATACCTGAAGTATTCAATATTATGAATATATCCGTCCATTAGGCTCTCCTCAGTCAATCATATGTATTGTATATTATATTACATATAATAAAACTGAAAAAGTGCTAAAATTGTTCAAAATTAGCAGATTTCCTTATTTCATTTGACTTACCGTCCCAGTAAATGTATAATTAGAAATTACAAATTATAAATATTCGGAGTTTGGTTATGGAACATAAATGGCAAAAGGAATTTGCATATGGCCTGAAACGGGGACTTCCGATTGCTTTGGGATATGTCCCTGTTTCATTTACCTTTGGGCTGATGGCTGTCTCGGGAGGGATACCTGCATGGATGGCTGTTTTTATTTCGCTTTCCAATCTGACCTCCGCCGGGCAGTTCGCAGGCACAAACCTGATAATAAACGGGGCAGGCTTTCCGGAAATTACATTAACGACATTTATAATCAACATCCGTTACCTGTTAATGTCTTTATCGCTGACACAGCGTCTGGATCGGAAGATGAATCTGCCGAAACGCCTGCTAATCAGTTACGGAGTTACCGATGAGATATTTTCCGTAGCCTCCATGGAACAGGGAGTTCTTACTTTTCCATATCTTGCAGGTCTTATCACCGGTCCGGTATTCGGCTGGACATCTGGCACCGCCCTGGGAGCCGTTATCAGTTCCGCCCTGCCTGAAAGCCTAAGCAATGCCATGGGTATAGCTTTATACGGCATGTTTATCGCCATTATACTTCCGGCGGCTAAGAAATCAAAACAGGTTACCATAATAATCGCCATATCCGTAGCTGTTGTTTGTATATTAAGATACGTTCCCGCATTCAGGTTCATATCTTCGGGTTTCCGGACCATTATTGCCACAATTATCGGTGCCGGAATCGGTGCATTACTATACCCGGTTGAGAAAAATCCAACATCGGACAATAGCTAAGAGACATAATAATTGCAAGGAGACACAGAAATGGATATAAGATATGCATTTATATCGGTAATTCTTATGGCAATCGTAACCTATATTCCCAGGGTTCTTCCGATAGTCATATTCAGAAAAGAAATCAAGTCCAGATACATAAAATCCTTCCTGCATTACGTTCCCTTTGCCGTACTGGGAGCACTGACCTTCCCTGACATTTTTTATTCCACCGGAAACATAGCCACAGCCATATGCGGGACCGCCGTCGCCCTGATCCTTGCGTACAGGGGCAAAAGCCTGATGACGGTCGCCGTCGGGGCAATCGTTACGGTATATCTTGTGGGACTTATATGTTGACATAATTGGTGTCAGGTACTGTAAACAAATTGTGAACGAAATCGTTCACAATTTGTTTACAGTACCTGACACCGTCAAAATTACAGCATAAATTTTTCGATGACCTTTGCCACCCCGTCCTCCGTATTCGCAGCAGTAACATAATCCGCTGCGGCTTTAACTTCTTCGGTGGCATTACCCATGGCCACACCCAGTCCTGCATATTTTATCATAGCGATATCATTTCCTGCGTCACCGATACATATGACTTCCTCGGGTTTTATGCCCAATTCATTTGCGATAATTGATACTCCGACACCTTTGTTGACATTCTTATCCAAAAATTCCAAAAATATCGGGGCGCTTCTGAGTATTGAATATTTTTCCTTCACCCACCCGGGCAGAAGCGGTATAACCGAATCCAGTTTTTCAGGCTCGTCAACGAACATGACCTTTATTATATTGGTTGAAGGATCCACCTCATCAACCGGCCCTTCAATAATGGGAATATGATTAAAAGCCGATTCGATTTCCGTATACGGATTATATTTAGGCGTCAATACTTTTTCATTTGCCAGCGCATGGATATTTACACCGAACCGTTTACTCAACTCATATAATTCTTTATAGGAATCAAGAGATACCGGCTGATTATAAAGTATTTTATCTCCCTTCGTGTTTAAAACCAACGCACCGTTATATATAACAACATAATCATTTTCATCAGACAAATCCAATGTTTCTATGTAAGGTAAAATACCCCGCATCGGTCTTCCGGTGGCCAGTACAAACTTTTTGCCCATTTCCTTTAATCTTCTGACATTTTCCCTGCATCTTTCCGAAATCTTCTTTTCTTCATCCAGTAGAGTTCCGTCCAAATCCACTGCCATTAATTTATACATAGTCCGCTCCTTTGTTCTTTCCTGAAAAATTAATCATTTCAGAAAATATCATATAATTCGGAAAAAAGCAATACGGTGTCAGGCACTGTAAACAAATTGTAAACATTTTTGTTCATATTTTGTTAACAGTGTCAGGTACCGTATACGGCATACCCGCCATATTATGTCAATAGACACCCTTTCCCCGTAATGCTATAATGAAATGAGCTATAAAAGACCGTAGCGGGTCTTTTTTTATGCGCAGACTAATTCCACATATTGGATGACTATTTTGGATATCAAGTAATATGTATATTTACAAATGACAATATAAGGAGGCAAAAAGGAGACTAATATGAAAAAAATATTATTATGGATACTGACAGCATCCATACTTTTAACATCAGGTTGTTCTTACATTGAATACACCCAAGGTGCCGACAGCGGATTTCAGGAAGGAAACGCTATTGTAAACGATGACAACAGTTCAATACAGGCATCGGACATAATACAGGATACTCCGGATACTTCCGGCGTTCCGAATGATACGGAAGCAAATCAATCAAATGATTTCGGACCGGATTCTTCAAAAACAGGAAATGTTGATGAAATAGCCCCAACTTACGCGCCGTCCGGAAAACAGGAAGCTGACGATAAAAACGATGAGATTTCCCAATTAAGGGTTCATTTTATAGATGTGGGGCAGGGAGATTCCATCTTAATCGAAGCCGACAACAGGTATATGCTGATTGATGCCGGAGAAAGAGACAAAGGCACAGTAGTTATTGATTATTTGGAAAACATAGGCGTTAAGAAACTGGACTATGTAATCGCCACCCATCCCCACAGCGACCACATAGGAGGCCTTGCGGATGTAATAAAACATTTCAGCATCGGTAAAATTATCATGCCCAATGCGGTACATACTTCAAAGACATATGAGAATTTGCTGGACATCATCGCAGATAAAGGGCTAAAAATAACAAAAGCCGTCGTAGGAAACAAATATGATTTGGCTGATGCTTCCTTTACAATATTGGCTCCAAGCGGTTCGGAATACGGCAGCCTTAATAATTACAGTGTGGCCATAAAACTGCAAAACGGCAATAATTCCTTTGTATTTACAGGGGATGCCGAAGTACAGTCCGAAAATGAGATGCTTAAAACCGGCATTGACCTCGATGCGGATGTACTGAAACTGGGACATCACGGTTCATCCACCAGCAACAGTGATAAGTTTCTTGATGCTGTAACTCCGGATATGGCTGTCATAAGCGTCGGTGAAGGCAACCAGTACGGTCATCCCGACGATGAAGTTTTACAGGCCATGAAAGACAGAAATATAAAGTTGTACAGAACCGATGAACAGGGTACAATAATCATAGAATCCGACGGCAATAAAATTACCGTCAACAAAACTCCGTATAAGATAACCGATAAGTCCGATAAAACCGTACAATCACAGACGGACACCAAAAAATCCGATAAAACTGCATCCTCTACAGCCGCAGGCAACAGTAAGACAGGCAAGACAGATACCAAAAAAAGTGATACGTCCAAATCCGCCGGCAGCAAGACCGACAAATCCGATACAAAAAATGAAAACGCCAAAAATATCATAGTACACATAACCAAAACCGGTTCCAAGTATCACCGCGCAGGTTGCAAGTACCTTAAAACCGATATTGAAGTTACTCTGGAAGAAGCCTTAAACAAAGGGCTTTCTCCCTGCAAAGTATGCAATCCTCCGACAAAATAAAATAAAGGGAACCAATTTCTTGTAGAATTTAAAGTGCCAACAATAGATACTACATAGGAAAGAAAGTTTCCCTATGTCTATTCTTAACACAAAATTATTGTCAGCACTACTAAAAAATTAATCTGTTGATGAAGTTTTTCGCGTTGAACTTTCTAAATAACTTTTGGAAAAAGGAGTATGTTATGAAAAAGTATACAGTTGACCGATTTGAGGGTGATTATGCCGTCTGTGAAACAGAGGATAATTCTTTCGTTAATATTCAACGAAATAAGCTTCCCAAAAATACTAAAGAAGGGGATTTTATTATCGAAAAAGAAGACGGGGCCTTTTTCGTAGATACCGAAGCCACCGAGGAAAGAAGAAAGCTAATACGTAAAAAACTTGACAGCCTGTTTGAATGAAAATTAATTGACAGTATGAGCCAGCCATCGGCAATCATGGCAAATGATTTAACTAATAAAATGGTATGTCATAAACTCATGAACTGAGTTTCTGACATACCATTTTATAAAATATCCCCATTGCTTCTTGCTGCCGCCGGCCGTAAGATAACCGGCCAGTTACGCCATCTCCCACCGTGCCTTGCTGCCTTTTTCGTCTTTTGTAACCACCAGTTTGGTTTCTATCTGGGCTTTCAGTTCGGTCACGTGGGATATGATGCCCACAAGCCTTTTTCCGCCGGACAGGTCATTCAGGATTTTTATGGCCTGCATACGGGCATCTTCGCTCAAAGAGCCGAAACCTTCATCGATGAACATGGTATCGATATGTATTCTTCCCGCCGTATTCTGAATTATGTCAGACATTCCGAGAGCCATGGCCAATGCCGCCATAAATGATTCCCCGCCCGATAAAGTTTTTACATCCCGGCTCTGATTGTTTACCAGACTGAACACATCAAGATCAAGCCCCACTTCTCCCTGGCCCGACAGTTCTTCCATATCCCGGCATTTCAGAATGAACTGCCCGTTGGACATAGTATATAATCTTTTGTTGGCTTCATGAATTATCATTTGAAAATACTTTCTCTGTATAAATGTCTGGAAATTAATATGCCGCCTGCTTAACTTGCCGTTGGCCGTATCCGAAAGCCTGCTTAAGATGCCGTAAGTTGCCTTGGTTTTTTCCCTTGCTTTAACCAGTTTTTTCAGTCTTTCATATATATCTTCATTCCTGGAGCGGATACCGTATACGGCTTTATTTTCCTCATCCAGCTCTTTCATGATTTCTGAAAGTTCCGCCTGCCTGCTTTCAAGCTCGTTGGTCCGAATTCTTGTTTTTCCTTTTGTCTGTTCCGTAAGATTTTCAAGTCTTGCGTTATTATCGATAACCGCTTCACGGTAAGCCTGCAAGGATTCGTTTAGTTCTTCTATCTTTTCGGAACCGATTGATGCTTTGTGATATTCATCTTCGTCCGAAAAACCCTGCCTTGCAAGTTCACCGTAAAATGCGTCCCCGGCGGCCTTTACTTCCTCTTTTAGCCTTTCAAGGCTTTTTTCTTCGGATTTCAGATTGCCCTGCTCCTGGGCAAACTTTTCCGCCATGGCCTGATACATATCGGCCGCTTCAGACTTGTCTATTTCCAAAGTCTTAAGCTGTGTCTGGGTTGCCGCAAGTTCCTCCATGGCTTTGTTCTTGCTTTCATATACCAGTGTTTCCTTTAAAGAGTTCAAAGCCGTATCCGCCTTGGTATAACTTATGGCAAGTTCGCCATAAGCCTTCTCGGTTTCCTCCTTTTCCTTATCGTAAACCTCCAAGGCTTCCTCCAAAGCCCTTATACGGTTCTGATTATCCAGATATTTGTCTCCGGCTTCTTTTGCCCTGTTCATATCAAAAGTTGCCTTATCCAAATCTTTCTGGCAAGCGTTAAGCATGGCCTGTAATTCGGCATCGCTGATATTATCCGGATTAAATAAGGCATCAATAATTTTCTTCCCTTCATGTCCGGCAAGGCTTCGTTTGTTTTCATATTCCTGCATGGCCTTCTGCATTGCATCATATTTATTCTGGCTTACGGACAAAGCCTTTTCCGTAAGCATCTTTGCGGCTTCCAGTTTATTTTCGTCTATAATTGAATCTGTTACAGCCGCTTTTTTTGGATGGATGGTTGAACCGCATACGGGACAAGGTTCTCCTTCTTTCAATACCGCCGCCAGTCTTCCGGCCTGCCCTTCTATGAAGCTGTGATATAATTCGTCATATTGTCTTTTTCTTGACTCATAAGTTTCCTTTGCATTTTCATAATCCTGCCTTGCCTTGGCATAATTAACAAACAGCAGTTTCATGGACCTTATTAAATCAATCAAAGCCCTGATGGCATCTCTTCTTTCCGTTAGATCCCGGACGGTATGTAAAAGTTCCGTATACTTGTCGGCAAGGATTTTCAGTTCTTCCAGCTCTTTTATTAGATTTTCCCTGCTTTCCCTTGCCTTATCGATATTGCCGGATAATTTCCTGCGTTCAAGTTCGGTCCTTGCCATATTATCTTTTATTATTTTCAGTTCGGAATTTATCTTATCAAACTGTTCATATTTCGGCAGAAGTTCTTTTATATTATTTATTTTTGATACCAGCAAAGGTCCTTGTCTGTTGTAATTCTCTTCCTTACTTTCCTTGTCTTTTTTAAGCCGCTCCAGATTATCCCTGTTCTCATCAAGCCAGCGCTTTATGGCTTCTATTCTTCTGCCGCATTGGGCAAGCTCATTTTTCTTATTTATATAAAACGTTTCCTTAGGTTCCGCCAGCAGGGCTTTTTTACCCCAGTCTATCTGATTTTTAACAAGAAGCATTTCGTTTTTTCGCAGATCCAGCTTTTTTTTCCTTTCCTGTTCGGACTCAAGGTCATCAAACAGTTTATTAAGTTCCTTTGCCTGTCTGATTTTTTCATTAATCTTATTCGCTTCTTCCTGACATATGCCTATGGATTTATTAATTTCGTCTTCCCTTTCTTTTGCTTCGTCTATAATCTGCGTAATCAGATTAAGCTGCTTATCGGAATCGCTTTCCGTAAACCGGCCCGTTTCCTCCCACATACAGGCCAGTTTGCTGCCTTTTATGCATTGAACATCTTCCAGTTCCCTGACAATAGCCTTTTTATTATCTTCCAGTTCATTATATACGGCATAAGCCCTACTTTTTAATTCTTCCTCTATCATCCAATATATTCTGGTATTAAATATTTTTCCGAATATCTCTTTCCGTTCTTTAGAGGAAGCATGGAGCAATTTCAGGAACTCCCCCTGGGCAATCATTGCTATCTGGGTAAACTGGTTGGCATCAAGACCTATTATGTCGACAATTTTCTGGTTTGTTTCTTTTATACTGCCCTTAAACGGCTGCCCGTCAGGCATAATAAGTGTAACAGTCGCCGGTTCCGTAGTTTCGGTAAACTCTCCGTCCTTGTTCCTTCTTTTGCTGATACGGGTTTGCCTGGGGCTTCTTTTAATTATGTAAGTCTCTCCCCGGTATAGGAATTTAAATTCCACATAGGTGCGGACATCGCTGCCGGCATACTGGCTGCGCATCATGACCCCGTCACGCTTGCCGCCGCTCGTCTGATCATAGAGCGCATAGGTTATGGCATCAAAAATGGTAGTCTTGCCTGCCCCCGTGTCCCCCGTTATAAGGAAAATGCCGCTGTCTATACCGGTAAAATCTATGGTCTCTTCTCCCGCATAGGAGCCGAATGCGGACATTTTAATATAAATCGGTTTCATCTTCGTTCACCTCCTGTATGGTTTTGATTACGTCAAGCATAATTTTTTCTTCCTCATTGCTCATCGGAACGCCCTGCATTTCCTGATAAAATTCTTTGAACGCCTCCAAAGGGTCGTCTATCTTTATTTCTGAATATGTATCCAAAAGCTGCGCTTTCGTTCTGCTGTTTTCTATTTTTACTTCGAGGATATGGTCATAGTGTTCCTCCAACTGCTCCTTAGGTTTATATATCTCGTCTTCATCGGTAAGGGTTATGCTTACAAAATCATGCCTGTTATCATCCGTTGCCAGGCCGATTATTTCCCGCAAAGTTCCTTTAACGCTCCTGACATCCTGTTCGGCAACAAGCGGTATCGTATCAATTATTATATCTGAACCCTTATCCTTCAGGGTAACCATGGTTATGGACTTGATATGTTTTTCTTCACTGACGGAATACTTAAGGGGAGTTCCGCTGTAACGGATGTGTCTCTTTCCGATGCTCTGGGCCCCGTGAAGATGGCCCAAAGCCACATAATCGAATTTCTCCACGGCCGATATGTCCACACTGTCAATTCCTCCGACGGATATGTATATCTGCTCGGAATCACAGGTTTCGGGTTTTGTATTCTCTGCCACATAAAACTGATGTGATATCAGGACATTCCGCTCGCTGTAGTCGATATCTTCCCTTTCAATCAGTGCCTTTACCGCCGAATCATAGCTTGTAATACTTTCCTCTTCAAACAAATGACGGACATAAGCCGGCCTGGTAAAGGGAAGCAGATAAAAATTAACGTTTCCGTATTCGTCATTTAAAACGACTTTTTTCAGATGTTCGTCCTCATTTCGGGGAGGATAAACCGAAATATAGATATTGTGCTTTTCCAAAAAGGTGCTGGCGTAATTCAGCCGATCCGCCGAATCATGGTTGCCCGCTATAATAAGCACGGGTATAGCGGGTTTTATTTCCGACAATTCGATCAGAAACCGGTCGAAAATCGCATAAGCTTCGGCCGAAGGTACAGACTTGTCATAGATATCCCCGGCAATAATTATCACATCCGGCCTGTACTGCCGGGCCTTGTCCACAATCTGATTAAGTATGGCAATCTGATTGTCTTTAAGGTTGTAAAAATGCAAATATTTGCCTATATGTAAATCGGATATATGGAATATTTTCATGTTACCCTCCCTTTGAAAATTATTTATATTAATTTCGTTTTTCTAATATCGGCTCTTAACGATATGTGATTAGCTTTTCTTAATTCGCTATTTTGTTTTATATAATCCATATTCTTTTAACTGCACTCTATTTTAAATGCATACATTTTCTTAATTCAATTCTAGCATATCCTCACCGGCAAATCTTCATTTTATATATATAATCGACCCATATTTATTTTTATTCTGTATCTTTTACTTCAAACTCATCGCCAGTTTTATTTTAACATATTATGGGGTTTCTGTGTCTGTAAATATATTCACATTGGTATTATATTTTTCCAATCCCGCAACATATCGATATCCGTTTCGCTTTATAAAAATAAGCTTTTAAAGCGGATTCAACCTGCAGTTGAGTGAAAAATAAACCGCCGGTTGAGAAAAATTTTTAAAATCAACCAATAATACCTTTTACCGGATGCCATTTAACGGTAAAATATAACCATCAAAAACAAGGAGCGTGATTAACATGACCGAAACAATCGGTAAAAGAATATCCAATTTAAGAAAAGAAAAAGGAATTACCCAGGAAGATTTGGCCGAAAGGCTCGGCGTTACTCCCCAGGCGGTATCCAAATGGGAAAACGACATATCTTATCCTGATATCACATTGCTTCCGAGGCTTGCGGAGATACTGGGAGTTACCGTTGACGAACTGCTTTCCGGAGAAAACAATAAAAAGACACGGATATTGCCGGAAAACCAGCGCAAAAATATTGACGATATGCTGTTCAAAATCAATGTGAATTCGGCCGACGGAGACAAAATCAGAGTAAATCTTCCGCTGCCGCTTGTAAAGCTGGGGTTGGAAATGGGAATGAAAATGCCTCAGGTATCCGGCAATGAATCTTTAAAAAGCATAGACTTTGAACAGCTTATCCGTCTGGTGGAATCCGGCGTAATCGGTAAACTTGTGGAAGTTAACAGTGCAGACGGCGATACTATCGAAATTGTGGTGGAATGATATGAGAATTACAATTAAATCTCCTGATTTCAAAACCATCAGACTTATTTTCCCTACTAAATTGCTATTCAACACTCTGACTGCACGGATTGGATGCGGTATCATAAATAAGTATGTTCCTTCCGATGAGATTAAACTAAGCTCTCAGGATCTTCGCAGATTGAGCAAAGAAATCATCAGGATTAAAAAGAAATATCCCGATTTAATCCTTGTAGATGTGGTTAGCGGCGATGGGGAACAAGTGCAAATAAAACTTTAGGAGGAACTTTATGAAAGGCAATAATAAAAGGCCAATTATACGTTTGCTTGATAATATCAGAATAAACGATAAAAGAGCTTTTTTTATATGCGGTATCTATACCCTGGTTTCCCTTACGGTGCCGCTTATATCCATAGCATTGCCGAAAGTTCTGATAGGATATCTTACCGGCCCTTCTCCAAATTTGTGGGGGATAATTTGGATATCCGCTGGCTTTTTTGCGGCGGGTGCGATACTTAACTTTTTTGAACAATTTCTTATGCATTTCGGATATCCCAGATTTACCGCCTTAAGGCTTGATTATTTAAAAGATCAAATGGCTAAGCTTTTAAACATGGACTATAAATACATGGAATCCTCCGCATTTTTTGAAAAATGGGATATGGCATTCAATTCGACCAACTCTAACGACAACGGAGTGGAAGGGATTTATCATAAGCTCTTCGAACTGCCTAACCTTATTATTATAGTCCTGATACTTTCTGTTTTTATCGGTTTAAAAAGCCCTCTTATTTTGCTGGCTATAGCTATTAATATAGCCGCCACTTCCTTGATAGCGGTAGCGGTTAATAAGTATGAATATAAAAAGAAGGAACAATTGTCCAGGCACAGCCGCAGGGTATATTATTACGGGAAAACGGCCAAAGATTTCACATACGGTAAAGATGTCAGGCTGTATGATTTGAAGGAAAGGATACTGGATAATTTCAATCTGGAAATCAAAGGATATGTGGATGTATTCAAATTAATCAAAAACAGGGAATATGCCTTGGGATTTATAACACTGCTTACTTTGCTGGTATCGGATGCCGTCACTTACGGAATACTTACTTATCAGGTCGTAAACGGCATGCCTATTGAGGATTTTTCCATGTATCTTATAGCTACATCCACTTTATCAACAAGAATGACCTCGCTGTCAGACAATATAACCTATATAATGAGAGAACACATGTATGTCCGCGACCTGTTCAAATTACTTGACGAAAATCTCGGAGAGGAAGGGGGAGAACTTCCTGCAGCCCCTGCGGATGTACCTATTGAAATCGAATTTGACCATGTGACTTTTAAGTATCCCGGAACGGACAAATACATATTCAGGAATTTTTCATTAAAGATCCCCGCCGGTCAGAAACTTGCCCTTGTCGGCGTCAACGGCGCCGGAAAAACCACCTTTGTGAAACTGCTTACGGGCCTGTTTGAGCCCGATTCCGGAAGGATATTGATAAACGGACATGATATAAAGGAATACAGAAAAACCGAATTGTTCAGAATGTTTGCGGTGGTATTTCAGGAAGTCAATATTCTGGCCTTCACCATAGCCCAAAATATTGCATGCAGTCTGGATGATATTGACTATAAAAAAGTGGATGACGTTTTAAAACAGGTAAAATTATATGATAAAGTCCATAGCCTTGAAAAAGGCACGGATACCATGATGTTAAAGATTATTGACGAAAACGGGTCCGTATTTTCCGGCGGGGAAAACCAGAAACTTGCCATAGCACGAGCCCTGTATAAGGGAGGCAACTGTGTTATCATGGATGAGCCTACGGCCGCGCTGGACGCCCTGGCGGAGGCGGAAATCTATTCAGAGTTTGACAAACTGACCGAAGGGAAAACCGCCATATACATTTCGCATCGTCTTGCATCGACCAAATTCTGCGACAAGATCGCTCTGATTGACGGTACAGGCCTCAGGGAATACGGTACTCATGACGAACTGATGAAACTGGGCGGAATATATTATGATATGTTTGTCACCCAGGGCAAATATTATCAGGAAGGCGGCGATGCGGCATGAAAAATTCAGAAAAAATAAAGACCGTGGTAAAACTGGTATGGAACATAAGCCCCGTTTATTTTTTCCTTCTCATATTTAATTCGCTGGTATATTCGGGACAGATTCTTGGTAATGTCATACTGCCGAAATTCCTTATCGACGAACTGATGGGAAGCAAGGACAAAAATAAACTCATTTTCTGGGTGTGTGCCATTGCAGGGTGCAACCTTATATTCTCATTCCTGAAGAAAACATTAAAAAGACTATTGGATGTAAAGGAAAAGGAAGTTTACTGGCAGATTGAAAGGGCCTTCGCAAGGAAAATCATGTCGGTTGAATATTGGCATCTGGAAGACCCTCATTATCTGGACCTGAAGGAAAGGGCCAGTTTCGCCATGCAAAACCAAGGCGCGGTATCCAATCTTATAAACAATACGATTAGCCTTTTAAATTATACGATAACCGTTATCGGGCTTGTCACAGTGATGCTCAGGCTTTCCTGGATCCTGGTCGTTACCTTATTTGTATCTGTTCTTATTATTTTGCTTATGCAGAGTTCATTTTCCAATTACCAGCAAAAGTTTTTTGCGGAATTGATTCCGGTAAACAGGAAATTCGGATATTATGCCAATCTGGTTTATGAAAATGCCGGTCACAAGGATTTTCGTCTCTATAATATGCAGAATATGATTACGGATACGGTTATCTCGTATAATAAAGAAATAAACCGTTGGTTTACCAGATTCTACAGGCGTTTGGGGTTAAGCATGGGCTTATTCCAGATAGTTGTCGTATTTCAGACAGTGTTTGCCTACGGTTTTGTCGGAGCCCAGACTTTGGGCGGCAGTATAGGTATCGGCGATTTAACAATGTATGTATCATCCGCCATAAATTTTTCGTCTTCGATAATAGCTCTCGGGCAGGCTGTGGTTATCATATTCCAGATGCTGGGTTACCTGGAACCTTTGGTTGAACTGCTGAAAGTTCCCGATGAAGCAGAACAGACCGGAACCAGGATACTGGACAGAGTCCGCTCCATCCGCTTCGAAAACGTGACATTCTTCTACCCAAAAACCGATAAAAAGGTTCTCGATAATATATCCTTTGAAATCCGGGAAGGGGAAAAAATAAGCATTGTAGGCCTTAACGGTGCCGGAAAAAGCACGATCGTCAAGCTTCTGTGCCGTCTTTATCATCCGGATTCCGGAACCATTTACATTAACGATAGGGATATATTCGAATATGAGCATAAATCTTATCTTGCAGCCATAGCCGCCGTATTCCAGGATTTTAAATTATTCAATTTTTCCATCCAGGAGAATATCACCTGCAAACCTGTCGGCATAGACAATGAAAAAGTGGAAAAAATCATCGGCGAAGTCGGAATTAAAGACAAAATAGAATCTTTGCCTGACGGCATAAAAACCCTCTTCGGTAAGGAATACGATACCGAAGGAGTGGAATTCTCCGGCGGTCAGGCACAAAAAATCGCCATAGCAAGGGCGTTATATAAGGATGCTTCAATGGTAATTATGGACGAACCTACATCTGCCCTTGATCCTATGGCGGAAGCCGAAATCTATGAGAATTTCAACCGCATGGTCGGGAACAAGACGGCAATCTACATATCTCACAGAATGTCATCCTCGGTTTTCTGTGACCGTATACTTGTCATAAATAACGGCCGGATTGAAGCATACGATACCCATAAGAATCTCATGGAGAACAAGGACGGATTATATTACAGGCTCTTTAATTCGCAGGCCGTGAATTACAGAGTGTCAGGTACCGTTAATAATTTTTGAACAAATTATGAACAAATTGTAACCAAATAACGGGGCGATTCCGAAAACCCGCACAGCTTACACGGTGTGCAAAAGGAAAATATAAGTTTTCGGAACGCCCCGATTAATTTATTCTCAAAATTTATTATTTTCATCTTTTTGGTGATAATAACGTATTGACATCATATTATCGTGGGATTAGACTTATAGTGTTAATGTTGACGGTTTTTGATAGAGTTTGCGGTTTTAAGAATACGTAATTTTAAGGCATAAGAAATTAATTAAAAAAGAAAGGGGCGAGACAATAACAATGGACGCTGGCAGTAGTAATGGCATACCTGACCGAAGTAGCAATACAACAACATATATAACTACGACGGAAGCGTCCGTTTGTTGTTGTTGACGCTTCGGTCTTTTTGTGCCTTACTCCTGCCAAGTATGGCCAAGTATAGAAATATACTTGAGTTATGCTTTGGAAGGAGGT
>ENA-OWPA01000647-OWPA01000647.1-bioreactor-metagenome-genome-assembly--contig:-NODE-647-length-40232-cov-19.181771_pt1 | contig 40232 bp, 29 predicted proteins | sample MGYA00238139_ERZ651803 | MGnify/ENA primary metagenome ERZ651803 (study PRJEB26909, sample SAMN07631231) | bioreactor metagenome | isolation source: Switchgrass digestor | place: USA: Dartmouth... | reverse complement strand
ATATGCATCCTGGTGAGGTGGTTACAATTGTCTGTAAGTTATAAAAAGCTCTGGAAGCATTTGATAGACCGCGACATGAAGAAAAAGGACCTCTGTTCTTTGGCAGGAATCAGCATTGGTAAGAATGAAAATATAACAACCGATGTATTGCTGAAAATATGCACGGCACTGCACTGCGACATAGGAGATATCATGGAGATTGTGCCGGATTCGGATATGGACAAACAATCACGTTAAGTCACATTTACCCTTGTTAAAACGATAATTTAAGATGGGAGTGATAAAAATAGATACCATATTTTTCACTATTGTTGACCGCGGCAAAGCAAACGCCGTATTGCGCAAAGCCAAAGAATGCGGTGCATCAGGCGGAACGATACTCCTTGGTGAAGGAACTGTGCAATCCAAGCTTTTGGATTTCCTTGGTGTGACCGAAACGCGAAAAGAAATTGTTCTGATACCGGCATCCGACGAACTGGACGGCAATCTTCACGAGCAAATCAGCGAGGCATTGAAGTTATCCAGGAGAAACAAAGGAATTGCGTTCTCCGTCCCTTTCAAACGATGGACATTGAATGAATCGGTACAGGAACACAATATCTCCCTCGATGATGAGAGATTTACCCACTGCTGCATATTTACCATAGTCGAAAAGGGAAGGGGCATGGACTGCATAAAAGCCGCAAGGGCGGCGGGAGCCCGTGGCGGCACAATAATTCATGGCCATGGCGCCGGGGTGCCGGCCGATTACTATTTTCACCTGGCAATAGAGCCTCAGAAAGAAACCATTCTTATTGTTGCCAGAAAAGAAAAGACTGCCTCTATAAAAAAGAAAATTTATACCGATCTGGAACTGGATAAGCCCGGAAACGGCATTATATTTACACTGCCCGTAAGCAGAACAAGCGGTCTTTATGAGGACAGGGATTAAAAAACGTAAAGGAGGTATGTCATGAGTTTATTACTTGACAAGGCAAAAGAGGTTACTAAAACATTGGTGCCTGTTGTGGTTTTGGTGCTCATCATTTGTTTTACGATAGTGGATGTCAGTGCGGATGTTTTGGTGCGTTTTCTGGTTGGCAGCGTCCTTCTGCTGATTGGGCTTACCATTTTCCTTTGGGGTGTGGATCTTGCCATGAATCCTATCGGTGAATATATGTCAAGGGAAGTTGCCACGTCAAAATCCCCAGTTAAAATAGCGTTACTAAGCTTCCTGCTGGGTTTTCTGATTACCGTTGCGGAGCCCGATCTTCTTATTTTGGGAAATCAGGTTGAAGAAGCCTCCGGAGGCACTCTGAATTCATTTTTGATTGTTTATATGGTTTCAATCGGAGTAGGAGTAATGATTTCACTGGGAATATTCAGGCTGCTCAGAGACAGGCCCCTAAACAGATTTATGGCAGTAACATATGGCTTAATTCTCATTATGGGTTGTTTCATATCCCAAGAGTTTCTGGCAATAGCTTTCGATTCTTCCGGTGCAACCACGGGAGCTTTGACCACACCTTTTGTGCTGGCGTTATCTCTCGGACTTTCCACCGTAAAAGGCGGCCGATACGAAGAAGAGAACTCCTTCGGTCTGGTAGGCATTATGAGTGCCGGGCCCATACTTTCCGTAATGGCTTTATCGATAATATCCGGGCAAAATAATATCCGCGGAGAAGCTGGCGAATACATATTTAAAAAGGGAGTAATCGGCCCCATTATGGAAGCAATTCCGAATATATTTATTGAATCTCTTATAGCACTTCTTCCGATAACTGTACTGTTCTTTATATATAATTTTACAAAATTCAAAATCAAAAAAGGCGAAATGGTTAATATAATAAAAGGAATCACCTTTTCATTACTCGGTCTTGTTATCTTTCTTACTGCCGTAAATTCAGGCTTCATGGATATGGGGAGAATCATCGGCATGGAACTGGCAAAAATGAGCCATGGCCTTTTGATAGCAATAGGCTTTGTTCTCGGGCTTATAGTAGTTCTTGTTGAGCCTGCCGTACATGTACTCGGTTCACAAATAGAAGAAGTAACAGGCGGTTATATCCCCATTAATTTAATAAGAATGACTCTTTCCCTGGGTGTAGGAACGGCGATAGCTCTCTCCATGGTCAGAATTGTGGTTCCCCAGGTTAAGCTGTGGTATTTTATTCTTCCTGCGTTTGCGGTTGCCGTACTGCTTTCATTTAAATCGAATCCGATATTTGTCGGAATCGCTTATGACGCGGGCGGAGTAGCTTCGGGCCCCATGACGGCCACTTTCGTGCTTGCCTTGGCTCAGGGTGCGGCTTCAAGCATTGAAACAGCCGATGTTCTGGTGGACGGTTTCGGTGTCATAGCCATGGTGGCAACGGCGCCGGTCCTCTCATTGATGGTCCTGGGAACCATATTCCAGCGCAAAAAGGTGGTGGAGCTTGGGCATGTCGGAGAGGTTGCGGAAAGCGCCGATGCTTTTCCTGTTGCTTTGAGTGATTTTAATCATGACTGTCTTTTTGTTGTTGTGAACAGGGGATATGCAGAATATGTTGTGGAACTGGCAAGAAAGGCCGGCGCTACCGGAGCCACTATCTTTCACGGCAGAGGCACCGGCGACCATCAGACTGTTTTACTGCCGCTTGTCAATATAGAATTACAGCCAGAAAAAGAAATCATATGTCTTATTACGGATATTGATATAAGCGCAAATGTTGCCAATACCATACTCAACGATGCCCAGCTTGTAGAGAAAACTGAAGTGGCGGTATATGTGTCACCGACAGTTGCGCTGATTAAAGATGTTTCATTAAGCGAATGTTCATCGGCTGTATAATGCTGATTAAGGTAGCGAACGCCTGTCTGATTTGCATGCTCACTCCGGCATTCAAATCAAGGCAGGCATTTTTTATATGGTTTTATATATGTAAAATACTATTATGGAAAATAATGTTATAATTAATTATGTGTAAATGAAAAATATTATGGAAAATAATGTTATAATTAATTATTTTGCCCGATAGCCAGGAACTGTCTCCGGTAAATTTAATAAACTGATAGTGACAATCAAATAATATATAGGGAGGTTTTATGTTAACGAAGGCTGAGTATGTTAGGCAGTCCCTGGAAACTCATTTGTTTTTCGGAAGAATAATGAAGGAACATGCTTTTTTCCTGCAAGTCGGTTTTACACCGAGAGATGACAGATATATTCGTCATGCGAACGAACTGAGGATGGCCTTTGACGATTTCCTTGAGGATTGTGTGGCGTTGGCCAATGGTGTAATAAGCAAAACGGCGATAGCATCAGGGGAAATTGTTACCCAATACACATTGGAAGCGGAAAAACTGACGGAATTTTATACCGGAGTAGACTTCAGGACAAAGATTACGCAGGCGGAAAAAGCTTTAGCGGCAGGCAATAATTTTCATCCGAGTTTGGAACGTAAGGTATATATTCTCAACAGAAGGGCATTGTCGCTGACAGATAGTATTATCAGATTTAAGACAAATATTCTTAACGAAGTTTTGTCCTGCAGGATGTTTACATTAAATTATCCTTTACTGATAGAACACATTTTAAGAGAAGCTAAGCTGTATCGTAAGCTGATACAAAAACTTCAGGCAAGAGAGTTCATCAACATTCAAAAAGAAGTTTTGGAGCAGGAAGCGTTCTGGGACAGGATCATGGCAGAACATGCCAAGTTTATTCGCGGCCTTCTTGATCCGTCAGAGGAAGAACTTTTTGATACAGCGGATCGTTTCGGACGGGAATTTGACCGGCTGACAGACAAAGCCAAAGAAGCCATCGACAAATGTACTCCCCCTGATTATATGAGGCTGACCGATGAGACTATAAGGGCTACAAAAAATATTCGTGATTTTAAGGCTCAGGGAACCGAAGGACTTTTGGAATGCAGGATAAAATCCATTATTTTACCGTTATTGGGAGATCATGTACTGAGAGAAGCCAATCATTATCTTAAACTTTTAAAAATTTTCAGTCACAGTTAAAAAATTAATGAATTATTTGATTTACAAAAGCAGATAATAGTATAGTAAACTTAAGATGTGGAGGGAAGAAGAATGGCTATCAGAAAAATGGATAAACCCAATGAAGGGGTTCGCTGCGTTGTAAATACCTGTGAATATTATATGTCAGGTGATCATTGCGCTGCGGAGCAGATACAGGTTGAACCGAGATACGCATCGGATTCCGAGGAAACGGACTGTGCCACATTTATAAGGAAAGGTGATACTTTCAGTTAAATAAATCATTTCAATGGAGGTGTAGCCTAATTTATTAGGATTACTGATAAACCTCCCACAGAATACAGGCTGTGAACTCCGTGTCATATACCGGATATCTTGATATCCGCTAATGCAGCACGTATCACAGCCTGTGTTCTTATAATCCGGCTTTTATGCTTATTCGTCATACAATATAACGAGTATCAATCCGTAACATAAGGCATAAAAAATGGGCAGGATATATTATACAGATATATCCGAGCCCTAAGATTAATCCGTTATAATTAAATGCAATATGAAAGCTTTAAGTTTTTCCTTATATATATTTCCATATATTAAGATATATGCATTTCCGCCGCATGCCTTTAATCTGTATATTATGAATTTTTCATGACGATTTGTTCGATGGTATCTGCAACATCTTCACAGGTATCGCAACATTTCTCTAGTCTGTGCAGTATCTCAGTCCAGGTCATAAGTTCAACTGGATCTTTTGAGGATGCGTACAGATTATGCATCATTTCCATGTACAGGCCGTCCCCGACTTCTTCGAGATGATTGATTTCGATTATTTTTTCATGAAGGATTTTAGAGTTTTTAAAGTTCTGGAATTCTACCAATGCATCATACATAGATTTGCAGCAGGTTGAAATAAGCTCCGTGAATTTCAGTACTTCGTCACGGATTTCTTTAATATTGAACATGTTTATAAATAACAGAACATCTTCGACTGAATCCGTAACGTCGTCTATCTCCTGAGATAAATTGATGATGTCCTCCCGTTCGATTGGCGGAAGGAATTCTTTTACCAAATGATTCATCAGTTCATGTTTCGCTATATCCGCATTATGTTCGATTTCATGCATTTCTTTTACTCTCTGATGCAAATCGGACGCCTTGAAATTGGCCAAGGTTTTATGCAGGATTTCTGCCGATGATAATGAATATTTTGATAAATCCACAAATGCTTCAAAATAATTGAATCCTTTTTTGCTCTTCCTCATTTTATGTTCCTTCCTTTTTTTATTATTTTGTGAATTTTAAGTATCCTGATATTATTAATCCTGATATTTTTAATATTATTTTATGTGAGAATTATATATCCGGACATTCGGATTATTATTTTATGTGATAATTTATTATCCTGATATTTTAAGTTTTATGTTTGGTGGGATTTTAATATCCTGATATTAATAAGTATTGGCAAAAATATCATTATTTAAAAAATATTCATAAACAAATATGCCATCAGATATCCGAGAAGACCGCATCCTGGAAAGGTCAGGATCCATGCGGCCGCCATTTCTTTTACAATGCTCCAGTTGACACTGGAAAGACGTTTGGAAGCTCCTACGCCCATGATGGCGGTAGTCTTGGTGTGGGTGGTACTGACCGGAATTCCCGTAAGGGAAGCGGCTAAAAGACTGATGGCGGATGCCGTATCGGCCGAAAAGCCCTGAAAAGTATCCATCTTAACCATGTTCATTCCGACGGTCTTAATAATTTTGTAACCGCCGATGGACGTTCCCAGCGCCATAACAACCGAACATAAGATCATAAGCCAGATGGGAATTTCAAATTCGCTTACATTTCCTTTTCCCTGGGACAGGACAATTCCGAGTAAAAATATGCCCATGAATTTCTGACCGTCCTGAGCTCCGTGCATGAATGCCATTGCCGCTCCTCCGGCAATCTGGGCGTTTTTAAAAACTTTTGTGGTTTTTCGTCTGTCCATGTTTTTGCAGATATACCCGATTACTTTTGTAACCACAAAACCTAATACAAAACCTAATATTGTAGACAGGAACAGACCGTATATAACATTGATCCATTCTTTTCCGTTTATCCCCTTACCTCCCTGCAGAGCAACAGCCGCACCGGTAACCCCAGCTATCAGTGCATGGGTTTCACTTGTAGGTATGCCGAAAGCCCAGGCTACGGTGGCCCATACGACTATGGCAAATAAAGCCGCGCAAAGCGCTATTAATGCATCCTTGCTTTCACCGAAATAAACCATGTTTGATATGGTTTCGGCAACAGATTTGTTAATCATGGTCATTATAAGGACACCTAGGAAGTTAAAAACCGCCGCCATTATAATGGCAGCCCTTGGAGTAATGGCTCTGGTGGAAACACAGGTTGCGATTGCATTTGGTGCGTCGGTCCATCCGTTTACCAGAATTACTCCGAGAATAAGGACTGAAGTAAACAGTAAAGCGGGATTTGACAGCTGCCGTAGGAATTCAGCTAAAGAAATTGTCATGATTGTGCCTCCTAAAGCATAATATATTTGATTGCCTTACAACACTAAAATAGTAACATTAAATTTGGCGGTAAGCAATATAAAAGTTAGTTTGTATAATAATTAACTTTATTGAAATGGTATATATATCCAATTTTGAAATCAAAAAGAAATTTTATGATTGATTTTTGCAATAAAATACATTATTATATACTGTACTACTTTAAAGCGAAATATTACGGCAGGCCGGGAAATATAAATGCATAAATATAAATAATAAATGAAGGTGGTATTCATTATGAGAAGCGACGCAGTCAAAAAGGGGATACAGCAGGCGCCTCACAGAGCTTTATTCAATGCCCTGGGGTTTACCAAGGAAGAATTACATAGACCGCTTATCGGCATAGTAAGTTCCTATAACGAGATTGTTCCGGGACATATGAATCTCGACAAGATTGTGGAAGCGGTGAAAATAGGAGTGGCCATGGCCGGAGGAACTCCGGTGGTATTTCCCGCCATTGCTGTTTGTGACGGAATAGCCATGGGCCACCAGGGAATGAAGTATTCATTGGTAAGCAGGGAATTGATTGCGGATTCTACGGAAGCAATGGCCATGGCGCATCAGTTTGACGCTTTGGTTATGGTCCCGAATTGCGATAAAAACGTACCCGGGCTTCTTATGGCGGCGGCGAGAATTAATATTCCCACCATATTTGTCAGTGGTGGTCCGATGTTGGCGGGGCATGTCAGAGGGCAGAAGAAAAGCTTATCCAGCATGTTTGAAGCGGTTGGCGCGTATACTGCGGGTAGGATGACGGCCGAAGAAGTCGAAGAATATGAGAATAAGGTTTGCCCTTCCTGCGGCTCCTGTTCGGGAATGTATACGGCCAACTCCATGAATTGTCTGACTGAAGTTATCGGTATGGGTCTTAAGGGCAACGGAACCATACCGGCGGTTTATTCCGAAAGGATACGACTTGCAAAACAGGCCGGAATGAAGATTATGGAGCTTCTGGAAAAAGATATCCGGCCCAGGGACATTATGACAAAGGAAGCCTTCATTAACGCCCTTACGGTGGATATGGCTTTGGGCTGTTCCACCAATACGATGCTTCATTTGCCTGCCATAGCCCATGAAGCGGGAATCGATTTAAATATTGACATCGCCAATGAAATAAGCGAAAAAACCCCTAACCTGTGCCACTTGGCACCGGCCGGCCCTACATATATGGAGGATCTGAACGAAGCCGGCGGTGTGTATGCGGTGATGAACGAGCTTAATAAGAAAGGCCTTCTTTACACCGATCTCATAACCGTGACCGGCAAAACGGTAGGAGAAAATATCAAGGACTGTGAAGTATTGAATTACGATGTAATAAGACCTATCGATAATCCTTACAGCAAGACCGGAGGAATTGCGGTTCTTAAAGGAAATCTCGCACCGGATTCCGCTGTGGTAAAGCGTTCCGCTGTTGCTCCGGAAATGCTTAAGCACAAAGGACCCGCAAGAGTATTTGACTGCGAAGAGGATGCCATAAAAGCCATACTGGGAGGAAAGATTAACCCGCAAGATGTGGTGGTCATTCGTTACGAAGGGCCTAAAGGAGGTCCCGGCATGAGAGAGATGCTCGGTCCCACCAGCGCGATAATGGGTATGGGACTGGGATCCAGTGTGGCACTGGTTACCGACGGACGCTTCTCGGGAGCATCCAGAGGGGCCTGTATAGGTCATGTGTCACCGGAAGCCGCGGTGGGCGGTAACATAGCCCTGGTTGAAGAGGGAGATATAATAAGTATCGATATAGATAATTATTCCATAAATGTTCTGGTATCCGATGAAGAAATGGCAAAGAGAAGGGCAAAATTGAAACCTCGTAAGCCCAGGATTACCACAGGATATCTTGCCCGTTATACGGCTATGGTTACATCGGGTAACCGCGGAGCCATTCTTGAAGTACCGAAGGAAGATTGACGGAGGTGTTGTTATATGGAATTGTCTGGCGCGCAAATTGTAATAGAGTGTCTGAAAGAGCAGGGTGTCGATACGGTATTCGGTTATCCCGGCGGGGCGATTTTGAACATATACGACGAACTTTATAAACATAAGAACGAAATCAGGCATATTCTTACTTCCCATGAGCAGGGAGCCGCTCATGCGGCGGACGGATACGCCAGGGCTACCGGTAAAGTGGGTGTGTGTTTGGCCACCTCCGGCCCCGGTTCCACAAATCTTGTAACGGGTATTGCAACCGCATATATGGACAGTGTGCCCCTGGTGGCCATTACGGCCAATGTGGCGGTGGATTATCTCGGAAGGGATTCCTTTCAGGAAGTGGATATAGCCGGCATTACCATGCCAATTACAAAACATAATTTCATAGTCAAGGATATAAACAGGCTTGCCGATACCCTGAGGAGAGCCTTCCGAATAGCAAAGACAGGACGGCCTGGCCCTGTGCTCGTAGATATAACCAAGGATGTTACGGCTCCTTCCAATAAAATAGAATTTACAAGGGCTGATATACCTCCTGTAGAGCGAAAAACGGATCAGATAACCCCGGAAGATTTGGAAGATGCCGTTAAAATGATAAAAAAATCCGAAAAGCCGTTTATATTGGTGGGAGGCGGTGCGGTAATATCCGACGCATATGACGAACTTAAAGAATTCGCGTACAAGGTAGATGCGCCGGTTGCCGACACACTGATGGGCAAGGGAGCATTTGACGGAACAGATCCCAGATATACCGGAATGGTCGGCATGCACGGTACAAAACCCTCCAACTTGGGGATTACCCAGTGCGATTTGCTTATAGCAATCGGAGTGAGATTTTCCGACAGGGTGACCGGCAATGCCAAACAATTCGCCCGGAAGGCCAAGATACTGCATATTGATATAGATCCCGCCGAAATCAATAAAAACGTTCTGGCCGATCATTCGATTACCGGCGATGTCAAGGAAGTTTTAAAGAGACTGAACGATATGCTTGACAGGCAGGATCATAAAGAATGGCTTAACCGTATTACGGAAATGAAGGCTATGTATCCGTTGACTTACAGGAAGGATATCCTTACGGGACCCTATATTATAGAAAAATTATATGAACTGACCGAAGGAAAAGCAATTATATGCACCGAAGTGGGTCAGCACCAGATGTGGTCGGCACAGTTTTATAAATATACCGCACCCAGAACCTTTATTACTTCCGGCGGTCTCGGTACCATGGGATACGGACTGGGAGCCAGTATCGGTGCAAAGGTAGGAAGACCCGATGCGAAAGTCATTAATATAGCCGGTGACGGATGTTTCAGGATGAATATGAACGAACTGGCAACCGCTACCCGTTATAATATACCGATAGTCGAAATAGTAATTAATAACAGGGTACTCGGAATGGTTCGTCAGTGGCAGACTCTGTTCTACGGTAAGAGGTACTCTTATACGGATCTCAACGACAAGGTGGATTTTGTGAAACTGGCTGAAGCCATGGGGGCCAAAGCATACCGTATAACCAAAACAGAAGAAGTCGAGGGCGTACTTAAAGAAGCCCTGTCTCTGAATGGGCCCGTTCTTGTGGACTGCATTGTCGACTGTGACGAAAAAGTATGGCCTATGGTTGCACCCGGAGCACCGATTGAAGAAGTGTTTACAGAAGAAGATATAAAAATAAAGTAAATACCCGAAAAGGATTGACAAAAAAATAACAGAGCTCTATAATAATTTCTATACTTTATTAAACTAAAGTTATATCAAATTGCATTGAAACAGTTATAAAGTTTTAGTAAGGGAGGATATGATAATGGGAAGAATTTATAATTTTTCAGCCGGGCCTGCGGTGCTTCCCGAAGAAGTATTAAAGGAAGCGGCAGAAGAAATGCTTGATTATAAGGGCACAGGAATGTCTGTTATGGAGATGAGCCACAGGTCAAAAGCTTTCGAGGAAATCATCCAGGAAGCAGAAAAAGACTTAAGAGAGTTAATGAATATTCCTGACAATTATAAGGTACTGTTTGTACAGGGAGGGGCCTCCCAGCAGTTTGCTGCGGTTCCGTTAAACCTTATGAAAAACAGGGTGGCGGATTATATTATTACCGGACAATGGGCTAAAAAGGCATATCAGGAAGCCTGTATGTACGGGAAAGCCAACATAATCGCCTCTTCGGCAGATAAGACATTTTCTTATATACCTGATTGTTCGGATCTTCCTGTATCCGAGGATGCGGATTATGTTTACATTTGTGAGAATAACACCATCTACGGAACCAAATTCAAAACTCTTCCGAATACAAAGGGTAAACCCCTTGTAGCAGACGTATCCTCCTGTATATTGTCTGAGCCGGTTGACGTTACAAAATATGGAGTTATGTTTGCTGGAGCACAGAAGAATGTCGGACCTGCCGGTGTCGTTATAGTAATAATAAGGGAAGATTTGATAACGGAAGATACGTTGCCCGGAACGCCTACCATGCTTAAGTATAAGATTCATGCGGACAATAATTCCCTGTATAATACGCCTCCGGCATACGGTATTTATATCTGCGGCAAGGTATTCAAATGGGTCAAGAAAATGGGCGGACTGGAAGTAATGAAGAAAAGAAACGAAGAAAAGGCCAAAATCCTTTATGATTTCCTTGACAGCAGCAAGCTGTTCAAAGGAACCGTAGCCAAAGAGGACCGTTCCCTGATGAACGTACCTTTCGTAACGGGAAACGAAGAATTGGATGCGAAGTTCATTAAAGAAGCAAAAGCCGCAGGATTTGAGAACCTTAAAGGTCACAGAACCGTAGGAGGCATGAGGGCAAGCATTTATAATGCAATGCCTGTTGAAGGTGTTAAAGCTCTTGTGGAATTCATGAAGAAATTTGAAGACGAAAATCTGTCCCGGTTGTAAGATCTTTTATTCATAAGCAGGGCAGCCGAGTGAGCGGTTTATGGTTATTAGGATAAATGATATAATCTGTTTATATGAAAGGAGAGTAAGCCTATGAAATACAGTTGTCTTAACCCGATTGCGCCGATAGGTTTGAATTTGTTTACAGACAAGTATGAAAAGACGGATAACGTTGACGAAGCGGATATTATACTGGTAAGAAGTGCATCCATGCATGATATGCAGTTTTCCGGCAAACTTAAGGCAATTGCAAGAGCCGGAGCCGGCGTTAATAATATACCTCTTGATGAATGTGCTAAAAAAGGAATAGTTGTATTCAATACTCCGGGGGCAAATGCCAACGGAGTTAAGGAACTGGTAATTGCAGGCCTGATGCTTGCTTCCCGTGATATAATCGGGGGTGTCAATTGGGTTCAGACCATAAAAGATCAACCGGGAGTGGCTAAACTGGTAGAAAAGGGAAAAAGCAAATTTGCCGGTAAGGAAATACAAGGAAAGAAATTGGGAGTTATCGGTCTCGGCGCCATAGGTGTCCTGGTAGCCAATGCCGCCGTTCATTTGGGAATGACCGTATACGGTTATGATCCGTTCATTTCCATAGACAGGGCATGGAGCCTATCCAGAAGTGTAATCCATGTAAAGAACAGGGACGATATATACAGAGACTGTGATTACATAACGCTGCATGTTCCGCTTATAGAAAACGACGATCCGAATGTTAATACCAAAGGCATGATTAACAAAGAGGCCATAGAAAAAATGAAGGACGGCGTTATCATACTGAATTTCGCAAGGGATCTCCTTGTAAACGACGACGATATGGCCGAAGCGTTAAAGTCGGGAAAAGTGGCAAGATATGTAACGGACTTTCCGAACGATAAAACGGCCAATATGGAAGGGGTTATTGCAATACCCCATTTGGGCGCCTCCACAGAAGAATCGGAAGACAATTGTGCGGTTATGGCGGTAAAACAGCTTATGGAGTATATGGAGAACGGAAATATAATAAATTCCGTAAACTACCCTAACTGTGATGCGGGTGAATGTTCCGCCCAGGGCCGTATTACCATCCTTCACAGAAATATACCCAAGATGCTCACGCAGTTTACGGGAGTATTCTCTGCTTTGAACGTAAATATAGCAAATCTGGTCAATAAAAGCAAAGGCGATTATGCTTACACGGTAATCGACGTCGATACACCCGTCAACGGCGATGTTACGGAGAAACTTAATGCCATAGACGGAGTTTATAAAGTAAGAGTGGTCAAATAAATTCATACCACATAAAATGCAGCTTAAAAGAAGCGGCTTTTGGGGATGACGTAAAATCATTCCAAAAGAACGCTTCTTATTTATATTTCATATGGCGGTAATTGTAATATCTGACAAATTTTCTCATCTATGTATGCACCAAACGATAAAAATAATATTGGAAAACCCATGTATGTTACTTGAAAATAATTGAAGGTTAAATTACTATTATAATACTTTGAATGATATTTGAAAAAATAAACAAGATGACTTTAATATTATAAAATAAAAATATTAAGGAGATCGGGATAATATGGCGACAGTAAGACCTTTTCGGTGTATAAGGCCGGTAAAAGAATATGCGGGAAGAATTGCTGCCCTTCCGTATGACGTATATAACAGATCGGAAGCCAAGCAGGAAATTGAACGGGAACCTCTGTCTTTTTTAAGGATAGATCGCGCAGAGACCAATTTTGGCGATGATGTCGATACATACGATGACAGAGTGTATGCGAAGGCAAAAGAACTGCTGGACGGTATGATTAAAGACGGTTATTTTATGATTGATGACGAGGAGTGTTATTATATATATGAACTGGTGATGGACGGGCGGTCCCAGACCGGACTGGTGGCCTGCGCGTCGGTGGACGATTATCTGAACAACATAATAAAAAAGCACGAAAACACCAGAGAGGATAAAGAGATTGACAGGATTAGGCATGTGGATACCTGCAATGCCCAGACCGGACCTATATTTCTGGCATATCGTTCCGTAAAAACAATAGACGAAATAATCGATAACGCGAAAACGAAAGAACCTTTATATTATTTTACGTCGGCGGACGGCATAGGCCATCATGTATGGAAAATATCCGACAGGGGGCAAATTGACACAATTCAAAAAAGTTTTGCCGGCATAGATGATATATATATTGCGGACGGCCATCACAGGGCGGCTTCGGCCGTTAAGGTCGGATTGAAAAGGAGAGAAGCAAATCCCGGTTATACGGGTAAAGAGGAGTTTAATTTCTTCCTTTCGGTTTTATTTCCTCACGATCAACTGAAGATTTTGCCTTATAACAGAACCGTGGCCGATTTGAACGGCTATACGAAAGAAGAATTTATAAATAAAGTCAGGGCGAATTTTATTGTTGAAGAAATGGGACGCGAACCTTATGCCCCGAAAGAAAAGGGAGAGTTCGGCATGCTGCTTGACGGGCAGTGGTACCGGCTTATAGCCAGAAACGAAATAAAGAAAAACGATGACCCCGTAAAATCCCTGGATGTTTCCATTCTTCAGGATTATTTGCTGGGTCCCGTGCTGGGGATAAAAGATCCCAGAAAAGACAAAAGGATTGATTTTATAGGAGGAATCCGGGGACTTAAGGAATTGGAAAGAAGAACTTCCGAGGATATGAAAGTGGCATTTTCCATGTATCCCACATCCATTGATGAACTTTTTGCCGTATCGGATGCCGGAAAACTTATGCCGCCGAAATCAACATGGTTTGAGCCAAAATTGAGAAGCGGCTTATTTATACATGCATTATCCTGAATAACATGTTATAATATTGTCGTTGATTATATAATCATACCTATCAAAAAACATACATACAGGAGGTCGGTTATGAGCAAGAGCTTAAGAGGAACCAAAACACTGGAAAATCTGATGAAGTCATTTGCCGGTGAGGCACAAGCCAGATTGAGATACACCTATTTTGCATCCGTAGCAGGAAAAGAAGGCTACAAACAGATACAGAATATTTTTATGGAGACCGCCGAGAACGAAAAGGAACATGCTAAAGTATTCCTGAAACTGGCTCAGCAGTATCTTGACGGCGAAAATCCCGCGCCGGTGGAAATTACCGCTACATATCCGTTCGCATACGGCGACACCGTAGCCAATTTAAAATCTGCCGCTCAGGGAGAATATGAAGAAAGTGAAGTGGATTATCCGGCATTTGCAAAAACCGCAAAAGAAGAGGGATTTGACGATATTGCGGAACGTTATCTTCTGATAGCTAAAGTAGAGAAACATCACAAGGAAAGATTCTTAAAACTTTTAGAAAATATTGAGACCGGCAGGGTCTTCAAAAAAGACGGAAAAGTTTACTGGAAATGCTTAAACTGCGGATATATACACGAAGGAGACGAAGCTCCGCTGGAATGCCCCGCATGTAAACATCCCAGGGCATATTTCCAGTTGCTTGACGACTGCTTTTAAAAATTTTTTAGGACCTGCCGTATACCGGTTTAAGCACGGGCGGGCTTAACCGATATAATCAGAGATTACATAATGAAATAATACCCGGCTGGGATCCCAACCGGGTATATTATTAAATCAGATCATTAAATTTTGATAAACAAGTTGGAATTGAGAATTCATTACGATATAATATATAATATTTTTTAATTTGATATAAAAAGAGTTTGTGCTAAAATATACACAAAGCAAAACGACTATGCCGACGGCATCGGAACATCCAGGCATTGAAGCTGCGAAAATACTAAGGCATGGAGCTTTCAATTCTCTTATCAGCATTAAAAATAAGTTAAGATAAAATTATTTATGAGGGAGATTATTATGAGCGGTTTTTTTAATTTGGAAAATCCGGTTTTTCAGGTATTGGGAAAAATATGTGATATGCTTTTAGTAAGTATCGTATATATTCTCCTTTGCATACCGATCATAACCATCGGACCGGCAAGCACGGCCTTATATTACGTAATGGTTAAGGTTATACGCAGAGAAAGGGGATATGTCTTCAGAGAATTTTTCCGTTCGTTCAAACTGAATTTCAAAAAGGGCGCCATTGTCGGCATATTAATGTTAATTGTAACGGTTATACTGGTTTTTGATTTGGTATATGCATGGCAAATGGCAGGCGCACAGGCGGATAAGGGTTCACTTCTTTTGGGCGTATTTATAGGAATAGCTTTTTTGTTTATATGTTTTTCCGTATATGTTTTTCCTATATTGTCGAGGTTTGACATGACGGTAAAGAATTTGATTATGTCTGCCGTATTCATGTCAATGAGATATATATATTTTACCGTTCCGATAATTTTGATTTATGCTGCCGCAGCGGTTATCATTTATTATTTCCCTCCGTTTCTCTTTCTTGCGCCGGCTACTACGGTGCTGGTTAATTCATTCATGATAGAAAAAATTTTCAAGAAGTATATGCCGAAATCTGAAGGCCCCGGCGAACAGACCGGTAAGGATGAGTGGTACTTGGAATAATTGGGAGGATAACATATGTCGGAAAAATTGACTGATATTTTCGGTAGGAATGTATTTAACGAAGCGGTAATGATTGAAAGATTGCCGAAAAAAATCTACTATGCCTTGAAAAAAACCATAGAAAACGGAGAGGATTTGGATCCATACGTGGCAGAAGTTGTTGCAAATGCCATGAAGGATTGGGCTATTGAACATGGGGCGACTCATTATACCCATTGGTTCCAGCCGATGACCGGCATAACGGCGGAAAAGCATGATTCCTTTATAAGCCCCACTTCTGACGGAAAAATTATTATGGAATTTTCGGGAAAGGAGCTTATTAAAGGGGAACCGGATGCTTCATCATTCCCTTCCGGGGGGCTGCGTGCAACGTTTGAGGCCAGAGGTTATACCGCATGGGATTGTACTTCACCGGCTTTCTTAAGGGAAGATGCTCTGGGAGTTACCTTGTGTATACCGACCGCGTTCTGCTCATATACCGGTGAGGCTCTGGATATGAAAACGCCGCTTTTAAGGTCCATGGAAGCTCTCAATAAGCAGGCTTTAAGAATATTAAGGCTTTTCGGCCATAACGATGTAAAGCATGTCTATCCCGCGGTAGGTCCGGAACAGGAATATTTTCTTATCGATAAATCCAAATATCTGAAACGGGACGATTTGATATTTACCGGAAGAACTTTATTCGGTGCCTTGCCGCCCAAAGGACAGGAGTTGGGAGATCACTATTTCGGATGCATTAAGGAACGGGTGGCCGTATTTATGAGAGAACTGAACATAGATCTGTGGAAAATGGGCGTGACCGCAAAAACCCAGCATAACGAGACCGCTCCGGCGCAGCATGAACTGGCACCGATTTATGATACGGCCAATATCGCAACCGATCATAATCAGCTTATTATGGAATGCATGAAAAAGATCGCCAACCGTCATAACCTGGTATGCCTGCTTCATGAGAAGCCCTTTGCGGGAGTGAACGGATCAGGAAAGCATAATAACTGGTCGCTGATTACCGACACGGGAAAGAATTTGCTGGATCCCGGCAAGACTCCTCATGAAAATATACAGTTTTTACTGTTTTTTACCGCGGTTATAAAAGCCGTGGATCTTTATCCGGATTTATTGCGGGTAAGTGCCGCAAATCCCGGTAATGATTACAGACTTGGAGGTAATGAGGCTCCTCCGGCCATAATTTCCGTATATATAGGAACACAGCTGGAAGATGTGTTAAATCAGATTGTTAAAAACGGAGAAGCAAAAAGCTGCATGTCTGGCGGTACAATAAATGTCGGCGTACATACCATTCCGGAACTATATAAGGATGCCAGCGACCGTAACCGTACGTCTCCGTTTGCGTTTACGGGAACAAAATTCGAATTCAGAATGGTCGGCTCTTCCATGTCGGTAGGTATGGCCAATACCGTAATTAATACCATAGTGGCGGATGTTTTAAGCGACATGGCGGACGAACTGGAGCAGGCGGAAGACTTTAATGCGGCTGTTCATGATTTGCTTAAAAGAACCATAGCCGAACATGAACGGATTATTTATAACGGAAACGGTTATTCTGAAGAATGGGTCAAAGAGGCTGAAAGAAGAGGCCTTCCCAATATCAGATCCATGGTGGATGCCATTCCCGCTTTGGTGACGGACAAAGCGGTTAAACTGTTCGAAAAGCATAAGGTATTTTCCAAATCGGAACTTTTGTCCCGCAGGGACGTTTTATATGAAACATATTCGAAGACACTGAATATAGAAGCTAAAACCATGATTTCCATGGCAAGCTCACAATTCATTCCGGCTGTAATCAAATATGCAAAAATACTGGCTGATTCCATTAATTCAGTTAAGGAAGCGTTACCGGAAGCCGACATTTCGGTACAAAAGGAATTGCTGGAAAAGGCATCGGAACTTTTGGCAGAAGCTCAGGAGGCTTTACATAAACTTATAGGTTTTGTAAAAGAAGCGGAAAGTATAAGCGACGGCGAAAAGAAGGCCCGGTTTTTCCATGATAAAGTCAAACCTGCCATGGAGGCCCTTCGGGCGCCGATTGATGCCCTTGAGCTTATAGTAGACCGTGAGTTATGGCCTGTGCCTACATACGGGGAACTTTTATTTGAAGTATAAGTGGTAGCGAATGCAATCAATAGGGGTTTTAAAGATACAATGATCAAGCCTGCCGATGGGCTAAGGTAATGACGTTACAGGAAATTCAGAAATATTTGGAAATATATAATACGGAAATATATAATATTAATGTTGTTGACGGATTAGGCATATTGAAACCGGAAATGAAGTTTCAATATGCCTAAAGCATTTTATTTGAAAAAGGCTAGAAAAACAACATAATATTAAATTTTCAGTTCTTTTCTGTTAATGACTTCAAGAACAGGTTTTGAAGCCTGGATTTTTCCGTATATTTTAATTGAATTAACGGTTTCTTCGAATAAATCGGGACTTATATCATTATCGACATGCAAAATCCCCATGACCATAACGTCCAGTTTCGTCAAGGAATTCTTTGCGTTTAACAGGTCATCTTTTTTTAATCTGTATATCCCTATTCCACCGGTTACGCGGCTGGCAGATTTAAAGGAGTTGGTTTTACATTGCTGGTATAGTATATCCAGGTCGGATTTATGGGTTTCAAGCTGGTTACGTATGGCGGTCCTGATAAAATCACTTCTGTTTGTGTAAATCATATTATCGACAAGCAAATCAATTTGTGCCAATTCCATTATGCCTATGTTAATTGTAACTTTTTCCGTCCTGCTATTATCCATTCTAACTCCCCTTTCTCATAATCAATATTTTGCTAATAAGATATTCCAATAGTATGATAACTACATTCCATATAGATTGCATTTAGAGTATATAATATATTTTCCAAACAGTCAATATAATTGATAAAAATTTCATATATCCGGAAACTGTGAAATATTTATGATATTCTTATCTTTTACATTCATGCTTTTTCATTATTATGCCAGGGGAAGGCCTGCGACGGACCGTACAAAGCCAATAAAAAACACCTTCAGGCGAAAGAACGTGTCGTTTCGGACCGAAGGTGAATAGGATGTTTTTAAGTAATTATCCGCTAGGCTGTTTTTCTTTTTTCGCGGTAAAATGCGCTTAAAAAGCATATGATCATGCAGATTATAAAATTAGCCAGCAGGATCAATTCAAATTTATAGACTATATCAAAATCCCATCCGTATAAATCGGCTTTCTCCGTAACGGGATTATTTCGAAAGTAAATAAGAACGGCAGCATCGATAAATCCCAGTACCGAACCGGCTAAATACAGTTTTCTGTGGCCGGATGCGGCATAGAAGATTAAAAAAATACAGACAAGATATACAATAAAACCGTATTTATTGTCCAGTTTATTTGTTACGGTGGTCAGATAAAGATAGGCCGCACCAACAAAGCCCGTTCCCAATAAGGCGGAGAACATCCTTTTTCGGTAATTATCCTTAATATAACTGGTGATAAAAAACGGAACGGCGGGGAAAATCCATATCAGATATCCGAAAGATTTTATGGGAGTTTTACCGATTGCCTTGACTATAAAAGTCAAACCCAAAAGAATGAAAATACCTGTGGGCATGAGTTGGGAAAAAATTTTATAACCGGTACTCAGTTCTTTATTTTTGACTGTTATGTAATCCAACATGGCTCCCATAATAAAAAAAGGAAGCAGGGCTGTAAGTATGTTCCACTGGGTTTCCCACTGAAAGGATTCAAGAATAATCAACGTTGCGGCAATTATAAAATATATAACAATAAAGGCAAATAATGAAGCGTTCCTGCGTAAAATTCCGGATAATTTGCTCATTAAGGAGAACCTCCCTTATATAAATTGACCATGCAAGTCCATATTAGATATACCGGACGGATTTGTCAATGATACCATTAATTTCAGGATATATATGATATTTGATCCTGATTTATATGATAATGATTGGCTGTATTTTACGGTTATATTTTGCCGGAAGAGCCGATTATTGCAGTATTATATATATAAAAACCGGGATTTAATAACCAGTATTCATTGTTTATAATGTAAACTATGAAAATATATAATACGTAAGACGGATTGGGGGAATAGAATTGAATAACAGACTTTGGTATACAAAACCGGCCACCGAATGGATAAACGGCCTTCCTGTCGGTACCGGAAGACTCGGGGCCATGGTGCTGGGAGGCACAAAGGAAGAGCGTATAGCATTGAATCATGAATGGTTGTGTGTCGGACAAAACAGGGACAGAGAAAATGAAGACAGAAGCGAATATTTGCCGAAAGTCAGAAAACTGCTCATGGAGGAGAAATATGAAGAGGCCACATTGCTGGCCAACGAAGCATGGGGAGGCAACGGAGGCATAAGCGGCCGTCCGTGCAGGGTGGATCCTTATCAGCCGGCCGGAGACTTTCGGTTTGCTCTGGATCATGGGGAGGTAACCGATTACAGGAGAGAACTAAATCTTGATCATGCCAGGGTAAAAGTTACATATGAGGCCGACGGCAAATTCATTTCCAGAACCGTTATAGGCCATATTAAAAAGGACTGTATTATTGTACGGATATATGCCGGGGAGGAATTATTAAGCGGAAACTTCTGGCTGTGCAGGCAGGAAGATCCCAGATGCGATATATCCTTTGATTTGGAAAATTCGGCGGTTATAATGCACGGAGCTTTCCATGAAGGAATGAAATTCTGTGTCACGGCCGATCTAAAAATCAGGGAAGGAAGAATTATTCCCGTCGGGGAAAACACTTTGCGGGTGGAAGACTCCAGGGAAATTTTGGCGTTTATAAACATAGGCACAGATGCAAAGAAAGACCCTTTGGATGAATGCAGGCGGCATCCCCTTCCCGCCCAGTCATGGGATCAGTTGTACATGGAAAATATAGAAGAACATCAAAAAAACTATGGCGGATTGTGTCTGACTGTCTTTGGAGACGAACCTGATATTCCTACGGACGAACGGATTAAGGCTTTCAGGGAGGGAAACGATGATATAACACTTCCTGTCCTGTACTTTAATTACGGCCGTTATCTGTTGTGTGCATCCAGCGCAAACGGTGAGCTTCCCGCCAATCTCCAGGGCAAGTGGAACGAGGATTTGATGCCGGCATGGGATTGCGATTATCATTTTGATATAAATCTGCAGATGAACTATTGGCCGGCTGAAAGCGGGCATCTTCAGAATTGTACTAAACCTCTGATTAATTATCTTGAGAAAATGGTACCCAACGGTAAAGCTGCGGCTAAAAAATTATTCGGTTGTAACGGTATATGGTTTCCTCTGACATCGGATGTCTGGGGACGCACCACTCCGGAAGCTTATGGATGGTCCGTATGGACCGGAGTAGCGGCATGGATGGCCCAGCATATGTGGTGGCATTATGAATACGGTCAGGACTTGGAATTTCTCGAAAAAAAGGCATATCCGTTCATGAAAGAAGTGGCGGCATTTTATGAGGATTTTCTTGTTAAAGACAAAAACGGGGTTTATCAGATAATGCCCTCCCAATCTCCGGAGAACCGTTTTGTCGGCGGCGGGGACATGCCGGTGACAATTTGCGTATCGTCCGCTGCCGATGTGGAACTGGTTACGGATTTGCTTACCCATGCCATAAAAGCTGCCCGTATTTTGAATGTAGATCAGGATAAGGTTGAAAAGTGGCAGGAAATCCTTGATCATCTTCCTCCGTTGCAAATCGGAAGCAAAGGACAGTTGCTTGAATGGAACAGGGAATTTGAAGAAGTGGAACCTTATCACAGGCACGTATCCCATTTAATAGGCGTCTTTCCCGGCGATCAGATTGACCCGGATCGTACTCCGGAACTGTTTAAAGCGGCAAGGACTTCATTGGAGATGAGACTGGCTGCCGGCGGCGGATATACGGGATGGAGCAGGGCCTGGGTGGCTTGCCTTTATGCCAGATTCGGAGAAGGGGATGTGGCATGGAAACATCTGCGGGCCCTGATAGTGGATTTGGCCACAGAAAGTCTGCTTGATCTTCATCCGCCGAAAATATTCCAAATCGAAGGTAATTTTGGCGGAACAGCCGCCGTACTTGAAATGCTGTTACAGAGCTATCATGAAGAACTGCATTTTTTGCCCGCGCTGCCAGGTGTATGGAAAAAGGGCAGGATAACGGGTATCAGGGCCCGCGGCGGATTTACCGTAAATATGGAATGGGAAGACTGCAAACTGAAAAAAGCGGAGATCATATCCGTTAAGGACAGGGACTGCGTTATTAAAAACTGCGGTGGAAGATACCGCATCCGCGACAACTTTGGCAACGAAGTGGAATATCGTACCGAAAACAACAAAACAGTATTCCGCGTGCTGAAAGACAGGATGTATTTTGTAACGGTTGAATGACCTGATATGCAACCTTAAATTAAAAAAATACATATTGGGTTATAAAAAAAACCATTTGATAAGATTTAATAATATGTTATTATATGTTTAGTAAATAAATTAAAGTGCGTGACTTGATACGGTTTGTTTCATACCGGTAAAGCAGCCGTCTTAATGCATTTTATATGCATAAGACGGCCGCCGGTTATTTTGAATCCATTTGAAACTGACGTCAGCGATGTAATCATTGCCTTATTTATATGAAGGGGAGAAAACGTCGTGTATCGGTTGATGATTATTGAAGATGAACCCATTATCAGAGCCGGATTAAGAAAACTGATAACATGGTCTGATTTTAATTTTGAGATCTGTGCCGAAGGGGTTGACGGCAAGGATGGGCTGAAAAAGATTTTTGAATATTCTCCCGATTTGGTCCTGGTGGACATTAAAATGCCCGGTATGAACGGTCTGGATTTAATAAGGGAAGCAAGAAAGAGAAAATTCGACGGTAAGTTTATTATTCTTACGGGGTATGCAGATTTTGAATATGCAAAATCGGCTATATCTTTAGGAGTACGGGCGTACTTGCTGAAACCTATTGACGAAGACGAGCTTCGTGAGAGTGTCATGCAGGTTCTGGCGGAACTTGAAACGAAGAGAATTCTTGATGATTACCACAGTGTGAGTGAATCAAAAGCAAGACAGGATGTCCTTCGCTGTTTATTGCAGCCCCAGGCGGATAAAAAAAGGCTTGAAAAGGAAATCAAATTATTTGGTCTGGATTTTAAGTTTGATACTTTTTGCGTCGTTATTATAAGCAGAAAAAACGAGACGGAAGGGCTTGAAATGCCCATAAATGCCGAGACATGCATGTTGGTTCAAAAGGGGCTTGGTAATGTAGATTCGGTAACGGTGGACAATAATCTGGTTCTGATATGCAAAGGCGTCAGTTATTTAAAGGTTAAAGTGCTGCTTGCAAAGGGCAATGAACGTTTAAAAAGGGATTATAACGGAAATCACTTCATATCAATAGGCCATGACGTATCTCGATGGGAAGATATTATATTTTCCTATGAATGTGCAAAGCTGCTGACAAATAACAAGTTTCTGTTTAAAGATACGGATATCGTATGCATAGATGATTTAAAAATATCTCATGAAAACAGCGACGAGAATTTTGCAAGCCATATTTGTGACCTGATTGAAATAGGTGATACCGATTCAATAAGAAAAACATTCCGGGATCTTGGGGATTTATATAAATCCAGGGTTGAAACGGAGACGGATATTAAACTTCAGGTAATACATAATATGATACTGCTTTATTCAATGCTGGAGAAAAAATATTCCGATAAACTGTACGATTTACCTGATTTTAACAAAGTAATAGAATGTGCGAAGAATTCGTTAAGCCTTAATGAACTGATAGGCGTGATAACGGATTATTCCGTAAAGGTGGCCGGAAAGATAGGCATAACATCTACGGATAATATTGTCAAAAGGGTTCTTTCTTATATGGAAAGAAATTATGTAAATGATCTGAAGTTGGAAGATTTAGCGAAACTTTTCAGCTATAACAGCGCTTACCTTGGAAAGGTTTTTAAAAAAGCAACAGGTTCCAGTTTTAATGAGGTACTGAACAGTATAAGGATTGAAAATGCAAAACGGCTTTTACTGGAGACAGATTTAAAAGTTTATCAGATATCCGAACAGGTGGGCTACAGCAATACGGATTATTTTTACAGCAAATTCAGAAGATATGTCGGTGTCAGTCCAAAGGAATTCATTGAACGGAACAAATCGCAGGCGGAATAAAATCCGGTAAAACATACCGTGTATCTATGCCGTAGCCTTATGAAATGTAAAATAATTCAAGTAAAAATTGTTAAATTATCTGTGTTTTAAATTTGTCCCGCGTACTATAAATTTATATTGGGAATTATAGTAAACGAGAAATGGAGGTTATAAAACATGAAAAAGACTGGTAAAGCCGTTCTTGCTGTTTTAATTTCCGCTGTTTTTTTTGATTAATCTGATTCCTGTAAGGGCAAAAGCCGTGGAAGAAAATACGGCTTATCTTGCTTACGCTGATGCCGGCTGGGAATATCAGTATTGGGGTGATCCTGTTGACACAGGTGTGGTAGGTACTAATGCCACTATAACAGGACCCGGTCAATATACGGTCGGAGTTGACTTTACGGGGACACAGAAAGGATACGCCAGCGGACTTTCGTTTACAGCTGTAATGATCGCAAACGGTAATATTAATTTCCCGGATTACTTTATACGTATCGACTCGATTGTACTGAACGGGGAGGAACTGGAATTTCGCAAAAACTATACGAGCTCCGATAACGGTGTGGAAATGCACAGCAATATCTATAATGAGTGGGTTCCCAATCTTCCCAGTGACGCAAGGACACCGGACGGGGATCTGTCAGGTGCGACTCCCACGATAGTTAATAAGACAAAGTTTAATGAAGTTAAAACTCTTACGGTTACTTTCACTTTCCTGGATCCTGAAGGAAATGCAACCCCTGCCGCTACAACAGAAGCTGCGCCTAAGACAGGTGTTACAAGCACGGCATTGTTGTACGGTTTGGGAGCATTGGCAACCGGGGCTTACATATTTAGAAAGAAAAGGGAAGACTGACAGCTTTAAACAAAGATAGGGCATGATCGCCTGACTGTGACAGGAAAAACGAAAATTGAAAAATGGTTATTTGGATTATATCAAGCTTACGGGGCTGTCATATGATTAATAAGGGATGCGGATATAACCTGTCTGCATCCTTTGGATTTATAAGGAGCAATGGCATAACGATATTTCGCAGCCCGAAAAACCGTTATGTTTATGATAAAGTTAAAATGTCATTATATAAAAATTTTAATGTAAAACAAGTTAAATTGGTTATGTTTTATTAGGAAGTTTTATATTGTAGATTTAAAATATGTCTGTCGGATTAGATTTAGGCAATGGTATGTCTTTAGTTATGAGTCTGCGCAAAATAACGGAAATACCTCTATTATTTTGTGCAGACTTAAAAAATGTCAGAAATTATTATAAAATATAATCAGGTGAATGGTAATAACGGTCAAGATTACAAAAGATATATTAAAAAGAAGGAGGAATTCAAGTGAAATTTTCAAACGGTTGCTGGCTGAATAAAAAGGGTACGGAAGTGTTTTCGCCTGCAGAAGTTTATTTCATTAATAATGAGGAAAAAACGCCGATAAAAACCCTCGGCGGGTTTACCTGCAGGGAAATCAGATTATGTGCTCCGACCCATAAAATCAACCAAAGAGGAGATACACTGGGAGGAGTCAATCTTACCGTAAGAATATCGTCACCGTATCCGGAGATACTGCGTATCAGGACCGATCATTATCTTGGGGTAAGGGAAAGAAATCCGAAATTTGAACTGAATACCGACGAGAATTGCGAACTGTCGGTTGACAACCGTGAAGAAATTCTTGAAATTAAAAGCGGAAGCCTGAGCGTTAGGATAAACAAGGTTAACTGGAAGATGGAGTTTTACAGGGACGATAAGAAGCTCACCGAAAGCGGATGGAAGGATTTGGCCTATGTAAAAACCGACTGGAAGGGCCTGCCGTATGATGACGGAAGTATGGAGAATACTTATATGCGGGAAAGGCTGTCGTTGTCTGTAGGAGAACTGGTTTACGGTTTCGGTGAGAAATTTACGCCTTTTGTTAAAAACGGTCAGTCGATTGATATCTGGAATGAAGACGGAGGGACTTCAACCGAACAATCGTATAAAAATATCCCTTTTTACATATCCAATAAGGGGTACGGTGTGTTTGTAAATCATCCGGAGAGAGTTTCCTTTGAAGTGGGTTCGGAGATGGTGAAGAAAGTCCAGTTTTCCGTACCGGGAGAGTCCCTGGAATATTTTATAATAAACGGGCCTACCATGAAAGAAGTGCTGAAAAGATATACGGATTTGACGGGAAAACCGGCCCTGCCGCCCGCATGGACTTTCGGTCTGTGGCTTTCAACCTCATTTACGACAAATTATGATGAGAAAACGGTCACAGGTTTTGTGAACGGAATGTTCGAAAGGGGAATTCCGCTTAAAGTATTCCATTTTGACTGTTTCTGGATGAAGGAATTCCATTGGTCCAGCTTCATCTGGGATTCCGATGTGTTCCCGGATCCTGCGGGGATGATAAAAAGGCTTAAGGAAAAGGGCCTTAAGATATGTGTCTGGATTAACAGTTATATAGCCCAGGAATCTCCTTTATTTGCCGAAGGAGTTGAAAAGGGATATTTCATTAAGAGACCTAACGGTGACGTATGGCAGTGGGATATGTGGCAGCCGGGTATGGCAATTGTGGATTTCACCAACCCGGAGGCTTGCAAATGGTATGCTTCAAAACTGGAAGCATTGCTTGATATGGGCGTAGACTGCTTCAAGACCGATTTCGGCGAAAGAATCCCTACGGACGTGGTATATTATGACGGTTCCGATCCGATCAAGATGCATAACTATTATACTTATCTTTATAATAAAGTTGTATTTGAACTTCTTGAACGCAAGAGGGGAAAAGGGGAAGCGGTTTTATTTGCAAGAAGTGCCACGGCGGGCGGCCAAAAGTTCCCTGTTCATTGGGGAGGAGACTGCTGGTCCGATTATGAATCCATGGCGGAGAGTCTCCGGGGCGGACTGTCCCTGGCGATGTCCGGATTCGGCTTCTGGAGTCATGATATAGGCGGTTTTGAAAGCACATCCACACCGGATGTTTACAAACGCTGGGCGGCTTTCGGGCTTTTGTCGACCCATTCCCGCCTTCACGGCAGCTGGTCTTATAGGGTACCCTGGGCTTATGACGAAGAATCGGTCGATGTGGTCCGTTTCTTTACGAGATTAAAATGTTCGCTGATGCCTTATCTGTACAGGCAGGCCATAGAGGCATCAAAAACCGGTGTTCCGGTTATGAGAAGCATGGTCATGGAATTTGAGGACGATCCTACATGCGCTTATCTTGACAGGCAGTATATGCTGGGTGATTCCTTAATGGTGGCACCGATCTTTAATGAAGAAGGCATGGCATATTATTACCTGCCGGAAGGAAGATGGACGGATTATCTGACAGGTGAGGTTAAGACAGGCGGCAGATGGATTAAGGAACACCACGGATATTTAAGTATTCCTCTGCTGGTAAGGGAAGGAAGTATCATAGCCGTCGGTTCAAGAGACGATAATGCCGAATATGATTATTCGGACGGTGTCATACTCAAAGCCTATGAACTTAAAGAAAATGTTCCGGCTGTTTCGGAGGTTTACACCGACAAGGGCAACCTGGCCGTAAAAGCATGGATGGTCAAAAAAGGCGATAAAATAATCATTAATGTTGAATCTGACAAGAAGTATTATGTACGTCTTGTAAATGTCAATAATATAGTTTCTGCAGATAACGGTTCCTTTGAGACGGACGGTAATGACACTGTTATAACTCCGAAAGGACCGGGGCAGATTGAATGTTCAATCAAATAAATGAATGCTGATTCTGGACGGCAATGCGCCAATTTGACAGGATTTTTACCGGATTTTACGAAGGATTAGGTATTCACCGTTGCAATTATTCTCAATTATTCTGTATATTACTACGGTTAGAAAGGCTGGATGTATGAAGAAGGTTGACGAAAGAAAAATTGATGAGTTGTTATCTAAATTAACGCTGGAAGAAAAGATTGCTCTGATACACGGAGAAGGTTTGTTTCAAACCGGTGAAGTGGAGAGGCTTGATATTCCTCCTTTGAAGTTTTCCGACGGGCCTATGGGAGTCCGTAATGAATTCGACATGAAAAGATGGATTAGTGCGGAAACCAACGACGATTATGTGTCCTATCTTCCCAGCAACAGCGCTCTGGCTTCCACCTGGAACAGGGAACTGGCGTACGAAACCGGCAAGGTATTGGGTGCCGAAGCCCGCGGCAGAGGCAAGGATGTAATCCTGGCTCCCGGCATTAATATTAAAAGAAGCCCCTTATGCGGAAGAAACTTCGAGTATATGAGTGAAGATCCGAAAGTCGTGGAAGAGATGGCGGTTCCTTTTATAAAAGGTATACAGGAAAATGACGTGGCTGCCTGTGTCAAGCATCTGGCTGCGAATAATCAGGAAACCAACCGCATGTCAGTGGATACTTATATGGATGAACGGACCTTGAGGGAAATATATTTGCCGGGCTTTAAGGCCGCCGTATCAAAGGGTGAAAGCTATTCCGTCATGGGAGCTTACAACCGCTTGTATGGGGAATACTGTTCACAAAGCAAATACCTGCTTGATAATATTCTCAGGAAAGAGTGGGAATATGACGGATTGGTGGTATCCGACTGGGGAGCCGTCCATGACACCAGACAGGCGGCAGAATCCGGTCTGGATGTGGAAATGTCGGTAGGGCCTGATTTTGATAATTATTATATGGCCAAGCCGCTTCTTGAGGCCGTAAAAAGCGGTAAAATAAAGGAAGAATATATAGATAAAAAGGTACGCAACGTATTGCGGACGATGTTAAGGCTTAAGATGGTGGGGGATGAACAGAAAAAACGCATTTCCGGAACCTATAATGATCCCCAACACCGTGAGATAATATTAAAGTGTGCCGAAGAATCAATTATTCTGCTTAAGAACGACAAGAAGGTTTTGCCGTTAAATAAATCAGGGATAAGAAAACTTGCCGTAATCGGGCATAATGCGGTATGCCTTCATGCATTCGGAGGAGGAAGTGCCGAGATAAAAGCTCTTTATGAGATATCGCCCTTGATGGGACTTAAGATGGAACTGGGAGGCAATACCGAAATAAAATATGCCCGCGGATATTATGTTCCCCCTAAGAAATTAAGAGAGGTAAACTGGCAGCAGGACAGCCTGAATTTAACTAAAGGCGATGAAAGGGCCAATGAGGTAAGGTCTGAGCTTGAAAGAGCAAACATGCTGCAGGAAGAGTTGCTTAACGAAGCGGTTGAGCTGGCAAAAGAAAATGAGAATGTCATTATTTTCGCGGGCCTTGACCATGAGCATGATGCGGAAGGAAAAGACCGGAAGGATATGAAGCTGCCCTACGGGCAGGACAGGTTGATACGGGAAGTCCTTAAGGCAAATCCGAACGCTGTTGTGGTCATTATTGGCGGTTCTCCGGTGGAGATGAAAGACTGGTATGATGAAGCAAAGGCAATCCTTTGGTGCTATTATGCAGGAATGGAAGGCGGAAGGGCATTGGCCAGGGTCCTGTTCGGCGACGTCAATCCTTCCGGAAAACTGGCGGAATCCTTCCCCAAAAAACATACGGACTGTCCGGCTCATATCATGGGTGACTTCGGCAACTCGGAGAAGATAACTTATAAGGAAGGCGTATTTGTCGGGTACAGGTACTATGACAGCCGTAATATCGAAGTTCAATTTCCCTTCGGTTACGGTTTGTCGTATACATCATTCAAATATAGCGGCTTGAAGGTAGCGGTGGACGAAACTGAAAAAGACGATGTCACGGTTAAGATACAGGTTAATATTAAAAATACCGGCAAGGTTGCCGGAGCGGAAGTTGTACAGGTTTATGTGGCCGATCCCGTATCGTCGGTGCCCAGGCCTGTTCATGAATTAAAAGGTTTTGAAAAGGTATATCTTAAGCCTTCGGAGGAGAAGACCGTTACCGTTTGCCTTCACAAGGATTCATTCGGCTTTTATGACGCGGACAGGCATTGTTTTGTGGTGGAACCCGGAAAATTTGAAATCCAGGTAGGTGCATCCTCCAGGGATATAAGATTAAAGGAGAACATCTATCTGAACAGAGAATATACGTATTAATCCTAACAGGAGAAACATTCATCTGTAATAAAACCTTTTACTGTAAAAAGAGAACGATTTTTGGTCGTTCTCTTTTTCAATTAAATTATTAATGGTATAATATATTTCAAATTATAAAAATGCTGGTGTTTTGATTTTGTGGCTGTAATCGGGCGACAAAGGTATGACATAAATTTGACACAGAATTGACACAAAATTGACTGCGGTACCTGACACTCAAAGGAGGTTTCCATGGCAATTAACAAAGCCATGAAAATGGCGTTAAAAGCCTTATCATATCCCGATATTGACATAAAGAAAAATTACAGGCTGCACAGGCAGGTGAACACTGCCGTACACCCTTTCATGAAAACCCGTTATAAGATTTGGGATCATAAGATTGCAGGAGAAGGGCATGATATACCGGTCAGGCTTTTTTTCCCTAAAAAATCCGTAAAAGATAAACCGAACAGGGTTCTTGTTTTCTTTCACGGAGGCGGATGGGTTGTAGGAAACATAGACAGCTACGGCAATGTATGTGCCAATATGGCCGATATGACAGGGTCCATAGTGGTTTCGGTCGATTACCGGCTGGCACCGGAACACCGGTTTCCGAGCGGTCTTAAGGATTGTTACGCGGCAACGAGGGAAGTTTATAAGTATTCCGATTATTTTGATACGGATAAAGAAAATATTGTCGTTATAGGAGACAGTGCCGGAGGCAATCTGGCTGCGGCCGTATCGCTTATGGCCAGAGACCGGCGAGAATTTAACATATCAAAACAGATACTTATTTACCCTTCGACTCATAATGACCACAGTGAGGAAACAGGCTTTCCATCCATAAAGAAATATGGCAGGGATTATCTGCTGACTTCCAGGAGAATCAGGGATTATATGGATTTATATATAGGGTCGGAAGAAGATTTGAATAATCCTTATCTCGCTCCGCTTCTGGCAGAGGATTTGTCAAATCAGCCGGAAACATTAATTATTACGGCCGAATATGATCCTTTGAGGGATGAAGGGGAGGCTTACGGTAAGAAACTGCGGGTATACGGCAATAAGGTATATATTTACCGGATGAAAAACGCGCTTCACGGATTTATATCCCTTCCAAGGCATTTTGTCCATGTTAAAAGATGTTATGAAATTATAAATAAGTTTTTGAATGATGAACTGGATTCTGGTATTATATGAATAGATAAGAAATTGAGATGATATAAAGATTTTGATTTGATAAGAAAAGAGTCATAAAAACAGATATTAAAATGAGGGGTAAGTTTCATGAAGGGAAGAAAGCCAGTGGAATGGACAAAACTTGATAATGCGGCGAAGATATTCCCCCCTACAAGCAACGAAAGGGATACGAAGGTGTTCCGGTTTGTCTGTGAGCTTAGGGATGAAATAGACGAAAATATTCTTCAGGAAGCTCTGGATAAAACAATGCCCCTTTTTCCGTTTTATCAAACGGTCTTAAGGAGAGGCTTTTTCTGGTACTATTTTGAAAGTACGGAACTTGCGCCCAAGGTTGCCCGGGAATATAAACTGCCCTGCAGCATGTTATACCATCCCAACAGAAGGAACCTGCTGTTTGAGGTCACATACTACAAAAACAGGATTAATCTTGAAGTGTATCATGCCCTTACGGACGGAACCGGAGCGTTGGCTTTTTTAAAAACATTACTTTATTATTATATAACCTTACGTTATAGGGAGGATTTTAAGGACAGGCTGCCGGTTCTTGATTACGATGCTTCCATTACCCAAAAAATGGACGACAGTTTTTTAAAGCATTATACGGGCAAGCGTATCCCCAAAAAGGTGAAAATAATCAAAGCCTACCGTATTCAGGGAAGAAGGTTCATGGATAACAGGATCAAGATTATAGAAGGCGTAATGCCGGTAAAAGAAGTCCTTGAACTTGCCCATAAGTATGATACCACACTTACGGTTTATCTGACGGCATTGTTTATCAGGGCGATTTATAAGGAAATGCCGGCCAGAAGCAGAAGATATCCCGTTGTAATATCCGTTCCCGTAAACCTGCGGGCGTATTTTCCTTCTGTCACGGCCAGAAATTTTTTTGCTACGATAAATGTTAAATATGATTTTGCGGCATCGGGCGATAAACTGGAAGATATAATTAAAGAAGTCAAGGAATGTTTTAACAGGGAACTTACGCAAAAAAAGCTTCAGGAACACTTGAATAAGCTTTCTGCATTGGAGCACAATGCCTTTATGCGTATGGTTCCTTTGATACTGAAAGATACGGTTCTCCGTTTGGCGAACAGGCTGAATGACAGGCAGATTACGGCCGCTTTGTCGAATATCGGCAGGATAGCCGTCAGTCCTGAGCTTGAACCTTATATAAATATGTTCAGTTGTTTTACCGGCGTAAAAAGGCCACAAATTGCCCTATGTTCTTTTAAGGATAAACTGGTGGTCAGTTTTTCTTCGCCTTTTACGGGAACCGATATTCAGAAGAATTTTTTCCGTTTTCTTACCGATGAAAATGTGCCGGTTGTTATATCTGCCAATATAAAAGAGATTTGAGACCTTAAGGATCTGAGGTGAGTTTATGCAATATTGCCCCCATTGCAAGGTTAAGATAAAAGGTCAGCATACCGTCTGTCCCTTATGTGCGGGGATTCTTGAAGGTGACGGCGATCCCAAGGAAGAGGTTTTCCCCTTTATACCCACCATTTATCAGGAATTCAATTTGTTTATAAGGGTCATGATACTGATTTCGATCATTGTGGTAGTGGCATGTTTTGCCATTAATATAATATTTACCAAAGAATCCCGCTGGTCACTGCCTGTTGCGGCCGGTGTATTATGTATGTGGATCAGCCTGTTTTTTATTATAAGGAAGAAAAATAACATTCCAAAAACCATTTTGTGGCAGGTCGGCATTATAAGCATTTTGTCGGTTATTTGGGACAAATCCATGGGATTTGCCGGCTGGTCCATTGATTATGTGATACCATTGATCTGTGTACTGGCAATGATAGTAATGGCCATAGGAGCAAAGATACTGAAAATCAGCGTCAGGGACTTAATAATTTATCTTTTGATAGATGTCATATTCGGATTTGTCCCGATTATATTTATAATATTTGGATGGCTTAATGTTATATTTCCTTCGGTAATCTGTGTGGCAGCCAGTATAATATCGCTGTCAGTCCTGATTTTGTTTGAAGGGGATAACATGAAAAACGAATTAAAGAAAAAAATGCATATATAAGTATAAATTTGCCCCAATTTTATAATCGATCGGGTATATAAATAAAAATAAGGATGGTATGTATTATGAGCACTTTTGCGTTAAAACTTATAGCGATTACATCGATGCTTATCGATCATGTTGCGGCCGTATTTATTCCTGCCAATTCATGGCCGTATTTGATATGCAGGTTAATAGGAAGGCTGGCTTTCCCCATCTATGCATTTTTGATAGTGGAAGGATTTTATCATACCCGTAATATAAAAAAATATCTGCTAAGACTGGGCATATTTGCATTAATATCGGAAGTGCCTTTCGATTTGGCGTTTTATAACAAATGGTTTTACGGGAAACACCAAAACATATTTTTTACCTTGTTTTTAGGGCTGCTCACCATATATTTAATTAATATGGCAGAAAATAAATATAAGGAAAAAATGTTGGTTGTAAACCTGGTGAATACCGCCATTACATTGGCATCCTGTTTTCTGGCGGTATTGTTAAAAACAGATTACAAATTCACAGGAATACTGCTTATTGTGGCCTTTTACCTGTTCCGGGGAAACAAACTTATGTCTGCCATAACGATGGTTATATTAAGCGGAAATATAATTCAGGCATTTTCCGCACTTTCTATTATACCGATTAGCTTCTATAACGGAAAAAAGGGCAGAAACATAAAATATTTATTTTATGTATTCTACCCGGCGCATTTGATTATCCTGTATTTGATACATCTGATAGTTTAATGCTGATTACTAATATAAATAAAACCGATTATTAATAAAATTGATAATTTGATCTAAACATTAAAATTAGTTATCATTAATACTTTCATTTTCAGGCATATAGTCATACTTTTCTTGGTCATGGCGTGCTTCTTCCTTAGTATCGGAGGGCTTTTCGGGAAAATACATTCTGTTGTCCAGTTCGGCAATGCTTTGTAGGGACGGAAAACGATAGTAGGTGGGTTTTTTATTTGGCTCAAAAAGCATTACAATCCTCCTCGCTTTTTTAACAAGGTTGGTTTAATGCTATTGTTTGTAATAAATAAGATTATATACAAGGAAATTCATTGAACAATAATTATATGCAGGAAATTATATTGCAGAAATTCAGGGCAAATAAATACAAAAAAACATCACAGATTAAAAAACATCACAGATTTAAAATAAAATAAAAAAGAGGGCGGGCCGAAATAAAATTATGGTTGCATTAAAAATAGAGGAAGTTAAGCCGTTTATGGCAAAACTTTTAACAAATACCATATTTGACGATTTTATCCTTAAGGAAATGGAGATTCAGACCTTTACAAGTTTTTATATTTCAGGCCAGTTTTTTGAAAGTTTCTTTTCAAAAGAGGAACTGGAGGAAAGAGGAGGAGAAACTTTCGTCTTATGGAAAGAGGTAAGAAACATTGCATTAACCGTGATTCGCGGCAATAAAACTCCCCTGTCCATGAAAATTGTTTTTCAGCTTCCCAAATCCGCGTCCGAAGAGCTTATAAACAGTCTGGGAGGGAAAGTCCGTAAAGAGGATGTGGGCGGATTGTTTATGAATATCCGTTTTGAAAAAAATGAGCTTCATATTATCACCGGAACTGCGATAAAAACATTCACGATGGATAAAACCCTGGAGCGTGAATGGGATGTTTGGGTCAAGAAATTTTTAAACAGCCAGAACATCTGTTTTTTGGAGCAGTAAACTCTGAAATATTTATCAGGGCATATTTTTTTGAGCGAAAATTAATATAATTAATTAGGACAGTATCATTTGAAAACGATACAGGTTGTTATTAGCACTCTCTTTTGGAGAGTGCTAAATATTTCTTGACATTTTAAATTAAGCATATTAATATTACTGATAAAGACTACATCAGGAAAGGGGATATGTATGAGTACAGAAAGAGGTACATTGTCAATCAGCTCGGAAAATATATTTCCTATTATAAAAAAGTGGCTGTATTCGGATCGGGATATTTTTGTCCGTGAAATGGTATCCAACGGTGCAGACGCCATCACCAAATTAAAGAAACTGGAACTTATCGGTGAAGCGGATATACCGGAGGATACTCAATATAAGATTGTAGTAACGGTAAATCCGGAAGAAAAAACCATATGTTTTTCCGATAACGGTATAGGAATGACCGCCCAGGAAGTTAAGGAATATATCAATCAGATTGCATATTCGGGGGCAAAGAAATTCGTAGAAACCTATAAGGAAAAAGCAAATGACGATCAAATAATAGGTCATTTCGGACTGGGATTTTACTCGGCGTTTATGGTGGCGGACAAGGTTACAATAAATACTCTGTCCTATCAGAAAGATGCCGCTCCTGTGTATTGGGAATCCGAAGGCGGTTTGGAATATGAGATGAGAGAGGGAACCAGAACCGAACGCGGTACCGATGTTACCCTTTATCTTAACGAAGACAGTTATGAGTTTTCCAATGAATACAGGGCAAGGGAAGTTCTGAACAAATACTGTTCCTTTATGCCCGTAGAAATATATTTTAAAAATGCCAGCGCACCTGAAAAGAAGGAAGAGGAGGGGGACAAGGCTGAAGGCGAAAAGAAGGAGGACAAGAAAGAAAAGCCTATAAATAATACGGCTCCTCTTTGGACCAAGCATCCCAATGACTGCACCGACGAGGAATATAAGCAGTTCTACAGGGATGTATTTTATGACTATAAAGAACCGCTTTTCTGGATCCATCTTAATATGGACTATCCGTTTAATTTAAAGGGTATACTGTATTTCCCCAAGATTAATACGGAATATGATTCTATTGAAGGCGTTATTAAGTTATACAGCAATCAGGTATTCGTAGCGGATAACATTAAGGAAGTCATTCCGGAATTTTTGATGTTACTTAAGGGTGTTATTGATTGCCCGGATTTCCCTCTTAACGTATCAAGAAGTGCCCTGCAAAATGACGGTTTCGTCAAGAAAATATCCGAATATATTTCAAAGAAAGTTGCCGACAAACTGACGGGCATGTATAAAGTGGAAAGGGAAAACTATGAAAAGTATTGGGACGATATAAGTCCTTTCATCAAGTTCGGCTGCCTGAAGGACGACAAATTCTACGACAGAATGAAGGATTATATCATTTTCAAGGACCTTGAAGGCAAATACCTTACCCTTGAGGAATATATCGAAAAAACAAAACCCAAGTCTTCCGAAAATGGCGAAGACAATACTTCCGAAGCAAAGCCTGAAGAAGAAAAAACAACCGCAGGCAACCAGACCGAAGGCGACGCATCATTGACGGCTGAAAAATCACAGACCGGCGACACAGCCAAGAATGAAAACAATGCCGGCGGCGAGGCAAAGCCGGACGGTGAGAAAGGCGAAGAAGACAAGAATGAGGATAAGGCCGAAGAAAAGAACATTATATATTATGTGACAGATGAAAAGCAGCAAAGCCAGTATATCAACATGTTTAAAGAAGCCGGCCAGGATGCGGTTATTCTGCCTCACAACATAGATCAGCCGTTCATAACCCATCTGGAATATAAAAATCCGAAGATAAAATTCCAGCGTATAGATGCAGGTTTTTCGGACAGTTTCCGCGATGAAACACAAAAAAAGGATGAAAAAGAATTAAAGAAGAACACGGAAGCAATGACTAAATTGTTCCGCAAGATTTTGGGCAAGGATAAGCTGGAAGTCAAAGTTGACAGATTAAAGAATGAAAAAGTCGCTTCCGTTATAACAATGTCCGAAGAAAACCGCAGACTTCAGGATATGATGCGTATGTACAGTATCGGAGGCAAAGACGATAATTTATTCGCTGACGGCGAAACTCTGATACTTAATGCAAATCACAAGCTGGTACAGTATATAATTGAAAACGAAAAATCAGACTACACTCCCATGATATGTGAGCAGTTGTATGACCTGGCATATTTAAGTCACAGACCGCTGGAACCTGAGGCCATGACAAAGTTTATTCAGAGAAGCAATGAGATTATGATGCTTCTGACTAAATCGGAGAATTAAAAAGATTACTGCCGTGATTGGTGTGCCGTAACCGCGCTTTTATGTTTAGCCCGTGACGGTACATTACACGGCAGTTTTTTTTCGGATCTTATATCTTTGTATTGCAATTCTATTAGACAATTCGATTGTAAAGATGATTAACATTTCTGAGATTACTATAGGGTTAAATATTACTGAATTCCGGAAATGTTTTTTAAAATAATAAATGCAGCATATTAACAAGGCATCCGTCAATCGTTCTTAACGGAGCGAACGGATAATATCGGAAATATATGACGTACAGTTGGATTTTAATAATTAACAATATGTTTCGTAAAAGCACAGACATATTGAGCGTTATTGCCAAAACAGCAATAAAGATAAGAATTTTTAAATAGGAAAATAGTCTTGTTTTGTTGATAATGCACATATAAAATGCTATATTTTAACTATGTCGTAAAATGTCGAGTATTTAAGCTATAAAGCGCTGGCTGAGTATCGCGCCGAGCATGACAGGCTTCAGCGGCAAATTTTATATAACTCGGATAGGCATCCTTGCGGAGTATTTTTATTTAATGGCAACAGACAGGAAATGAAAAATTCCAGTTTATTAATGATGTTCGGATGACGGTTGCAAAACTATCGGGAGAAGGTGTTACGGGTGAAAAAAATACTAATCGTGGATGATGCAGCTTTTATGAGGTTGACAATCAGGAACATGTTGGAAAAGAACAGTTACGAAGTCGTTGGAGAAGCAACTAACGGTAGGGATGCCATTCAGAAATTCGGTCTATTAAGACCCGATATAGTAACCATGGATATAACCATGCCGGATATGGATGGAATTAGCGCATTAAAAGCCATACTAGCCATTGATTCTAAAGCCAATGTGATAATGGTCTCTGCAATGGGGCAGGAAAGGCTGGTCAGGGAAGCCATATTAAGCGGTGCGAAAACATTTATAGTGAAGCCTTTTAAAGAAGAGCAGATGTTAAAAGCGTTAGAAGGAATTAAATGAGACTTCCCAAGTATATAAAATGGTGGTGGTATAATGGCGGATTTCAATTCAAATGATGCAATGCTGGATATGTATCTTTTTGAAACCGCTCAACTGTTGGAACAGCTTGAGCAGATTATTTTACAAAGCGATTCAGATTATTGCTATTCTGAAGAAACAATTAATGAAATATTCAGAATCATGCATACCATTAAAGGTTCCTCTGCAATGATGATGTACGACGAAATATCCGATTTGACCCACACAATAGAGGACTTATTTTTTTATCTGAGGCAGGAAAAAAACAAACATTATGATTGCTCTTCTTTAAATGACATAATCCTGGATACCATAGATTTTATAAAAGCGGAGCTGGAAAAAATAAGAAACGGAAATCCGATCGACGGTAAAGCGACAGAACTGAAAGAAAGAATCAGAAATTATCTGACAAGGCTGAAGAACGGTTCCGATATACAGGCGCCCAATATATTCAAAGCCGTCATATATTACGAAGACGGTTGTGAAATGGAGAACGTAAGAGCTTTCGGATTGATACATAATTTGGAAAAGATGGCGGATGAAATTGTTTATTATCCGAAAGATATTATGGATAACGACTCAACCATAAATATTATTCGTAATGAAGGTTTCAGGATTTATTTAAAAACATATAAATCCCATGATGAGATATACGATTTTCTGATGCAGACCATATTCCTGAAAGATCTGGAACTGACGGAAATAGATAATGAGACATATGAAAAAGTTGCGGCTTGCGGTGGAGATGTATCATACCAGGCCAATGCTCAAACCATGAACAACAAAGAAAGCGATGATGATTTAATCGGCGGCGATAATTCAGGAAGCCTTACGAATGAAATAAGCGGTGATAATCCGAACTGTCACGAAAATAAACCCGATAATGTAAATAATCGGGATATTATCGGTCGTGATAACGGGAGTGACAATAATAATATAAGTAACGAAAAAGATTTACATAATAATATATGTAACCAAAAGGAACCGGACAGGCAGAAAGACGAAAAAACCGGTGATTCGCCCGCCATACTTGCCACACAGAATATAATCAGTGTCAGTGTGGCTAAGCTAGATAAGCTTATGGATCTGGTGGGTGAAATGGTGATAGCGGAGGCCATGGTTTTACAAAATCCCGATTTGGAAGGATTGGAACTTCCCAATTTCCAGAAGGCCTCAAGACAGCTCAGTAAAATAACCTCGGAGATACAGGATATGGTTATGGCGGTAAGGATGGTTCCCTTATCGGCCACTTTTCACAGAATGAACCGTATTGTCAGGGATATGAGCAGAAAACTCAATAAGGAAGCTGCTTTGGAAATTATTGGTGAGGAAACCGAAGTCGATAAGAATATCATAGAACATATAACCGATCCTTTAATGCATCTGGTAAGGAACGCAGTCGATCATGGAATAGAATCCGTCGAAGAAAGGCAACTGTTAGGGAAACCCATAAAAGGTAAAGTAACCCTGGAAGCAAAAAGTATAAGCAGCGATGTACATATTATTGTTAAAGACGACGGAAAGGGGCTTGACAAAGACAAGATACTTAAAAAAGCCAAAGAGAAAAATCTGCTTACCGTTAATGAACAGAATTTGTCTGATTCAGATATCTATAAGCTCATACTGCTGCCGGGCTTTTCAACGAAGGATGATATTACGGAATATTCGGGACGCGGCGTCGGTATGGATGTCGTAGCAAAAAATATAGAAGCCATAGGCGGAAGCATATTGATTGAAAGCGAGAAAAATAAAGGGACACAGATAACATTGAAAATCCCGCTTACTTTGGCTATAATTGACGGTATGAATCTGCAGGTCGGAAATTCCACCTATACCATACCGACAATTTCAATCAAGGAATCTTTCAAAGCCAAAGAGAAGGATATAATCGTTGATCCGGACGGAAACGAAATGATTCTGGTAAGAGGGCAATGTTATCCCATAGTAAGATTGCA
>ENA-OWPA01000645-OWPA01000645.1-bioreactor-metagenome-genome-assembly--contig:-NODE-645-length-40282-cov-21.087104_pt1 | contig 40282 bp, 59 predicted proteins | sample MGYA00238139_ERZ651803 | MGnify/ENA primary metagenome ERZ651803 (study PRJEB26909, sample SAMN07631231) | bioreactor metagenome | isolation source: Switchgrass digestor | place: USA: Dartmouth... | reverse complement strand
TCCCATCGGAGCATAGCGGAAGTGATAAATTCTACGCTAGTTATATACAGCAACTTAAAAATGCGCTGAATTCAATACAATAAAAAGGGGCTCATTCAGCCCCTTTTGTGAAATATTCGATGACTTCGAGTGGGAAATAGACTATGCCTTGGTAGGAGATATAATCGTTTCTTGAAAGTACACGGGTTTTATTATTGAGAGTGAACTTTATCTCTCCGCTCTCTTGATCATAATCTAATCCATAGGTGGGATCTTGGCGGAGAATGATATGGTCCACGTATGTAATTCCATCCTTTATAATAGCTTCATATCCGTTGTACTTTGCCCTGGTTATCTCATCCACGTTATCAACATCCTTTACGTTTTTTTCATCTGTAAGATCATTATCGCTTGGTGTTTCTTTTTTTGTCGTAATCAAGATCTGTCTGTCCACAAAGTCCACTCCTAGTCCGAACTTTTCAAAATCTCTCAGTTTCAGGTATGTGCTTCCATTTATATTATAGCCTTCAACTTCGGTCTGAACTCCATCGATGAACACGGGAAACGGATTTGGTATGACTTTTAGTTCTGCTGCTGCATAGACTGTTACTGCACTAAACAACAGCGCGCCGAGTATAAATCCTAAAACAAATTTCCTCATGAAAAATACCTCCTTTCAGTTACATTATACCAAAAATGATAAACACATCAAATTATTTGTCCTTTTTAGCGGTTAAACAGCCCGATGTTACAATTATTACAGAGGATTAAGATATCAAGGGGGCCTGCATAATGGCGATTTACAAATACGGTACACAGGAGCTTATGCCTCAGGGCTATCAACCGATCAGGGAGATCCTGGCCGGGATGGGCTACGGGCCTGACCAGGTCGACTGGAACCCGCAGACCAGGAATCCCGTCGTGGCAGGGAAGGAACTGGACGCCTCAAAACTTCTATTTGGATCCGACCAGCGATATTATGCTACACCTGAAATACTCACTCCTATGCTTGCGCAACTCGGACTGTCTACCACACCTCAGAGGCAAACACAGTTCACAATCCCACAGTATCAATCGCCATATGAAGAGCAGTTGTCGCAAGTGCTGCAGCAGATTGTAAACAGACCGTCATTTTCATATGATCCGAGTTCCGATGTTGGCTTCCAGCAGGCCCAGAAGTATATCCAGGATAAGATCATGTTGGACTTCGCACGCCGCGGTATGTTGTATTCCCCGGCGACTGGCCAAGCTATAAGCGAGGGGATTGCAAACGCATTACCGCAGTATGAGCAGGCTGCATATCAGAGGTACCTGGATGAAGGCGAGCGGCTCAACAATATATTCAACGTACTGATGACACTTGACCAGAGATCTTTCAACTTGTATAAGGAAGCCGTCGACAATGAGTACAGGGAATGGGAAAGACAGAGGACCGAAAGGCTCGACCAGTTGGATGCCACTTACAAGCGCATAGACTATGCATTCAGGAAGCTCGATGAGCTTGAGGAAGCTGATAACGAGATTGCTGCTATCCTCGGTATCCCAGTCGGAACAAAAAGCCAGGCGGCTAAAGAACGAGCAGAGGAAATGAAAAACAAGATCGAGCTCATGAAGTTGGAAGAGGAGCAAAGGATCCGCCAGGAACAGAGAACGCTGGCAAATGAGAAGGCGCTAATCGATTATCGTGCAAACATGGAGAAGCAGAAGGAAGAGGAAAGCCGGCTGGAGAACCTCGGCACTCCGGAGCAGCTCGATGCATATTATGAGTTCCTGAAGATCTATTCCGGCCAGGGGCGTAATAATACCTACCTCAATAATCCATACGCAGCATATCAGCAGGTTGTCGGAAGGCGCGAGGAGCATGTGAAGCTACTCGGCGAAAAATTGTACCGTCAGCTGTTGAATGACATAGCGAGTATGATGGAAATGCAGAAAGCATATGCCCCTGAGGGAACGACATATGGGCCACAGAATTATAAGGATAATCCCGAATTCCACCAGGAAATGAATGATGCCACTTCTGATCCGGAATCATGGCTGAAAATCTTTGAAGAATACTCCGACCTTTACTATGCGACTTATGGGATTGGCGGCGTGAATGAGCTCGTAAAGGCAGCGCAGGATAAACTCAATACTACCAGGAACGATACCCAGGCGCAGAAATATAACGAGTATTACAGGATGGCAGTCAGCGATCCCAAAGAGTTCAGGAGGATGATGAGCGATAAACAGAAGCGTGCGCAGATCCTGGACGAGGTTGGTATCAATAACTTTGAAAAGCTTGAAGAGCTGGCCCAGAGAGATTAAAGGATGGTGATAGCATGTCACTGTACAGGCAATTAACCGGTAAATCGGGATCAAGCACGAAAAATACTTCCGGGACGCAGACGACGATAAGTTTATATAGAAGGTTAAAGACCGACGAGGAGGAAGAGGAAAAGAAAGCTTCTGCAGCTGCAATCAGTAAAGCGCGGGAAGATGAATTCGACAAACGTGAGCAGGAGATCCGCCAGCTTGTCTATAAAAAAGGCCTGAAGGAGCTCGACGAAAAATACAAGGGTATGAGTACCCAGGCAAAGCTCGCGTCTCCGGAATACCAATCAGAACTTGCCCGTCTTGCAAAATCGACCGGATATTATACCGAACCGGCAGAACGGAACAGGATGTATTCCGCAGCTGCTACTGAAAGTGCATTACCTTACCTCGGTGAAAAGGCGAAAATAGGGCTCATGGAGTTTGGCCGTGGCCTCTCTGCTTTAAGTACGGTCGGTAAGTCCAGCGACATGAGCAAAACCCCGTCCCTGGCACAGAGGATCCAGGCGATGCAGTCGGAGGACCTGGCCAAGTTTGCCGAGGCGGAGGCCAGGAATGTGCCGAGAGGTTTGAAACTGGCCGGTGATATCGTCCAGGGAGCAGCCGGTATGGTGCCGTCAATAATGATGAGCGCCGTCAATCCTACAATGGGCATTCAGATGATGGGACTGTCAGCTGCCGGCAGTTCTGCCCAGGAAGCAATGTCGCAGGGCGCATCGAAAGCGCAGGCACTGGCATATGGCGGACTATCCGGAGCAATTGAGGTCGGTACCGAGTACCTCTTCGGCGGCATCCCATTCATGAAGGGCGTCGGCGATAAAGTCACTGAATCGGTAGTAAAGCCGATCAAGAACAGAATCATCAGGACTGCAATCAGCAAAGGCCTTGACGGTATAGGTGAGGCAGTTGAGGAGATCATATCCGGGGCCCTGGATCCATACGCCAGGAGGATAACATTCGATCCGGATGCCGAGACAGCGACTGCAGAAGATCTTCTGTACGAGGGCGCGATCGGCTTCGGTGTGTCGGCTCTTCTTGGCCTTCCTGGAACGATTGTCGACGCAATCGGCCGCACACAGAAAACCATAACAGGTATCGATTCCGTCGACAAGGACGGCAATATCGTCATCACACTTGGCGACGATTCACACATGGTCGTAAATCCTTCCAAGATGAGCTATGAGGACCTGGAAACACTCAAAAGCTATCTGCCCGACGTGAAGAACAAGCAGCTGTCGAAACCGATGCGGGAAGTAAAGAAGGTCATCGACAAGGCTATGTCTGCAAAGGAAGTGAAAAACGAGCAGGTCATCCAGAGAGCTGCGGCAATAAAAGAGGCGCGATCAAGGGTATCAGCTGTGGCCGAGGCGCCGGCGTCGACAACAGCTAAAGTCGAGCAAGTAGCCGGCATCGGTACTGCAGCTGCGGCGACCGACACTACTGCAGCCAAGGCGGCAAAAGTTACGCCGGCAGAGACAAGCAAGATGGTTGAAACCGCTCCATCGTCCACGGAAACAGGCCAATCGTTCACATATAAGGTAGGTGATACGGTCAGGATCCGGACCGGTGACATTACCCAGGAGATCAAGCTTACTTCTGTCAGAAAGTCGACGGTCGAGGGTACCACAGAGGACGGGAAACATCTGAGGTTCACGAAGCAGACATTTGAAGAGCGGCTCCGGGCTGCGACTGAACAGGAGAAGCAGCCGGATATATCCCTTGCCGATCGTGCAGCTGTTGAAGAGATCGAAAAGGAGATATTCGGCGAGGTGCTCCCGAAGAAAATCAACCTGCAGCTGTTTGCCGAGAAGGTAAAGACAGCACGGGAGAGATTACTGGAAGAATTCAAGAAAGAGAAGGAAGCTATACGTTGGTATGCAAAAGAGAAGAGGGCCGCGGCACTGGAGAAGCTGAGCCAGAAGTATGAGGCGAAGATCGAGAAACTGAACAAGCTCCTGGATGCGGAGAAATATAAAAACTTCTGGAAGAGCGAGCTGGACAAGAAGGACTTCCGGGAGAAGATCGCCAAGCTTCGGGAGGAGAAAAACACCCAGATCGCCGAGATGAAAAAACAGTTTTCCGAAAAGCTCAAGGAAACAAAGAAAGAGTATACCCTGAAAAAATATGAGGCTGTCGGCAAGCTGAAGCTCAAGATGAAGGATAAGGCTGCTGCGGAGAAGGCAAAGGCCAGGGAACAGGCCGAGATCAATAAGAAGCTGCAGCAGCTCCGCAAAATCGATATAAAGCATATGAGGCCGGAATATAAGAGACAGGTGGAGGCCCTGCTCTCCGCTCTCGATATCACGGCCAAAGCTCATACTCAAAAGAAACTTGCGGCACTGGCCAAGATGAAACAGTACATAGAGGCCAATCCGGATCACAACATCCCGGACCATGTGCTGAAGCAGCTTGACATCCTCAGCAAAAAGACTGTGTCTGAGCTTACAAAAGATGAGTTCGATGATATATATAACTCCGTCATGCACCTGGTTCACCTGGAGAAGATGAAGAACCGGCTCATCATGAAGGGCAGGTACCGCGAAGCAGCAGAAGTAGCAGCTGAGGCCGCGGCAAACGTTCTGAGAAACAGGCAGATCAAAACGGATCCTACGGCTATAGATACCAGCAAACCGGAGATGTCCAAAAACTTTGTAAAAGAGTTTTTCCTGAACCATCTGAATCCGGAAACGTTGACGATCATGTCCGACCAGGAGAGCGACGGCGTAATAAAGAAGATCCTTTTTGACGACATGTACGAAGGCCACAATAACGAATTGAAGTATAAGCATGATGCTTATGCCATCTTTAAAGATTTTCTTGACGGCCTGGGCGGAGAGATCCGCAGCTGGAGCAGGAGCTTCAACAAGAAGCTGGCTGCCAAGGATCTCGTCGAGATCCCGATCAGTAAGCAGAAAGGACAGGATATAACCAAGATCCGGATCACGAAGGCTGAAAGGATATATCTCTATCTCGCTTTCAAGGATAAAGACGCCCTGCGGAGCATACTCAAGGGCGGCGTGTCTTTTGGCAATAACCTCAGCCAGGTTGTCAGGCTCACTCCGGAGGATATCAAAACGATCAAGGAGAGCATGACAAAGGAGGAGCTGCAGTTCGCGGATCTGGCCGAAAAATACTTCCTGGATTATGCCCGCCCGCTCATGAACGAGGTGTTCCTGGAACTTAACGGGTACGAGCTGATCCCGGAGCGGAAAGGATATGTGCCGATAAAGAGACACCAGGACTTCCTGGACAGGGACTACCTCAAGATGAAAAACAAGACATTCTCCGTCTCCCTTGAGGGAATGGGCCTCCTGAAGGAGCGTGTGAAGGCATCGTCCCCGATCGTGGCCGACGATATATTCCGCACGCTCGTTGAGCACATTGAGAAGATCGGCGCCTACTATGGCTTGGCCAAACCACTGAGGAACGCGAAGATGCTCCTGGAGAACCCGAGGCTTAAGAACGCATACCGCCAGACCGGTATGTATGGAGTATACCAGCAGCTGAAGAAATACATCGACGACGTCGAAACCGGATCCGCTGACCTGGAATTTCTGGACAGACTGAGCCACAAGATCCGGAGCAAGTTTGCCACGTCCGTCCTGGGCGCAAACCCGTTCACGATCCTGAAGCAGTTCTCGGCATATATCCTCGAGACCAACGAGATCCCGGCCAAGTACCTAATGAAAGCACAGTTCACAAAGTCGGCCATCGATGAGATAGTGAAGTATTCGCCGATCCTGGCCGAGCGTGTTGAGGGCAATATCAGCCTGGAGCTCGGGGAGATCGGAAAGATTGCCCAGATGAGGAAGCTGTTCGGTAACTATAAGGATATCCCGCAGCTGCTCACTAAGGGAATGGTGAAGGCTGACCGGCAGATCATCGCAAAGACCTGGAACGCAGTCAAGATGATGCTGCAGGAGAAGAATCCTTCCCTGTCCGGTGAAGAGCTGCTGACCATGACCGCCAGGAAAACCGAGGAGGTCATCCGGCATACGAACTCGGCGGCCACTATGTATGACAGGTCGGCTATTGGCCGGAGCAAGAGCGAATTCACGAAGGCTCTGACCATGTTCACGTCGCAGACCAACATAATGTTTAACCAGGTTGTCCGGGCTGTGATGGAATACAACCAGGGCCAGAAAACCGCAAAGGACTTCAAAAAAGTGACTAAAAAGCTCGTGACCACCCTTGTCCTTGCTAACATGGTCGAGCAGGCTATTGACCAGCTGCGCCTGAAAATAACCGGTAAAGGCGACGATGAAGATGAAGGCAAGTGGGATATCGTGATGGACATCGTCGAGGGGATCCTGAACCAGGTGTACTTTGTTGGTAAGATCTTCTCTGCATACCGCAGCAATGTCAAGTACGGAAAATACTTCGGGTATGATCTGACGACACCTGAATTCCAGGTAACGAAGCAGCTGATCGATTATGTCACGGACATTACGACCGTGATCCAGCAGGTGGCCTCAAAGGAGAGGTACAAGTCCGGACCGAACAAGGGCAAGCTGAAGTGGAAGAAAACTCTGCAGGGTCTGGTCGACGAAACCTTCTCGATCCTGGCCAAATTCACCGGTATACCGTACGATACGCCAAAGAAGATCGTTGAGGGTATCGTCGAGAAGGTAAAGGATTAGGCTTTTTAGCGGTATTTATACCTAATGATAAAATTAAAATGAAGTACAGCAGGAGGTCGATATTTGGTGAGCGAGATCATTGTAGCAGTATTGAGTTTGGTAGGTACGTTATGCGGCAGCTATTTTGCAAACAGAAAATCGACGGCACTTATAAGCTATCGTATTGAGCAGCTGGAGAAAAAGGTGGAAAAGCATAACAACATCATAGAGCGGACCTACCTGCTGGAGGAAAAAATGAAAGTCGCAAACCACAGGATCGAAGATCTCGAAAGAGCCGCAGCAGGCAAATGAAAGGGGTGTCTTGAGTGAACCTGAGAACACTGATCTTGGTAGACAATCTCTGTTACAAGTCCGGCAAAAAGCACACACCGAAGGGCATCATGGTACATTCTACCGGTGCGAATAACCCTAAATTAAGCCGTTATGTCGGCCCCGATGATGGACTTCTCGGACCGAACTCCAACAATAACCACTGGAACCAGCCTACGCCGGGCGGCAGGAAAGTTTGCCCACATGCTTTCATCGGCAAACTGAAGGACGGCAGCATAGCGACATATCAGACGTTGCCCTGGGATATGGTCGGCTGGCACTCGGGTACCGGATCCCTGGGGATGGACAAAAACGCAAACAATACCGGGTATATCGGTTTTGAAATCTGTGAAGATGGGCTGACTGATCCGGTATATTTCAATGCGGTATACCGGGAGGCAGTTGAGTTCAGTGCTTATTTGTGCATGACGTTCGGCATCCAGCCGGAAAAACCTTGGCTCATCGACCACAGTGAAGGCAGTAAACTCGGCATAGCCAGCAACCACGCAGATGTGTCGCACTGGTTTCCGAAACACGGGAAAAGCATGGACACATTCAGAAAAGATGTCCAGGCTGATATCGCATTATTGTCACAGCAATTTAGCAACAAGGAGCTGCTTCAGGCGGTTATGCATATAAGTTCAAGGATCCCGGGCGGAATAGATATCAACGGTTGGGCAGGCAGCGATTATACCTGGAAAGCCAAATGGGTCGATGCGCTTATAGAGAAGATCGCCCAGGCGTGGAACTGATACCGGATAAACAATGCCCGCCCCAGGCATAAACGGGGAGAAAGGAAAGGTGGTCAAATGAAGAGAATCCTTAATGTACTGTGCATAGTGTGCATGGTGCTGCTCTTGTTTTTTGCGTTGGCAGTGACGGCCTTTGCTGCCGAAGGTCCTACCGGGGACGCGATCATCCCGACTGATTTTCTGACCTGGGAATATCTCGGCACGATGACAGGCGTCGTTGCAGTAGTCGTACTGATCATACAGTTCACCAAAGCGCCGCTTGATATTATTGTACTGAAAATTTTCGGCAAGGAGGCCCGGCTCCCGACGCGGCTGGTTGTATGGATACTATCGTTCATTATATTGATCGTAGCAGCATATTTTACGGGAAAGCTAACTATAAATTATATTGTATTGTCGCTTTTTAATGCTATAATCATAGCATGGACTGCGATGGGGGCCTACGAGGTAACATTTGCAAAGATTGACGCTAAAAAGGACAAAACGGGCTGATGCCCGAAATAAGTACGAATGAGAAAAGTGTTATCCTGGTGTTGAAACTGTAATTTCATCACCAGGATATCATATTTTTACCGAAAGTTCTAATTCGAAGCGGTTTCCACGCCATTTTTTTGATTTATAATAGACGGCATAATTAAGGATACTTTTCAATGCCCTGTTCCTTTCCTCGACGCTCAGGTTATAATAGTTTTCAAGCAGTTTTTCCACTTTCGGGATGATTTTCTGGTTGCCGGCAAGTTTTCTCTTGTACTCTGCAAAGTCCTTCTCGACCTGCTGCAGGTTCGCCTCGGTATTACGGATCTCCTGGGAAAGTACCCTCGACCTCATCATGTAGGTATCGATATCATAAGCGCCTTTTTCGACCAGGTTGTACAGGTTATCCATTTGCTTTTTCAGAGTATTCAATTCTTTTTTGGCTACAGCTATTTTGCGGGTGTATATATCCGCCTGGTCAGTCGTCTTTTTCTCATTATATGCATACCAATCGCTTTTGTACTGATCCAGCCACGCTCTAAGGGCTTCGATCAGGCCGACCTCGACATCTTTCAGCTTGGTCCCGCGGTTGGGGCAGAAGTTCCCGCACTGCAGATAATCGATCCGTTTTCCTGTTACGCCATTGACCACCCGTCTCATCATATAACCGCAAACTTTACATTTGACCAGGCCTGCCAGCGGATTTACGATCTCTTTTGATTTCTGGACAGGTGAGGAGTAAGGAGGTTCTTTTAACCTTTCCTGGACCTGCCGGAAAATTTCCTCAGATATGATCGGCTCGTGGGATCCCTTTACAACCATGTACTCATCAGGATCTCTTTTACGGCAATCATATTTTTTACCCGGTTCGCTGGACTTCCTGACTTCCTCGCGTCCCCAGGCGATGTACCCGGCATATACAGGGTTCCTAACCACCCTGCTGATCCAGGTATGTCCCAACCTGTTCCCGTAATATGACCTGTAGCCCATGTCGGCGAGTTCCCGGGCTATATCCCGCATGCCTACCCCTTTAAGGAACATATCGAATATTAGCCTTATGACCTCCGCCTGCTCCGGGACGATCCTCAACGTCCGCTTTTTCCCGTTTTGGACAATCTCGTAACCATACGGAGGTTTGGAAGGGATATAATTGCCGTCCTCGATATATCGGCGTACACCGGCTTTCATTCTTTTAGTGATCATCTTATATTCTTTCCGGCTCATGAAGCTCTTGAACTCTGCATAGTCCTCGTCGACTTCATTGCTCAGGTCATATATCTTATCGAGGGTAACAATTAAGGTTTTGGACTTTTTGAAGGTATTCAGGATCAATCCCTGGTCCTGGAGATCACCACGGCCAAGACGGTCCAGATCGATAACGACGACACAGTCCAGTTTCCCATCGGCCACGTCCCGGAGCAGCCGAAGCATCTGCGGCCTGTGGATGATCGAGTCGCCGCTTTCGACTTCCTCATATTCGTCGACAATATCAATATTAAGTTTCCTGGCCAGCCTGAGAAGATCTTTTTTGTGCTTCTCCAGAGTGTCCGTTACGCCGGTTTTCTTTTCGTTTTCTATATCAAGGCGCGACTTCCTGAGATACATACCGCCGCGCAGCACTCTTGCATTCGACCGAGCCTGTTCATATAAAGCAACCATGAGATGTCACCTCGTTCACTTAATCCAGTAATAACAAATTCAAATTGAGACTTGTCCATAATCAAATAAGTGATATAATATATTACGAACACATGTTCGATATTGGAGGAATCAACATGCCCCCTTGCAATGTCCACTTCATAAAGCTGAAATCCAACAGAATTGAATATATCATTATCAATGGAGTTAAATACTACAATATAAATTATAGGCGGATTACTCTTTCTTCTTGATCTTTTTCGCAAACTCAACAATGTCTCTTACCTCTTCAGCTGTAAAACCTGACTCGACAATTTCCTTGGCAACTTTCAATTCTTCAATGCCGATTCCCTTTAATTCATACGGCAGAGCATCCTCATTTAGCAATAATGCGTCATCGGAATTGTCATGTATGTATCCGGCCAGCTTCATCAAGTGCTCGTACGATACTTTATACGCAGGTGCGAGCTTTCTTAGAATCTCAGGAGAAGGTATATCACGTTCTCCTCTTTCAATCAGTGACAAATAGGATTTGGACACACCTGTCATCATCTCGATTTGCCGAGTTGATTTATTACCGCGCAACAATCTTAAATATTTCCCGAATTCGTATTTGTCCACTGGAATCACTCCCCATTGCTATTGTACACATTTTGTGGACACACATAAACTATTTTGAAAAAAAGTGTTGACAACAGAGGACGCTAAGATTATAATTACAAATGTGGACGATTACAAAAGTAGACGGAGGTGCCAAGATTGGTAATTAGGTTTAAAGACCCAAGCAATTTTGCAAGGCTGATAGCGGAGAAGGGATATACGCAGAGTTCTCTTTCTCAGGCTATAGGCATGGAAAGAAGCTATGTGCACGTAGTCACAAAAAGGAATTCGATAAGTGCACCTGGCGCAAAAAAGCTTTGCGATGCGTTGGGCCTTAATTTCCATGATATTTTTTTGATCGAAACGTCCACAAAAGTAAACACCAAAGAAGTTTCTGCGTGACGGAGCTGGAGGGCAAGTATGATCACCAAACGTGAAGTTGGCCCCATTGAAGTTGATAGTGAAGGCGTCGTAGTTAAACGGTCGAAGATGGTTCTCACGTTCGACACCGGTACCAGGATCACGATCATCCCGCCGGATCCGTACCCAAGCAAGCTTCAGCAGAAGAGGATCCTCGACGATCTGTTCGCGGTAGAAGTAGCCGCAGCAAGGAGGATCAGTAAGACGGCGTGAAGGCCTGCCTGCTGTACAGGCCTCTGGATCAGAAGTGCATCATTGGATGTGACTGTTTGAGATGACATTGGAGATGACATTCTTGGACGGGCTTTTCGGTTAAATTTTAAGCGGTAATAGACCAGATCTCAATTTTATTTGAACATAAATATTCCGCAAAGGAAAGGAGGTTAGGATAGCGCGGTATACATCGGGAAAGAGCTCAGGGAGCTCCAGGACGAACTCAAGGTTTCACAAGAGGAAATGGCCGCTATGTTAAACGTCGGCCAGGGGACACTCAGTAAGTACATGAACGACAGGATCCCCACTCCATTCGATTTTGTAATAAATATTCCTCAAAAGATTAAGACCAGGAAGGCAAAAGACGTTGTGCTCGAATGGAGAAAGAAATTTGACCAGATATTCTGGCAGGCACTAATTCAGGCAGTAGTTGGATGGGAGGCAGATCGGTATGAGGCAAAGCATTCTTGTTGACGGCCAGGCTGTCGCCAGAGGGGACACGGTTATGATCAAAGCGAACGGCCTCAAAGGCAAAGTCATGATGATCGGACAGCACGGCCTAGTATCTTTACATATTCCTAATCAGCCGATTGCGGCTAGCCGGCCGTACGCCCCTTCTGAATTGACGCTTGCAGAGGAGGGATGCAATCCAGGAAAGGAGTGATTTGGTGCAGGTAAGGGAAATCAGCGTAGGCGTGCGGCAGGTGAAGAACCTGGGGAACTACCAGTCATTGACGGCAGAAGCAACGGCTACGGTAGTTTTGGAAGATGGTGACGATCCCGACATGGTATATGCACACGCCTGGACAAAGGTCAAGAGGGAGGTGGAAAGTCAACTGAAACAGGCATAAAAATGACCGCGAATACGACGATCCGCAGTCACTGAGAAATCAACCACTTATATTATATCACAAATTGAAGCGCAGGAGGTGCAGGTATGGAAAACATTTTTAGCAAAGACCAGCTGGTGATCGCCAACGATCCATTCGACGGCGAATATATCGGCCAGTATGTATCCCAGAATATGCTGACGGGTAAATCATCCTACGTCAAGATCCTTGCCTGCACGAGATACCCATCGCAGCGCACCATAGCATACGCCCACATCATGTACGAAAGAAAGCCGTATGAATACGGAAGCATACATCCGTTCGATGACGTTGAGATCCGGGCGTATGACGGGCCTGTGCCCGAGTACAACGAATCAGTCAGGATCGCTCTCGACAATGCGATCGAAGAGGCGGGAACAAACGGCAACATGAAGGTATTGGCTGCGCTGCGGAATCACAAACTGCAGATAGCATAGACGGCGGTTATTGCTGCCGTCTTTTGCTTACTCAAAAATCGATGAAAGGCAAGGTGTTTGTATGGATATAAAGCAGAGACTTCTTGAACTCCCCGATCAGATTGCAGAGCTCGAGCAGGCAGTATTTAAAAAGCAGACGATGCTTGAGGAGATCCTGCAGCAGGAAAGAATCTGGGAGAGCGGCAAAATGGATGAAATCTGCAATGCCGTCGACGAGAACGGCAAACCGAAGTTCAGCAACGACGCCAAGAGGCAGGCTGAACTGACGAGGCTCAAGTCGGCAGACGAAAAATACCTGGCTCTTGAAGCGGAGCGCAAGGCGTTCTTCCAGGATATCAGGATGGTCGAGATCGACATCAGGCGCCTGAGCAATCTCCAGAGCAATCTCCAGAGCAATCTCAGATCTATCTGCAGGCTCGAGTCTGAGTCTGCCTGATCAAATAACGGGAGGATCCAGCATGACAAGCAAGGAGAAAAAGGTATACGAAACTATCGGCTTATTGATAGGGGCTGACGAGGATGTCATCGAATCTGATGCCAACCTCAAGGACGACCTGGAAATGGATGATATCGACCTGGTCGAAATGGCCATGACGCTTGAGGAGGAGTTCGACATCGATATCCCGGAAGAAAAGCTCAACGAGTTCCAGACAGTCCAGGATGTAGTCGACTTCATAGAGGATCTTGCCTGATCAACAAGGCGGTGGCGGAATCAGACGCTAATTTGGGGTTAAGGGATGGCGGACGCAGCAAGCCTACGTTGGAAGACAAGTCGGGTAAACAGCTGGAAGGTAGGGCCGCCAATAAACTGCGTGAAAATCATAAAATCCCCATGTCCCTAGTATTAGGTGCCGACTAACACGCAGATAGTCCCGTGCAGGTAGCCAATCCTGCCCGCCTTGATCCCCCTGAAAACCGTATAAGGAAGGGCTCCGATGATGTCCATGCCGGAACTTCAGCCAAGAAACCTGCCTGACGGCCGGTAATGGCAGGATGAGGCTGCAGGGAAAGCATGAACGGAGGAGCCCGCTAGTGAAGATAAACCCGGTTTTACGATGGATGAGTGAGCGATGTTGCGCGCGCGTTACAAAAGACAAAGGAGGCCGCCGGCCAGCCTCCCAAGTTATTAAATATGAGGGGATGGGTTTATTGGATAAAAAAGAGTCCATTCGGATAGAGGCCATTCTGAACTACAAAAACGGAGAACTGGAATCCGTTTTGTTGTCTAAAGAAAGTTTTCTCAGCCTTATTTGTTCCGGTAAAGTCACCATCATGGTCGCAGGCCAGGATCTGTCAAAAAAAGCCTGTCGGCCAGGTAAATGAAAGGGGTGTTATGTAAGTGTCAAATATCGTTACTGCTGAAAATACCCAGGTAGTTCAGCTTGATAACTATAGGAGAGAAAAATACAACGTCCTGGTGCCGACAACGACAATGACTCAGATCAGTCCTTTCCACAAGCTCCGCGTCGAGGAAGTCAAAATCGATCCCGATCCCGACCGTGGAGAAGTGTACAAAGTCGGCAGTAAGTATACCGGCAAGGACAGCAATGGCGAGCCTATATACGAGGATGTCCTTGCTCTTTCCAAGACTGCACTCATGAAGATCGCTTCCGCTGCAGGCATCGTCTGGAACTGGAACGAGACGAAGCCTTTATCTGTTTCCAGGGATTACGTACTGTACCAGGCGGTCGGTGCATTCCGGAAAGGTTCAGGAGAATGGTTGCCTCTCAAGGCCACAAAGGAGATAGATCTTCAGACCATTGAGGAGGAAACATACGAATCCAACCTGGAGAAGGCAAAGAAGCTGGCAAGCAGCAAGTACCAGGATGATAAAAAGAAACTGAATAATATGACGCCGGAGCAGTGGGCAGCTGCCCAGACAAAGGCGCACATGATCCAGTGGCGCAAGAACAAGCTCATGAGAGCGGAGACCGGTGCGATGCTGCGTGTGATCAGGGCCCTGCTTTCTATAAAACACCAGTACAGCCCGTCGGAGCTTAATAGACCTTTCATCGTTCCGCATGTTGACTTCTCGCCTGACTATTCTGATCCGGAAGTCCGCAAGATGGTCATTGAGCATGGCCTGCAGGCGACGGCCGCGCTGTTCGGCAATGCATCTCCTACCAATCAGCAGCTCGCGGCCGGGCAGGTGCAGCAGATGAGCCAGCCGTTTGAGGCAGACAACTATGATTTCGACGAGGAACCGATCGACGGCGATTTCATGGAGCCTGCCGCCGATGAACCTGAGGCTGTGCCCGAACCGGAGCCGGTGCAGGTCCAGGAGCCGGAGAAAGTCTCCCAGGATGAAATGACATGCGCAGATTGCGGCAAGAAATTGACAAAGGCAGAAGTCGATTACTGCCTTGCGTACTATGACGGTTTCTACTGCATAGCAGATCAGAAAAAGCACAGGAGGGTTGCACAATGAAGATATTACTGGCACCCGACCTGCATTGCTACTACAACAATTACGGGAAGGTACTTCCCAATGGCAAGCATTCCCGGTTTGAGGACTGGGAAAGTACCGCGGCCTGGCTGCTGCAGCATGCTGTCGACAACGATATCGACGTCGCTGTGTTCCCGGGTGATTTCTTCAAGAACAGCCGTCCGGATCCGGAGCAGGTCCTTTCTGTCGCGGAGCTTCTCAATACGTTTGCTACATATGGTATAGAGGTAATCGGTTGTCCGGGAAACCATGATCTGCTTGGTGCAGGAAAGACCGGCCCGGTCGACCTGGTCAAGTCCTTATGCGATGACATGTATGTCGGTATCACAAATGTACCGGACGTATTCAGGTGCTGCCATGACACAGTCAATATCGCTGTACTGCCTAACATAAAACCTGCGGGCCTTATAGACGCCGTCGCCGATCCTGCAGAGATGGCGATGCTCATATCTCAGAAGCTCGTCGACATAGCCAGGAGCCTTATCGTTCAGTGCCATGAGATAGGACCCGGCTGCAAAAATGTGCTGATCGGCCACTGGACAATATCGGGATCCGTCGCGTCATCCGGGCAGTTGCTTTATGGCAGTACTGAGCCTGTTATCCCGCTGAATGAACTGCTGGCCATGGAGTGGGATGCCGTTCTGTTTGGCCACATCCACAAGGCCCAGGTATTGAACGAAAAGCCGTTCGTGGGTTATGCCGGAGCGCTGGAGCGCGTCGACTTCGGAGAAGAGGACGATCCCCGCGGATGTTATGTCATTGATCTGGACTCAGGATCCTACGAGTGGATCGATCTGCCGGCGCGGAAGTTCTGCACTATATCAGCAGATATAAAGAGCTCCGACGATATCGCCGCACTGTACGAGGATCTTTCACTGTCACTTGCCCATAACAAAGCGACCAACAAGATTGTTCGTGTGAAATACAAGGTCACGGAAGAACTTGCTCCTATGGTGGATCACTCGGAGATTATGAGGCTTTTGCAAGCGGCAGCACCGGCATATATCACAGGCATTTACCCGGAGATCGAGATGACGGACAGGAGCAGGGAGGCATCCGTCACCGAGGATACCGGCCCGATCGATGCCCTCAAAAAGTGGCTCGACGCAAAGGATATCCACGGAGAAATAATCAGGGGTCGAATTATCGGTTTGGCAACTGACCTGATTATGGAGGTGCTGTCTGAATGATTCCAGTCGAAATAAAGCTCAAAAATTTCACTTCATATAAAGACGAAACCGTCAATCTGGAAGGTTTCGATATCGCAGTCGCGACGGGAGAGAACGGAGCCGGCAAAAGCTCCCTGGCCACCGATGCAATTACCTGGTGCCTGTTCGGTGAGGGCAGCAAGGGCGGGAGGAAAAACATGAACGATTACGTCAGGCGCGGCGAGCAGGAGTGCCGTGTCGAGCTGCAGTTCAGGCTTGGGAATGATTTGTACAGGGTCGTACGCCACCGGTCCGTGGCCAAGGACAAAACAATGCTCGAGTTTTTCGTCTGGGGCATGGATCCTCAGGACGGTACCGAGAAATGGATCCCGAGATCCGGAAAGGGAATAGCGGATACCCAGGAGATCATCGAGAGAACGCTCCGGATGGACTACCGCACATTTACGTCATCGTCTCTGATCCTGCAGGGGAAATCGGATAGCTTCACCAGCGACATGACGGACGCCGAGAGGAAAGACGCTCTGGCCAGGATCCTCGGCCTGGACATTTGGGACAGACTGCAGGAGAAGGTGAAGGCAGGCATGAAGCAGCTGAACGAAAAGGTGAATCAGTTCTCAGCCAAGAAAGAACCTCTTCAGGCCAGAATAGAAGATGCGGTATCGACTGAGAAGCAGCTGCAGGAGACCAGGAAGCAACTCGCAGAGTGCGAGAAGATCATTCATGATCTGCAGGTAGAAATCGATGGTATCAACGCTCAGTTGGCCAGAAAGAAAGTCCTTGAAGAAAAATCAGAAGAGCTTTCGAGAAAAAGGAAGGCTCTGGAGGATGATGAGAAAAAGCTCAGGGACGAGATAGCTGCGTTAAACGTGAAAATCGCTGGTATCAAATATGCACTCGAGAGAAAAAAGGATGTCGAGCTGGCCATCGAAAAGGAAAAGTTCCTGGCTGAGAAGATTGCTGAGATCGAGAAGGAACTGGCCAAAAAGCCATTACTCGAACAGCAGAAGGATGATCTCGAGAAACAGATCTCCCAGGCAGAAGCTGAGATGTCCAGGCTCAAAAATGAGGCCGCCAACATTGACGTCGAACTCATAGAACTCCAGGACATTATCAAAAGGAAGGATGATATCCTGGCTGCCTGCGAAAGTGAACAGGAACTTGTTGCTGAGCTTTCAGAACATGAGCAGGCTTCAAAGAGATACATGGAACTCAGCAAAGCGATGGAGACTGTATTCAAGCAAGCCAGCGACTGGAAAGCGAAGCATGACGCAGAGATCGCAAGCATACAGACTGAGATCCAGGCAAAGCAGCCGCTTGTTGAAACCCTTGAAAGAGTTCCATGTAGCGGAACGGATAAGGAGACATGTCCGCTGCTGGCCAGTGCCAGATCGGCTGCAGAAGATCTCATCTATCTCGGTGACAGGCTTTCATCAGAATTAGCCAAAGACAATCCTTACAAAGACCATTATAAGAAGCTCGCCGATGAAAGGACCCGGCTCAAGTACGATGCTAATCAGCATGCAGCATGCAAGAATCTCCTGGAAGAGGTCCGGAAAATATCCAGCCTCAAGGTTAAGTTGGATGCTGCTGAAGTGCGCAAGGTCGAGTTGGAGAATCGCGATGCTGAGATCAAGCAGCGTATGAAGGAAATCGAGGTCACCGATGATCAGAAGCAAAAACTTGCTCAGCTTGCATCAGATATCTCCTTGTTGGCATCCAAGGAGAGGAATCTTCCTGAATATCGCCAGGAGATGGCCGAGGCACAAAAACTCACCGGGAAGAAAGCAGAGATCGACAGCCAGGAAGCTCTCCTTCCGGAAATGGAATCGCTGCTTGCAAATGCTGATGAAAAACTCGGTAAGATCATCAGTGACATTCAGGCAATAGATGGCCAGGATCTTGACGTAAATATCCAAATAGCCGAAATCGACCACCTATCCGATGTTCTGCAGGAGAAAACATCTCAGTTGCAATTCTTCAAAGGCAACGAATCATCCTGTCGTACGGCCATTGGCGGGTATGAGCAGTACCTCAAGGACGCAGCTGCAGCAAGGAAGGAACTCGATGAGATAGAAACTGCAGAAAAAGATCTGAAATCCCAACTGGCCACATACGAGATCCTCGAGAAGGCCTGCGGCAAAAAGTCAGGCGTGCCGGCGCTGATCATCGAAAATGCGGTACCCGAGATCGAACGCCTGGCCAACGACATGCTGAACAGGATCACCGGCGGCAGGATGCAGCTGAGGCTTGAAACCCAGATCGAGGGCAAGAGCACCGGCGTCATGCAGGACGTCCTCCGGATCACAATTCTCGATGAAGGTCTCCCTGGACCATATCAGACATTCTCCGGAGCCGAAAGGTTCATCATCGATATTAGCCTCCGTGTGGCTATATCGAAGTTCCTGGCCCATCGTGCCGGCGCTGAGATCAAGCTGCTGGTAATCGATGAGGGTTTTGGTTCCCTTGACGCTACAGGCCGACAGAAGATCCTCGATGTTATAAACACAGTCCGCCAAGACTTTGAAAAGGTGATCATCATCACCCACCTGGATGAACTCAAGGACGCTTTCCCGAGGAGGATCGAAGTCACCAAGGGACCAGACGGCAGCAAGGTACATGTGGCATAAGGGACAGGAAGGAGAGTGTGAATAATGATTATCCTCAACCAGGATCACGATGAGATATTCACACTATCCGATAAAGGCTTCCTATTCAGAGGCAGGATTTACGTCAGAGCTCAGTATTTTCAAGGGCGACTTATGGGATGGAACATCATAGGCGAAAAGCTGACTCGGAAAACACTTCTAGGCACCTATGATTACGAAGACGAAGCACGACAGATAGTTGAGGAAATTTACAAGCTGGCTAAAGCCAGAAAAGGGTTTTATGCAATGCCTGAACCATCGATCGATCTCATGATGTGGAGGTGACCTTATGAAGTGGTTGGAGAAAAAATGCAGGGAATCTGATGCTTTCTCCTGGGGGATCACAGCTTTAGGGATTGCTGTAATTGTAGCTATAGCATTTTTATGAGCGGGGTGAATCAAATGAAACGCAATCGTCCGGCTAAGATGAGCATCTGGGATTTCATAAGAATCAAGTATTACAGATGGGGAATCTGGAACTTCTTTGCAATACGTTTGCCTTCATGGATCCGCAGTATACTCGGCTACTGGTACTGTGGATACTGTGAAAAGTATCATTCGACCCTGGTGTTCAGGTACGACATAACCGGCGGGATCGGCGACGACGTCTGCTCGCTCGGCAAGGAGCCTAAGACGATAGCCAAAAAAGGCTAAGGAAGGGAGCGTTACATATGATGATGGTTTTGGGGATCGTAGCAATCACTCTTACCTGCGCTTCAGTGGCGGCCGGGATCAGCCTCATTGTATTTGTCATGATGCCTGATATCCGGCGGATCTGGCGCCGGATCAAATTAGAAGAAAAAAAGAGAAAGGAGGCTGAGAAGAAGAGGACAGAGACAACAGCAAAGGTGATCAAGCTCAGTATGTACACCTACGACAGAAACAGGAAGCTCGTCAATCTGGGAGAGTACAGTCCCAGGACATCTAAGCGGACATAGCATTGAGCGGTGACAGAAATCATTTTACGGAGGCCCTGAGATGAATTACCTGTACGAGATAAATGCGTTTTACAGCTGGCTAAAAATAAACACTCCGTCTAAATCGGAAATTGCTCTGTGGCATGCTTTTATGCACCTCAACAATATATCCGATTGGCAAGTGGTGTTTACAGTGCCGCTTACTACGCTCTCGTTGGTATCAGGGCTGAGCGTATCCGATGTGAAACGGTACCGCAACAGACTGGTCCAGAAGGGGAGGATCCTCTGGAGGGAACGGAAGGGCAACCAGTCAGCCCAATATGTGATCATACCGTTCGATGAGACGGAAAGAAAAGCGCGGGAGGATATAATCAACGAATTTGCGGCTCAATTTGCGGCTCATATTGGACCGCAAACTGCTCCACAAAAGACTGTGGCTCATAGTGAGCCGCAAAGTGCTCCACAAGTTGCACCACAAATTGCTCCACAAAGTGCTCCACAAATTGCACCCATTAATAAACAAAACAAAACAGAAATTATTAATGACATTGATAATGATACAGAAAGTAAACCGCGCGCGCAGGATCCTGATGATGAACCATATGAGTTTACAACCGGGATCTATCTGTCACCACGTCAAGTGCGAGACCTATCAGGCCGTTTTCACCGGAATTATTCAATCTTTGTGCGCTTATATACCGAACTGGCCAGGAAGAAACAGCAGGGGTATAAACCGCCTGGCAGCGACTATGAAGAACTACTGAAGATGATAGCAGAGGCTAAGAGGAGAAATGTTGCAGGCAGTTAGCGTCGCTTTTGTGAGGGTGCGAAAGATGAGGCTGGGCGAGGAAAGAAAATTTTATCCTGAGAGGGTGAAAAGGAAACTTGAGGCCTACTCAGAGAACTATTTCGCTCTATTGATAGCGATACTGGCCGACGTCACCCCTGAAGAGGCTTTCCTTACTCTCGGTGAAAAACACCTGGTAAAGTTTATCGACCACAAGAAGTACACCACGGACGACATATACGACATGCTCAACATGAGGGCCCACGGAGCCACACTGACAGAAATAGGTGCAATATATGACCTCACGCCGAAAATGGTGGCGCAGATCCTCAGGGTGTACGGAAAGGAGAGAAAGATCGATGAGTAGATGCAAGTACTGTAATGCACTGATCGATTGGGTGCAGACGGAGAGCGGCAGGAAGATGCCCGTTGATCCTCAGGTAATAACGATCATCCAGGACAATCTCGGCGACATCGAAGGCATAACGCTTTATGGCCAGGAGATCCGTGGCAAGCTGACATACATGACGACGCCGGGAGCTGTGCCGGTGCAGATCCCGCATTACAAGACATGTAAGAATAAGCCGGCGCAGAAACAGGGACGGCGGCCGTCATGAACATGACGTATGAGCAACTGATGCAACTGCTGAAGAATAACCCGGCGCTGCGGATCCGCCCGGAGGATATGGCCAAGCTCAAAGAAGTCCAGGAGGAAGAGAAAAAGCACAAGTACAACGCAAAGCCTGGGTACCTGGACGGGATTTATTTCGACTCTCAGGCAGAAATGGAACGGTACGGCGAGCTGTTAATTCTGAAGCTGGCCAAAGTGATCAAGGACTTCAGGATACATCCCAGGTACAAGATAAGCCAAAACAAATACTATGAGGCGGATTTTGAAGTGATTTACCCGGATGGCCACATCGAAGTCGAGGACGTGAAAGGGTATGAGACCCCGGAATTCAAGCTGAAGGCGGATCTGTTCCGGGAGAAATACCCGGATATGACACTAAAGATCATTAAGAACCAGGAGGGATCAGAGTGGGAAGGAGAAAGAGTTTATTTCCGAAACCGAAAAAAGAAAAAGCCGAATACAGGGACGCCCCGGAAGATCTGAAGCTCATGGCGGCCAGGCTGATCAGCGATCACCATCAGCATCTTGCTGAGGCAAAGATCTGTTACCTGGTACGGACCGGTGAATGGAAAAAGAAGGGCAAGGACGTGTTCGGCAAGGCCGAGCGTGTGTCACAGAAAAACAAGTACCTGACGGGATACGACTTCATCATCACAATCAGTAATCGCGCCTGGACTATGGCTCCGGACGAAAGATTCAAAGAGGCGCTCCTGGATCACGAGCTGACGCACTGCTGCAAGGATGAGGACAAGGAAGGGAATCCGAAGTGGTACATCCAGGATCATTCAGTAGAGGATTTCAACTCCGTGATCCGCCGGTATGGCCTCTGGGATGCAAGCCTGAGGATCTTTATCGACGCCTACCATGAACACAAGCAGATCTCGATGTTCGACAACGAGGAGAAGAAAACAGGAACAGAAGGATAAGGGCTGCTTTTTGCGGTCCTCAGAAACTTTTTGAGGAGGGGTTACGTGAAACATATATTTAAGGTCATCGCCATAGCTGTTTTGACGGTGTTCATAATTTACAGCCTTGCCTTTTTGATCGCTGACAGGGAAGTCCTGCAGAATTTCCGGAAGCAAAACAATGAGCTCATGCTGCAGCTGAAACGGAATAATGAGGATCTGCGGGCAAGGATCGATGAGATGGGTAAAACGATCGAGGATCTCAACAAGCAACTGCAGGAGCAGGAGGAAAAGGTCGACGGGCTTGAGAGATGGATGGAAGCCCAAGGGGAAGCGATAGTAGACCTGCAGGACAGGACTGACTTCCTGGATCGTGGAGGAACACGCCCGGCCAAAAAGACGATGCACGTCACGGCCTATTGGGAAGGCAGCTGCGGCAAGAAGCCAGGTCATCCTTTGTATGGTATCACGGCCTGCGGCGAATATGTCCGGGAGTGGTACACGGTAGCAGCTGGTCCGGATGTACCGTTCGGGACCATCGTGTATATACCTTACTTCAGGGATAAGCCGAACGGCGGGTTTTTCGTGGTCAAGGACCGGGGCAGCGCCATTGACAACAATGACATCGACGTGTATATGACGACGCCCGAGGCCTGTTTTGTGCACGGTGAAAGGTACCTGGACGTGTACATACTGGGGACTGAAGGGGCAGCATAGAAGCAAAAAGGGGAAGATCAAGTGCTGGATAAGTCGCATAAAACTTTAAGGATTTGCCAAGTTCGAATGCTGCAATCTTGCAGAATCGAAAATGACCCATTCATTGGGCATTGCAAAGTATATGAATGCAAGGTAGTTGGTATGAACTTCCCATGCCTGTTAGAAGTTTCTGCTGAATCGTTAATTAACGACATCTGCTCAAGATGCGACTACTCTTTACTTCCCAATAACGGAGAGGAGTGCTGATATGGCTCACACATGCCCGGAGTGCGGACAGACATGTTACTGCAACGGCGACTGGGATGACGCCATAGTTGACAGCGGTGAGGCAATAGCCAACTGCACACATTGTTATCCTACCGAGGAGGATCTCGGAGTTGGATACGAGGATGAGAGCGACAACGATGGTGATTACTGGTATTGAGACAAAGCGATAGGAGGTCAGGATAATGCTGAATCTTGATGAAGCTGTAAAGAAAGCATACGAGAGTATCAGACGGGATCGTTACGAAGATGACAAAATCTTAATTCATATCAGCAACTTGGTATCTGAAGCGATCAGGCAGAATGCAAACGAAAGATCAAAGCTGAACGCCGCAATAAATAAGGCTGCTGAGTTCTTGGGCGAAAATAGAAGCTGCCCGCCGGAACGCGACGATTGTGGTGATTTTGTAGATTGTGCGTATTGCTGGCGGACTTATTTGATGAGAGGGATGGACGATGCCGGAATATCTTGAATCCCGTTGCTGCCTGTGCCCGAACGTAGGGAAGGATGAGGAAAGCGACATATGCCCGGGTATACCAGGCACGTCTCATCCGGATCCGTCTCCCTGCAGGTTCGTGAAAACATACGTCGACGAGAGGGGGTGGAAGTACAGAGTAATGCCGGGGATCGGTATTAACACCTACAAGGCGAGGTATCAGAAACCCGGAAAGCCAGGATGGCACGGTGTTGCCAAACTGCCATGGAGGGAAAGTTTCGATGTAGCCCAGGCGGATCTCAACCAGCTGGCCAAAGAAAAACAATGGGATGAAGCATAGCGACGAAGGGGGAGTGACGATGCCGAGCAAAGCTGAAAGACTCTGCGCACAGATACTGAGGATCTTTGACAACACGACCAGGAAGTATGACGAGAACTATGAGGCGATCGGGAAGCTCGAAAAGGAGCAGCAGGATATACTCCATGAGATTGAGCTGGCAGAGCTGCAGGACCAGGAGAGAGGGTACAGCTTATATGTTGAGCTACGGGAGATTCGGAGGAACCGGCGCAGGCTCCGGGACGAGAACGAGCTGCTCAAGCCACTGGTGGAACTGTTCAGGGAAAACGAGCGCTTCAGGCAGCGGGTATACAAAACATGCGCCACGATCCGGGAGTTGGAGAGGCTGCAGGAGGAAAGGAAGTACATGCCGAGGGTGCGGGATGATCTGACGATCTGCCAGGACCAGGAGCATGACCAGGACGATGGAAGGGAGGTAGGATGATTGGCCAAAAAGTACGCGTCGGGACAGAGCTATGAGGCAAAGCTGGAACGAGTGATGGAAAGGCTGAACGTCAAGGAATTCAATTATAACTATGACCGGTTCGGGGCCTGGGTGGAATTCAGGTATAAGGGAGATCTCTACAGATTCGATCATACGGTGGAGAAGGCAAGGAGCAGGGGAGTGGATATCAGCTACGGATCCGACGCATTCGCGCAGATCGTACTCGCCCTGGAGGACCTGGCCCGGATGGTGGAACGCGGCATATACGACCTGCAGACATGGATCTCCGGGATGAAGTTCCTTCCGCCGGTGATCGAGGTACCGAGTTTTCTTAAATCACTCGGATTTGACAGGATCCCGGACAGTACCGAGGACGTGAAAGCGCGGTACCGGTCCCTGGCCAAACAGCTGCATCCCGATGCCGGCGGCAATACGGAAGATTTCATAAAGCTGGAGAGGGCCTGCGAAGATTCGATCAGGTACCTCCAAACAATGGGGAAGGGAGGATGAGAAATGTTACAAAACATAAGCATTGAAAAACTATATCCGCATCCGGATAACCCGAGAAAGGATCTCGGGGACCTGTCGGAGCTGGTGGAAAGCATCAGGGCCCAGGGGATACTTCAAAACCTGACGGTCGTACCGAGGCAGCCTGGCTATTGTGTGTCATGCCAGCTGTGGAACGGTTCGGCCGGCAAATGCCAGGAGGGATATGACAAGACTGAGCATCCGCCATGCACAAAGTGGGAGAGCGACGGGACATACACAGTAATAATTGGCCATCGCCGACTTGCAGCGGCAAAGGAGGCCGGGTTGACTGAGGTACCATGTACCGTTACGGAAATGACGCCGTCTGACCAGGTCGCGACGATGCTCCTGGAGAATATGCAGCGGAATGATTTGAACCTGTATGAGCAGGCCTGTGGGATCCAGATGATGTTCGACCTGGGCGAGAACGTAAAAACTATTTCGGATAAGACAGGCTTGTCAAAGAAAACGATCCTGAAGCGAGTGAAGGTCATGAAGCTCGGCCTTGACCAGGAGAAGTTCAAAGAATCTGTTATGCGAGGCGGGACGCTCATGGACTACCTGGAACTGGAGAAGATCGAGGATCCTGAACTCAGAAACAAGGTTCTGGAGTCGATCGGGACGCCGAACTTCAGTAACGAACTGGAGAAAGCAATAACCCAGGAAAAGTATAGGAAAAACGCAGAGGAAATCATCGAGAAACTCAAGACTTTCGCAAAAGAAATACAGGAGAACGAGATCAGGAGCTATGAATTTGTTCGAAGCTATTACTTAGGAATGAAGGAAAAAGTAGAAATGCCGGAAGATGCAGAAAACGGCAAATATGCTTTCACACGGTCAACTTATCACATCACGCTGTATAAGTTCGTTCCGGAAGACGCTGAAGCCAAGAGAAGAAAGGAAATCGAGGATAGAGAGAAGGAGCGTCGCGAGCGGGCAGCAGCATTGAGCGAAGCATCCAAACGGACATATAAACTCAGAAGCGATTTCGCAAAAGGGATCTCGAATTCGGATCTCAGGAAGCACACCGGGGTTATTATTGAGAGCTTGCTTCAGGATTTGCTGGACGGATATATCAATATCGATTATGACGATATAGCTGATTTCGTCGGGATCGAACTGCCGGAAGATGATGACGATGATCCTGGAAACGGAGTATGGAAAGCCATTGCAGAAGAACTCCGCAAGCAGCCTGAAAAATTCTTATGGGCAGCAGCATATTGTGCGCTTGATTCGGAGACTGTAGGATATCACCAGTACTGGAGTTGCATTTACGAGGGAAACGAAGAACTCGACCGGGTGTACAGGATACTTGAACTGTTCGGCTACCAGATGTCCGACGAAGAAAAGGCCCTGCGTGACGGAACGCATGAACTATATATGAAAGCAGAATAATCAAAGTAAAGTTTCCAACGGAGGCGGTACATATGCGTCTTGAGGAGCTGGCGATCGGCGACGAGGTAAAAGTTTACGAAAGAGGCAAGAGAGGTCCCAAGAAAAGGGAAATATCCGGATATTTCAGGGTGTGCGGCGGGAAGATAATCGATCTGCAGCCGGCATACATCCTGGTGGACACGGGTAAGTACAGAACCAGGTTTGATATTATTGAATTTCGCACGCGCCGGTACCGGCTTCTCAAGGCCAGTGGTGAGGAGATTGAATTTGATCCGCTGCCTGATCTTGTGGCCATGGAAAGGGATGAGACGGCCAAGCGGATCGAGGAGTACCATGCACAAAAATTAATGGGAGGAGAGGATAATATGGGTAAACCGAAAATCACACGGGAAGAATTGCTCGCATATGTAAGAGAGCACGGGACAGATAAGCATGCGATAAAGGCACTGTCAAAACAAGTCGGACTGACTGCAGGGACAATAAACTATTATATATCTGCGTGGGGCATACATAGGGATCTGAAGGAAAATCAGGAGGCGGCAAAGAAGCAGCCGAAGGAACAGGCGCCGGCGGAGGTACCGGAATCTGATCCAGAGGATCTCACCAGGATCGAGGAAGAGGACCAGCTGGCCAGGGACAGGGAAGCCGTAAAGGAAGTGACAGCAGCAGCGGAAACTGAAGAGGCAGGAGCGATTACATACGATTCGAGCGTGAAAGGCCAAGAGAAACCATACCAGGAATATCCGATGCCGGAACAGAAGATAGAACCTGTTATAAGGACTCAAATTGATGGACCACATGTGTGCGCGTATAAGGGATGCACGACGCTGATCAACACTGGTGTATTTTGTGCAAAACACCAGGCAATTATCCCGGTTGCAGCTGCGGCAGTAACACCAGTACAGCGCAGGATCCTCCGGCCGGTGAACATGATGGGCGAAGTTACCGGGTGCACATATATTTTCGCTGAGGACAGTTTCCGGATTGACGGCGAGGCCCGGTTCAAGTATGAAGATATTGACGGGCTGATAGAGGAGCTGCAGGCGATCAAAAATATGAGGAGCGCGTGAGAGGGGGGAATTGAGATAATGAGCAAATTAAGCGTATACGATAAACATTTCCTATCAAGGAAAGAAAAGCGCATGATTAAGAGGCTCAAGAAAGTATATGAAAAAACTACAGATCCAGAAATAAAGGAAATTGCACACATGTTTGCTGAGATTATACGCAAAATGAATGGCTATTCTGGAGGACATGACGGAGCTCAGTTTATACCATGCGAATAAGGAAAAGATGAAGAGCACTCATAACAGAGTGCTCTTCGGAGGTTTTGGGGAAACCTCAAATCTTGTTATAGCATCTTAACTATACATTATTTCCCAAAATCATTCAAGAATTATAAAAATTGCGAAGGAAAGGATGATTCGATGAAAAGATATTTTGACATGCCCGACAAAAGACAAGTGGTGGAATTCGATATTGAAAAAGGTAGCTCCGCTGCTACAGCTTCAGCGGAAGAATACAGTAAAGTCTTCAAAGTAAAAATGCGCGAAATTGATAAATCAGAATACCAGAGGCTTGCAAAGGAATATACAAAATAGTTCGCAATAGCAGGAAAGGCCGTAAAACGGCAAAGATATAGGAGGTCGATATGTTAAGATTTAAAACGCCAGTGATTGTCTGGAAAACATTTATCTATCGCTGCGAAAAATGCGGACATGTGATTACTATGCACTTACAGGAAGGCGTTGAAGGGCCAGATCGGAATAATTACATTCCATCACCCTACAGTATAAACTGCCCAAATAGATGCCCTGGATTGTGCCCGATGGCACATACATATTGGCACTGGGATGCTGAAATAAATCCTCTTCGTGAAGCAAATGCCGGCGAATATGTTTTTCTGTATGATCGTAAATTAGGACATGGCTTACCTGTGCAAATTGTTGACACTAAATACTGGCTAGCAAAAACTTTCGGATATGATAGTCCGCCTTTGTTTTTGGCAACGATGGAATGTGATTAGAAATATGTTCCCAGGCCGCTCAGAAAAAGGGCGGCTTTTTTTATTTTGATAATAATTAAAAAACGAATAAAAACAAATAAAAAATATGCATTTTTAGTGGTTTTTAAATTGAATGATATCATTGAGTTGGAGGAGGTGTAGGAAGGTGCCGAGAGGCAGGAAACCCAAGGCGAAAGAGGCCAGGCCGGTTGGTCGGCCGACGGAATATCGTCCGGAAATGTGCGATGACGTCAGGAAGTGGGTAGAGGAAGGTATCGTGAACCATGAAATCGCTGCAAGGCTTGGGATTGCGGAATCTACGCTGTATGAATGGAAGCAAAAATATCCGGAGTTTGCGGAGGCCTTCGAGAAGGGGCATCAGTACCGCCACCAGAACGTAATCAACGCGCTTTACAAGCGCTGCATCGGCTACACATATGAGGAGATCACAAAGGAGCCGGTGGAGATCCCGTCCGACGATCCTGACAAGCCGCCTAAAAAAAGAATGGTCGTTACCAAAAAGGTCAAGAAGCAGATGGCACCCGACACCAACGCCATTGAATTTTATCTTACTAACAAACTGCCTGATCAGTTCAAGCATAAAACAGAGGTACAAAGCAACGTCACAGCTAACGTCACAGCTGATGTGCATGTAAAAAAAGATGTGGACTTATCCAACCTGACAGATGAGGAGTTGGATCAGCTTGAAAAACTACTCGAAAAAGCATCAAACGACTCCGAGTCTTGAGGAAGTCCAAAAGGAGAAAGCCCGGCGCAGCTGTGAGTATTTCATTGATAAGTTCGTCCACATATTCGACAAGGACGTACCAGGAACCGTCCGGAAACTCGAAATGTGGCCGAAACAGCGGGATGTTATCAAGGAGTTCCAGATACACCGCCTGATCATTATTTTGAAGGCCCGACAGCTTGGCTTGACATGGCTGGCGCTGGCCTATGCACTTTGGAAAATGATATTTAACCCCGGGTATACCGTCACCGCACTATCCAGGGGCGACACCGAGGCAATGGAGCTCGTCGAGAGGATGGGCTTCATGCTCAAGTACCTGCCAAGGTGGTTGATCCAGCCGGCCGATGAAAAGGATCCTGGATGGACCGGCCTGACGTATACGGCCACACTGCACCTGATCACTATATACCATCCAGGGGGAGAGGCGGCGAAGTTCCAGGCGTTCCCGGCATCCGCCAACTCCGGCCGATCCTTTACATCATCGCTGGTCATCATTGACGAGTGGGCGTTCCAGCAGTTTGCAGAGGAGATCTGGACAGCTGCTTACCCAACAATCAACAGGCCGACAGGTGGACAGGTGATAGGCCTCAGTACCGGCAAAAGGGGAACATGGTTCGAGACCGTTTGGAACGCGGCCAAGGCGGGGCTTAACTCGTTCTTTGCAATATTCCTGAACTGGCGGACGGATCCGCGGCGAACTGACGCCTGGTATGAAGATACAAAGAAGAACCTGCCGAACACGTACCGCCAGGAGTACCCGGCAAACGAATCTGACGCCTTCACAGTGGGCGAAGGTGCGTTTTTCCCGGAATGGGACGAAGAGATACACGTCGTCGACAGTTGGGAGCCGCCGAACAATCCGAGATGGCGCATAGTTGGGGCATACGACCCAGGATTTGCATCGCACGCATGCTTCAAATGGTATGCTATATCACCCGACGGATGGGCCAGGTGTTTCAGGGAGTATTACCCGCACATGGTGACGGATAGGGAACAAGCCAGGGAGATCCTGCGGCGAAGCGTGTATTACAATGACAACGAGACCCCGATGAGGTTTGAGTACATCGTGGCCGATACCGACGCCTGGACGCCGAGCAGGGACACAGGCAAAAGCACGGCGGATGTATTCGCCGAGTATGGCATTTACATGAACCAGGCGTCAAAGTCGTTGGAAAACGGATGGCGCCGGCTTCATGAATGGCTCGATCCATACGAGGGCCCAGACGGAAGTAAGACAGCGCTGCTGACATTTACCCGCGATTGTGCCAACACGATCCGGACATACCCGAGCTGCGAGCAGAGCAAGACAAACCCGGAGGACATATCCAGGGACAGCGAACACCATCCGCAGGACGTCGACAGGTACTTCGTCATGTCGAGGCCTGAACCGGCGAAGGAATCAAAGAAGCCGCTGAAAGGCCAATACACGATCGATGAGCTGGAGGACATGGGACTCTCCAGGGCAGAAATACGCGAAATGATAGAAAGGGGACAGGTGATAGGGCATGAGTAAGATCTACGAATACTTTAAAACCGCGACGATGACACAGGCAGCGTTTGACCACTATGTAAGGGAAAACGGCGGGGCGATCATTAAGACGTTCCGGGATGAGATCTTCACCGACGACCGGACTGTCACGATGGACACCGAGGAAACGATCGTCCTGCATAAGCCGCTGTGCAATGGCGAGTTTGTCGACAGGGTAGAGATCAACCCGAATTTTATCGTGTCGATAACATACATCGAACCGCAAAGCAAGATCGTAGTTGCTCACTAGTGAGGTGATAAGGATGCCGTATAAGTCCGAGGCACAGAGGCGGTATTTCAATGTGAACCGCAAGAAGCTCGAGCGCCAGGGCGTCGACGTCGACGAATGGAACCGGGCCAGTAAAGGGAAGCACCTGCCAGCACGAGTCAGGAAGAAAAAGAAGAAACACTGAGGAGGATGCCATGGAAGAAAACAAGCTGCCACCTATTGAGGAAATGACCAGGATCGTTCATCATCTGCAGAGGGTTCTCCGGATCCAGGACTGGGATATTGACGTTGAGTATGTGGACCAGTACAAGATCGAACACATCATGCATGAAACTGATGTAGTTGCATGCTGCGGAAGGAATCGGCATAGGAAAGAGGCGACCATCAGCATCAATGTGGACCACCCGGAGATTAAAGACGGCTGGTATGAAGCGATCGCGCATGAACTGTATCACATCGTTACCGGCGAACTTTATGACTTGGCCGATGACCTGATATACGAACTCAACTCGCCCCAGATCACACGCGCACAACTGACCCGGACCGATGAACTGGTGGTAAACACGCTTGCAAAGACATTCGTCAGGATATACCCGCTTGAGTTTGTCAAAGAGGAGGGAAGCGAATGGCCAAGGTGAAATCCAAGTACAACAAGAAGGAAGTCCTCAAGGAGGAAGAGCGCTGGAGAGCGGAAGAGGATGCCAGGATCCTGCGGGAGGCAATGGCAATCAAAAGAGACAAAAAACGCCTGAGCAGGGCCCGGCAGATAATCAATGAGCAGCTGAAGGCACTTCAGGACGCAGCGGAGGACACAAAATGACAGGTATAGCCATGCTTGCCGGCGCGATCATTTTCGTGGCCGGCGTTATCGTTGGGGCAAAGCTGGAGTGGATAATCGACCGCCTGGGCCTGAGGAAGCAAAACCCTCTTGAGGGACAATACGGGCTGTTGTCGTACAGAAACCTCAGGCTGCGAGGATATAACGATATGGATGATGACGATATCGACTGATCGGAGGGACAAAGGATATGGCAAGGATATGGTTCAATATGAGACCCTTCACCAGGGGCAAGGACGGCAAGGTACAGAGGCCACCGAAGGGATACAAAAATCCGGAGGTAGTATCCCGGTACGAGGCGAAGGATGATGAGATATTCGAGGACAAGTACGAGCAGGATGCCGATGCGTTCAACAAAATCCGGGACGAGATAATGACCCCGGAGCAGATAAAGCGCGCTGACTTTTACCTGCAGCACTATTATACCCTGGTGGCCGAGATGGAAGAGAGGAGGACAGAATGGGAGGAACTCGAGCGGCTGTACGGCGCTGACATCGATGAGCCGGAGAACGAGGACGATCCTAACTGCTTTGTGCCGCTCATAAATCCTTCAATTGAAGGCCAGATCCAGACGCTTGACGTGGATCCTCAGCCGACGATCAGAGGCCAGGGATTCAGTGACCACCAGTTTGCGCATACGGCCGAGATCCTGACGACATGGTGTTTCAAACAGAACAAGATCCGCAAGCTGATCAAGCGTCATGAACGCCGCCGGCGTGGGTATATCGGTACCGCATGGTTCAAGGTAGTATGGGATCCGGACGCGCTTGATGGGTTCGGGATGCCGAAGATCACCTGTCCGTCACCGACGAAAGTATTCGTCGACGGTAAGATCAAGGACTACATGCGACTACAAGAGGCTGACTTCATTATCGAGGAGATCGGTCTTGTGTCGATAATGGAGTTACGCCGGGACAAGACCAGGGAGCCGATCAACGGCAAGACGATGGATGAGATCGCGGACGCGATCGCCCTGGGAAATAGTGTGGTCGACTTCGACGGGGACGAAAGCGGCGACGATAAGGACTCGTTCACGCTGCTGCACATATGGACCAGGAACAATGAGTATGGCAACCTGCAGCTGATCGAGATGAGTAAATGCGGCATCATCATTTCAGAGAGCGATCCCAAGGAACCGTATTATTCGTTCGTACACAACAAGTATTCTTACTTCCTCACGGTCCTCTACGAGAGGGAAAACAGCCTGTATGGTTTTAGCGATGGTAAACTCCTGAAGCGTCTGCAGATCCTCATGAATAACCTCTGGAACGAGTGCGTCATCGCCTGCAGGCATTCGGCCCAGACGGCAACCTTCGTGGATCCTGCAGCGCATATCGATCCGGAGGATTTCGCGGCTGGCAAGAGAGATCCCAGGCATCCTATCCCGGCCAGGAATCCGAATACGACTATCAAGGAATCACCGGGCAAGGGACTCAACGTAGTAATATTCAATCTCATCGGCCTCGTTATCCAGGAGGCGCAGCGCGTGGTTCGCTTCTCCAGCCTTAAGACCGGCACCAATACCGGCAGGGATATGACAGCACGCCAGGCAAGTATCGAGATGGCCGAGGCCGAGCGCGGCATGGATGACAAAAAGACGGATCTCTCCGACACCCTGGCCGACGTCGCAGAATACTGCCTCTGCCTCATGATGGAAAACTGGGACGCTGCAAAGGCGTTCAGGGTATCTGAAAATGACGACTTTGAGTGGATCGATGCACGCGAGTTGGCCCGCGTACCTGTACTCGTCCCCGCCGACCAGAGTTTCCTCGACAGCTGGCGGGCAGAGAGGGAAAAAAGGATACAGGCAGGGCTCGAGCAAAAAGGAGAGGTGCCGGAGCCGAAGTTCATGCAGCTGTATAAAGACGAGGAGGAAAAGGATCCGGAAACTGGCGAGCCGATTTACGAAGTCGACAAAAAGACCGGAGAGAAAAGGAAAAAAACCAAGAGGGTACCTGTTACCAAGCAGGTCGAGTTCGACATCGATGTGTCGATCGGTGAAGGCCTGCCGACCAATAAGATCGCACTGTATAACATCATCCTTACCCTGGCAAATCTCCGGGTACCCGATGAAGAGACCGGCATGCCGCGGCCGATCCTGACGTACGAGAAGGTCAAAAAGATGCTCGGTGATCTCCTGGGCCTCGACATCGACGACGAAACGCCTAGAGGCACGCCACAGGAGCAGCAGTTCCTGCAGTTGATCCGCTCGATGTTATCACAGCAGGGGACACAGAACATGCAGCGGCCGAACCTCATGCGAGCACAGATCCCGCAGCAGGTAACAGCAAACGAATCGATCCCCGGAGAGACGATAGGAGGGTATCCAAGCAATGCTGTATAAGATCAAAAAGCCGTTTCAGTCGATGATCAACTGGGACAAACCGGACCGCACCCATCTGATCGCCCTGGAGAAGCTGCAGGATATATCGCCTGTGGCCAAGAACGTCAAGCAGCACCTCATGATGCAGAAGGCCGAGCTGCTCGCCTTCATCAAGAACGCATACGCCATGTCCGGGGATCCGTTTGAACTCCCTGTATGTTCCCACTGCGAAAGGTGGGCCAGCTGGCATGACCAGCCTCCAGGAAGTGCGTACTGCTGGTACTGCGGTACGGTGACTCCGGATCCGATCACGGTTGAGGAATGGTTCGAGCGTGAGCTCCGGATCCATAACATATACGAGGAACTCAGGAAGTACGGCATTGACTACCTGGGACCGAGTGAGCCGGTGATCATCGGTGCCGGCGAGTCCAGCGAAGATGAGGACAAGAAGGTACAAATCATATTGCCAAATTCAAAGGAGGATGACAAATGAGAGGCATACTGATCAACAGCACGACATTGGGAGGCAGGACATACACTTACAGGGACATAACGAAAGGTATCATCGCGTGCGGCTTCCCGCAGGACAAATTTTACGGCGGCCGCGTGACCAGGTTCGGCAAGACCGAGAACGGTCTGCTCATCTGCCTGGATGGCGATTATGAGACGACTATCGATATCTTTGTCGACTTCTCAACCCTGGATGATCTCGACACGAAAACGCTTCGCGCGATCGCGGAAGTGGTGAGACAAAGGAAACTGATTTATACGCCGGCAAAAGAGATGGCCGCAGCGGAGAAGGCGCTGGCCATACCGAAGGAAAAGAAGGACCTGGCCGCATACATCCAGAAGCATGCCATTGGCATCATATCGAATGAGCCGGATCCGCCCCGGGGACAGGATAAGGATGAAGGGCAGCATGAAGATCCCGGAGGAAAGAATCCTGGCAAAGAGGATCCTGACGACGACGATGGGGACGAAACCGAATAAGGCGTACAGCGCATGAAGGGAGCCAGACGGCTCCTTTTTTTTACTGCTTTTTTTGACCCATGTTACAATGAACTTGAAAGCAGGGCAAACCTGCACCGAGCGAGTAAACGCTGCGAAATAATCCGTACACTGAGGGCCACGATACGGCTACTCTCTGAGGGATGAAAACCCTACCAAAAAATCAAAGGAGTGTGTTTCCATGATACTTGACAACACCTATATGCACGGAGAATATTCAGGGATCAGGTCGATCAACCTGCAACTGTTCGGCGCAAAAAAGAAGGATAAGCTCGATCTCAGCACTGATGATCTCAAGAAACTGAGCGGTGAGCTCGAGAACGACGATGATGATGACGACGATGACGATGATTTTGCCGACGACGACCAGGACGAAGATCTCGACGATGATGATGGCCAGGACAACGCCGACGAAGATGACGATGATGATGACGTCGAGGACATAGAAGAGGACGCAGATGATGACGAAGATGACGACGAAGAGGAAGATGCCGACGAAGAGGAAGATGACGACGAGGGCGATGAAGATGACGAGGAAGAGTCCGACGACCAGGACGGCGGGAAAGCTGCAGGCAAGGGTAAAAAGTCCGACACCAGCCAGAAGCGGAAGGACAAAAAGGTCAGCGCTATAATTGCGCTGAAGCAGGAAAACAAGCAGCTGAAGTCTCGGCTGGATGCTCTCGAAAGAGCGCAACGCAGCAGGGAGTATGAGACCGAAGAGGACAGACTGGCCGCCCAATATGAGGCTGAGCTCATCGAGGACGGTCTCGACGAGGAGAAGGCCAAGAAGAGGGCCCGCATGATGGCCAAGAACGAGATCGAAGCCATGAGGGCGCTGGACCGTGATCTCGAGATCCAGGTCGAACGCCTCGAGGAAAAGGGATATACAGATATCCGTAGCAAGCTCTCGATTCTGAAGCCGATCGTCGAAAAAACAGATCTGACCTTGGAAGAGGCATATAGGGCAAAGTACGGTGAGCCCAAGGGCAAAGCTGCCAAGACAAGGGAAGAGCAGCTGAGGCTCCTGGAAAAGAAGAAGGTGTCGAAGAAGGCGGCTGCAGCGACGGGTACGACAAAGACCTCGGAAAAGATCGCACTTTCGAAGCGCGACGAGAGAATCTTCAAGGAGATGCGCAAGATGGATCCGTCGCTCACCCGGAAAAAGTTCGCATCTCTGATGGCTGACTTCGAAGACTGATCAACTCAACTCCATCTGACAGGAAGGAGAGGATTGCATGGAAATCGTACAGGGCGGCTACACGGTACGCAAGATGGTGGCTGGATCCGGCGGAGGTTCAAAGGGCGACGTTGCAGTTGTCAGCTCCAATAAGGCAGTAAAAGCCGCAACTGGTCCTACTGCAGGAACTGTGCTCGGCCTTTTCCTGGAGGACGTTGCCGAAAACGGCATTGCGTTGATCGCTGTCCCGGACAAGAACGCGATCATTAGAGCGCCGTATATCGGCACGACCAAGTCGTCCCTTGCTGACAGTGACCTGGGCAAGGTTTTCGACCTGAAAGACGAAAAGTCGATCGATCTGGACGACACGACCGGCGCGGTCTGCATATGCCAGAGCTATGACAACGAGAACAAGACCATTGACTTTGTGTTCACCCAGGCAGCGATGTACTGGTGATCACAAACGGACCTCCCATACTACGAAAGAAAGGAGACTGATGAGGCGTGGCAATGAGACGATCTGACATCGCCCGCATGCTCGCAGCTGGCCAGGCGAAGATCTTCAGGGACAACCTGAAACCGGCCAAAAAAGAGCAGTGGAGATGGTGCAGTACAATAACGAAGTCCAACAAGGCCCAGGAAACCTATGACTCCATAGGCAACCTGAAGCCGGCACATGTCAAGGAAGAGGAAGAAAGCATCCAGTACGGCAAGCTGGAGCAGGCATATCAGACGGTCGTCGTCAACAAGACCTACGCGAACGGTTACTGGTTCAGCATGGAAGTTGAAGAGGACGATCTGTATGCCGTTGTCGACGAGGGCCAGCAGAAGGAACTACCGAGGACGATGCAGTCCAGAAGGGAACAGGACATAGCTGAAGTATGGGACAGCGTGTTCACCGATGTCGGTGCTGACGGCGTGCCGTATGCGAGTGCAATCCATCCTCTCAAGAACTGCCCCGGCAAGTATAATGACAACCTGGCCGACAACGTTCCGCCGTCACCGGATGCACTGATCAACGCGGCCAACAAGTTCAACCAGATATACAGGCATAACGGCGAACTGATGGACACTGACGCAACTGCCCTCCTGTGCCACAAGGACAAGATGGCAATCTGGCAGGCGATCCTGGCGTCCAACCTGAAGGCCCAGGAACTGTCCAACACGAAGAACACTGTGCCGCAGCTGAGGCTGATCTGGAACAAGTACATCCACCAGTCGTACTACCACCTGATCGACGAGGAGATCGAGTCGGTCATCATGCAGATCAGGAGAGGCTTCAAGTACAACTACTGGGTCGACAAGAAGGACACGCTGAACACCTACTTCAACGTGACCGAGAGACGTAGGGCTGCACATATCAACCCGGGCTTCGGACATGTATCCAGTAAGGGCGGCGCTGCGTAAGCGACGGAAAGTAAACACACGAGTGAAAAGGGGACGGGACCCTGTGCCCATCCCCTTTTTCAAAAAGGAGTGATCTGATTTGCCGAATCTCATAGATCCTATTAAATTCAATAACAACCCTGCCGTCGTACCGATCACGGTATGCGGCTCGTTCGACAACACGACAGTTAAGGTCGGCAAATTTCCGGGGAACGGAAAGATAGTAGGAGTGTCATTTGCCACAGGTGAAGCGCTTGGCGCATCGGCCGGGATCGATGTCAAGGTCGGGAACTCTGTAGTCACAAGCTGCTCGAACAACCTGAACGGCTATGAACTCAAGACCGCTAACCAGGACATTACGGCTGATGACGAAATATCCGTAGTATTTGACGACTTCACCAACGCAACACAGTGCGTCGTCATCATCTACGTGCAGCAGTTACCGTAACCAAGGGGCAGCAATGCCCCTTTTGGCTTTGCAAATAATACCGGGGAGGGTTTATATATGCAGTTCACAATAAAACGGACCAACCTTGCAAAAGGGACAGTTGAGTATATCGGCACTGAAGCGGACATGGCTGCAAATAAATCAGCCGGCGAATTCGGCAACCCGTTTGATACGTTCACAACATATGATGACGAGAACAACATAACGGGCGTATATGTTTCGACCGGCCAGGCTTGGCTGAAGTACTGATCCGGGGGTGGAGTCATGGAAACAGATCAGGTTTTAGGAATTTTATCAGGTGTTAAGCGGCAATTGGCAGAAATTGCGAACCAACTATCTTATATGGATGGTTATATCGGCTACACCACAGATGACGTTTATGGGGTTGAAGTTGACTATGAAAACAAAACTTTTGTAAGGCTTGCAGGTGCAATTGGAAAAACACCTGGTGCAGACTTTGACAGCATCCTTGCTTTCGGTGGCAGAAGAAGGTGCAACCTTGCTGATGATGGAACAGTCAATGCATACTATGGTGACCCTGGGTACATTGAAGATGGTTCAAATGGTCAGGTCATGGTTGAGCAGCCCAAATTCTATTACAAGGTTGTTCCACTGAAAATGGAAAAGAATGATGCAGAAGAAATTGACAGTATTGAATTCACATCAGGTGCTTCATCAGATGGAAACATTACTATCACATTGAATGGTCAAAACTTCAATGTGGCAGTCCTTGCATCTGACAACACTGCAACTGCAATTGCAACCAAGGTCAGAAATGCAACATTCGATGGTTGGACAACAGGTGGAGGCGGTGCAACCGTAACATTCACAAGAAATGAGAAAGGTGTGTGCTCTGCACCAACATTCAACGGTGGAACAACAGGTGTAACTGCAAAAGTTGCAAGAACACAGGTTGGATATATTGGCAAAGGCTTCAAGTTGCGTAAAGTAAGATACTATGTCAGCATGACAAAGAAACCTGGCTTCAAAGTGCATCCTGCTTTTGTTCAAAACGGTGTTGAAAGAGATAAAATTTATTTATCAGCATATGAAGGTTCACTGTATGATGTTTCTGCTTCCGCTTACATTTTGGATGATGCACAAATTGCTGACTTCACTGTAAGCAGTGGTGACAAGCTTTCATCCATTGCCAATGCTAAACCCATAAGCGGTTTTACACAAAATCTGACAAGAAGAAATTGCGGGATACTTGCTGAAAATCGTGGAACTGGTTGGTATCAGCAATATGCTGCAACTATTGCATGTTCACAGCTTCTGTTCACCATTGAATATGCATCAATGAATACACAAACACAGATTGGTGCAGGTGTGACAAATAAAGCATCAGGTGAAGGAAATATGTCAGAACTGACTGGTGCAACAACCAACCTTGGTAATGCAAGCGGTTCTGTCACAAACACCAATGGATACAATGTTGTATCATATCGTGGTGAAGAAAACCTTTGGGGTAACATGTGGAAGTTCACTGATGGTATGAATATCTATTGTGATGCATCACAGGGTATTCATGACTTGTACATTGCAGACAATGCCTTTGCAGAAAGCAAAAACACCGACAATTACAAAGATGCAGGAATAACCCTGGCAACCAAAGAAGGCTATGTTTCAGCTATGGCATACAATGAAGAATATGATTGGCTGTTTGTACCTGCTGAAACCCTTGGTGACAGTTCATTGCCTGTGGGTGATTATCTTTATTTGAATGTTTCATCATTCACTGGGTACAGGATCGCTCTATTGGGCGGTGCTCATGATCTTGGTTCTTTTACTGGTGCTTTCAATTGGTTTGTGCGTTATGCCCCTTCTGCTCGTGAGCGGTATGTCGGCGGTCGCTTGGTGTATGTACCTTAACGGAGGTGATTATCATTATGAAAGTACAAAGTTCGGCACTCACGGTAAAACCCATTGAGGTTTTAGGTGGTAATGTATATATCCGCAAAAACATCGTGCGAATTGACAACGATGGTGATGAAGGATTTCATGGGTGGGAATATGACGAAACGGTGTTACCGCTAGAGCAGTATTTGTCCATGATTCAAGTTATGGGACAGCAGATAACTAATCTAATGCTGGAGGTGATGTGATATGTATGACTGGCTACGATTTGCATATCCATTAGGTATGGCAACGATTGAGCAATGCAAAACGGCTGTTAAAAAAGGTAAGATAACAGCAGAGCAATTTAAGGATATTACGGGAGTGGACTACATATAGTTAGTTCGCAATTGGTACATATTGTGGAGGAGTTTCTTTTGGAACTCCTTTTTATTTGACCCTTCATGGTACATCGGTATTGTACTCTTA
>ENA-OWPA01000644-OWPA01000644.1-bioreactor-metagenome-genome-assembly--contig:-NODE-644-length-40335-cov-18.565999_pt1 | contig 40335 bp, 15 predicted proteins | sample MGYA00238139_ERZ651803 | MGnify/ENA primary metagenome ERZ651803 (study PRJEB26909, sample SAMN07631231) | bioreactor metagenome | isolation source: Switchgrass digestor | place: USA: Dartmouth... | reverse complement strand
ACATAGAGTTTTTTTTATCTTTTTTAAAGTGGGGAAAATTCTTTCCCCTTTTTGGGGAATTTTTATTGACAATAACAGTTGTAGAGAAATTTGCAAATTACGTAAGAGTGTGTCCTATAGATGGATTGAGACAAAAGGAGAGAGAATAAACGCAAAAAATCATGAATTGTCAAGTTAGTATTAAGTAGATGAGCGAGTGAGAATCTTACGAAAATGTCGAAACCATAGAAACCTCATCAAAACTGGTAGTAGTTGTTAAACTCAAATAAGTTTAGAAGAAAACTTTCAACTGGTTGATGCTGAGCGGAGTGAATGAGACATGAGCTAAATATAGGTGTCTGTAGGGAACGTGGCAACCCATGGACTGATGATAAGGAAGTATATCAAGCGGAAAAAACGTAAGATAAGATTACCGATGCAGTAATGGTGACAGATTGGGTAGTAGTGATGAATTTACTTTAATGAAAACAGAGTGAAGAAACCAGGATTATCCAGTTTTAAAATAGGTCAACTTCGAAAGAAGGAGGACTTACGCAAAAAAAGTTTAATATTTAATAATGGAAATTGAAAGATGCTTATGAAAAGGTAAAAGGAAATAAAGGGATATATAGAGTTGATGAACAGTCAATTGAAGATTTTAAGAACAACCTTAATATTAAAAAGAGAGTGCTTTTAAGAGCTGCTGAAAAAGATGAATTGAGATGGTCACCTATGTAATGATTTCAGAATTACAAAAAGCATATAGAGATGAGGTTTCAGCTCGATACAAAAGGAAGTTGGTAAAGAAACTGATCTTTCAAAATTTAACACTGATTATCCTTTAGATTTAAGTGTTTGTGTTTTTGCAAATCAGAGATTAAAATTGTTGGATGAATAAATAAGAGTATTGTCGCATCATTATTGCAAGCAGGAAGAAGACTGGATTAAGAAAAGTTGATAGTATTAGTAATATAGAGTTTATTTCGAGGTGATAATTTTATGAAATTTGAATTTACAACAGACACTGCAACAATTTGCATTTATGACATAGATGCTCTTAAACATCGTTTAAATGATGATGCTGACTGGTGGAGTGTTGAAAAAGATGAACTTGAAGAAGTTAATAAAGGAAATGTAATGTTTGTGAATATCGGTAATGATGGTAAATATAGAGTCGAGGTTATCGATAAAGATGTAAATATCAATAATAAAAATTCAGTAGAATGTAATATTAAAGTGCCAAGTGGAAGAGTATTTATTGGTGCGGGAGAAGAAGTAACAAGTGATGGACTTGAACCCGAATGTATAAGAGGAGGAACTTTTATAAATTTGAACCCCAATAATTATTTAGTTACATTATATCGATGTGATGATTATTTATTATATATAAAATTTGAAGTTACAAAAGAAGAAAAGAATTCATTTGTGAAAATGTTAACCTTATGAAAATTATAATATGAAAATATAAAGATGCAAAAAAATTTGTGGTACAGCCGGGTGAAGTCAAGGTGTGCTGTGAAAGCTGCATTGAAGATGAGGAAAGGCCCTCAGGCAGGACCTGGTCAGGCATGTCTGCCAAACAACCTTCTGCTACTGTTGACAAAAGCTACAGATGTGAACAACGACGGAAAAGTCCAGGAGAAACCGGATATATGGATTCTATGAAGATGAACATAAGTGAATTCAAAACTTATATTACACGATAGGGACTAAAGCAGAGGCAAAAACTGAAGCTGTCTGGCATGAAGGCGGTATGAGTATAGAACAGGCTTCAATGTAGAACGCAGGAACTTGTGTACTGATGATAATCGAAAAAGTACAAGTTCCTGTATAATGGGGATCTAAAAATGAGAACTATGAAGAAGCTTGGAAATCCAATACTGATGTTGATTGAAAATCAATTATAATAAAAATTGAAAAGGGAATGTAAATGTCAATAAAAATTTTTAGGTCAGTTACCGGAGTAAAATTAGGCTACCAATTCATGAAAAATTAACTAATGTCTGCCTGTATAGAAAGAGCCTGCTTAAACTTTTTGCAGAACATAAAAGATGCTATGATAACTGAAACATTTCCTTATCACTCAAAAATGTAAGTAATAAGATCTAAGAAGGAGATTATTAAGTTAATGGACACAGAGGTATGTGTCAAAATCTGCACACTTTGTATTGAGATAATTATCTAACCTTTTTGCAACAACTGATCTTGTAGAAAGGAACTGTGATGAACTGGGCAGAATATTAAGTGCCCCGTCAGTTCTGGGTAGTGGAAAATAACGGGAACATTAAAGTATACTAAGTTTGCTAAGCAAGTAAGGAAATAAAAAAATCCATTATTACAAGCAGAAGTAACTTATAAAAATGGTAGAATAGATTCCTGTGGAACTAAGGTCGAGGTTAGTTTTGATGCTTTGCAGTATAATATTAATGTGACAATTAAAGCTGAGTTTTATAAGAAAAGCGGGATTATCAACCAGTAGAATACAATTTGCCTGATGGGGAGCCAATATATGAAATTTGATCAAAATAAACATTAGCGAGGGTTAATGAATATAATGGATAAAAAATCTTTAAAGAGAATAATTAAAGATTATTTCACACCGTTTGCAATGAAATATGATTTTGAATTTTATAAACCAACAATAATGCTTAGAGAATGTGATGATACAATTCATATAATAAACTTTGACTTGCCGACTGAAGGGTTTTATTGTAACATAGCAATTCAGCCATTGTACATACCAGCTGATACTATTACGTTAAGTTTTGGTAACCGATTGAACTACTTTAAAACGAAGTTATCTGGAATATGGGGATATAGTAATGACAAAAGTATAATTGAGAAAGACCTTTTACAGGTTAAAGATTTACTTGAGGTAAATGCTTTGCCCTGGTTTGATGAAGTTGGTAGCCCGGAAGGTATTATCTCATTCATTGAAAGTGGAGCAGCTGAGGATATTAATATTATTGTAGGTTTTCCACCTACTTTAAGAAATATTTATTTGGGTTTCAGCTATTTGTATATTAATAAAATTGATCTTGCAGAAAAAACGTTGTTAAAGGTTCTTGAACAGTATAAATATGATAATAGACCTTGGGTAGTTCAGGAAAAAGAAATGATTAACAATATTTTAGAGCTTGCTAAAAATGAATCTGGCAAAATTAAAGATAAGCTTAATGATTATATTAGAATGACAAAAGACAATCTAAAACTTAAATTATAGAATTATATTAAATGTAGATACACAGTTTCGGCTGATGTATTCTTTCTTCAAAATCGTGATAAAGCAAAGACTAAGAAAATATCCGGTAAGCCAAAAAAAGGTAAGCCGGGTTTTGTTTTTATCTATGCTTGACACTACTTGAAGAAGTGAAAGAATTCAAAACCAAATTACCAAGTGAATTGTTGCAGATTGCACCGAAAAAGGTACACCCTGCAAAAGATACACAGGAAATTAAAATTAATTGATGTAATGTCACTTTAAACATTAAACAGACTTAGAATTGTTGAAAAAATATACAAAATGTCGATGTCGCTATAATTAGGATGAAATTTTTTAAAATATTCTTCAAAAAGTGTCAAAAAGCCAGATTTAGTGCGATTTTTATGGTAATATTATCCTATGAATGCGTAAGAAATTTCAGTAGAAAAATTACTTAGCATGCAACCAACGTTTTAATGCTGCAAAAAAAGTAGCATATTGAGATAGGCTGTTTCATTTAGAGAAACAGTTTGAATTGTTGTATCCCAAAAACGGTTAAAAGAACAATAAAAGCAATCAAGCCCATCGTTTGAATAGCATACAAACATTTACGATTAATTTTATCTCGGTTTTTATTAATAGAGAAAAAGAGGTTTTTTTGATTTTAATTATTCTGTTTATGTGATAGAGGAATGGAGTATGAAATCAGTGAATTAAAGGACAAATTAAATTTATTTAACCAGTTTTATTATATTACTCTATGTGAATATTTAATTGACGCTTACGAAATGGTAAATCTTTATGGAAACTACTAAACGGTTCAGGTAATAACAGGACGAATAATCCAATAAAGCAAAGGAGGAAGTTTTTGAATTATTTAGCTAAAATTGAAGGATTTGAAAAATTGATAGAAGAAATAATAATATGTATTGATGGACAAAAGATCCGATGTTTTATGCCATATGGAAGTAGTATTCCGCTTGAAATAGGAAAACAATATTATGTTAAACTTGAAGCTGATATATATAATGACTTAGAAATTAAAAGAAATGTTAAGAAAATAAGATGTATAAATCAAACTTTTGCGTATTGTATTTCAGGAACACTAGATATAGATAATGCTAAAATAGAGTCTACCATAGATATTTATTTGGCTAAAGAATATTTATATGATTATACTTTTCTTGATAAGAAATATGTAGAATTGAAGGTGGATAGATTTAATATTGATTTTGATATAGATTTATGACTTTAAGATTATAAATATGATCATTAAGGACTTCTAAGATTATTTATTTGAGCAAATGAAAAGGGTTTAAGGGTGAGAATATAAAAAATCTTGATATTTACAGCTGAAGTTGTGGAAACAGGGAAAGATGTTACATATAAAAATACAGCATCAAAAGTTGATTAATTAATGCTGAAAACAACAGAATCCTGATTTTATAGTATTTACAGGGGATTTGGTCGACCGAAAGACTGAAGACGTTACAAACAGTGTTAATACCCTTGGTGAATTGAATAAGGTGGTACAAGTTTTTTATATTCCGGGAAACCATGAATATAGATGTAAAAAGGCCGAATTGATAATTAAAATGTTGAAAGAACAAGGGGTGGAAGTTCTAAATCTAAAAACGCAAGCTGTTACAATAGATGGAACAGGCATAGATATAATAGGAATGGATGAAACGGCTAATAACATTGAAGATATAGATAAAATGATGAAGGACTTTGAAAAGAGCAATAACTTTAAAATTGTGCTGTCACATTTTCCGGAGAATTTTCCTAAATATTATTCAAACTATGATATAGATTTAGTTTTATCTGGCCATGCTCATGGAGGCCAGTTCAATATTCCTTTTATTGGAGGCCTGTATGCACCGGGACAGGGCTTTTTCCGAAGTATTATAAAGGCATTTATATGGAAAACAATGTGACTCTCATTGTCAGTAGAGGGTTGGGAAATAGCGTAATCCTGCTTAGGATATTTAACAATCCTGAGATAGTGGTCATAAATTTGAAGCCATCGGAATAGATGCATAAAATGTAAGCCTTTTGTAATCGGACGAAAGAACTGTCTTTTCAGCAATATACCAAGAGGTGCGATAGAGAGTTCGGTGTATTTTCCTTATATAACAATTATCAAATAATAATTCTTATTAAAAAAGGTGAAGTTATGAAAAAAATTATGTTTGGTACATGCTTAAATGAAGAAATTATTAACCAGGATTTTAAATACGTAAAATCATTAATAGAAGAAAAGGGTATGGATTACTGGGGAGCAGGTTCTGGACAATCAGTTCTTAAATATGAGGACACTGACATAAAATCAACTATGTATATTATGATGGCTGAAGGGTATGGATTTTATCTTGAGTATTTTAATAATGCTTCCTACTACATACCGATTTTTGGAGATGATTATAATGATGTTACTGAAATTTATGTGGGTGGAGATCCTATTTTAGTACCGCGAGCATTTTTTTTAGATATAAAAAATACAGTTACACAAGTGAAAGAATTTTTTAATTGTGGAAAAGTTGCTAACAATGTTAAATGGATTAAACGATCAGAAGTCAATTGGCAATATGGAATAAAATCAACAACTATTGAAGGAGATAAACAAAAATTTACAAGTATTGATGAATTGGTGTTAGCAAATAGAAGGAGAAGAATAAAAAAGTCTTAGATAAAACTTGCTGGGAGGAATATAGGCTTTTTTTGCCATAAGTTGCAGGTGACTTTATATTTATTAACTTAATGAATTTAAGTAAGCTTAAAAAGGAAATAAAGGTGAAGTTGTTAATACTTGTATCTGAAAACAGAATTTAGCAGAACGTTTGTATCAGCATAACTATAGTCCGAAAGGAAAAGGCTTAAATTCTCTTGATAAGAAAGTGTCAAAATTAACGAAGAATCAAGCATGTGCTATTTAGCAATATTTAATTGAAAATGGTCCGGAAAATGCAATAAATCAAATTAATAGTATTATCAGGATTTACCAGATTGCTAGATAACCTACTAGCCGGATTAGAGTAGGGGGATGATATGATGAAAAATCTTAAAGACAACAACGACAATCCTATTTCCTCAAGGTGGAAAAAGAGGTTTACTGAATTACCGGATGATATCCAACAAAAAATTAAAGAGTTGGATGATAAAGATCCCAGAGAGTACCAATTAAAAGTAATTAAAAGAACTAAATATAAACCTAAAGAAGGAGACGTATTTCTGGTTAGTCCCAGGGAAGGCATCTATTTCTATGGTCGTGTGCTAAAAACAAAAATAAAACACTTAACAAATGACACTTTCGTAGATGGTAAAAATGTAGTGTTTATTTTTAAATGTAAAACAAGAGTACTTGATTTATCAAACTATATACCGAACTATGAAGAACTGATTATAGGTCCGGTAATAGTTGATGAAATTTACTGGAGGAAAGGTTTTTTTTATACAATAGCTAATATTCCAATTGATGATCATGAAAAAGAACTTGACTATGGGTTTTACAGTATTGCAAAAGGAAAATTCTTGAAAGAAGATGGTCGTGAACTTATGCACCAACCGCAGATTCTTGGTACATATGGGATTGTAACAATTACCGGAATTGCTCGTAATATTGAACAAGAGTTAATAATTAATCCGGATCTTCTTAAGTTTGATTAATTATTTTTGGTCAACCGGATGGTACTTATTATTAGTCGCTTAAAGAGTGTTGGTTAGGGAAAATAAGTAAACAAAGTTTTTTACTTGAAAGGTTGGTAAACTGTCATGAATAAAACTTTGAATTAGTTGCTTATTCAAAAATATGTTAAATATTGTTCGAAATTTTGCTGGAGATATTACAATATAAAATGTACAAGTATGATATAATGAGAAAAATAAACTATATTATTTTGATAATTGTGTTTATTATGCTATTTTGTAGGTGTTCCAAAAATAATGCAATAGAAAATAACATAATAAGTGAAAAGATTTGTGAAACAATAGATAAACAATCTATTATCAATGAAGATAGTGTCTGTTCTATTTCGATGAATGAAGTCACTGACTTTGAATGGGACAAGAAGGCTGTATTTGGAGTGGGAAGTTCAAATAAAGAAATATCTGAATTCCTTGGTGACAATACAATGAATCTGTAGATTTATTATCAGGTATTATATTTGTATTCAAAAATAAAATTGTGTATGTAGAAAAATAAAATATGATCCGGAAGTACCGAGTAAATTATCAATTTCATTAGATAGGGAACCATCAGAACTTCATTGTATTGTATATACTCCCGATAATGCAATATTGAACGGAACTAGAAAAAAGTTGACGAAAAATATTATTTTATAATATCAAATATTAGGTAAACAAGGAAAATAAAAAGGAGTTAAAATGAATAAAAAAGAATTTAAAAAAGCATTAGCGAATGTATTATCGAAATACGGATTTGAAAGAAAAGGGGATATTTTTAGAGCCGATACAAACGAATTAATTATAGTAGTTGCAACACAAAAGTCCAACTTTGAAAATAACTACTATATAAACTTTGGATTTCTGATAAAGTCACTTAATCCGGAAATGTTAAATCCAAAAGACAATCAATGTGATGTGTTTGGACGATTTAAGATAGTAATTTCTGGTATAGAATATACGAGTATTGACTATGAGTTAATTAATGTTGACGAGTTCAGTGATGCTTTTAATTTGAGTGTGAGAGAGAAAATCAAGCCTGTACTTGAGTTCGGATTAAAGAAATATTTTGAGATTTATCCATCAGCAATCAAGACAGCAACACTAAAGGCTAAGAAATATCTTAATATTCAGAATTAGGAGGATTAACTCATACTGTTTAGGATTATGTGACCGTTTTAAATTTTATACAAAATAGTCCAAAAGCAAATTGATAATTTTTTATGGCATTTCATCTCATATTCTATATTTATAAAACATGCTCAATTTATTATAATTTTTTTAAATTGTATTTTGTCTGGAAAGGTAGGCTTTATGATTAGAGTCGATTCAAAAGGAAAGATAGTAAGCGGTAAAGATACAGGTTGGTATATATGGATACAGGATGACACTGAAAATACCGGAGGTTATTTGGTGGTTCAGTCTCTATCCGTCGATTTTACGGGTATAGTTTATGATAATTAGTTTGAAACAATAGATGATGTTGAAAAACATTTCCGATTCAACAAATGGATAGTTGAATGGCTGGATTAGCTGTTAGAATTTATGATGCTATAGCCGTTATACCAACAGGAGCAGGAATGAAAACAAAACGGGATTATAATTTCAAGGCAGACAATTTAATATAAACGTAATGTTTATGAGTGATGTGAAAATACATATGATGCTACGATTGACATATATAACCTGCGGTGCTATAATTTTAATAATTAATGCTCAAAATATTGCAGTTCAATTGATATAATACTATAAGGTATGTATGCTGTGTTATATAAATACATCATTTATATTGCTTTTCTGAGTTTAATTTCATATAAGTTAATATTAGTTTGAATATATTAAGATGATTAACCTAAATAAAGTTTAAAATATTCTTTTATAAAAAATTATATCAAATCAGAAATAATATCGGGGGGCATCAGTTAAGATGAAGAAGCAAAGGTTTATTTCTGCTACTCTTGTTGTATTTTTATTTATCCAGTCTTTAAATACTTTTTCAGTATATAATTTAGTACAGTCAAAAGTTTTAGATAAGGAGCTACAAAACGATATAGTTTCAGCAGAAATTGTTGACTCGTTGGAAACATCTTATATGCCGGAAAATAAAGAAGATGTAAATTCGGCAAACTTATCTGAAATAGCTGATAATGGGGAACCTGATGTAACTCCGACACCTGAAAAAGTTCAGTACGACACGCCAATTGTTACTCCTGACATATCAATAAAAAATACAGGAAGCGACTTTGGAGAAAAGTCCGGTATAGATACTTCAATTGATGCTTCTCAGATAATTTTAACTGAAGAAACAACTCCAATTCAGAGTACAATTCCAGAGTTTTCACAAACATCTGAAATATTTACAACACCAAATCCTATCTCCGATGTTTCATTGTTGAAAGAGGATGAGCATGACGATGGTTTAATTGCATGGTATAAATTTGATGGCAATACCTCGGACTTTATTAATAACTATGAGAGCACTGTAATAGGTAAAGTAAATTATACTGAAGGAATTTTGGGAAAAGCTGTTGAACTTGATGGTATGAGCTATATTTCTTTCGGAGATTTGGAAATGAATTCTTCTAACAGGACTATCTCTCTGTGGGTAGCTCCATATAATGATAACAATACAAATAATATTTTGTCAAAGTATTCAGATAATAGTGATATTGAGGTTTTGTTCAGAACTCAAAATGATAGAAGTTATTTTACAGAAATTACTGTTGGGGAGAATTATGTTGATTTATCAAAGGAAGCTTCAAAAGGTACAGAGTTTATTGGAAAATTCGATTTGATTACAGAAACATATGACGGGGAAGAATTGAGATTATATGTTAATGGAGAGCTTAAAATATCAAGAAAAATATCCGGTCAAATAAGCAATAATACATATCCTTTAATATTGGGAACCAATTCTGATAATCCGGGCTCAGAAGGGTACTTTAAAGGATGTATCGATGATTTGAGAATATATAATCGTGCATTGTCGGAAGAAGATGTTATGGAGCTTTATAATGAGGCGAAAAGATATATTCCTTCAGACAGTATTTCGCCTGATGCTCCTAAGGAACTTAGAATTGAGTCGAAGATAACAGGAGCAAATAATATTTCAACTGTAAATTTGAATTGGGAGGAAGCTGATGATAACATTGGAGTTACAGGTTACATACTATACCGTAATGGTGTTAAGATAGCTGATATAAGAGAGACTAATTATACCGATAATAATCTTTTGGCGGGTGAATATAATTATACCGTCAAAGCCTATGATGCTTCTTATAATCTTTCTGAGGAAAGTAATGAAGTGTACTGTGATAATTTACCTCCGAGCATTCCTTCAAATTTATCCATTCAATTTAAGACTTTTTCTTCAGTAAAACTTGTATGGGATGAATCAACTGACAATGTTGGAGTAAAAGGATATTCCGTATATAGAAACGGCGAGTTTGTTGGTACAACTAAGGATAACTATTTTGATGATGTAAATCTTCAAGCCGGACTTTATACATATCAGGTAAAAGCTTTTGATGATTTCGATAATGCATCTGAACTAAGTGATTCTGTAGTTTTTAACAATGTTCCACTAACTGCTCCCGATAATCTTGTTGTTTCTTCAAAGACTGATACATCAGTAACTCTTAAATGGTCGGCACCTGGTGATAATGAGGCTGTTTCAGGATACAAGGTATTTTGTAATGAAATAGAAATAGCTTCTGTTAATGATACAAATTATACTCATTATATTAAGAACGATGAAAATTATAGTTTTTATGTTGTTGCATTTGATAAGGATGGAAATGAATCGGATAAAAGTAATGTTCTTGTTTTGGAAAATGAGCCGCCTGAGAAACCGGCGAATCTTAAAGTTTCATTATCGACTTATGATTCGGCTATATTATCCTGGAGTGAAGCAAAGGATAATGTGGGGGTAATAAAATATCTGATTTTTGTTAATTCGAACCTGGTTGGTGAAACTGATAAGACTACATATACCGTTACAAATCTTATTCCGGGTAGATCATATATACTTAGTGTCAAAGCAGTTGATGCATCTGCCAATATTTCAGATGAAAGCTTCGTCAATATTGAAACATCCATTCCGCCGGTTTATTTGGATTCAGATCTAATTTTAAATGAGAACAAAGTCTATGGAGATTTGTACATACAAGGCGGAACTATTGATTTAAATGGATACAATATAAAAGTAGAGGGGAATTTAATCCATACAGGTGGTACACTGTACATAAACGGAGGACAACTGCATGTAAAGGGAGACTACAAGATAGAAAATAATGGAAATCATACATGGGCATATTAAAAGATGGTAAATGAAGCGGATTATGTAAAAGTAGAAGGGAGTTTTTCTACCAGATCCTTTGGAGATCATGTAGAATATTTGACAGCAGGAACAATAGAGGTAAAGGGGGATTTTATACAGAAGGCATATTCAAGTTCGTATCCTAATAATTTCAGAGCAGGGGGAACACATAAGGTAATATTGAGTGGAGAAAGTATACAGAGAATAAGTTTTGATACCCCTGGACAATCGTATTTTAACATATTTGAAGTTAGAAATAATTATAGAAATATAATATTAAATAGTCAATTGGCAACGAGGAAAATAATAATAAATAGTATTGATATAACAACATTGCCGTTTATTACAATTAATTGGGAGTTATTAGAAGATGTAACAATAAAAAATGATTTATACATAACAAGTGGTGTAGTAGATTTAAGCAGGTATAGATTGAATGTTGAAGGAAGTTTAATCCAGACAGGAGGAACACTGAACCTTAATAGATGTCAGATGTATATAGAGGGGAATTTAATCCAGTCTGGAGGAACAATGAATATAAATGCGGGACAACTGTATGTAAAAGGAGATTACAGAATATAAAATAATGGGGCATTTGCTTGGGCAGTTTTAAGTATGGTAAATGAAGCTGGTTATATAAAGGTGGGAGGAAGCTTTATCACCAAATCATACAATAATCATGAAGGATATCTGACAGCAGGGACACTGGAGGTAAAGGGAGACTTTATACAGAAGGCATATTCAAGTTCTTATCCAGGCAATTTTAGAGCCAGCGGGACGCATAAGGTAATATTGAGTGGAGAAAAGTTGCAGAAAGTAAGTTTTGATACTCCCGGACAATCGTATTTTAACATATTTGAAATAAGGAATAACTCTAAAGACGGAGTAATATTCGAGAATGTATTGGCAGCAAAGAAACTGATATTAAATGACAGCAATATATCTGCGATATCAGTGGGTGCGATTAATTGGGAACTGACGGAAGACGTGACAATAAAAAGCGATTTATACATAACAGGTAGTGTAATAAATTTAAATGGGTACAAACTGAAAGTGGAAGGGAATTTAATCCAGACAGGAGGTACTTTGTACATAAACGGGGGACAACTGTATGTGGAAGGAGATTACAAAATAGAAAATAATTGAGAATATGCCTGGGCATATTTGAAGATGATAAATGAAGCGGATTATGTAAAGGTAGGAGGAAGTTTTTCCACCAAATCATATTATAATCATGAGGGATATCTGACAGCAGGGACGCTGAAGGTAAAGGGAGACTTTACACAAAATACACATTCGAGTTCGTATCCAAATAATTTCAAAGCTAGTGGAACCCATAAGGTCATATTAAGTGGAGAAGGTATACAAACAGTTAAATTTGATGTAACCGATGAATCAAAATTCAACATACTTGCTGTTACAAAACCGTTAAAAGATAATTATGTATTCAATTGTCCGACACCAATATGGAACAATCTGGAGGATACAACAAAAGACACTCAACCTCCGACAAAACCTGAAAATATAAAAATTGTTTCCAGAACTTATTCGACCGTTACGCTAAGCTGGAGTAAGTCTACAGATGATACAAGAGTAGAAAAATACATTATATATAGAGATGGTATTGAAGTCGGAAACACATCATCAATATCTTTCATCGATAAAAATTTGATTCCTGGTACCACATACACATATACAATAAGGGCCTGTGACGTATACAATAATCTGTCGGAAGAGAGCGAGCCGATTAGTGCAACAACTGAATTTGACGCAGAAGCTCCGTCTGTACCGGCAGAATTGGTTATGTTGTTTAGAACTGGTGTGTCAATAGGCATTGCGTGGAAGGCTTCAACAGATAATGTGAGTGTTGCCGGATATGATGTGTATCGTGATGGAGTACTTGTAAAAACTACAGTCGAAACTACTTTTATCGACACTGGACTATTACCTGATAAAAATTACAGTTACAGTGTTAAAGCAAAGGATTTGACAGGTAATGTTTCAAAGCCAAGTTCCACAATTACAATTAGAACTTTGTCAGATGAGGAAGTTCCGACAGTTCCTGCAAATGTGCAAATAGTGTCAATAACTGAAACTTCCATAACTATAAAATGGGATGAAGCAGAAGACAATATCGGTATCAAAGAGTATGAAATATTCCGAAACGGAGTCAGTGTGGGAAAAACAAGCAATCTCAGTTATACCGATAATGGTCTGGAGCCGGATACGGAATATTCTTATGCGGTCAGAGCGATAGATACCGAGAAAAATGCTTCCGAATTAAGTGAGGCGGTTATTGCTAAAACAGAAAAAGATACAATAGCTCCTTCTGTACCCAAAAATCTGAAAATAAACTCAAAAACCCAATCCTCAGTGTATTTGGTTTGGTCAAGCTCTACAGATAATGTTCAAGTAGCAGGATACAAGATATATAGGGATGGAATTGAAATTGGAACTTCATATACAACCAGTTATACTGATCAGATAACTTCAGGTACTTTTATTTATAGTGTTGCAGCCTATGACACCAGTGGCAATGTGTCCGACATGAGTGATAATGTATTATGTGATAATGAAATACCGTCTTCTCCGGAACTGAAGTTGGTATCAAAAGATGCTACAACTATTACAATTAGTTGGTCTGAAGCTGAAGATAATATAGGGGTTACTGGTTATTTGATATGCCGAAGAAGCGCTAATTCATATGCAACTATAGGTCCTATAAATACTACAAGTTATACCGATAAAAATTTAACTCCGGGAGTAGTATATACATATTATGTTATTGCAATAGATGGTGCGGAAAATATTTCTATTCCAAGCAATACTATTGAAGTTGTTACCAGTCCCGATACCGAATCACCTACAGTACCAACCGGACTTAGAATAGTTTCGAAGACAAAAAATTCTGTTGAATTGATATGGAATAGGTCGAGCGATAATGTCAGTGTGTCAGGATATGAAATTTATCGCAATGGAATTAAGATAGGTACTTCTTTAACTTCCGGTTATACTGACACAGATTTAAAAGAAGATTCAATATATGAATATACGGTTAAAGCCTTTGATGCTGCAGGAAACATATCCGATGAAAGTGAACCGGTTGTTGTTACAACTTACCTTTTAGAAGCACCTAAAGGACTGAAAGCAGTTGCCGGAGAATTGGAAGTGTTATTGACATGGGATGCTTTAGAGAACAAGGAATTTGGATGGTATCGCATATACAGGGCATATGCCGATGGCAGTCCTGAAAAGATTTTTGACAATATTAAAGGCACAAGTGCAAAAGATCTTGCTGTAAAAGCAGATATAAAATACACATACTATGTAGCTGCAGTGGATAAATATGGAATTGAAGGATATTTGTCAAATCCGGTTGAAGTAATACCTCTCAAGGACACTACGCCGCCTGTTTTGAGTAATCTTAGCATAAGCAGAAACGGTGATTTGGTAAAATTATCTGTTGACGCTGTAGACAATATCGGATTATCTTCTATAGAGTTTTTGTATAGGTTGGATTCGGATTTATGGACGAAAATAGCCGGATTAAGTATTTCAAGTGAAAGAAATATAAAAGAATCAGTAAGCTATAATTGGGATATCTCAGACTTAGAAGACGGTACTTATGAGGTTAAGTGTGTCGCAAAAGATAATGCGGGAAATGTAAGTAATGAAATTGCCATGAATGTGTATATACGTAATTCCTCACCGTTATCACCGGCTACGGTAAATGCCTCTGCAGGGGAACTGAGTGTGGACATTACATGGTCGGAAGTGGAAGATATTTATCTTGACAGATATAATATATACCGCAGAAGCAGTGACGGTCAGTTTGAGTTATTGTATTCAACGAAAGCAAGAACCTATATTGACAAAAAGGTTTCAGCCGGGGAAACTTATATCTATAAAGTAACATCCGTTGATATATTCGGACATGAAAGTGCCGGTACATTGAGTGATGCAGTTACTGTGTTTTCCGATATTACACCCCCGCAAATTAAAAGCTTCCTGCCTTTATCTGGGGAGAAACTCAAAGGTGAAGTCAATGTAAGCGCCATTGCCATTGACAATTTCATGGTGAAAAGCTATGAATTCTTCTATTCAAAAATAGATAACGGAGAAAAGATATGGGTAAGTTTAGGCAGCTCATCGTCGGGAACTATTAAGTGGGATACTATTGCTCACGCTTCTGAAGGGGAATGTGAGTTAAAGGTTGTTGTTAAAGATTCCTACAATAATGTAAGTGAAGCAGTTGCGGTATATACCATTGACAATACTCCGCCGGAGGCACCTATTCTGTCTGCCAGTGCCTCTGAATTGATGATTACTTTGATGTGGCAGCCAATAACTGCTGCTGAAGATTTTGATCACTATAGAGTATACCGATCGGTATCGGATGATGAAACTTCAAGTTTTGTTCTTCTAACGAGGACGGAAGACACATTATATGCCGATAATACAGCACCGATAGATCAAGACAGCTATTATATGATAACTGCTGTCGATAAAATGGGAAATGAAAGCCAGGGCTCAAATATAGTAAAAATTAGGCCGGGTTCCGATATTACACCTCCTGTAATTGATAAGTTTGAGCCAATGACCGGAACGGTAATCAGAAGCGGATGCTATATCACGGCCCATGCCGTTGATAATGTTGGTGTTGAGGGATACATCTTTGAATACAGACCGGTTGATGAGAATTATAATGCCATAGAGGGTATAGATTGGAATCTTATTGCCGAAGTACAAAATACCGGTTCAGGTGTTGTGAGTATTGAGTGGGATACGTTAGCAATAGGAAGCTCAGGAAATATTTTATATCCCGATGGAAATTACCAAATAAGGGTAACAGCTTATGACAAAGCAGGAAACAGCTCATTCCTGATACATGATTATGTGCTTGCCAACGATCCGCCCAAAGCTCCCGAACAGATATATGTTAAAGCCGGAGAGTGGCAGCTTGTAGTAAGCTGGTCACCGGTAATTCGTTCCGACTTCCGTTATTATGTTTTGTACAGAAAAGAAGGCAGAGACGGTGAATGGGAGAAGATTTTAGATTATACCACATCCAATATGTATATCGACAGAGACAGGGATCCCGGTTATGAATATTTCTATAAAGTTTCAGTCGTAAACGATTTGGGACGTGAAAGCGAACCGAGCTTTGATTATTCCTTGGATGGGCAGGTATATGAAAATATAGATACAAGAGCATTACACCAGACCAGCAGTCCTATTATAATGGAAATGAAACCGTCTGAACTTTCACGGACCAACGGTATTATTCCTTTGGAAGTGACAGTAAGCGACATGGTCGGTGTAGATGTATTGTATGAGTATGCCTATATTGGTGCTGATCCGGCCGGTCAGCTTACGGGTGATGAAATTTGGCAGCTTATAGATAAGGACGAATCGGTACAGAAATTTTCCGGTGATTCCGGTAAATCATTGATTACGAATAAATATAACCAGTTGTTTGTGTCCAAATATCTTTGGAATGTTTCGGCATTGCCTGACGGAGTTTATGCCGTTCGGGCTGTGGCTGTGAACAAAGGCAATAAAGAAGACTCAATAATTAAAAAATATATTATAGACCGTGAGGCACCTATGGCACCGGCAGGTCTTACTGCTGAAGACACACGGGTTGGAGGGGAAATATATATTACCTGGAATCCTATATCGGCTTCCGATTTAGGCAGCTATGAGCTGTATAGAGCAACCGCCAGCGGAGAGCCTTACACTTTGATTTCAAAGAGCAAGGCTACTTCATACAGAGATACCGGTTTGGAAAATGGAAAAGTGTATTATTATGCTGTTAAAGCCGTGGATGTTGCAGGAAATGCCAGCGGATATTCCGTCCAAACCTCTGCGGTTCCGTCTGCACTTAGTGACCTTACTGTGTCGGAAATAAGCTCTATACCGGCAGTACCGGCGTACAATTCTATGAATCAGCTTAAGGCGACGGTTAAAAACTTGGGATATGCAAAGGCTTCCGGAAAAGTGGATTTCTTCTATTGGAACGGTTTAGATGAATGGGTGTTTTTAGACACTGTAAAAGTTGAATTGGCAGCATCTGCATCTAGAGAAGTTATAATAAACTGGAACTTTGGAAATGATGTAACAAATCCTGTAAGAGTTAAAGCAGTAATTACTACTGACAGCAGTACCGAAGATATCGACAGGAATAATAATTCAACCGAGAACTCACTGAATGTCAATATACCACCGGTTGCTGCTATTAGCGCACCTGAAACGGTAAATTCCGGGGAGATGTTTATTGTAAACGGAGCTGATTTGGAAGGAAAGCTGTCAAAAGACCCTGATGGCACTATAATATCATATACTTGGGATATGGGTGACGGTACAAGAAAAGAAGGGGCACAGGTTACCCATGTATACCAGATGCCCGGCAAATATTCCATTACACTGAAGGTTAAAGATAACAACGGTGCAACTGCAACAAGTACTGTTACAATTCAGGTTAATGATAACCGGTGCGATCTTGTAGTTGACAATATTAGTTGGACACCTGAAAATCCTGTTGAAAAGGATGTTGTACAGATTAATGCTACAATATCGAATATTGGAAAAGGGCCTAGCACAGGATTCCTGGTAGGTTTCTATATAGACAACAAATATATAGGCTACACAAGAGTGGACAATAGTATTGCAGCAGGAGAAAGTATTGTTGTGCCGTTTACATGGATTGGAACTTCGGGGGTTCATGTACTTAAGGTTATAGCTAATGATATACTTGATAATTTAAAGGAAGTGGATAAGAACAACAATTCAAAATCCGTAGCCTTAACTATGCAGCAGGTAGACTTCCCGGATGTTAAGGTTACCGATGTAACTTGGTCGCCCAATGAAATTAATTTAAGCAGCGAAAGTCCGTTTGTATACAGAACGACAATACTAAATGAAGGCACAGCCAATGCTGAAAGGTTCTTTGTTTCTCTATATATCGACGACCAATGGATTGCAAAACAGCATGTAAATATTCTTGCTCCGGGTAGCAGTATAAATTTATCCTTTGCGGTAAAACCTACTTCCGGAAAACATAATGTGACAATCAAAGTTGACGACCCGGCTCCTTCACTGGTTGAAATAGACAGAGACGACAACAGCTTTACAATTGAAACTCCTGAATTTGTGGTGAATTATCCGGAACTGAAACTTGGACCTTTGTCATGGCGTCCTCAGGAGTCGATACTGACAGAGGGTACATCATTGACCTTTGAGACAAAGATTGTAAACACAAGTATGATTGATATAACCAATAGATTTAATGTTGATTTCAATGTGGACGGCAAACTGCATAAGACAATTACAATAGATAAGTTGGCAGCGGGCGAGAGCCAGGATATCTGGGTAAGATGGACTGCACAGCCGGGAGAACATACGGTGAGTGTTGTAGCCGATCCGCAAAAAACAGTAACCGATAGTGTTTATGATATTAGTGTTTCGGCAGTTATACCCGAGATAAAATTGGTTTATCCCGATCTGGTTATTTCCGATGTTACATGGTCGCCGTTATCAATTAAATACGGTTCACCAGTAACCTATATTGTAAGGGTAAGCAATCAGAGCGTTACTTCAATATTTAAAAACTTTAACGTAGGATTGTATGTTGACGGAAAAGCTGTTTCCGGGAGCGTCGTAAGAGGACTTAGAGGTCATAGTACTGCAATTGTGGCATTGACTTGGACTCCAAATGGCACTGGCAGCCATAACATTAAGATTGTAGTAGATGATACCAATGAGCTTATTCAAGAACCTTTAAAAGAAGGCGATATCCGCATTTGGGAAAGAAAATTTGAGGTTGCGGATAAACTTATAATAGAAACTGAGCCTAACAAAAAGGCTCAGGAAGATGATTTTATGGCTGTAATATACTGTGCATCGGATAATTTTATACCGTTGACGGTTAAAGCCAGAAAAGCCAGTGATTTGAATAATTTGTTAGGACCTGAAAACGGAATAAGTGCTTTGTACAAAATTCAAAAGGGCACGGAAATAATAGAATCAGCTTCTATTGGCTTCGATTATGTTTCAAAGACTTTTAAAGCCCAAATACCGATTACTTCAATAGGTACCGGTACTTATACGATTACAATTGAAGCAGGAGACGGGGTTGAGAATTTCAGTGAAACATTTAATGTCTTGATTGTACAGGATGCCATAGTAACTATGGAAGTAGATAAAGAGAGTTATTTAATTGGTGAAACAGTACATATATCAGGGAATATACGTTTCAGAGACGGATCACCCATGGCAAAGGAAAAGGTTGTTTTAGATTTGCAACTTGAACCTCGCTTAGGCAATGCCGCTATAGGAAGCGATTCCGGAGGAAATTTGGTATTTAGACAATGGCGTGCACAGCATGTTCGTTTAATTGAGACTGACGAAAACGGATATTTCGAATATGACTTTATACCTGTATCCGGGGAAGCCGGTGAGTGGCATGCGGTAGCCTATGCCTATAAGAGATATTTGGGTACAGGGGCACAGGTGAATTTCAAGGTTTGGGGTATGAGTGCGTCTCCAACGGAATTACAGTTGGTAGCTTCAAAGAACTCCCAATTCTCAAAAGTTATAACTTTAAAAAATGAAGCAATAGGAGGAAATGCGACTTTAACAGGAATAAGTGCTGTTCTTGTAGATATGACACCGGACAGTAAAGTGCGTGCAACTCTTGATACATCTACACTTGCAACATCTATTACCGCCGGTGGTTTTACCAACGTGGTACTCAATTTCAATGCACCATTGGACTGTGAGGATACAGCACAGTATAGGGTGAAATTTACCAGTGCAGAGGGTGCAACAGCAACTGCATATATTAAACTTTTCTTAAGGCCTGCCGTTCCGGTACCCGTTACTGATCCTAAAGGGGTTGAAGTTGGGCTCAATCCCGGCGGAAACTTGATCAGAAAAATAAAAGTTACGAATAAGGGTCTTGGCAATATGGAAAGTATAAGAATTGAAGGGCCTTCAAATATACCTTGGATAAAGCCGTACAATCTTGAGAAAAACTTCCTGGCACCTGGGGAATACACTTGTTTCGATGTTGTAATTAGTCCACCGGAAGGAACGCCTCTAGGCCGGTATCAGGATACCGTAATTGTAACCGACGGCAAATACAAGGCAGTGGTTACAGTTGCTGCAGAGATATCCAGTGCAAACACAGGTTCACTGACCTTCCTGGTAACTGATGATACCGGTGTACGGGTTCCAAATGCACAAGTTTATCTTGTGGGTAAAGACCCGTATGTACAGAAAAAAGGCGGACAAGAGATTACCTATTATCAGAATTTCTACGGTGTAACCGATAGTAACGGTTCGGTTACCTTTGAAGATAAACCGATTGGAGAATACACATATACAATTTCCGCAAAAGCACGTAAAACAATAAGCGGTACAGCTTATGTCATGCCCAAAACCGATGCTGCCATGGTCGAGGTGACTATGGAAAATCTTCCGGTTCAAATTGAATGGACGGTTACTCCTACAACTATAAAAGACAGTTATGATATCAAACTTGAGCTTACCTTTGGAGCTAATATACCAAAACCGTATTTTGGATTTGTTCCTCCATGGATATCTATACCGAAACAAGTAGAAGAACCTATGATAGTAGAAGCAACAGTGGTAAATGCCGGTCTTGTAGCTATAACCGATGTTACTGCAACAGTACTTAGAGAAAATCCAAAAGATACCGGAATAAGTATTGTGGGCGGTGGTTACATCGGCGAGATTCCTGCTCACGGAAGTGCCAAAATACAGCTTTTGGTTCAACCGGGTTATTACGACTTAAGATATGGTAATCGACCGGGGAGTGATTTACCTTATAACGGAATCATTTTGACAGGAAATTTTGTAAGTTTTGATAAAGATACAGGACTGCCGGTATATCCTCCGGAAGAGGTGAGAGGTGCCATCCTGTTTAATAATCCCGGCGAGAAAAAAGCTACTGTAAATGTAGTAATGCCTGGTGGGAGTGTAATTCATATTGAAGAAATACAAATTCCGGAAGAGCAAATTCGGGAAATTGATTACTTTCATAATACAGTGAACGGTAGGGGAACGACAGTGTCCGGAAGTTCCGGTGCAAGTTCCTATGAAATGGTCAGCCTTCAGCTTGATCAGAGCGCAACTATTGAGAGACAGGCATTCAATGCTACTCTTAAGATAACAAATGGTTATGCTGATTATGCTTTGCAGAATTTATCGGCAAGGGTTGTAATTACTGATAAAGATGGAATCGATGTTACAAACAAAACTTTTGTAATACCGACAGGTATTAGCGGAATTTCAGGATTGGACGGCACCTGGGCATTGCTTTCGGGAAGCAGTATGACCGCGAACTGGCAAATAATACCAGGCGATGGTCTTGGAGGAACCGATCCGGCTGGAGAGACTTATTATGCGAAAGCAGTAATATCCTATTATGTAAACGGTCGTTATGTGGAAACTGAGACTCATGCGGAAGAGATTACAATAGTGCCTCAGCCTAAGATTAAGCTTCACTATTATATTCCGCATAAAATAATTGCAAATCAGCCCTTTAGATTAGGAGTTACGGCTGAAAATGTGGGCTATGGAACAGCAAAGAATCTGGTTATAGATTCGGGACAATTGGAAATCAAGACCAATCAGGCAGGATTGTCCACCGATTTCAGGATTATCGGTACTTCATTCGGAAGCAGTTCCGGTAACAGATTTACATTAAACCTCGGAGATATTGCTCCTAACAGCAAGGTTAGCGGTTATTGGATTGTTAAATGGGTGATGTATGAAGGAACTGAAAAAGCCGAACCTTTGGAAGGCGAGTTCAGCAATTTCAGAGCATATTTAAGTCACAAGGATTATAAAGGGGTCCAGCTAAATCCTCTTATTGTTGAAGTGACAACGGAGATTATAGGAAAGGATAATCTGTTTGCAGAGAAGGATGATGAATTTGGAGGATTGACGCTGATAGATGTGGGGGATACCGGTTTCCCGAACTACCTGATAGATTTGAAGACGGGATTGAAACTGCCTGTATATGTTCCTCAGAACCTCACTGTTACAAAACAGCCGAAAGATGGAGACAATACTTTGAAATTTAGTGTTCCGGCTCCTCAAGGAGACCCTGATGCTCCGGATGCACCGAGATATCAGGTGTTGCTGTTAAAGGATCCTTTAGCTGGTACAAATATAAGATCGGTAACAAGGGATGCTGATGATGAAAATAATCCGGAAATTACCCTTGGAAGTGGTAATGTATGGAAGGATTATGGAAACATATACATTGTGGATGAGATACCGATTACCGAGGTTAAACCTGAGGGATATCAAAACGAACAGCTCAGGTATTATAAGTCGTCGTCCTATACGGTGGACTTTACATCGGGGGCAGATATAGATACCGTTGAATATTCGCAATCGATATATTATTGGGATCCGACCTACGAAAGTTTTAAAACCGAGCTGGTATATTACGACGTCGGACATTATCCTGATGAAGGGGATATTGTATCTGTTCGAGCATTAGTCATCAACAACGGTAGAGGCATGGAAAGCGGAAAGGTTGAGTTTTTGGTTGTCGATACATATTTCGGTACGGAAGAAAAAGTTGGTGAAGCAACATTCAGTAATCTTCCTCAATATGAATCAACATATGTATATTCTACCTGGACACCGAAAGACGGGGGAATATATAAACTAATTGCACGAATTGCAGGAAAAGAAGAAGCGTCAAAAGAGTGTGAATTGGTTGTAAATCACAAGCCTTATGCCGATGCAGGAGTTGATTTCACGGTAGACGTGAAAACACCGGCTCGTTTTGACGGTTCGAGATCCTATGACAAAGACGGATATATAAAGAGCTTTATATGGGAGTTTGGTGACGGAGAAACGGCTTATGGAGTTTGTCCAACCCATGTTTACCAAAATTCCGGAACATATAAAGTTAAACTCACCGTAATTGATAACAATGGTGCTGAAAGTACCTCTGAAATGCAGATTACTGTGAACGAAACAAGACCTGATCTCAGAGTAAAAGAGATTAAGTTAAGTGACGAAGATGCAGAAGAAGGGGAGTTAATTGAGGTTACAGCTTTAATATACAACGGTGGATATTCTCCTACCGATGCACCATTCCTTGTATGTTTCTATGTGGACAATAAATATCAGGACTATGTTAGGGTTGAGGAAGCTATAATGCCCGGGGAAACAAAGGAAGTTTCCTTTGAGTGGGTAAACACTGCAGGAAATCATATGCTCACGGTTATAGCAAATGATATGGGACATTCGGTGGATGAAGCGGATTTTGACAATAACCAGAAGAGCCGACCCGTAGATACGGGAGTTTCGAATTTCCCAAATCTTAAAGTAAAAGATGCAAAATGGATAGGGAAAGAAAACGGGGTAATGGGATGGAATGAGACTGTGACATTAAGCGCAACTATAGAAAATGACGGATTTGCAGATGCTGAAAGCTTTAATGTTGCAGTATTTGCTGACAATGAATTTATTGATTCATATACAGTGAACAGACTTTCTCATAAACCAGGACAAAACACCGTTACCGTTACTTCAAAGTGGAAGGTAAGAAGAGAAGGTAAACATACCATTAAATTTGTAGCAGACGGCCCTCTGCCTCATATTGTTGAACTGGATAAAAGCGATAATACAATAACCATTGAATCACCGGAAGTTAAATTGCTTTATCCGGATATAAAGATTAAGAGTATTGATATAACTCCAAGCAGCAGAGACCTTACAGCCAATCAGCCTTTGGTAATAACTGCTGCAGTTTCAAATGTAGGTTATGCAGCAACCAATGAAACATTCAACATAACTCTTTATGCTGACGGTAAATACATTGGCTCAAAGGAATGCAGTGTTTTGACAAAAGGAGAAGAAAATTTTGTATCCTTTACATGGAACAGACCTATAAGCGGTATATCTACAATAAAGGCAGTAGCGGATGAAAACAACAGAATTCCGGAATTATCTGAAGAAAACAATACATTTACCTATAAATTTGAAAGCGGGCTAAATGTCAAATTACCGGATTTGGTAGTTGAAAATATTGAATCCGTGCCTCAGAGCGGAGAAATAAAATACGGAGATAAGGTTATTACAAGGATAAAATTGAAAAATAACGGATTGGAGTCAATTACCAAGCCGTTTACAACGGCATTGTATGTCAACAATAAACTGGTGGGAAGTTTTGAAACTACAAGTATACTGGCTCCGGGAGGTACAACGGAAGGAAGTATTGAATGGAACGCTGATATATTGCCTACATCACCGGATTATAAACTGGATATCTATGCCGATGTATACAATCAGCTCAATATCATGGATAGAAACAATGCCAAAGCATCGGTAAACTATAAAGTAAGAAGAGAATTTATTGTAAGTTATGATGCGTTAAAAGAAGTGTACACATTAAGTGAAAAGCCTTTAATAAGGTTGAAAGTGGTTTCAAGTGATGAAACCTGGAAACCTTTGAGTAATGATGACGGTATAGGTGCATCGATTGAGCTGTACTCAGGCAAAATAAATGATTTGGGTCAGCTAAACGGTGAGATGATATTTAGTAAAGAGATGACCTTTAATTCAGTCTTAGGCAAATTCGAGTTATCTTTAGAACTTGCTGAATTGGGCTTGACAGCAGGAGAATACTCTATTGCGGTAAAAGTTAACACTGAAAACGGAATAAAGACAGAGTATTTCTCATTAAAGCTGGTGGATGATTATATTGTATCGGTGAATTCCGGTAAGAGCACCTATGGTGTGGGAGAACCGATAGAAATATACGGTAGCGTAATGGGAAAAGATGGTATTACACCGCTTGAGAATGTAAAAACAACCTTGATCATAATAGGAGAGAAAGAGTGGAAGTTTGATGTTGTTACTGACGGTCAAGGTAAATTCAGCCATTACTTTATAATGGAAGAAGGCTGTGGAGGCTCCTATTCCCTTAAGGCGGTAGCAAAGTTTAACGGTGCTGAAAAGACCAGTACATCAAAAGTGTTCTATGTAGAAGGAGTATTGCTGTCCGTTGACAATAGAATTAATGTCACTGTAGGGCGGTCAGTGGATGTACCATTAACGGTTACCAACTTGGGAACAATTCCGGTTACGGGTATTGAAATTGGAAGGAATTTCAAAGACGATGTATCGGGAATTACAGCTGAGATTATCGGAGAAATTCCGGAAAGCTTGGAAGCGGGAGAAAATATTAAGCTTAAACTTCATATTGCTGTGGATGGCAATGTTGAGCCGGGAACCTGGGAGTTGGATATCAATTTCATGTGCAGTGAAGGATATCCATCTACCGTGTCAACGATAGTCAATGCTGTAGCTGCGTATACTGAAGCGGATTTACACATTGGTGGAGTAATAGAGTTTGATACCGTCGGAAGCTTAAAGAAAGACAGAGTATCCGCATCTTTGAGACCGGGAAGCACTGTTACCCAATATATAAGAATAGCCAATACGGGAACTGCGCCGATAAGGGATATAAAGGTTGAGGCACCGGCAAAATTGCCATGGATTACGCTTACAACAATAGGAACCGAGTTAGTACTTCCTATTGGTGACGGTTTATCGATAAGGGATGCCAACAGCCATGCAACTGTGTATGTACACATAAGTCCTACAGAGTATGTTCAACCCGGACAGTATGAAGACGTAATTATAATCAGTTATGAAGGAGAACGGATGACTGTGCCGGTATCTGTTTATGTTGGAGTAATGAATGTGGGAACAACGGTAATACAGGTTCTTGACACCGATTCCATACCGGTAGACAATGCTAAAGTTGAGTTGATAGGACCGATGACTTCTGCAGGGGTACAACCTGTGTCAGCTAGTATTATAAGAGGTACTGAAGGAGCGGACTCCACATATAGGTTTGAAAATATAGCTGCAGGAATGTATACTTTGAAGGTTGAGGCACCATATCATAAACCTTTGGAGTGCAGTTTCGAAGTACAGGCTCTGATAGACTTAATACCTCACAAAGTATATTTGGAGAAAATGCCTTATACATTGGAATGGTCGGCAGAAACTATCGAACTTACACAACAAACTTCACCGGGAAACGAAACTTACAAACTGGAACTTGAAACAAAGATAAATACAAACAGTACCAGGGCTACACTTGTATCAAACTTTATAGGTTATGAATTATATGATTCGGATATTACACTAAACATGTGTGAAGTTATATCTGTAAAGAATATATCAGGTATAGAAAAAATATATGATGTTAAGGCACAGTTAATTACAGACAATACATTTTTGCCTGAGGATGCACTGTCCCTTATAAAGGGAGGATCCGAAAGTATCACATATAATTTGGGTGACTTTGAACCGGAAGAGGTAAAAGACATCTGGATATATGTAAATGACGACAAGCTTTATGATATTGTCCAAATTCAGCCGACAGAAACACCGGGTACATATACCGTATATGTCCCTAGCGATATGACTCAAAACAGGATCAAAGGATGGATAGATACACATAACGAATGGGATGCGAGAAACGGAAGCACTGTAACAAGCTCAGTGTATAATGAAGATGACGGCACATATACCATTGTGCTTAGACCTAACAGTGAAGGAATTTATGATATTCCCGATACAAGAGTGAATAAATTCTATAACGAAGTTCAATTTGATGTAACAGTCAAACTTACAGGAAGAACTGTAAGTCAATTTGGCAATGAATATGAAGTGGTATTAAATATTCCTGTAAGATTACATTTTGTGCCCTGCCTTGTTTTCGGAAAATCATTAAGTCTTGGTGGGTCTAAAAATGTAAAAGTGAAGGCGGCTTTCAATCCGGCATACTTAAAAGATTCACCTATAATTAAGACTATTGAATTAAGCAAGGATTTTATAGCGTATTTAGGGCTAAGAACATCTAATGAACCTGAAAAGGTCGGACCTGTACTTGGAAGTTTTGATTTTTCCCAGGATGCTGTGTTGGATGATGAGGTAGTGGATGCAAACTTCAGAATATTTAATCCATCTCCATACGAAAAGATTAAAAACGTACAACTGGAATTAATTATAAGTGACAGAGAACTTGGAGAAAACGGTGAAATACCTTACGGTGCCAATATACTGAATGACGAGTTCAATATATACTATAGCCGAACAATAAAACATTCCGACGGAAGAATTGAATATGTAACTTCTGAGTCCGATCGGTTGTTTATAGATTCGATAGAACCGGGATTATTAAACGATGTAAATTTCAAAATACAAAGAAAGATCGGAGCAGAGGCAAATAATAACTATGGTGAAGTGTATTTGTACATAAAATATGGAATGACTAAGGGAGAGGATAGTTACAGCGGTATTACAAAACCTAAAGTTGTGGAGATTCAGGCACCGTCAAAAATATACCTGAGTTATGAGTTTGAAAAAATATCCGATACCCTTTATGAAGTTATTGTAAAGGCTACCAATGCAGGTTTGGGTAGTGCAAAGGGATTAAAATTGCTTCCTCCGACTATAAGAAGTACAGAAAATGTAATGATAACAGGAGGTAGGGTTGAAAGCGGAGAATGGATTGAAAATGTGTCATACCTTAGGTTTGAGGAAATAAAGCCTGGTCAGACTGTAACCGGTAGATATCGTATATTGTCTTCAAGTCCAATTGATCTTTCACAGAGTATAAGATTTGAAGTATTATGCGAGAATTCTTCAGGCAAGGTTTTGGTAACTCCATTGGCCTTTAACAAAGTTACTGGCAAAAGGGACTTTTATGACATAAAAGATGAACTTGAAAGGTTAAAAGGTAACATGTCCAACATATTGGATAAGACTACGAATGATTTGGCCAAGGCAATGGCAGATACTGTTGAATATTCCGAATCCCTTGAAGAAACCAGAAAGATGACCTATCTACTGGATTTAATGAATTCAGGTTTTAATACTGTTTTTGGTGTCTATGATTTCTTGTTAGATATTAATGATTTTGCAAAGTCTATTACAAATATTGATGAAATTTTAGCTAACAGCGATAATACAAAAAGTGCAACTATTATGAGTGGGATCGCTGGAAGTAATCTTATAACTAAAGCAAATGAAGTTCTATATTCTGTTGAAAAAATTAGTCGAAAAATAAATACTCTAAAAACTTTTATAAATTTATATAACGATATTATAGAATTGGCTGATAATATTATGAATATTCTTCAGCAACAGACTGAAAAAGAAGAGATGGCTAAGGAAGCAATACCTCAGACTGATATTGTTCCTTTCAGTTTATTTACTGATGTTAAATATCTTACAGATAAATCAGGGGAATATTTTGCATTGGGCAGTCCGGTTGAAATAATTGAAGATGATATGGGTGTTAAACTTGCTTCGAACAATAAAATTGGTAGATATCCATATAGTAATACTGCTAATTATAGTAAAGCCGGAAGAACCTTTGAAGATATTGTAAATAATGTTTTGCCCCAGAGTAAAGAAAAGATTATGGAGCTTTTGAATAATTCAAAAGAATTTCTTTCAACAGGAAATCTTGCTTTAAAACCTGATCTTTATGAGGATATTGAACCAAATACAAATAATGAGGTTGATAACGGAGGTAAACTTGTATCATTTGAATATTATTATAAGAGAAAACAATCAACTAAAGGAAATAAATCTATAAATATTGCAGATTTGTATGCTAAGAAAAAAGAATCAATAGATAAACAAGAAATAGTTAAGGTTGAAGAGAATATTTCGGAAAGTTTAAAAAAAGTAGAGTATGCAATGGACGATTTCGAAGGTTTGGAAGTGTTTAGCGAAGCTCTTGATAAACTGGTCAATCTTTGTAAATTGTATGAAACAGCACTTGAGGTAGTTAACGATTATTATGATTTAATAGACCTTTTAGATGATTATGAAAAAGTATATGAAAATTATGAATTATTTATTCAAGAAACTGAACAAGCAATAGTTGAAGAAATCGAACCAATGATTGAAAATCAAAAGGAAAGCGATCCGAAAGAGGAGGAAGAAGAGGAAGAAGAAAGTCAAATTGAAGAAAAAGTTTCATTCCTTTTCACTGGAGATGCACATGAAAGAGCAGAAAAGGATATGATTGATTATTATATGTTAATTAATCAGCTTGAAAAGTTGGATAGTGATGTATTGAAAGTAGGGCATCACGGAAGTAAATCCTCCACTTCTGAAGAGTTTTTAAAGGTTGTATCCCCGGATGATGCTGTTATATCTGCGGGGGGAACATACGGACATCCTTCGGATTCTGTACTCTCAAGACTTTCAACTGCAGGGGTAAATGTATACAGGACTGATAAACACGATACCATTATTTCTGAAATTTATGACGAAAGTGAATTGGTGGCAAAGGTAACTTTCTTTAATGTTGGCCAGGGAGAATGCATACTTGTTGAATCTGATGGAAACAGTATGCTGATTGATGCTGGGTCAGGAAATGGGAAAACAATCAGTAAGGCGAAGGAAAAATACTTTTCAGCTATCGATGCCATTGATTATGTAGATTATCTTGTTATTACCCATCCCGATTTGGACCACTACAATTACTTATATACACGGCTAAAAGAGAATGATCTGTTTGAAGTAAAGAAAAATGTAATTTTGCCGAATGTCGATCCAAATATATTTAAAGATAATTACATTGATTTTGTACAAAGATTGAAGGAACGCTATGGCAATAAGGTTGTAACTGCTCAGCATTATGATTCCTTTACCCTCGGTAAATTAAGATTTGAAGTGGTGGGGCCAGTCAAAGATTATCAGGATATTAAAACATTAAGTTTAAGAAGTAATAATTCATCTATTGTAATGAAGATGATATATGAATCTATGGACCAGGATGCAAAGTATAAATCAGTATTAAATAATGCAAACTTTAGACTGGCGGCACAAGACTCAAATCTTAAACTGGTGACAAAATATAAGATTAAGCAAGGAGAACATTGGATAGATAAAGTTGATGTAAGAAAGTTAATTAATTCAGGATATATTGACCTTATGGATCTAGGGCGTCTTTTAAGTGAGGAACTGGAAGATAATATACTTATAAAGAACCAAAAGAACTTTATAAACTGGATGGACGTTACATTTGGAATTATGAAGGATATTAGGATTAACAGCAGAGATAGCATTAATGAGCAGCTTACGAAGTTCTTTGAGAATTTGTATGCAACTAATGGATTACCGATTAATGAAATTTCTTATAGAGCAAAAGAAAGAGTAAATGAGTTGATGGCGAAATTGCCGGAGAATCTGACATTGAGAAGAATTCATATTATAAATGAGATACTTAACAATCTGAATTTTGAAGTAATACACAAGTATAATATAAGTGATGCCTATACCGGATATTTAAACGGCGATCCAACAGTAGTAAGTCCTTATGATGATTTGGAGGAAATAGTTGGTGCAATAGGTATAAGTCCCGGGCTTATGCTTATGAAAGATACTCAAAAAATGAATATAGAGTTTCTTAAAGAAGAATCCGATAGGCTGATTGATGAAGCAATACGAATTATCGATCAATATATTGAAAATGAAGGAAATGCTCCGGCTTATTATCCATCTGAAGTGATTTTGGAATATTTAAGAGATTTAAACGACCGGATTGAATCAATTGCCGGAACGGTTGAAATGCCCAATCAGGCATTTGGAAGGTAAACAAAGATAAATATATTTGACAGTATCGGTGACGAGGTTCACCCTGAAATTCGCGATCTTACAATTATGAATGATCAATTTGTAAATTTATTAAAAGTAACTAACCAGGCGCAAGAGTTAATTATTGACAGAGCTAATTTAAATACATCAAGAGCAGCTTTATATATGCTGAAATATTCATTAAAACCCTATGAATATTTAATTGGATTAAGCTCTTTTGCATCAACATTATCAATGATATATATGCCGGTTATCTGGACAATCGATAAGCTTGATGATACTTTGTCCGATGTGGAAGCATATTATACTGAAATGGAAAACTTAAGAACAAAAGCTATTTCAAGGGAACTGGCCAAAATGATTTTAAATACCGGTATAACCTATTCGAGAGAATTGAGTATTGCCGAATCGGTTAAAAATGTTATAACAAATATTGACAGATGGAGAAAGATTGACCCTGAACTTCCGATTGAAACAGTAAGTATTTCAGTACCGGATGTGAAAATAAAAGATGGCTCTAAAGTTGGTCAGGGAGAGGCTGTTGTGATACTTAAAAACATACACACGGGAGCATTGTCCGTAATAGCGGATATGGACATATATGGAGGTAGGATGCTCTATAACAAGTATTCATCCGAGGTTTATACGATTCAACCGGGAGAAACCGTTGAGATAAGAATACCTTTTGAAGTTCAACGTTCTACGCTGGTGGATATTGCGGGATACAGAAGTGTAATAACTGTTAACTTGTCGGAACCTGATACTATGTCCCTTGGAGATCCTAAAGGTCCTTATGTATCGCATTTTTATGCGTGTACGGAAGAACAGCTTGATTCACTGAGGGAAAAGGTAAAAGTAACACAACCTTTGGGACGAACTATTCAGGGAGGAGAGCAGGAGGAAGTTGAGTATAGGGTAAGTGAAAAAGCTAAAGAAGTAAGAATTGTGCTTGTTTCAAAAATACCTTCGAATCTTGAGTTGCACCTTTATGACAAATTTGGAAATCATATAGGATTAGAGCATGATGGGCGTTATGAAATGGAGATTACAGATTCGGAAGTTGTATCTTTGAGAAACAGCAATGATATGATTGTTATTAAGAATCCTAAAAACGGACCGTATAGAATTGTTGTAAAACTTCAGGAAGATGCAAGTGAAGAATTCTATTCTTTGGAAGTAGTCGAACTTGAAGATGTAGGGGCTATTCCGGATGTTGATATTGCGAGGGTGGTAATCAGCAACAGCCGAGCTCCCGAGTTTACTGTCAATATTTTCGAGAGCTCCTATCAAAATGATATTGAAGGTGTAGAACTAAAAACGGTTAGATTTACTGATGACAACGGTAATGAGATTATTCCGATTTGTACATCCTTTAAAGCACCGGACGGAACCGATATTTCGGAGGGCATAAACTCGGGTATTCCTGCAGGTATGGTGGCGGTGGTAAAAGGAAAAGTCCAGTTTGATGATAATATACCCGACGGTATTTATCACGGAATTGTTAGGGTAACAGCTAAAGGAGACAATTTGAATCCTGACTTCAGAAGATATGTTAGAAAGCAATCAGTAGTCGAAAGTGTTTATCGATGGTATTTCGATGAAGAAAGTGATTTGCTGAATACTGTGTCTGGTGCAGTTTACAGTATGGACATTCCGATAACCTTTGTGATAAATACTTTTGTGCCCGATGAACCAAAAGTAACCGGTATTTATGAATATGCAACGGAGGATGGCAACTTTGTAGATATAAAGGGAACTGCTCAAGAGGGATGCTATGTAGATGCATATATTGATGAAAAACTGGTTAAGAGTGTCTTTGTAGATGATAATAAAGAATTCAAAATAAAGCTTGAGGTATTGCCGGGAGAACATCAATTGGAGCTGATTTCAAGAAGTGTGTTTGAGATCAAAAGCGAAACTGGTTATAAAACTATACTGACTGGACGGGATAATCAGGGACCGACCATTATACCCGTTTCACCCAAAGATGGAGAAAAGATTGAAACAATACCTGTAGAACTGGCAATTAGATTGTATGATTCCTTGTCCGGAATTGATGAAAGTACTCTGGAAGTTTTAGTTGATGGATTACCTATACATGGAGAATTCGACTTTGATGTGGATTCCGGTACATGGTGCATCAAGCTGAGCCAAATAAGTGACGGTGTCCATGAGATTGTTGTCAGCGTGTGTGATAATTCGGGTAATTTGAGTACATTGAGCTGGAACTTTGAAGTATATAATTCTTGGATGAGTGATACAACTGTTTCATCGGATATATATGAAGTAGATAACGAAAACTTAACTATATCCGGCATCCTGAAGGATACCAAAGTACAGGAATTTGTAAACGGATTGCAAGTTGCTGATGGCGCTACATTAAAAATATTCAAGAGTGATATGCAGTCCGAAGTTAGTTCCGGTACTATTGGAAAGGGTATGGTGGTTATAGTTACTGCAGCAGACGGAATTACAAGGAGAATATTTAAGATTAAAATGTGGGACGAACAACCTCCGATAATAAAGGCTCCGCAGGATATAACAGTGGAAGCTACAGGAGTGTTTACAGTTGTAGATATCGGTATGGCAATTGTGGAGGACGAATCAGAATATACGATAAAAAATAATGCACCTCAGGCATATGGTTTAGGTACGACCATAGTAACATGGACAGCAACGGATGCCTATGGAAATGTTAGTACGGCTGAAACCAGGGTGACCGTTGTAGATACAACTCCTCCGGTATTAATTGTACCTAAGAATATAGTTGTTGTAGAAACAACTGGAATGTTAGCAAAGGTGGATATTGGCAAAGCAATAGCGACTGACATATTCCCTGTTGAGATAAGAAATAATGCTCCTGAATTATTTCCATTGGGTACAACGACAATTGTTTGGACGGCAACAGATAAAAACGGGAATGTGACAACTGCCACACAAAATGTTACTGTTTTAAGATTCGGAAATTTCTTAAAACCGGAAAAAATCGAATATGGAGACATTAATGAAGACGGATATGTAAACAGTGTTGATTTAGCATATTTAAAAGGATATTTGCTGGGTATATGGAAGATGTTTCCATCGAGTTATGGTTTTCAAGCAGCAGATGTTAATGGTGACGGATATATAAACAGTATTGACTATATGTATCTGAAATCTTATATATTGGGTAAGATTAAAAAGTTGCCTAGGATGTGACAGATTAGCATATGAATGCCCGAATTATGTCTTGACATAAATTTGAGGTTGTGAAAACTAAGGAGGGATTATTTATGTCAACATAAAACAAATGAGCAGGTAAAAGGGATCTTAATCAGTTGTATTGATTTTTAAAGCAGCATATTGAAAAAGGATTATAAAATATGTGTTGAAATTCTGGCTATTATATGTTATTTTTTTATAAGAATTGTGCTATGTAATATTTTCTAGTGGTTGGACAGAATATAATTTTATTTTACAATAATTGTTTAACCGAATGTGTTTTATGTATAGGTGATTCATAGGTAAGCTTTTCAATTGTCTTTTAATTTGTTTTGAAGTCTGAAATTTGTAATCTGATTTTGTGATTTTTGGAAATGTCCGATAATGAAATTTAAAATTAAGAATGTTTATAGATAGAATCTGAAACAATTAAAATCACCAATAAAGAGATAAAAAAAGAAAATAAACATTTGAAATTTTGATAGCTGGTAAGACTTAAATTAATCATAAACACAAAAGGAGGAGTCAAAATGGTTTTAAAAAGAGGTTTTACCAAATTCCTAAGCTTTACACTGTCTTGTGCTATGTTTTTCAGCATGCTGACAAGTGTTAAGCTACCTGTATTAGCAGACGACACGGAAATTATTAACCTTGTCAACAATGGAGACATGGAGAGCGGAACAGACTGGTGGTATGCTCAAAGAGCCGATGAAAAATGTTCTATAGAATCCGTGTCTGACGAAAAACATGGCGGTGAGTATAGCTTAAAGGTAACAGGTAGATCAGCTGGTTGGAATGGTGCTGCTCAAAACCTTGTTGATAGCTTTGCACAAAAACCGGTAGCCGGAAGAGAATACTATGCAGCTGCCTGGGTTATGTTTAAAGGTGAAGATGCACCTGATGAAGTTGAATTTAAATTGACTCTAAAAACAACAAACAATAATAAAGATTTTGAGTATGATAATATAGCAACTAAAGTAGTTAATAAAGGAGAATGGACTCTACTTGAAGGTATAAAAAGGATTCCTGGAAATGCGTTAGTTGATAAAGATGTACATATTTATGTTGAAACTGCTGAAAGCAAAAATTTTGTAGATTATTATTTGGATGATGTAGTATTTATACCACTGGGAGATGAGGAGATTAACTATGAGTTTGATCCTGAATTAACACCCCTTCGCAGTATATGGGATGAATATTTCCCGTTAGGTATTGCTGTAAGACCTGATCAGGTTGAATCGGAAATATACAGCGAATATATCAAACATCACTACTCCGGTTTGGTCGCAGAAAACTGCATGAAACCGGAAGCTATACAACCTACAGAAGGTAATTTTACATTTGAGGATGCAGATAAAGTAGCTAATTTTGCAAAAGATAACAATTTGACTTTGAGAATGCATACACTTTTATGGCACAGTCAGATTCCTGACTGGTTCTTTGAAGATCCTGATGATCCGACTAAGCCAGCTACAAGGGAATTGCTTTTGGAAAGATTGAAAACTCACATTGATACTATAATGGAACATTTCCATTCCATAGGTGTTCAAATAGATACATATGATGTTGTAAATGAAGTTATCTCCGATGGTGAAGGACTTAGAGATTCAAAATGGAAGCAAATAGTTGGAGATGCTGATGAAGACGGATATGAAGATGATTATATCCTTGCAGCTTTCAGATATGCATTCCAAAAAGCTAAAGATTTGGGTGACAATAATGTAAAATTCTGTATAAATGATTACAGCATTGAGTCAAATGCTCAGAAGCTTGAAACCATGTATAAATTAGTTGAAAGAATACTCGAAGTGGCTGAAGAAGAAGATATATCAAAAGACAGAATAGTTGTAGGTTTCCAGATGCATATAAATATGTACGGACCTTCAATTGGGCAGATCAGAAAATCATTAGAGAAATTTGACGGTATGGGAGTTAAGGTTCAGGTAACCGAGCTTGACGTTTCAATTTACAAATCCGGTGATGAACCTGCAAAAGCACCTACTGATGAAATATTATTGCAGCAGGCTAAAACATATAAAGATTTATTTGATGTTTTCAAAGATTTGGCCGAAAAAGGACTTTTAGATTCAGTTACCCTCTGGGGAGGCGATGACAGATCATCCTGGTTGAATGATTTCCCTATAACAAACAGAGGAGATTATCCGCTCCTGTTCGATAAAAACCTCAAAGCAAAACCTGCTTATATAGCATTAACCAACCCAGACGAGTTGCCGGTTTACAGACAGACAATAAATGCAGCAAAAGGCACACCTGATTTGGGAGAGAAAGTTGATCAATTATGGTATACCATTTCCTTTACCGATATAGATCAAACAGTATTCAATGATGTTATTACACCAGCAGGGGTTAAGTTAATGTGGGATGAGGACAACCTCTACATACTTTCACAAATAAATGATACCACACTTAATGACAATGACTGTCTGGAAATATTCCTGGACACCGATCTTGACAATTCCGGTGAATTCAAGCATTTTACTCTTACCAGATACAATGATGAGGTTGAAGGTATTACTTACTATGTAAAACCGAGTGATGAAGGTTATACAGTTCAGGCAGCTATTCCAATAGCAGATTTGAAACCTGAAAAAGGAAAGAAATTTGGAATTGATTTCAAAGTAAATGATTATGATGTCCATGGTAATATACTCTCTCAAGTTGTATGGAATGATTACAAAAATGAATTGGTTGAAGATAATTTCGGATATGTTGAGCTTGGTAATGAAGCAAAACTTATGAGAGTTAAAAAAGGTACTCCTGAAATTGACGGTGAAATTGACGATATTTGGGTAAGTGCTGAAGAAGCTACGACAGATGTATGGGTAACCGGTAAATCAGGTTCAACAGCTAAATTCAGAACTTTATGGGATGATGATTACCTCTATGTTCTGGCGGAAGTAACAGACAGACTGTTGAGCAAAAAGAGCGCTAATGCTTATGAACAGGATTCGGTGGAAATATTTATAGATCAGAACAATGCAAAAACAACATATTATGAAGATGATGATTATCAAATAAGAGTAAATTATGACAATGAAGTTACATTTGATCATGGAAAACTTGAAGAATTTGTTTCGGCTACTAGCCTGACAAAAACCGGATATATTGTGGAAGCGAAAGTGCCATTCACTTTAGAGGATTTAAAAGAAGGAACTAAAGTAGGTAAGGTTTTAGGTTTTGACCTCCAGGTCAACAATGACGAAGATGACGACGGAAGACGTGACAGCGTTAGCATATGGTGTGACCCGTCAGGACAATCATGGCAGAATTTATCAGGTCTTGGAAATATAATTCTTGTTGATGAAGAAGCTACTGCTAAATTGCCTGTAGATGAAAACGGTTTGGATTCAGCCGGAAGAATGGTTGCTTATTTCGGATCACCGGTTGTTGACGGTATAGTAGATGAAATATGGAATGAAGCGCAAGAAGTTAAGCCGCAGATTAGAGTTGGAGAGCCTCTTGCCATAGCTACCTTTAAAACTTTGTGGGATGATTATGGTTTATATATTTTGGCAGAGGTAAAAGACAGCGATTTGTCTGTTCAGGCTTCAAACCCATACGAACATGATTCTTTGGAGATATTCATGGATGAAAACAATGACAAAACTGTAGATTACGACATTGATGATTTGCATTTCAGAGTTAACTATGAGAATTATCAGACTGTAGATTACGGAAATGGTGAGAGATTCTACACTAAAGCAGTGAGAACCGAAGACGGTTACTTGATAGAGGCAAGAATTCAGTTGAAATCAAAACCGTCAAATGGAAAAGTTATTGGATTAGACTTGCAGATAAACGATGGAAAAGGTACAGCAAGATTGGGTACTATCAATGTCTTTGATGCAACAGGCACTGCATGGCAAGATACTTCTAAATTTGGAGAAATTGTACTTGCAGGTAAAGCAAAAGACGCAAAAACAGGATTAAATCCGTATAATCTTTTGAACTTGATCAGTGCGACTAAGAAAATTGACTTTAATATCTATAAGAATAAAAAAGTAGTATTGAATGCAATAAATATCGCTGAAAAAGTTCTTGAAAAAGAAGATCTTACTCAAGAGCAAATAGATGAGCAATATAATGCTATTAAAGAAGCTATAAGCAAGCTGGAGTATACCGATGAAGCAGCTAATGAGAAATGGTTCAAACCGGTTCCCGACGAGTATAGAGGAATAATTGATAAACGTGGTACAATCGAGAGATTGGAGTATCAAACAGAGAATTATGGAAACGGTTTAACTACAAAATATCTCAATGTTTATCTGCCATATGGCTATGACCCTGATGACAAGGATAAGAAGTATAATATTTTATACTTATTGCACGGTGGCGGAGAAAATGAAAATCTCATATTTGGAGGCCCCGGTGAAGAAAAAGAACTTAAGAGAATAATTGACAACATGATTGCTAATGGAGATATCGATCCGCTTATTGTAGTTACACCTAGTTTCAATGGTGGAGAAAACAATTTGGGAGAAAATGTAGCGAATTTCCATAAAGAATTAATGGCAGATATTATTCCTTTAGTTGAATCAAGATACAACACCTATGCAGAGGACACAACTAAAGAAGGAATAAAAGCTTCTAGAGAACACAGAGCCTTTGGCGGATTCTCAATGGGTTCGGTATGTACTTGGTATACATATATTAACTGCCTCGATTATATTAAGTATTATATACCGTTAAGCGGTGACTGTTGGGCAATAAATAGAGATGCGAGCAGCGAAAACGCCAGAAAAACTGCAGAGTTACTGGCTGACGTTGCAAGAAAATCCGGTTATAAACCACAGGATTATAGGTTGTTCTGTGCAACAGGTAATGCAGATATTGCATATCCTAACATGAAACCGCAAATAGAAGAAATGAAAAAATTGACCGATGTATTCATTTATTCTTCCGATCAGTCAAAAGGAAACTTCTACTTTATGGTATGTGAAGGCGGTACTCATGCTTGGAATTTTGTAAATCAGTATATTTACAATATATTACCTGATTTGTTCGTAGAAGTAGATATAATACCTACTCCGACTCCTGGTAGTGGAAGTGGTGGTTCCGGCTCAGGTAAAACAGGTGGATCAGCTGGTTCAGGTGGCAGCAAGAGTACACCAACTGCAACACCAACTGCAACGCCTACTGCAACACCTTCAGCAACAACAGAACCTACATCAACACCTACTCCGACACAGGACGTTACACCAATAGTACAACCGACAGTACAACCTACTGATATTACAGTGATTTATAAAGATGTATCCAATCACTGGGCAAAAGAATTCATATCCGATTTGGTATCAAAGAATATCTTAAAAGGATATGAAGATGGTACAATAAAACCTGACAAGACTATTTCGAGAGCAGAATTGATAACACTTGTAATAAGAGCTATGGGCTTAACTCCATCCGAAAATCCTGTTTTGGATTTTGCCGATAAGGATAGTATTCCTTCATGGGCAGCAGGATATGTAGCTCTTGCTAAAGAGCTCGGCATTGTATCGGGATATGAGGATAATACCTTCAGAGCTAATAGGGAATGCACCAGAGAAGAAGCAGTAACCATTATCATGAATGCCTTCAAGCTTGGGGAATCGAATAATGAAGTTAAGTTTGCTGATGCGAAAGATATTTCAAGCTGGGCTTATAAATATGTGGCTAAAGCAGTTGAGGAAGGTATTATCAGCGGATATCCTGACAATACATTCAGACCTGCAAAGACTATAAGCAGAGCTGAAATAATTACCATATTGTATAACTGCTTGAATAAATAGTTTGGTATTTTAACTGAATAATTTATTTACCCAGCAGTGTTTTAGCGCTTTTGGCACTGCTGGTTTTTTTTACGGAAAAAACTGAAATGCGTTTTTGAATAGAATTTTTGTTTTTTATAATGATAAAGTAAATTGTTTATATTAGAATGGAAAAATGTTATAATGTTTTTGGACAACTAAATTAATAATGTCAATATGACATGTTTATACAAAAGAAGTTGTATAAAGATTTTACTGTATAAAATAAAAGAAAAAAGAATTTATAAATAAATTTATGAAAGACCAGCTAATTAAAGTCAAGAGTTTTTAAGAAAAATTTTGAGAAATTTTTTTAGGTTCCTGACGTTAATGAAACGCATGACAACAAGACCACCTAAGTGAAGTAGACATAAAATAGCTGGTCTGAAATAGCAAGTTGCTCTTTGAAAACTGAACATCAAGTACAGTACTATCAAGCTGCTGTATGCTTTGCTGCAAGCATT